>MDTD01099500.1_pt1 | contig 13497 bp, 11 predicted proteins | sample 811221 | NCBI WGS metagenome assembly MDTD01 (sample SAMN05326646, study PRJNA326480) | marine metagenome | isolation source: seawater | place: Pacific Ocean: South West | collected 2011
CCAGGATTTAAAATCAAACATCATACTCATGAAATTTCCGAACAGAGCGCCGGGACGCATGGAACAGTCGAAGACTCCCGGGTCAAAGTTCCTTGGTCAAAATATCTTTAAGCTGCTGGAAAAAACTCTTTTTACCTTTGCTACTAGATTTGTTCTGGTCGTTATCTCTTGCGGCAGCCTTGATTTTCGTCTCCAAATTTCTCGCTTCGGCATCTCTAGAATCAAGCCTCAATGCGGTCTGTACCTCTGTGGCGGCGAGAGTATACCATCCTCTGGAATAATAGACTTCGCCGAGTTTAGTGTGATATTTCGCTTCTTCCGGCACAAGCCGAATAGCCTCTTTCATAGCTGTCTCGGCTTCTTGGAAACGCTTTTTCCGCAAAAGGTCATCAGCTCTCTGCAAATGTTTATTGGCCCATTTGACGTTGATATTACCGGCCGAGTCACGCATGGAGATCTTGACTGTCTTGTCCAGATCCTTGGGCATCTCAATCTGGTCCAGGGATTCGCTCAATTCCTGGGGAATAGGAGTGCCGTTTTCACTGACTTCGCCCAACTCTTTTTTCTTCTTGAGCATCCGAAAAGCATCGTACTCACGCCGCCTTTCCGGATCACTGATCACGTCATGGGCCCTGGTTACCTGGGCAAATTGCCTCTGGGCGACAGCTCTTTTGTCAGGATCGTTGGGATGTTTATCCGGATGCAGTTTTTTAGCCAGCTTGATATAGGCCTTCCGAATCTCTTCGGGAGGAGAATCATCCTCAACGCCGAGGATGCCATAGTAGTCTTCCTCAAATTCCTGCATCTGATGCCCTGGTCTTAGACTCCGGATCCTGTGTCTACAATCAATTTTATACAGGACTACTTTAGTATATCCAGCCTCAGACCTCAAAGTGTTTAGAAAGTGCCAGAAAACTAAGCGAATTGAGAAAGGTCGCAAAAGGTCGCAGCACTGACAAGCAGACTTCCCTGAGACTTATAAAGAAATTGTAGATTTATAAGCAGGCCCCATTCCCCTCAACCATAATTTGAAATAGAGAGCTCAGGCTTCAACTTAGTATGGCTTTGCCAGTTCAGTTTATTGGAGGTCCTATGAACTTAGACCGTTTCACGAATAAAGCGCAAGAATCGATAACAAACACGAAGAACTACTTGCCGAAGTATGGCCACTCTCAGGTAACCCCGGAGCATCTGCTTCTATCGTTGTTGGAGCAGGAAGAGGGGCTAACTCCTGCCATTGTCGAAAAGCTCGACGCTAAACCGCAGCGGGTGTTGGATGAGGTAAACGCCTATCTGGAAAGACAGCCGAAAGGCTCCAATGTCACCATGACAAAGGATGAGCTGCATGTCTCCTCCAAGCTTATGAAGTTGCTGGAAGAAGCCAGCAAAGAAGCGGAGAAGATGAGCGACCAGTTCATCAGCGTGGAGCATCTGCTTATATCCCTTTGCGACCAGAGCAAAAACCATGCCGGCACCATTCTCAAACAGAACGGTGTCACCAGGGACAGAATCATAAAAATACTCTCGGAGATCAGGGGTAATCAATCGGTTACCAGTCAGGATCCCGAAGCTACTTATCAGGCCCTGAAAAGATACGGAAAAGATCTGACCGAAGCAGCCGCTAAAGGCAAACTCGATCCGGTTATCGGAAGAGATGATGAAATCCGGCGAGTAATGCAGGTTCTTTCTAGAAAGACAAAAAACAACCCAGTGCTCGTGGGTGAGCCCGGTGTTGGAAAAACAGCAATTGTGGAAGGTCTGGCCCTGAGAATTACAAAAGGCGATGTACCTGAAGGGCTGAAAGATAAGAAACTCATCGCCCTCGACATGGGCTCCCTCATCGCCGGTGCGAAATATCGTGGAGAGTTTGAGGAACGCCTGAAAGCGGTGCTTAAAGAGGTGGTGGATTCCCAGGGCAACATCATCCTATTTATAGATGAGTTGCATACCGTGGTTGGCGCCGGTGCCACCGGTGAGAGTGCCATGGATGCCGGCAACCTCTTGAAGCCACCCCTGGCCAGAGGTGAATTGCACTGTATCGGTGCCACCACAATCGATGAATATCGTAAACATCTGGAAAAAGATCCTGCCCTGGAGCGACGCTTCCAGATGGTGATGGTGGACGAACCGACCGTCGAAGAGAGTGTCTCTATTCTCCGGGGTCTAAAGGAGAGATACGAGGTGCACCACGGTGTTCGTATCAAAGACTCGGCCCTGGTCAGCGCCGCGGTGCTTGCCCACCGTTACATATCGGATAGATTCCTTCCGGACAAGGCTATCGATCTAATAGACGAAGCCGCAGCCCGTATGAGAATCGAAATCGACTCAATGCCTACCGAACTCGATGAACTGGAGCGTCGCAAGATTCAACTGGAAATCGAAAGAGAAGCATTGAAGAAAGAGACCGACGAAGCTTCAAAAGAACGCCTGGAAAAAATTGAACGAGACCTGGCTGACATAAAAGAAGAAGCTGATGCCTTGAGGGCTCAATGGCAGAAAGAAAAAGCCGGTGTGAATAACATCCAGAAGATAAAGTCCGAGATAGAAGAGACCAAAATAAAAATCGAACAAGCGGAGAGAGCCACCGACTTGCAAACGGCAGCCGAACTGAAATTCGGTCGCCTGCGAGAGCTGGAAAAACAGCTCAAGGAGGAAGAAGATTCCCACCGGGGCAAGAAAGGCGCTGCTCGACTCTTAAAAGAAGAGATCGATGAAGAAGACATCGCCGAGATAGTCGGCAAATGGACCGGAATTCCAGTAACCAAACTTTTGGAAGGAGAGGTTCAAAAACTGCTCAAACTGGAAGAACATCTTCATCAGCGCGTTATCGGTCAGGAAGAAGCCATAGAAGTGGTTTCAAATGCGGTTCGCCGTGCCCGCGCCGGACTGCAAGATCCTAATCGCCCCATCGGAAGTTTTCTCTTCCTGGGACCGACCGGTGTCGGAAAAACCGAGCTGGCTAAAGCCCTGGCTGAGTTTCTCTTCGATGATGAGAGCGCCATAGTTCGCATCGATATGTCCGAGTATCAAGAGAGGCATACTGTGGCAAGACTTATAGGTGCTCCTCCCGGCTACATCGGCTTTGACGAAGGGGGGCAGCTCACCGAGGCGGTGAGAAGAAGAGCCTACTCATGTGTACTCTTCGATGAGATTGAGAAAGCACACACCGATGTTTTCAACACCCTGCTCCAGGTCCTGGACGAAGGACACCTCACCGACTCAAAAGGCCGGCGTGTGGACTTCAAAAACACGGTGATAATAATGACCTCAAACGTGGGCAGCTCGCACATTCTCGAATATCAGCTCAAATCCGCTGTTGATGGTGATGCGGGCTATGAGGCGATGAGGGAGCAGGTGCTGGATGCCCTGCGCCAACAGTTCCGTCCGGAGTTCCTCAACCGAATCGATGAGACAGTAGTCTTCCATGCCCTCACAGCCGAGCAGCTGAAGAGCATCGTGGACATACAGCTCATGTACTTGAACCGTCGCCTGGTCGACAAAAAGATGGAGCTGGTGGCTTCCGATTCTGCCAAAGAATGGCTGGCTACCACCGGATATGACCCGGTTTACGGAGCCAGACCCCTGAAGCGCCTGATTCAAAAAGAAATAGAAAACCCACTTTCCAAATATATGTTGGAAGGTGAGTTTCAGGACGGTGATACGGTTCTGGTGGATGCCGACGATGAAGGTCTTATCTTCGAAAAAGAAGATAGCGAAGATCTGGTCTCGGTCTAAAGAGCTCCCGAAAACCGGACTAGCAAGGAATTGCTCCGGAAAAAGCAATTGAGATAGGAGCCAAATCGGTTCCTGTCTCTACATTTCAAAAAAACTTTCAGCGGGCTGTCCAAAAAATATCAAAACTGTTTATAAACAACCAGCACGACAAAACCAGATGCAGTTATCTGCCCATCAGATAGGAAACTCTGAACTACTTGCACACTGGAGCTTAACCATGACAGACAAATGCCATGTGGGGGACAGTTCATCTGCCCCGGAAAGAGGACTAACGCCGCTATCTTTCGACTCGATTCGAAATGGACTGACCGTTAGCGACTACAGCTTTCTAAACACTGACAAATATAGCCCGGCTCATCCGTCCATGAGACTGCCGGAGGTATCCATAGAGGATAGCTCGGAACCGAAAGCCTCCACCGTTTCCGGTGACCAAAATCGCTTGAACTACTGCTTAACCAGGGAGTTAGCAAATCCGAAGCTCTTACCTGCGTTCTCCAGCGCTTCTCTCATAGCATGCGATCCGGAGTTCAAAATTCTCGTCACCAGAGCAAGCGGCGAAGACCAGGCACAAGATGACCGGGCGGAGACAGCAAGGAAATTAATCGAATTCACCAGAAAAGAAGAACGCTACAGAACCTTGCTGGAACCTTATCTGGAAGATCTCTACGAAGCAGCCTATCGCAACTGAGGATGAGAAATCTCATTCCCAAAATCCCAGATACTAAATAGCCTTCAAATTCTTTATCTTGTCAGAGAGCCTTCGCATGGCGCTTTGATAAATTTCAAAGTCCAGACGCTGGCTACTCTGTCTGGCAGCCATCGATGTGTCGTACTTTCGTTTGGCCTGGCCATAGAACTCGAGAGCCTCACTTTTCTTACCCTCGGTTTTGTAGCAATCGCCAAGATCTTCAAGGATGAGAGCCACATCCGGATTGCTCTCGCCTCTTTTATTTCTAGAGATTAGTAAAGCGCCTTCCAGCTCTCGCCGAGCATCAACAACTTTTCCCTGTTTGCGGTAGCAGAGAGCTAGCAATCTAACATCGCTAACAAAATTCTTTCTTTTATTGAATGGTTGCGAATTTTGATAGGCGCTAAGTAATAAGGCGGCTTTTAAGGCTTTATCAAATTGACTTTGTCCGACAAAATAAGAAGCAATCTGCCTGATTGAATCCGGTTGCACATGGTTGGCGGATCCATCGGTTGCCGGACCGGAACCCAGTAAATCAAGGAGATGGTTGTAGACATCGTCGGCTTGATTGAAGTCACCGCGGAGATCAAAAGCGCGGCCGAGGCCAAACAGCCTTCTTAAAAAGGCACTATCCTGTCGGGCGTACTCTCGATCCTGGTTCTCAGCCCACTGAAAGAAGGTCCAGGCGGCATAAAGCTCATTATCCTTCAATAGGATCCCGCCCTGGTCAGAATAGCCGGAAAACCTTGACCTTGTAGATGAGCCGGCAGGCAAAGAGACCATCGGAATAGCAGAGATCACCTTTTCTCGACCATCGATGCCGGCTTCCACCGACACCAGATCTTTGCCTGTAACCATTAGATCAACCGAAGAGCCACTCGTGTCTGTAAATCTAGTGACGACACCTCTTACATAACCGGGGTCGGCATGCATAACAGCCCGACCGATGGCGAATGCTCGACTCTTCAAAAGCACCGGATTGTTCAAATCATAGCCTTTGACTTCGACGAGTACCTGCTCATTCAAGCGGCGGCTGCTTATTCTGGCATAGTCACTGACCCCCGAAGCGGACGCCACCAGCTTGTTTATCTGGGCACCGCTAATCTGGGCGGAATTCGGCTGTATTGCGAAACCTCCAGCCAGAGCCAAAGAGAAGAGGACGACAATAGCAAGTTTCGAAGCCGGTGTAATTCTCATCTTCCAGGAACCTTATCTTAAGAGCCTTTGCTACTTCTATAGCTTGCCAGAGCCATCTCGAAGACTTGCTTCAAGGGTAAGCTATGCTTTTTGGCATAGGCGGCGCAATCTCTAAACTCAGGACTGAGATTCACCAGGGCGCCTTTCTCATCGAAAGCCACTTTTATATTGACTCGACCACTTTCCGGCATAACAATCGATTCTACCGTGCGGTTGAGAGCGAGGCGCTCTACATAAGAGACTCGTACACCCAGCGTCGAAGTCTCTTCAAAAATGATGCGCTCGAATCGCTCCCGATCGGAGGCAGCCGTAATAACTTGCAGACAATGACCGCTACGTCCTTTTTTCATGGTGGCAGGAACGATGGCAACATCGAGGGCGCCTTCTTGCATCAAGCGCTCGTGAGCAAAGGCTAAAAGATCAGGTGCCATATCATCAATATTGGACTCTAATACTGCCACCACTTCAGACCTTACGGAAGAACCGCCGGCAACTCTTTTACCCTCATTCATTGCACCAAGATTTGCAAAGACATCACCAAGAATAACTCGAACAGCATTGGGGTGACCGGCGGGGTCAAGGGTTCCGGCACCGGATCCGATGGCATCTATCTTCTCGAAACAAGGAGAAGAGCCCCAACTATCAGCGACTGTACAAAGAATAGCCGCGCCTGTTGGAGTAAGACATTCAAAAGGGATAGACAGATTAGAACTGGGCGCGCCGGCCTCTGCTAGAAGATGCGCCACCGCCGGTGCCGGCACAGGAAATAGTCCATGTTCAGTCTCGATAGTCCCGGATCCAAGAGGAGGAGCGGCAACTCTGGCACTTTCTATACCTAGATTTGAGTAAGCCAGAGCAAAACCGACAATATCAACGATAGCGTCCAGGGCGCCCACTTCATGGAAGTGCACTGTTTCAAGCTCTCTTCCATGCACTTTAGACTCCGCCCGGGCCAGGCTTGCGAAAATGTCCAACGCCAGTGACTTTGCTTCGGCTTCAATCTCAGAGCGCTCTATCAAATCTCGAATTTCGGTGTAATGGCGACCATGACTGTGATCGCCGTTATGACCGTGATGGCTGTCGTGTCCATGGTGTTCATGGTGCTCATGGTGCTCATGATCTGCCATGAAACATTTCACGGTTAGCTTCTGTGATTGAATGGTGCAGCGTCGAACCGGCTCCAAAACCAGTTCGAAACTGTCTTCTCCGATATCAAGCTTCTTCAGCTCTTTATTGATGAAATCGACATCTGCGCCTGCATCTATCAGTGAAGACAGAAGCATGTCGCCGGCTGCTCCAAATGAGCAATCTATGTAAACACCACGCATTTTTTCTACTTCTCCGGAATCTCGATCGGTTCAAGCATCACATCTTCAATAACTTTCAACTTTGCTTCATAAGTACCGGCAAGCTCCGGATACTTGGAATTCAGTACCACTATTTTTTTTGTGCCCGGTGTAAGGACCATCTCAAAATTACCGAAGAGACCGGTTCTGGCAGCACCACCACCATAAATTCGGGCGTTGACGTTCTTTGCATGCTCTTCACTATAAGCTTTAACAACCAGATCCCGCAAACCTTTACCGTCATGCACGACTCTTCCCTTCAAAAGAAATCCCCTTTTCAGGGTAACCAGAACACTACGTTCGTCATTGCCCGGCACATCTTCGACAAGAGCCTGGGCCAGGTGACTCTTTACCGGAGCCTTTACCTCCAGGAAACAAGTACCGCAGGGCTCGTGCTCTATTTTGAACTCTCCATGACGATTTGTTTTTGTCCGGTGATAGACACTACCGTCTTTCTCCCAGAGTTCTACGCTGACATACTTAACCGGTTTGTTCTGACCATCGGTCACCCTGCCGCTGACCACCTCCTTTCCGTAAGAGAATGCCGGCGACGGCGCCAGAAAAGCGGCAACAACGACCATATACAAAATCAATCTTGAAGTTAGTCTCAAAACAACCATCCAATCTCACTTACAACTGTTGAGAATCTCGACTTTGTGAATTGTAATCTGTTCCCGATTTGACAATCCAGCACCTGGTTCTTGTAAACTTAATATCTACCGCATAAGTGTTCTATTTTCCGGACAAATGGCAATCAAGATAGGAAATCTAGAGATCCCTGGAAGGGTTTACGTGCCGCCCATGGCAGGCGTCACCGATATTGTCTACCGGGGTATTATCCGCAAAATGGACCCGGGCTGCATGCTGGCAACGGAAATGGTTTCCAGTAAAAGTCTGCAACACAAACCCCAGAGCCGCCTCATGGATCTGGCAAGCGATGAACATCCCATCGGCATTCAGATATTCGGTCATGAGCCGGATGTTATGGCCGAGGCTGCGGTCATAGCCCAGAAACGGGGCGCTGACTTTATCGATATCAATATGGGCTGCCCCGTCCCCAAAATCACAAACGGAAAAGACGGGGCCGCTTTAATGAAAGAGCCGGATTTGGCTTCTGAAATCGTAAAAACAGTGAACAGCGCCGTATCAATTCCTGTCACAGTAAAATTCCGGCTGGGCTGGGACGAAGAGCACAAAAATTGTGTTCAGTTCGGAGAGTTGATGGAAGAGTCGGGCGCCTGTGCGGTTACAGTGCACGGCAGAACAAGAGCCCAGAGATACGCCGGAGTGGCGGATTGGACATTCATAGGTCAGGTCAAAAAAGCACTGGGCATTCCGGTATTCGGCAACGGAGATGTGTTTGAACCGGAAGACGCCGAAAAATTACTGGAGTCCACAGGCTGCGACGGAGTAGCGGTGGCTCGGGGCACCCTGGGCAACCCCTGGCTTATTCCACGCATTACCAGATACCTGGATCTCGGCAAGATGGACGACCCGCCGGATGTGGTCGAGAAACTGATCTGCGCGGTGCAGCATTCTCTGGGCTTAATTAAATACAAAGGAGTGAGAGTCGGGACAAATGAATCGCGCCGACATATGACCCATTACACCAAAGGGATTCGCGGCAGCGCCCCTTTTAGAAATCGTCTTACCCAGATTGAAAGCGCCCGGGAGGTTGTCGAAATCCTGGCGGAACTATCCTACGAAGCGGCAGGTAAAGAAGGCAGACAGCGCTTCTTACTGGCGGTAGAGGATTATGATTTCAAAGATTGCGAACATCCAGGCGAAGGGAACGGCAATGGTAAAAGCAGTCTCGAGACCCCAGTCGATGGGCATCCCGTCCTTCCAGTCGCAAAACCAGATAACTCCGTGCAAGAACGGAGTTATGCACCAGCCCATAACTCCTGACATCACGGCGAATAGCAATAGCGTCGACCAGAGGTCCATTTTGCGGTTCCTTAGCCATTGACAGCAGCCTGAAGCTGGAGCCTGTGGCTTTTCTATTCATCTACAGGAAGAGTTTAAAGGTCTAAATCCCCTTTGACAACCCGGTTTTCACCATGCAAAGGGGATTTTGAACGTTAATTAACAAAACTCTCTAAAAGACTGAACGCAAAGAAGGAATATCAATAGATTTGATAGCCGGAAGGCGAGATCAAGATGGTTCCATCTCCCTCGGCAGCAACCATCTGCAAAGCCTGGATTACAGCGTTGGTAGTCTTAGCCTGCTCTCTTGACTCGTTTTTGATTTGCTTGGCTCTTTGAGCGACTTTCAAAACCAACTCATAGCGGTTGGTGCTTTCGTCAAGAATTTGATCAAGAATATTTGTCGTGCTCATTTTAAAGGCGCTACCCCTCGCTGGACCTTATCTTAAGTCTCTCAGCATACACGATATGGGCTAAATTGCCGATAGCTTCCTCGATATTATCGTTAATAACTTCATAATCGAAGAGATGTCTACACATGATCTCTTCCCTGGCTTTATCCAAACGAAGAGCGATTCTTTCCTTGGACTCGGTCGCTCTTTTGTTCAGACGATTCTCAAGCTCTTCGTAAGAGGGCGGAGAGAGAAAAACTAGTACAGCTTCCGGACAGCTCTCTCGGACTTGCATGGCGCCCTGAACCTCGATCTCTAAAATCACATCGGTACCGGAGCGAATCTTTTGCTCTACCCAAAATTCCGGAGTTCCATAGTGATAGCCTGCGAACTCAGCATACTCAAGGAACTCTCCTTCTTTACGCATATCGGCGAACTGTTCTTCGGAGCGGAAGAAGTACTCAACTCCATCCTCTTCACCTTCCCGGCGAGGTCTGGTGGTGACTGAGACTGACTTTTCGAGACCTGTTACCTGCTCCAGGGCACCGCCTGTCACAGTCCCCTTGCCGACTCCGGAAGGTCCGGTCACAACAATTAAAGATCCCAGCTTTTCCAACTCTTCGGATGAAAGCAGGGAGGTTCCTCTAATTATCGATTGATCGGTCACGGAAGATCCTGGTGTACTTAGATTGCCTGTAGATTTTATGCTCATAGCTGAAAAGAATTTTGCCCCGGATGTAGCTCCGGTTATCGATTTGTAGAGATTACAGCTCCAATATACTCTTGATAGCCGGCAATTTCTTTATCATTTGGTCGAAAGCGTAAAGAAAATAATACAGATATTTGATAAATTCTGACTACTAATTCTAACTTCACCGGGAAATGCCATGCAACCATTTGACGCTCTTTCCATAAGAGCGGTGCTTCAAGAGTCGAAGCCCCTGCTTCTCAATAGAAAAGTAGATAAAGTTCATCAACTTGCCCGAGATGAAATACTGATTAATTTACGCTCTAAAGGCGGAGCCGTCAGCCTTTTCATGTCCGCTCAGTCCGTTTACGGTCGCATGTGCCTGGTCCGCATACCCAGTGGCAAAGACTCTCCTAAAGAGCCGGGGGAGAAAAGTGTTTTCGATAGGTACAAATCAAAATACGGCACCAACACCCCTCCGAATTTTTGCATCGTTCTGCGCAGACATTTAACCGGCGCTACTCTAATCGGCATTGAACAAATTCCTGGTGAGCGCATCGTCGACTTCGTTTTCTCCTGCACCGATGAAGTGGGTGGAACATCAATAAAGGTACTGACCGCAGAGATAATGGGACGTCATAGCAATCTCATTTTCTGGGACAAAGACTCGAAAAAAATACTTGCCGCCTCCCATGTGGTGACAAAAGAGATGAGCAGACAGCGGGAAGTTCTGCCAAACCTCTCTTACGAAAGACCGCCCGGTCAAGACAGGCCAAATATTTTCCTGCTGGAAGACAATCAAATAAAAGCGGCCCTGGCAGAGCTACATGCGCAGGCAGAAAAGTCCGAAGAGAGTGAAGCCGAAGAAGATACAACGCCATCAGGGAAGAAGCCCAGACCAGTTGTTACTCTAGAACAATGGCTTCTCACCACATTTACCGGACTCGGCAAACACCTCTGTGAAGAGATAATTGCCGCCACCGGTCTCGACAACGGAATCAAAAACCTGCCAAATCAGAATAATGCCGATGAAATTCTTCTGGAGAAGATAAAACAGCTGAAGGATTGTGATTCTTTCTCCCCTGAGATGATGACCGATTTAAGCCGCTATTCTTTGTTGGGATGGTATACGAAGGAAGATGCGTCAGCCTGGCAGTCTTACCCCACGGTAAATGAACTGGTGGAGAATTATTTCAGATCGTTGGAAGCTCGCGAGCACTACATGCAGTTGCGGGAAAAAATCAAATCAGAAATCAAAGCCGAAGCTACCAAGCTGGAAGCGCGAAAATCCATCGCGTCCTCTCATCTCAGCGATGGAGAAGAGCTTGAGAAACTAAAAACCACAGGGGACATGATCCTCAGCAACCTGCATGAAATCCAGCCAGGACAAACCATTCTTGAACTAGAAAGCTGGACAGCAGATAACGGAGAGAAAGTCGAGGTAGAGTTAAATCCAAATTTGAGCTCGGTACAAAATGCCCAGTCTTACTACCGGAAGTACGCCAAAGCAAGGGCAAGAAGAGGAGCGGCACAGAGCACCATATCCGAGGTCGACAAACGACTCTTCATTCTCAATGACCTTTTGGCAAAAGCGGAGCAAGCCCCGGAAATAAGCGACTTGCGCAGGATTAAAGATACCCTGGCAGGAAGGAAACATCAGGAAACGAAGAAACCGGATTCCAGTAAGGCCAAGTCCCGGGGCAACAAGCCAAGGTTGGTGAGCTTGATCTCCTCAGATGGCTGGACAATCTATGTCGGTCGCAACAAGAATGAAAACGATCAACTGATAAGCAAGGTGGCCAATCCCAATGATTTATGGTTCCATGTGCTGGGTAAAGGTGGTGCCCATGTACTCGTAAGAGTAACGGCAACCAAACAAGATCCTCCGAAAGCCACCATGGAAGAAGCCGCCCAGGTGGCGGCTCGTCTCTCCAAATCCGCTGCCGGTGCAAAAGTACGGGTTATATACACCCGATGCAAGCATGTAAAAAAGGTAGACAAAAAGAAACCGGGTCTGGTGCGCTATGAAAATGAGCGGACACTTGAAGTCGATACGGCAAAGCCGATGCCAAAACTAATGAAGAAACTCTTCAAGTAAGAAGATGCTATTCAGGTTAGGGGTCGGATAACAGACGAAAGTTGCTAGTTTGCACTACATTCGACGAAAGAGACCGACCACGGTACCTTGAATATTCAAATCTTCCTTAGACTTCACAAAAATGGGCTCCATGGAAGAGTTCGCCGGTTGAAGACGAAACTGCCCGTTCTCTTTGTAGAATCGCTTCAATGTGGCCGAACCGTCTTCGAGCAAAGCAACCACAATCTCTCCATTCATCGGAGACGGATTAGGTTTTATGATTACCATGTCCCCATCATATATTCCATCTTCAATCATCGACTCCCCGCGGACCTCAAGGGCGAAGCAACCGCTGGTGGTGTAATCGGCATCAAGGTCCAGATAGTCTGAAGTCTCCATAGCATCGATGGGAGAACCAGCGGCAATTCTGCCCCGCATGGGAACTCCTCTCGGCTCGGACTCATGGGAGGAATCGTCACCAGAACTAGAGGATGTAGATTGCCCACTTAGATAATGATCGTTGGCCGGCTCCACCGATAAATGCTTTAGTCCTTCTTCTAATACGGTGAGGGACCGGTTAAGTCCGGGCTCCCAATTGACCAATCCCTTTTTCTTCAAGGCAGCCACATGTTGATGAATGGTCATGCGATTCTTGAGACCAAGCTCTTTGGCAAGCTCAGCAAGAGAAGGTGGGTAGCCGTTCTTATCGGTGAGAACGACTATTGCATCTAATACATTCTGTTGTCTGGTTGGAAGTGCTTTCATGGTTATTTCTTTGGATTCCCCCGGGACACATACAAAAGTATAGTACGACATTTGCATGGTGTCTAGCCCCGCCCAAAACATATCCGACGCATATATGACATGCGCGAAGCCACGGTTCGCTGACTTTCCAGCTCACTTTCAGGATTTTGAACAGCGGAGCTTCTATAAAATCCGTTTACCCAGACAGGATAGAACAAGTTCAACGGCAAGCTCTGCAGTCTGATTTCTTACATCGAAAGCCGGATTCAACTCCACAATATCTATCGATCTGAGCATCTGAGACTCAGCAAGCAGGGTGAGAGCAAGGTGGCTCTCCCTGTAATTAAGACCGCCTCGGGCTGCGGTACTAACACCGGGCGCGGTATCAGGATCAATAACATCGATGTCGAAAGAGAGATGCAAACCGGAAATGTCGTGTCCCATAGCGCCCAGGGCCAGGTCAGTGACCCTTCCCAGACCTAAATGGTCAATGTCTCTTATGGTGAAAGGGGTGATGCCGGACTGATTGATAATGTCTCTCTCCGGCTGGTCCAGATCTCTGATGCCAACAAGGGCAGACCGATGCGGCTTAACCTTTGGTGAGTAATCCAGCAATTCGGTGAGGCGCTTATCGCCATGGCCAAGAGAGACGGCAAAGGGCATTCCGTGAACATTTCCGCTGGCGGATGTAGCAGGCGTGTTGA
>MDTD01007838.1_pt1 | contig 13496 bp, 10 predicted proteins | sample 811221 | NCBI WGS metagenome assembly MDTD01 (sample SAMN05326646, study PRJNA326480) | marine metagenome | isolation source: seawater | place: Pacific Ocean: South West | collected 2011
AAGCTACTAAGGCATGAGAAAAATGATGATCACAAAAAAATAGTTTATCCTCAGGAAAGCCAAATTTGTTAAGTCCTGTAATAAGTTTGTTTTTAAAAATTACATCAGTTTTTAAACTTGAATTAATTCTTTTGGAAATTACGTTTTGATTTGCTAAAGATTTTTTTGTAATCTCAACTATATCATCTGTTAATATTGGTAATGTTTCCTCGTTATTAATTCCTTTCCATGCACCACAACCAATATAATCTATTTCTTTTGGTTTAGCATTAACTTGATTTAAGACAAACCTTATTGAATTAATTGGAAAAGAATTGGTTAATTTTTCTCTAATAAACCTCTCTTCATTAACAGCAGCAACTAATTTGTTATTTTTTAAAACTACTGCACCGCTATCATGTGCATTACAAACACCAAGAATTAACATTATTATTATTGCCAGACTTTACAATTTTGATAAAACCTAAAAACAGGCTTTAATACTTTTGAATTTCTTTTCATCTTTCTTTCACTCACTCTGTTAATATTTCACTAAATATTACCACAATTTAAGATACCTTTTATAGTTAATAACTAGAATTAGTCAAAATTATTTTTTTATTGTTAGTTTTAAAGATAAATATTATTTTAATCCACAAATAAGTTTAATGAATAATTTTAAATCAAAAATATCAGATATTTCTGTTGAAAACATCAAAACTTTCAATAATAATTTTATTTCCTTTGATATTGATTGGGCTCATGATGATGTAATAAATCATTCTATTGATATTTTGGAAAAGACTGAAATTAGAGTTTCTTGGTTTATTACTCACAAAACAAAAGTTTTAGAGAGATTAAAAGAAAATAGTAATTTTGAAATAGGCATTCATCCAAATTTTAATTTTTTATTAAATGGTGACTTTAGCTTAGGAAAAAATGCTGAGGAAGTAATTGCAAAATTAATGAAAATTGTTCCTGATGCAAAATTAATTAAAAGTCATTCATTAACTCAAAGTTCTATCTTATCAGATTTATTTTTAAAATTTGGTCTTACTCACGAGCTTAATAATTATATACCCTACTCTTCTTCTAAAGATATAAATATTCGGCCTTGGAAACATTGGAATGGAATAATAAGAGTCCCATTTAATTGGGAAGATGATATAGCCTGTTTAGCTGGTTTAGATCCTTCAAATGAACACAAGAATTTACTTAATTTTAATAAATTTAATATTTTCTGTTTTCATCCCATTCATATCTATTTAAATACTAAGAATCTTGATAAAGAATACACACCTTCAAAAAAGTTCATTAATGATCCAGTCAAACTTAAGAAATTTGAACAAACAAACTATGGATGTAGAAGCTTTCTTCAAGAACTTATAACTTATAACTTATAATTTTTAAAAATTTAAGGTTACTTGAAACTTGCTATTTATTATATTGTTTGTGCGATGTAATGGTGGGTTAGAAATCAAAGATACTGAAATACATTTTACTTTTGATTTGATCACTCGTTCTTCCACATTAGACAAACGGTTTTATTCAACTTATCGATACTTTATTCACTATATTATTTCTGAAAAATTAGACAATGGAATGGATTATAAAGAGCTTGCAGATTGGTTGAATAAAAACGGATAAACCACCGTCAGGGGAAAGATATTCAGAAATGCACACACTCATTACATCCTCAAGAAAAAGAAAATGAGTGATGAGAAACACAATCGTTGGTTTCCCTTGTCACTTACTAATTGTTCTCTAGAAATAACGTATAAGAGGATAGTTAATTCATAAATCTTTCAACGAAACGAGTGTTCTTGATGAATTCAAAACACTTCTCCCACCACCATCGAATTTGTTCTTTATCCTTGTCTTATAACTTATCAAACTAGTCTCTTAGCAATCACAGAAATTCCTGATTCGGTCACATTAAAAACATTCTCTTGTAAATTTAATTTACTCAACCAGTTACGAACTTCCTCAGGGGTTTGCCGCCATGCATATTTTGGATAATACCAATCATAATTTACGAGATTATTGTCATCAAACGATAAAGCATCATTCCAATACAATTTTAAGATATTCCAATACATCCAGCGCTGCAAATTAAAATTTCCTTTCTTAAATCCAAGAAGGTCAAATTCTTCAGGAATATTTATTTCTTGTTTTTTGTAAGACAAATCCTTGGCTAGAGCAGTTAATGGTTCTAATGCTTCCCAAGCATCTTGGGGAGACAGGTTTGTAACTTTCTGACGAATATAACTATCAACAAATTCTCTTACAGGGGGCTTTGTTACATAAACATAAAACATAACATGACCTCCAACTCTTACTTTTTTTGTAATTGATTGGAGCGCTGCAAACGTATCTGGTGTATGGTGTAGAACACCATCTGAAAGCACGACGTCAAAAAAACCATCTTTAAATGGTAATGCCATTAAATCTGCCTGACAAGTTTTAAAACGTCTTGCTAAATCTGGATAGTACTTCGACCACTTAATTTTTAATGCATCCACGCTTGCTGAAATATCCGCACCCCACACTTCTTTGCAATATTTAAGATAATGTTGTTCAGTCTGTCCATTGCCAACGCCAGCATGTAGAACTGTTTTTTCCGAAAAAAAATTTTTTACATCTATATCAGATGAAAAACAAAACCGGTCATAAAAAAATTTCCTAAATAATTTTATATGATCCTCTTCAAATCCCCATTCACTGCGTTTCCATTTAAAACTAAAACAATCGCTAACTTGCTTTTGTCCAGATTCAACCTCACGAACAAAACGCGCTATCCCATCACGCACTGGATATGTCAATTTAGATAATGAACAATACAGTTCACCTGTAGAAATTTGTTCAAGCGGTCCCTGACTATAGGGACAGGTTAATATACTCAATTCACTTTCGTCAAATTCTCTTAATACATAATCTGCAAACATTATTTATCCTGAAATTTTGATAATTAGTTATCATAAATTAAATTTGATTCCTATAAAAAATATGCGGTGATTATGGAGTAATTAATTTTTTTATTGTTATAAAGTTTATTCAAATTTATCACCAATTTTAAAAATATCCTTTGGTTTGTAAGTTTTCCTTTCAAAACTTACTAAATCAATTTTTATAACTGTATCTAAGCATTTAACAATTGCTGATTTATCTTGAAAGCTTACGATTTTACCCACAGTTGAAATATAAAATTTAGATTTTAAAAAAGTTGCTTTGAGTAAAATTATTTTTTTTCCTTTCCAAAATGTGAATGCTCCACTTGTATAAGGGGGGCAAAGCGCTCTAATATAATTAAATATTAATCTGCTAGACCAATTCCAATTAACAAGACTATCCTTCTCGTATCTTTTGCTTACAAAACTTGCATTTTTATGATTTTGATTCGTAGGCTTTTTACCACTCTCAATTTCTAAAATTATTTGTCCCACCTCTTTTTCAAGCATCTTATCAATTTTATTTCTTATTTCATTTATAGTATCATTGTCAAAAATTTTGATGCTTTTTTGATGAAAAACTGGACCATGGTCTATTTCATTGTCAACCATGTGTAATGTATATCCAACTTTTTTTTCGTCATTTATAATTGACCAGTAAAGTCCATGCATACCTCTAAACTTTGGTAGTAAAGCATAGTGTATATTTAAAAATCTAGCTTTTTTTAAAAATCGACTTTCAATAATTGGAGCATAAGAAACTAATAAAATATCTTTAACCCCAAACTTTATCAATTCTTTGTGATTGACTACTTTTTTAGGGTAATTTAGGGATTTTTCTATATCTATTAAATCACTTTTTTTTTTCTTTGTTACTGGGCCAATGTGAGTTATTGTATGCCCAAATTTAATTAAACTTCTTGCAACAGCTAAACTTTCATTACCAGAACCTAAAAGTGCAATTTTCAATCTTTTTTTCCTAAAATGTTAATATCTTTAATTAATTTTTTATAATATTCTAATTTTACAAGTGGGTTTGTTGGTATATAAAGTAAATTTTTTTCCAGGGTTGCCCCCCATTCAACATAATCTATATGCATTCTAATTTTATCTGATAAAGGGCTGAAAAATCCAGTAAAATAAGGAATTAAGCAATTACCAGGTTTATCTAAAGTAAAATCAGAACTAATATTTTTTTTTATAAATTCATCTCGACACAATCTCCACTTATTGAATAAGTTTATATACCCTAAAAATTTTTTACCTGCCTTAATTCCATTTTTTTTTTGAAAAGATTCTTGATTTGTCATAGGGTTTAAAGTAATTTTTTTTTTTGTTAGAAGAAAGCCGCCCGATTTTGAGGGTATTATTTTTGGTAAAGAGAAAATCAAATAATCACCATTATTCTCAATATCTTCTTTTATAATGTAATCTACAAAAACATGCGCAAAATCTTCGATAATTAACTTACCTTCAGCTTTCCATTTCTTGATATTTCTTGAAATTTTTTCGTTAGTCCAACCAAATTCATAAATTATAATTATAACTTTAGTGTTAGAATTAACTGATCTTGAAATTTTAGAAAAATTAAACGCAGTTAGAGATATGCACGAAGATACGTATGTTCTATTACTTGAAGTTAATATGGCAATTTCTTCATTTTCACTAAATTCTACAGAACTTAGTATTTGTGTTAAAAGCCATTTTGCGTTTGGTCCCCAATAATCATTGAATTTATTAAACCTTATTCTATCTTTTTTATTTGATATAATGAGATTTTCTAAATCTTTAGTTAGAAGTGGCTCCATTAAAATAGGTATTTTCATTTTTTTTCCATGAAATTAGACTTTAGAATAACATAATACTTTTTAGATTTAATTATTTTAATTCTAACTTTAAAGTTTCTCGTAAAACACCAATTGAACCAAAACTCTCTTTAAATAGAAAAACATTTTCCCTAGCTTTCATTTTCCCATCAGTTGACGTACCAAAATCGTAAAACTTAAAATGATTTTTTTTAGCTATTTCTAATCTATTAAAGATTAAAAGACTTAGTGCTTGTTTTTTTCTACCTTCTGAGGTTTGACAAAGATAAAATGAACTTTGAACAAACCTATTACATTTTATTTCAACGACACCTGCTACAGTTTTTTTTCCTAGTTTAGCTGTTGTAATTTGAATACTTTTTGGATAGAGAACTAGAAGTTTCTGAAGTTCTATCATAGAGTGAGTAGGTTTAGCGGAAAACTTTTTATAGTTTTCAAGAAGTATCGGCCAAAAAGATTCTAAACCTGAGTTGTAGCAAATTTCAACTCCATTTTTTTTTGCTTTTTGGATCATATTTTTAGCACGCGTCGTGATTTTAATTTTTCGACTCTGAAGATTAACAACGCTTGATACGTCTCTATTTTCTAATAAAAATCCTTGTTCTAAAAAACAAAAATTTTGAGTTCCACTGTAGCCCCCCTCAAAGAATATATCTGGTGGTGCAGTTAAAGTAATATTTTTTATTTTATTTTTTTTTAACCATCCTTTAAGGGAACATATTACATTTGTACAGTATTGATAAGTTGGGTTTTTAACAAAGATTACTCCACCGTAGGAGCCTCCGTATGGCGATTTTGCTGTTTTGAAATTTTTTTCTAAGGAAATAGTTAGACTCAAAAGAGCAACTGTAGATTCACCTTTATGACAAATTAAATATTTTTCTTCATTTCTAAATTTTTTTCCATGATAACTTAAAAATTTTCTTTCATGAAAAATTGTTCCATTATGGGATCTTTTAATTAATTCATCCCATTTAATAAATTTATCCTTGGATACTTCTTTCCATAAAAATTCTGTCATGATCAAATTAATTATTTAAACAGGTATTTTACAAATTTATAAAATTTCTATATTTTATCATAAAATTATTAGAATAAGTGCATAAACAGTAAAAGTTTTATTAATGATTTTTTAAATTAATTAAAAAGAATTTTATTTAACTTTTTAGTATTTTTAAAATTTCAAAAACTATTTTGTAAAAAAAACATTATAAAACATTTGAAAATTAACAATTGACATAATGTAATTTAATTTAGGTCCTTTCCATTTTTGGTTCTTAATTTCTTCAAGGGATTTTTTAAGAAAATTAATATCAAAAAATTGTTCTAAAAAATCATATGATAACTCATTTAAATATTCATTCCAAACTTTTTTGTCAGATAACCAATCTCCAAATGGTGACGAAAAACCAATTTTTGGTTTAAATATAGATTGTTTCATGTAAAATTTTTTGGCTATGGTTTTTATTATAAACTTACCATTTGAATTATAGTAAATATCATCATCTTGTAACATAAATCTAAGATTAATAATTTCTCTTGTTAAAAAAGGTGGTCTTGTTTCAATACCATTCGACATAAACATTTTATCTAATCTAAGAAGAAGTCCTTGAATTGTGTAGTTTAATGAAAAATTTGATAATTTTTCATGCAAGGTCTTCCCCCAAATTTTTTTTTTATTAAACATTTTATAAAATTCGTCAAAATTTTCTTTTAAATAACTTTTGTTGAATATTTTTTTGACCATTTTCTTACTATTAAAAAAAAATAAATTGTCTGTTAGATTATTTGTAAAATTAAAATCATTCCAATAACCATTAAATATATCATCTACACCTTCTCCGCTTAATAAAACATTGATTTTTTTTTTTAATTTTTTTGCTAATAAAAAATATAATACTGATGAAGCCCCAACAAGTGGTGCTTCATTAAAGTAAATGGCTTGAGGAAAAGATTCTTTTATTTCATTGTTAGTAAAAAGAAACTTTTCATTTTGAACCTTGTATTTTCTTAGAAAATAATCAATTGTTTTTTCTTCTGATCTTGGCTTATAATATTTTATTTTTTTATCGTTAAAGATTATTGAGAATGTAGGAAAGTTTTTATCTTTTAATAATTTATGGCTAATAGAAAGGATCAACCCGGAATCAACTCCTCCACTGAGTAAAAGGCCTGTTTTTCTATCATTAAACCAACAATTTTTAATATTCTTTTTAAATAATTTAAGTATCTCATTCTGTTTATCAATTTCATTGTTAGTTTGTAAATAAGAATTGTTTTTGATAATTCTTTCAAGTTTTATTTTTTTTATATTTTCACAGAAACAACTTAAAAATGTATTAGGCTCTAGAGCTTTCACATCTTTAAAAAAGGTATTTGGAGCAGACACAGATTGAAAACAAAAAAACTCTAATAAAACTCTACTATTTAATTTTTTTTTACTAATGAAAAATAAAATTGGTTTAATTTCAGAGCTAATAATTAAAGTTTCATCAGAATGAAAGTAGTAAACTGGCTTAATACCAGAAAAATCCCTAAACACATTCAATTTTAAATTTAAGTTGTCAAAAATAGCAATTGCATACATTCCGTCGATTTTGTAAAAAAAATCATTACCATACCTTAAATATCCTTTGAGCAATACTTCTGTATCTGAAATTGTAGAGAAGGATTCACCTGAAGATTCCAATTCTTTTTTAAGTTTTTTAAAGTTAAAGATTGCCCCATTAAAAAGTATTATGTATCTTCCACATTTACTTTTAAAAGGTTGATCTGAACCACTTGTACTATCATGAACCCTTAATCTGGATACATTCAAACCAATTTTTTCATTAATAAAAAAATTTGAGGTATTATCAGGTCCTCTATGCTTAAGTAAATCACCCATTTTGAGAAATTGATTTTTATCAATTGTCCTATTTTGATGCACTAAGAATAAAAAGCCACACATTATAGTTTTTTCTTAAATGATGCTGGATTACCAAACCATAATTCTTTTTGTGGAATATTTTTTGTAACAACTGAACCCATACCTACTTTTGAAAAACTTCCAATCTCGACAAAGTCTCTTATCGTAGATCCAGCATTAATTTCAACATTATCTCCAATTTTAACACTTCCACAAATAGTAACATTTGCCATAATAATAACATTATTGCCTATTTCAACATTGTGACCAATGTGTACATTATTGTTAATTTTAACATTATTGTGGATAATCGTGTTTTTAAGATTGCCTCTACATATACTTACATTTGATCCTATAAAGACATTATCACCTATTATAAGCTTTCCGTTATGATGTAATCTTTCAAAACTAATTTTAAAATCAAAGTCAATCTTTTCAAATGAAAATCCCTCTGTTCCAAGAGTTGAACCAGCGTTAATATATATTTTTTTTCCAATTTCTACATTTTCATAAATAACAACATTTTCTTGAATCACAGGTTGCGTTCCAATTTTTTTCGTATAAATGAAATTGTTTTTATTGATATTTTGTACCTTTGAAACTTTTAAACATTTATTAACAAAAAAATAATTTGAAAGTTTAAACATTGTCAATCTAGGATTTTTTGAAATAATAAAAGTTTTATCGTTTATAATTTTTTTTATTTTTGAAATATTTAGATTACAAATTATTATTCTTGATTTGCAATTTTTAAGAAATAGAATTTTATCCTCAATGTTTTTTTCATTTGAAATCCAAATTATAGAATCTTTGTTATCCTCATCCAAACTTTTAATATTTTCAAATACTAAGTATTTTTTTTGTGTGATTATTTTTAGATCAGGGAAAGTTAAATTTAATTTTTTAGTAGATATTTTGATCATTATTCTATTTCATATAACACAAATAAATTAAATTATGTTATTTTTAAATCTTTTTAATATTTAGATAAAAATAAATGAACATTGGTGTTTTTGGAAGAACCAGATATTTGCTTGATTCAGTAGAAAAACTACATAACGAAGGTCATAAAATTAAATTTATTTATACTTGTAAAGCAGAAAAATATTATGACAAAAAAGAAATAGACTTTCAAAAGTTAGCACAAAAAATTGGTTGTAAGTTTTTTTATGGACTTGATATTTCTAAAAACTTAAAATTCATTGAAAAATTAGACGTTGATGTTTGCATTTCATTTAACTGGTTAAACATCATTAAAAAAGAAATTTTAAATAAGTTTAAGTATGGAATACTTAATTTACATGTGGGTGACTTACCTCGATATAAAGGTAATGCCTGCCCTAACTGGGCAATTTTAAATTTTGAAAAAAAAATTGGTATAACACTATTTAAAATGACTGAAGCCCTCGACAGTGGACCCATTATTAAAAAACTTTTTTTTAAGATAAATAAAAAAACCTACATTACCGAGGTTTATAAATGGATTGATAACGTAACACCAAAAATATACTTAGATTCAATAAATAAAATACATAAAATTAAACCAGTACAACAAAATAAAAAAATCAAAACACTTCGATGTTATCCTCGCAAGCCTTTTGACTCAAAAATTAACTGGAATGATACGTCTCTTAATATATTAGCACTCATAAGAGCAAGTTCGTTACCATTTGATGGAGCTTTCACATTTTTAAATGAAAATAAAAATCATAAGGTTAAGATTTTTAAAGCTTCAAAATATAAGGTAAATTTTGAAGCAAATTATATAAACGGACAAGTTTGTTTTTTTAAAAATAATAAAATAATTGTAGGCTGTTCTGATGGTTTTATAATATTGGAGAATTATAAACTAAATAATTTTTCTGAAAAAAAATCATTCAAACTAATATGTCATAGTTTACGTAACAGGTTAACTTGATTAGTTTATGAATATTTCTTTCTCTATTTGCCTTGCCTTTTTTCCTAAAACTAAGCCATCATAAACTTTTTCATATAATTTTGCACAATTTTTTGAGCCAAACCAGTTCAAAGCATAACTTCGGTATTTATTTGTATTAAATATTTTATTTTTTGAAGCAATTACTTGTCTTAGGGTTTTTTCAAAATTTTTTGTATCAGCTGAAATTACTGGGATATTTTTAAATGAATGTAAACCGTATATATTAGCATTTTCATTCTTATTAATATAACAAATAACTGGTTTATTCAACATCAATGCCTCTCTAGTGATAGAACCATATCGTCCAAAAATAATTTGATCAATTACTAAATCAGCTTTCTTCATTACTTCTATAAATTCCTTATTTTTATATTTTTCATCAAGTTTCATCATTTCAATTTCAAAACCTTGACTAATAAGTTTATTTATAGAATTCCTAATTATGTGCGTACCTTTAATATTAATGTTATTTGATGTTCTTTGTGAATAATTTCCTACATGATGTAAAATTTTTAATTTCTTTTTAAAAGAAAAGTTATAATTTTTATCATTCCACTTATCCTCACACAGTGCTTGAGTTAAAGGTTCACGAAAACAATTTTCTGAATTTTGGAAATCTAATGCAGGCATACATTCTGTTGCATATAAATCAACTATCTGATCCCTTTTTTGCCCCCATCTCATATTTTTATAATCTGAACATATTGAAGGATGATTATTCCATATACAACTTTTACAGCATCCATTAGACCATTTGAAAAAAGAACTTTTTGACGTTCCATCTAAACAGCCGCTTGTTGTAAAACCAATTTTAAGACCGTTATTCTTCAAATAAATTAAATCTAAGGGTATAAAATTGTCTTTTTCACAATTTATTCTTAAAACTTTATTAAATAAGGATAGGTTACCAACTCCATAAAAATGAACCATTTGAAATCTTGAAGATATATCAAAAAAGAATTTTTTTACATTTTTTCTGAAAGTTTTAAGATCAGAATGATAAAGGTTTAAATCAGGACCATGGTTAAAAGAATTATTAGGGTCATTTGGAATATCGATTGAAACATTTAGCGCATCCCAACCTCTTTTTCTGAGTTCTCTAGAAAGATATTTAAAGTTATAATAACTATGTCCAAAAAAAAGAACACTTTTTTTTTCAAATCTGACACTGGACAAATTTGTTTCGATGAATTTTTTATTTTTAAAAGAGTAGATTGATTTTAAATTTAAAAAAAAGTTTTTATTAAAAATTAGTTTTGTTAAGAGTAAATTTAAATAAGCAATATAGGAGTCTTTTTCATTACCTTTAATCAGACCTCGATAGTTTAAAAGTATTAATCTTAATAGATTTTTATTACTATCATAGCTTGTAATTTTAAATAAAATGTTAATTAAAAATGAGCTTAAAATATTTGTATTCAAAAAGAAAAAACGTAACAAACTTTTTAAAAATAAATAAAAATATTTTATGTAAATAAAGTAGGGCTTATTTAGAAGAAAACTAAGTTTTCTTCTCTGAAATTTGTAGATGTAGTTAATATCAGTATTTTTAATATTTAGATTTTTTGAACCAAAATTTAAAACTTTAAATTTTTTTTCTTTATTATTGACTTCGATATTACAATCAAATTCATTAATAAAGTTTTTTAAACCATATTTTTTATTTTTTGCAATTTGATTGTAAGCTGTTTCAGATATTTTATTAAGGAAGTTATCATCTTTTATTTTTTCCAAAATTTCATTAAAATTTGAAAAATCTTTTTTCAACTCTATGTAATGAAGTCCCGGTTTTAGAATTCCACTGTATGTTCCTTCAAATAAAATCATTACAGTCTTCAAAACAATACTTTCAAAACATCTCGGAGAAATTACATTTATTTTATTATTAATTGGAATATCCTTTAAAAAATTTTCCTTATAATGAAAGTAATTAAGTTGTTTGTTAGTTAATTTATAAGCTTCAAAAGTTGAAATTAATTCACCTTCATAATCTATAAGTGAAGAACCACTTTCTGTTCCTAGTGTGACTCGTGAATTCATAAGTCTTTTAAAATATTTTTTACCGTAAATTCTTAAATTTTCTTTGTTTGAAATATCCATTTTTAGTTTTGTAACTTTGGATTTTTTTAAAAAGTACTCTGCTATTTTAGTTTTTTCATATCCAAGATCCCCTAAATAATAGGGAATTTCTCTTGTTCTGTAAAAAATATCAATATTTCTTTGAGATATATCAGGCACATTTTTATAGTCTAATATCATTTTTTCAGATATATATCCTGTCAGAACTGTAATTACCTTAGCTTTTTCAATCTTAGAATATATTTTTTTAGTTTTTTGTTTTGGTATGCATGTGAAAACAAAATCTATTTCCATAAAATTAACTAAATCGCAAAACTTATTTACAAATTTATATTCATCTTGTGCAAAGATTATTTTCAAACCTCTATATTCTCTTAATATCTGAATTAATTGCAAAGATACATATTGTTGATCTAAAATAGATAGAGAGTAATGAATGATAACACCATCAAAATCATGAATATTTAATTTTTTTGGGATATCACCAAAAATAGAAAATCTAAATATTTTATGTTTAGAGTATAACGAAAAACTCTCAATATGATCTATCATATTTTGAGCAACATTTTTGTGATAATCACAAAGTAAAAGAATATTCATTCTTTTTTTGCGATAAATGAAAAACCAGATTCAACGTCCTTTAATAATATTTTTTTTAAATTACATTTTTTTATGTAAGACAACACTTCCTCCTTTGTATGTCTATGACAAAGTACTGGTCTGTACCAATCTAAATTTACTAGATGCATATCATTAAAAGTAAGGTTTTTATCAAAATAACATTTAAAAAAATAATAATATACTAATCTTTGAATAGTTATTTTCCCTTTTGGTATACCAAGTATTTGTATAGGTTCTTTAATATCAATTTTCTTTTGGATTCTACCCAATTCTATCCCTAATTTTGTTAAAGGTTTTAAGACTTCTTCATAATCTCTATCATTCAATAATTTTATCTTTTCTCTTATATAATCATCTGCAAATTCTCTAAGCGGAGCTTTTTTTTTGTAGACATATCCTAAAAAGTATCCATTTGTTTCGAGGTGGTTTGATAGTTTTTTCATTGATTTAAGGGTTGAGTCCGTATGATGTAGCACGCCAGTAGAATAAATAGTGTCAAATTTTATATTATTAGGAATATGTTCAATTGAACATTGAACAAAATTTCCATTAATATTTAATTTCTTAAAGTTAGCTTTTGCTTGTTCAACTGCTCTCGAAATATCCAAACCAATATAATCAGAATTATTTAAGTTTTTGTTAAAAAAGCATATCGCACTGAGTCCAGCACCACATCCAGCATCTAGAATTTTTTTATTCATAGTTAACTGATTTATAGATATCTTTGAATTAAAAAGTTCTGCAAACCATTTAGTAAGTTTTTTTTTAATATTATTTGAGGGTAAATATGTTTTCCATAAAAAACTAAAAGTATCCTTTACCTTTTCTTGTTTTTTACTAGTTATTTTTTTTGATCTCGGAATGGTATTAATAATTTTAAAATTTTTGTTCTCAACAAAATGATTAAAGTTTGTTTTCATTGTTTTTTTTTCAATTTTAATGTTTTAAGAATACCTTTTTCTATATTCACAAACCTTTTTTTTAGTATTTTAGCTGTATTAGAAATATCTGCAATCATATTTGGTGATGATTCTGCTGTAATTTCGATTTTTGGTTTTATTTTTAGATGTTTTGAAATAATGGTTATTATTTCAAGTAAATTTGTTTTATAGCTTCCACTAATATTGAAGGTTCCTTTAATTTCAGAGCTTATTATTTCATTGAGTAAATCTATAGCATCATCAATGTAAATTGGG
>MDTD01005270.1_pt1 | contig 13495 bp, 12 predicted proteins | sample 811221 | NCBI WGS metagenome assembly MDTD01 (sample SAMN05326646, study PRJNA326480) | marine metagenome | isolation source: seawater | place: Pacific Ocean: South West | collected 2011
GATCAGGACGTTTGGCAGGCTCCAAAGCCGACTCTCTGGCGGCAGAGGTTCGACAGCAAATACATCAAGTGCCGCAAAACCTACTTGACCGGTAACCAAGGCTTCGATCAAAGCCGGCTCATCGACCACAGCCCCTCGCGCCACATTAATAAAAACACCACCGGGTTTTATCGCTCGGAACGCCTTAGCATCAATCATTTTCTCTGTTTCGGTCGTATGCGGTGTACTCAGCACCACAGCATCGCTTATGGCTAGCATATCGTAAAGAGCGTCTGAATTGTAGAACTCGGCCCCAATTACCTCCGCGTGCGAGGTGCCGCCTGGGCTTCCGAGATAAACTGTTCGCATTCCGAAGTTACGCCCCATGGCGAGAACCCGGCGACCAACTTGACCGGCACCGATAACCGCCAATGTCTTGCCCTCAAGACCGTCGCCGCAGTAGCGGGCCCAGTGGTGGTGTTCTTTTTCCGCCGAGAGGTGGGCAAGGTCGCGGTAATGGATGAGCAGCGCCAGCGCCACGAATTCCGTCAACGGCGCTGCATGGACACCTCGCGCCGTAGTGACTAGGACATCCGAATTCTGCAGGCCAAGGTCCTTAACCAATTGCCCAACACCGGAACTCGTGGTTTGAACCCAGCGCACCTTCGGCGCGCCACCGAGACCGAGCGCTTGGCCTGGCACGTCGGCAGGAAAATCCCAGAGCACCTCTGCCTCGGCAAGATGTTGTTCCCAGCGCTTCTGCTGCCCTGGGTTGCGGCGAAAATCTTCGACCCCTTTGTGATCCGCAATGTAGCGCGTCGGGGGCAACAAGTCCGCCGCGTAGACCACCTCGACCCGATCAGGCGCCACTGCCTTGATACGGTCAACGTATTTCACCTCCAGTGGCGAGGTGATAAAGACGTTCAGTTTCGCCGTGGATGAGCTCATCTGTCCGCGTTAAGGCGCGTGGTGACCTTCGCCGAGGCACCCGAAATATCGCCTAATCTTTCCCCGTCCAACAGGCGTTTGTGAATGCCCGGTTCGCCCTCTCGCTTGGCTAGTGCCCAATCCACGTGCGCCTCCGCATCGTCTGCCGGCATTACCAGGACACCGGAGAAGTCGGCAATCACCAGATCGCCCGGATTAACGACGCTACCACCGATTGACACCGGCACATTGAAGCTGCCGCCGATATCGTAGATCCGGGTTGTCACGGGTGCGAGGCCACGGCTCCAGACTGGAAGGCCGTATTGCTTGATCTCCGGCAAATCTGTGCAGGGCCCGTCGATGATAACGGCGCGACATCCTGTGGCGACGATTGCGGCTGCGACGCCGCCGCCGAGACAAGCGTGTTTATGATCACCAAGGCGATCGATGCACAGCATATCGCTGGGCCGCAGAAACTGGATCACATGGTGGAGCAAGGTGGAATCTTGTCCAGGAATAGCCAAGGTGACCGCCGTCCCCGCAACGGTCATCGGCTCACTGAGGACGTTTTGAATAGCTTTATCGACAAAGCCCATGTGGCGGATATGTCCGATGGTCGCCGTCTCCACCGTTGTGCACTTGTCGACCAGTGCCGGGGTAACCGGCGCTGGCATGTCGTTAATCACGTAGACCATGCTTTTACGTCTCTCAAAAGTTTGCCGCAAAGCTTAGATCATATGAGCTTGTTGGGGGCGCCAGCAACGCCTTAGTGTAGGCAGTTTCACCGACTAATTATGCACACACACGAATGAGGGCATGTTGCCAATGCATCTAACGACGCCTGGGTTAAATACTGTTTTTAAACGAGAAATCTATGAATCCGCCTGACGATAAAGCACACTTCAGGTTCTTTTAGAACGTTTTCGCCTGGAATTTCATCGGCCGGAAAGAAGTCAGTAACACGAAGATTTTGCTATAACGCCCAAATCATTGCTATGCTCGTGTTTGCTAGTGGTATCCTTTTGTTAGGAGGGATATGCTCATGGACAAGATTTTCATCGTCGCCACAATGGATGTTGAGCCTGCAACTTCGACAACGCACGCCTCCGCGACGGGACCTGAAAGTTGGGAAGATGGTGAAAAATTCATCCGCGGTTACGTCGATCGAACCGGTGACTTTGGCTTTCCCGTCTCCTTTTTCATTCACCCTGAAGTCACGGTGGTGCAGAGTGATCTGTTCCTGGAGTTAGGCGAAAAAGGCCACTGCGTCGAAGGGTTGCACATGCACGCCTGGAAGTTCCGTGATGGCAAGTATAAGGCGCATTTTGGCGGCTTGAATGAGAAAGATATGCGCGCCAACCTGTCCGAGGGGATCTCCATGTGGCAATCGGGCATGGGTCGGCGACCGCTTTACTTCCGTCCTGGCACGTTTTCAGCCAACGATTTCATGTATCAGGTTCTTGTTGATCTGGGTTTCCGGGGCGGTTCGTGCTCCTTACCAGGACGAATCTGGCGGCGCATGAACGCCATATGGACCGGCGCTGAACCTGATCCGCACCGGGCCCATGCTGTATTTCGTCAACTGGTCGGCGATATCGAATTCGCCAACATGCCGGTGTCGGTTGATTTCTCAAGCCGAACCGTCACCGTCGGCAGCGATTTCCAGAAGATCGATCCCAATTCGCCGGAGGCGGCGGGAGCAAACACGGTTTCCAGCCATTGGGACCTGCGGCCGGACTGGCGCGATGCGGATTATGTAACCATTACCAACAACATTCTTGACCAGATCCAAGTCCGCGCACCGACAATCCCCGTTCTCAACTTCATCACCCATAACGACAATGATCATACCAATCCGAAAGACCGGGTCTGCGCTAACTTGATCAAGTCGATGACCGCCATTACCGAGTGCTGCCAAGCCCGCGGCATTACGCCTGTTGGCACGACTTTGGACCACATTTGCGATTTGGTCCTGGCCGAACCGATCAAAATGGAGCCGTTTGTTTACGCCTGAGGGCGCACGTCAATTTTACCGCATCGCGACGTGTGCATAATCAAAAATTCGAGAAATATCGAATGGATGCCAATAATAAAAATGAAGATCACTGTAGAATAGATGAAAAGCAGAAATTAACCACTAGGGAGTTTAAACATGTCGTATCGGAGTTTGATATCATTTTCAACCGTAGTTCTAGCGCTTGCCGTTTGGGCGGCACCGCACAGCGCCGCTGCTGCGCCCGAAGTCGTTTGGCGCCAGAGCACGGAGCAACCAGCCGACAGCCTTGAGGGTCAAGGACATCAGAAATTTGCGGAATTGGTGAAGAAGTATTCCAACGGCCGAATGGAAATCAAAATCTTTCCGTCCGAACAACTCGGAAAGAAAGCCGCTGTTATCGACCAGTTGCAAGCCGGGACGGTGCATATCTTCAACTCAACCGCCGCCTATCTCAGCAAATGGGAACCGGCAATGAAATACATTAGCGCGCCGTTTGTATTCGATGATCGGGCGCATTGGCTCCGGTTTATGGAAACCGACTTGGTCAAGGGCTGGCTGAAAAACGTCGAGGACAAGGGCGGCATCACCCTGATTGGCAACTATATGGACTTCCCGCGAGGCTCATGGCGGGTCATCGTTGCCAAGAAACCGGTCAAATCCATCGCGGACATTAAAGGTCTGAAACTACGCATGCATCCGGACAAGTTAGCCGGCGCGGCATGGAGTCATCTCGGCGCGGAGATCCGGGTTCTTGGCTGGACCTCGGTGTATGAATCGCTCGGCAAGGGCATCGTCGAGGCCGTCAACAGTCCCGCCGCCTTGGTTGAGTCCATGCGGTTCTACGAAAAGGCCCCGCACATCACGGCGCACCGTGAGTACGAGCAAAGCGTTGGCTACATGGTCAATGCCAAGGCCTATAATAGTTTGCCGGCCGACCTGCGTGCCGCTGTTGACAAAGCTCATGCAGGTGCTTCGCTCTACGAACAGGGGCTTTTGGACGCCGACACTATGGCGTCGATTAATCGCCTTAAGTCCAAAGGCGTAACCTACAACGACAGCATGGATACCGGTCCCTTCAGGGCACGAATGACGAAATTTTACGCGGCTCGTGCGAAAGCGGGTGAATTGCCGAAGGGCTTTTTGGAGGCCGTAGAGGCAACACGGTAAACTTCTCTCGAGGTCTATGCGTGCGGCACAAGTGCCGGGCGCATAGACCTACCTAGACAGACTATAAACATGATTGATAAAGCAGAACGTTTTTTGTTTTCGTTTGAGCGCATATTTCATGCGCTAGCTAATATCTGTCTAATCATCATGTTGGTCATCAACATGATTCAAATCACCTCCCGCGCCTTGTTTGACCTGGGCATTTCATTGGTTTTCCCGTGGACTGTTTTCTTATTCTGCTGGTCGGTTTTTTTCGCGTTCTTCGTTCTTTATCGGCAAGGTGGGGATATTACCGTCGACTTCTTTGTCGACCGGTTTGGCGAGGGTGGGCGTAATTTTTCGCGACACTTTGTCAATGTAATTACACTTCTTCTGATGGGAGTGATGCTTTGGCATGGTCCTCAGACTTTGCTCCAACAGATTGGGGATGAGATCGAGATTGTTGAGTTGGATCGTTGGGTGCAGACCTTACCCCTATTCCTCTCATGCATCCTAATTGCAGCCAATTCACTTCTTGATACGGCGAAGGCTCTCCGCGGAGATCCAGAGGTCTCGTTTATTCGGAGCATCGAAAAACTTGAGAAGGACGCCTGATGGCTTGGATACTCTTCATTGGGTTCATGGCGTTGATTATGCTTCGTGTTCCGATTGTCATCGCCATGGGCATGGCGGTGCTAAGCGCGGTGATCGCCGGCGGTTTTTCCAACCAGCTTTATATCGTCCCGCGCATGGTTGCTGACGGGGTGGAAAACCCGGGTCTTCTGGCCGTACCGTTTTTCATCCTCGCTGGCAACCTAATGAACGCCGTTGGTATGACCGACAAGATCTTCAACTTCGCAACAACACTTGTCGGGCATTTCCGAGCCGGATTAGCGCAGGTCAATGTAGTTTCCTCGATGATTTTCGCTGGTATTTCAGGTTCCGCCGTGGCGGATATCGCAGGCCTCGGCACTATTGAAGTAAAGGCCATGCGTGATCGTGGCTATCCCGTTGAATTCGCTGGTGCCTTAACCGTGGCAACTGCGGTGATCGGACCGATCATCCCGCCGTCAATTGCACTCGTCATTTATGGCTTCCTCGCCAACACGTCCATTGGCAGACTGTTCCTGGGGGGCGTCGTTCCTGGTCTATTAATTGGCATATCGCTGATGCTGTTCAACCGGTATATGGCGATCAAGCATGACTTCCCGCGCGAACCGAAAGCCAGCCTCGGAAACATCGGGTCACAAGCTATCGACGGGATCGCGGCCCTGGCTGCGCCAGGAATCATTCTTGGCGCCATTACCTTTGGGTTCACCACCCCGACGGAAGCCGGTGTGCTGGCCTGCGCCTACTCGGTCTTGCTGGGTGCTCTATATCGCACGCTCGACGCCAAACGGTTGTGGAAGGCAATCACGGATTCTATGCGTGTTACCGCCATGATTATGATGATCATCGGCTTCTCCCACGGCATGGGTTGGTTGCTGGCCATCGAGCAGATACCCCAAGCTATGGCTGAGGCCGTGCTCTTGGTCACAGACGACCGCAATGTCTTCTTGGCCCTGCTGATCGTCTTTTTACTAGCCATTGGCTGCGTCGTCGAAGGGGTACCTGCAAAGCTGATCCTCATCCCCGTCCTCTTGCCGATCATCGATCATTTTGGAATCGACCGAGTACACTTTGGTCTGATTATCGTGTATGCGCTCCTGCTGGGCTTGGCCACGCCGCCAATGGGGGTTGGTGTCTACATTATGGTCGGCATCACTAACCGCCCCTTTGAGAAATTGACGTTAGCGGTACTGCCATTTTTGGTGCCCCTGACAGTAGTGCTAATCTTGATAACCTATATCCCAGCGCTGACGCTCTGGCTGCCCAATCTGATAATGGGGCCGCCGTAGCGTGGATCAAGACGGAGCCGAGTCACGGACCGGAAGATCAGTAACGAACATGTGCCCCGGCTTATGGGTGATCATCTCGGGAATACCGATTTTGCAAGCGACCGCCTGGGCGGTGATACCGCAGGCCCAGAAAGCCGGTACTTGATCGTCGCCGACAGTATTTTGCTTACCCCAATCAACATCTTTCAAATTCGCAATGCCGATGGCAGCTGGATCCCCAACATGCAGCGGCGCCCCGTGTGATCGCGGAAATCGGCTGGTGATTTCGATCACCTTGACTAAAAGTGATTTCGGTACCGGCCGCATACTAACGACCTGAGGCCCATGAAAGATACCGGCTGGCCGGCAAAAAATATTGGATACGTATTGCGACGGCCAGGCCACTTCGTTCATTAGGTGCGGTAGCGGGATTTTCGCCTCAATCATGACCTGATCGACGGAGAGATTGCAGCCTGTCAGAAAGGCGACGTGATCGTCGCGCCAAAGATGCCGTATATCGGCCAAATCTTCGACAGCTTTGCCGTCCCGGTAGACCCGGTAGGCAGGCAAGTCGGTGCGGATATCAGCGCCAGGAGCACTCAGCTTTGGTTCCGGGTCACCCGTATCGGTAGCCTCGATAAGGAACAGCGGTTTCGGATTGCGCTGGCAAAATCGCATGAAGTCGAGCGCGTAAACTTCAGGCAGAATGACAATGTTCGCCTGTTCGCGTCCCAATGCCAGGCGTTTGGAGGTGCCGGTCCAGCGTCCAGCGCGAATTGCGGCGCGGACCTCAGGCGGGCTCAGCGCTTCCAAATCGGCCCGTGTGAGTATCGTATCGGTACCAATTATCGCCTTTCCCTCCATCATCAGGCGCAAACCTCCAACACAGTGTGAGCGACAGCTCGGGCAGTCACCATCAGCTCGGCGATTTCGACCCGTTCGTCTGGGGCCGGCCATTCCGGATAAACCTTGATATCACCCGGTCCGTATTGGACGGAGGGGATGCCGGCAGCGGCGAGGACATTACCGTCACCGTAGTTACCGATCCGCTCAACGCTACCCAATCGGGCGGGTTTGCCCGATGCGAATTCCTGGCCTGCGGACAGCGCCGTCACCAACGGATGCTCGTGGGAGATCTCCATGGGGTCCATGAAATAAGGGTCATCCGGTCCACTCGCCGGGATTGTCAGTGTATACTCCAGATTGGGGATCTCATTGATACCCTGCATTACACGCTTAACGTCGTTCTGGACTGATTGAAGCGTCATGCCCGGCACCGTGCGAACCTGGAACATGAGATCGCACTCGCGTCCATAATGATCCTTCTGGATCGTATCGTAGCGAATCATAGGAAAATCGGCCAGTTCCGGATGCGGTGTGTGGGTCAACCAGTTGTTTGGCAGTTCATTAGTTAAGCTGGACCCAAAATAGCGCATGATCATGGCGGTCTGTTCGATGGCGTTCGTGTACTTTGCGCGCGCCTCGGGTGTAAACCGGAAGAATAGACCCGGCGTCGTCGTGGTGATCTTGACACGAACCGAGCCGTTGCAGACCGTCCCGATGGTGTTGGCGGCGTGTTCAATGTTAATGCAATAATCCGCTGTCACCCCCTTGCGAAGTGCTGTACGCGTTCCCGTGCCGCCAAGTTTGTGCGCCGCCACCGGGCAGATGATGACGTCGCCAGCCAAAGAGATGCCGGCGTCGATGATCCCCCGGACCCCGGAAATCGCTGCGGCCAGACCACCCTTGTCATCCTGGGCGCCGAGCCCCCACAGCCAGCCGTCGGCCACCAGGCCCTCGTAAGGATCGACGGTCCAGCCGGACATCATTACGTTGGTATCCATATGGCCATTGATCATTAGGGTCTTGCCTCCGCCGGACCCCTTGAGTGTGGCGATGGGCTGACGAGTCGTGCGACCGGCGTCCCAGGGGTGCTCAACTGTCATCATCTCGACGGCAAACCCGGCTTCGTTGAGGTAGTCCGCCAGATCGTCGGCAATATCATGCTCCTCGAAGAAAAAGCTGGGGATACGGATCATGCGGCGCGCCAACGCTACCAGTTCGCTCTCAGAAACAGCGGCGAAGACGGCGCAAGATTGATCGGATTGTTCAGCCATAAGACGACTGGTCCAGAGAACTCTCGACCCTTCGGCCGTCAGTGGTTAAATGGAATGGCACGTCGCCTTCCAGCGTGGTTCGCAGCATATGGCGCTCTTCCTTGCTGTCGTCGTAAGGAATGGCGCAGTGCTGCGTGCAACGATTGTCCCATAAGACCACGTCGCCGGGTTGCCACTTGTGGATATACGTGAACTCGGACTTGGCGATATGCGTCGTTAATTCGTCGATCAGGGTGCCACCCTCCTCGTCCGCCATGCCCTCGATCTCAACAGCCCAGCGGCCGATGTAGAGGCATTTGCGCTGGGTTTCCGGGTGAGTTCGGACGATGGGGTGCCAAACATCGGGTCGATCACGTTTCTCTTCTTCCGTGAGCGGCGGAAGGTTTGGATAATTGATCAGATGCATTTCAACTCGGCTGAAGCGAGCCCGCTTGCCGTCCAGGAACGCCTGAGTTTCCGGGGATAATGCTTCAAAGGCGCGATATGTACTGGCGAATCCGGTATCGCCGCCAACTTTCGGTGTTTTGACGCCGTAAAGCATGGAGGCCATGTTCGGAACCTGCTTGTCTTCGCCGTCGCTATGCCAGCCCCAGCCGGCGCGTTTGACGCCCAGCGGCTTGCCGTTTTTTTCGATATTGGAGACGACGAAGATTTCTGGATGCTGTTGGAGGTTGACCGGAATCTCGGTGCCCAGACGCGGCATGATATGCAATGTGCCAAACGTCTTGGTAAAGGCGATATGCTCGGCGGGTGTCCAATCGACCTTGCGAAAAAGCAAAACACTGTATTCTAGCCATATGTCCCGCAGTTCGCGGGCCGTCGCAGAGTCCATGGACCGCCTCGGATCAAAATCCAAAACTTCCGCCCCCAAGGCGTGGCTGAGTTTGCGTACACTTATGTTCAAGGCGTCTTCTTTCCATCGTGCGAGACAGGGTAACATCGGAAAGCGAGGTTGAGCCTATGTGAGTGCACACACCATAGGGCCACAGCCCAATGCGGGTATCTGCGTTTCAGGCTCGATAGACGAAACCGTTTGTCTCCACTGCCAGTGCGTATGCTAGCATAGAATCTGGATCCGCCAAATACCGGCGGCGTGGCTCTTTGGCGTTATGAACCTATCGGATGACATCTCTTCACCTGCATTGCGAAGGCCCAACACGATACTGGGCATCGGTCTGATGCTGGGTTCAACATTGGCCTTCGCCGCCATGCATGCATGTATCCGCCATGTATCCGCAAACGTCCATCCTTTCGAGGCGGCGTTTTTCCGCTATTTGTTCGGGGGCTTGGTACTGGTGCCGATGTTCTTCCAAGACGGCTTCTCGCCGTTGCGCACCGAGCGTCTCGGGCTGCACGCGGTGCGCGGCACCGTCCAGGCTTTTCAGGGCCTATTATCTTTCCTGGCGGTGACCTTGGCACCACTTGCGAAAGTGACTGCGGTGCAGTTTACGGCTCCCCTGTTCACCACCCTCGCCGCCGTGCTGATCCTTAAAGAACGAGTCAGTTGTGGGCGCGTGTTGGCGCTACTGATTGGCTTTGCCGGGACCTGGATCATCATCCGGCCGGGTTTAGCCACGCTGGACACGGGCGTTTTATCGGCACTTTTGAGTGCGGTGTTCCTGGCCGCTAACATTATTCTGGTGAAGCTTCTTGCCCGCACCGAAACAAGCGTTACCATCACCATGTATCAGACCCTGGTAACGACGCCGATATGTCTCGTCTTCGCCCTCTTCGATTGGACCGTACCAACGCTTCCAGACCTCGGTTGGCTATTCCTGCTCGGCACCTTTGGTACCATAGCCCATATCTGCCTGGCAGAAGCCTGCAAGGTGGCTGATGTTACAACCTTGCTGCCCTTCGACTACATGCGCTTGGTCTGGGCTGGCCTACTTGGCTATCTCCTATTTTTCGAGATTCCCGATCAATGGACCGTACTGGGCGGCACGGTGATTTTCGTCTGCGGACTTTACCTGCTATTTTGCGAGCGCCCTAAAACGAGAGAGAATAAACGCAAAAAAGATGAGCAGCGCAGCAGGAGTGGACGCACGCAATGACTGACCTCGAACCGATACAGGCCTTTTATGGGCCGTCATCGCCATGGGCCTACCTCGGCGCCGAGCGCCTCTATGGCTTGGCAGACCGCCATGCCTGTCCACTAATCTTACGGCCGATCCGGGTGATCCAGGAAAACGGCGGCGTTCCCTTACGCACCCGCCCTCAGCCGCGCCAAGACTACCATGCGTTGGAACTGGCCCGATGGTCTCATCACTTGGGTATCACGCTCAATCTTCGGCCGAAATACTACCCTTGCCAAACCATCGAAATTGCCGCTGGCGCGATAATCGCCGCACAACGCGCCGGTCTGGATGCGCGCGCCTTTTCCTTCGCCGTACAGCGGGCCTTATGGTCTGAGGAACGGGATATCGCCGATCAGGAAACCTTACGCGAACTAGCTCGTGCCACCATTGGTGAGACCGGAGCGAAACTCATTGCCAAACGGTTGCCCACCGAAATTCGGCTAATGTGGGAAAGCAACCTTGCCGAGGCCCAACGCATCGGTATTTTCGGCACGCCGACCTACGTCTACAGGGGTGAACTGTTTTGGGGCCAAGACAGGTTGGCGTTCCTGGAGCGCGCCGTTGCGAAGACAAGGGGGGAGAAAACATGACCGATGCCACCGCACTTCACTCAGACGCTATAGTCATCGACGGCCTGCAGTGCTGTGATTTCAACCGCGCATTGATGGAAGAAGCCCTTCGGGGTGGAGTTACGGCGATCAACCACGCGGCAATCCTGTGGGAGAACTTCCGCGACGGTATCGACCGGATAATCGAATGGCGCGGCCTATTCGACGCTAACGCCGATATCGTTATGCCGGTCCGCTCGGTCGCTGATATCCATGCGGCAAGGGCGGCCGGGAAGCTAGGAATCATCATGGGCTGGCAAAATACTTCGCCTTTGGAGGACCGGCTTGATTATCTACCGGTATTCAAGACACTCGGGATCGGCATCATGCAACTCACCTACAATACGCAGAACCTCGCCGGGGCCGGCTATTTGGAAGAGAAGGATGCTGGTCTGACCGGGTTCGGCAAAGAGATGGTCGCTGAAATGAACCGGGTTGGTGTGCTATGCGATTTGAGCCATGTCGGCGAGATAACAGCGGCGGAAACTATTGATCATTCCGACCACCCTTGCGCGATCACGCATTGCCTGCCAAAAGCCCTAAGGGACGTACCCCGCAACAAGTCAGACGCGCTGTTCAAGCGCTGCGCCGACAAGGGTGGCGTAATCGGCGTGTCGTTGTTCGCACCAGGCCTTGCAGCTGGCAACGAAGCAACGGTCAAAGACGTCGTCGATGCCATGGCCTACATGATTGATCTGGTTGGGGAAGACCACGTCGCCATCGGCACGGATTTCTCATTGAACCGGCCGCGGCCCGGTCCCTGGCAAGAATGGGCCAACAGGGACAAGGGTTCGGCACGGGTCCTCACCGGCTTCGCCACCGCGAAGATCAGCAAGCCTGAAGGCATCCGGCGTATAGATGAGTTTCCAAACCTTACCGCGGAGATGGTGGCGCGCGGCTGGCCGGCGGCGCGGGTCAAGGCGGTGCTCGGCGGCAATTGGCTGCGCCTGTTGGACGAGGTCTGGCAAGAAGCATAGTACGTGCGGGATACGGAACATGGACATCGAAGTGAACGACAACCCGCAGGGGCTCGCATGGCTTGAGGACCGGGTCCGTCATGAGATTGATTTGCTGAGCCACAACTACGGTCCCTGGGTGCCGCCAGCGACAAGCGAGCATGGATCGCCGATCCTCGACGTCCTCATTGTCGGTGGCGGGTTCTACGGGCTCGGCCTTGCATGGGGCCTATTGCGTGCAAAGGTGACAAATATCGCCGTGATTGACGCCTCGTCGGCAGGCCAGGAAGGACCCTGGATGACGTTTGCGCGAATGAAGAGCCTGCGCACTGCAAAGCAATTGACGGGTATCGAGTTCGGGATCCCAAGCCTGTCCGCGCGGGCCTACTGGGAAGCAAAATATGGGCAGGCGTCCTGGGCAGCGCTGGATCGCCTTCCCCGCCATGAATGGATGGCGTATCTGATGTGGTATCGCGATGTTCTTGATCTACCCGTTCAGAACGACACCAAGGTTTTGACCATCGACGGCGATGCGGATGAGGTACAGGTTACGGTTTCTCGGAACGGCACGGAGTCATTGCTTCGTGCACGCCGGGTCGTGTTGGCCACGGGCCTACTGGGCAGCGGCGGTAAACATGTCCCCGTCGGATTGACCGACGCGCTGCCGTCGGATAGCTGGGCGCACGCCGCCGACGACATTGACTTCGCTGCCTTAAAAGGGGCTGAGGTCGCCGTGCTCGGAGCCGGAGCTTCAGCCTTCGACAATGCGATGACCGCCGCCGAAGCCGGTGCCAGACGGGCCCACTTGTTCTGCCGGCGCGAGGAAATCCCCTGGCTAAGCGCCAAGAAGGGATTGGAGAACGCCGGCTTCATGGGCCACTTTGCCGACTTCCCGGACCTCTCTCGCTGGCGCTTCATTCGAGGGATTGTTGAAACACCAATCCCGCCACCGCGCCACACCGTCGAGCAGGCCCTGAAATTACCAAACTTCGTGCTGCATCTTGGCAGCCCATGGCTAAATATGCGCATGGATGCTGACAAGGTTGCCATTGAGACTCCGAAAGGGACGTCGGTTTTCGACTTCGCGATCTTCGGTACTGGTTTCGACATGGATATCGGGGCGCGGCCGGAGTTGGCCACCCTGGCCCCACATGTATTGCGCTGGCATGAGCGGTTCACGCCGCCTGTTGGCGAAGAGAACGCCATGCTTTTGAACCAACCCTACCTTGATCGCGGATGCGGGTTTCAGGAACGCGAACCTGGGGCGTATCCGGTTCTTCCACGGATCAGCCTTCTTGGTGCCGCAGCTACCTTGAGCATTGGCCCTATGTTCGGCGGATTGAATGGGGTGAAGTTTGTTCTTGAGAGGGTTGTCAATGAAACCTGCCGTGGGCTGATGATGGAGAACCTTGAGGACTTTTATAAAAAGTTTGAAGAAGGGCTTTGCGCCAAAAAACCGCCGGGCGCCATGGGATCCGATAATTAAGCCTCCAAAATATCGCATTAGTATGGAAACAAATTTGGCGCAGTAAATATCAACGTTTGAGAATTATTTTCCAGGCAAGTGGCATTGTAATAGCAGCAAGAGTTATTTTTAGGAAATCACCCCATAAGAAAGGAAGAACTCCCCATTCAAGAAGTGGTTTGTCCCAACCGAGAACCACACCCAGCCATAAAATACCAAACAGGTATATCACCAAATTACCGATAACCATACATGCAGATGTGGCGACAAAGCTGTGCCCCCAACCCCGCTCTGCCAGCCATCCACATACTGTTGCCGCAGCAAGAAAACCAAAAAGATACCCGCC
>MDTD01022122.1_pt1 | contig 13495 bp, 10 predicted proteins | sample 811221 | NCBI WGS metagenome assembly MDTD01 (sample SAMN05326646, study PRJNA326480) | marine metagenome | isolation source: seawater | place: Pacific Ocean: South West | collected 2011
CAAGTTAGACCTAGAAGTGGTCTAGCATTCAAAAAGGGGATTACGGTATTAAATACACCAGGAACAATAGATGCAGATTACAGAGGAGAAGTTGGAATCATACTAATTAATCATTCTAAAAATGAATTTATTGTGAACAATGGAGATCGAATCGCTCAAATTGTTTTCAATAAATTTGAACAGATTGAATGGTCAAATGTAGAAGAGCTAAATGAAACTAATAGAGGGACAGGTGGTTTTGGAAGCACGGGAGTTAAATAATATTTAATAAAAAAGAAATGAAGATTATAGTACCAATGGCTGGAAGAGGAAGCAGACTTAGACCTCACACCCTTATTACTCCTAAACCATTAGTTCCTGTTGGAGGCAAACCTATTGTCCATAGGTTGGTTGAAGACATTGCCAATGTTTGTGACGAAGGAATTGATGAGATTGCTTTTGTTATTGGAGACTTTGGAAAAGATGTTGAAAATGAATTGGTATCTGTTGCAGAAAAATTAGGTGCTAAAGGAAGCATCTATTATCAAACAGAACCACTAGGTACGGCCCATGCAGTTTTATGTGCACAAGAAGCATTAGATGGCCCAGTAGTAATTGCTTTTGCTGACACTCTTTTTAGAGCAGATTTTAAATTAGATCCAAATGTAGATGGTATTTTGTGGGTTAAAAAGATTGATGATCCAAGTGCATTTGGAGTTGTCAAATTAGATGATGATGGCACAATATCTGATTTTATTGAGAAGCCTAAAGATTTTGTCTCTGACCTTGCCATGATTGGCATATACTATATTAAAGATGGAAAGTCATTAAAAAATGAGTTGAACTACCTGATTGACAACAACCTTCAAAAAGGTGGTGAATATCAATTGCCTGATGCATTCAAAAGACTTACAAATACCGGAACAAAATTAAAACCTGGAACCGTAATAGATTGGCTGGATTGTGGAAATAAGGATGTAACAGTTGACACCAACAAGCATGTTCTTGAATATGATTTAAATGACAATAAAAAACTTGTACAAGACAATGTTCATTTAAACAATTCTACAATCATTCAGCCATGTTACATAGGGGCTGGTGCCATCATAAATAATTCCGTAATTGGACCTCATGTTTCAATTGGAAATGAAACTGTTGTTAACGACTCAAGAATTTCAAATTCAATTGTATTAGATTACAGTCAAATTTCAAATCTCAATTGTCAAAATTCATTTGTTGGTTCTCATACTATTATTCAAGTTGAACCAAAAGATCTAAGCTTAGGAGATTATTCTAAAATCAAGTATTAAATGAAATGCTCATTAATCAGCATTATTTTGTTTTGTTTTCTTTTTGCTTGTAAAAGTCCAAAAGACAACAAACAAATCACGTATAAGCTGACATCAAACAATGATTCTCAGTTATATACCAAATACTTTCATGAAGGAATTAGATTTAAATTATCAAACAGATTTGATGAAGCCATCACTTCCTTTGAAAATGCAATAAAAATAAACCCTGAGAAAGATGCAACATATCATGCTCTATCTTCATGTTACCTAGCTAAAGGAATAATTGATAAATCTGTTTACTACACTGAAAAATCATCTGAACTAGATCCTAGCAATATTTTTTACATTGAAGAGCTTGCCTATATGTATAAAGAACTAAAAAAATATGACCTTTCAATTAAAAATTTCAAATTACTATTAGAAAAGGATTCAAGAAATAAAGCATGGATTTATGATTTTTCAAATGTTTTGAGCTTGGCAAACAAATATAATGAAGCAATAGAAATGCTTGACCTATTTGAAAGTTTAAATGGAATACATCCAGAAATATCAATCACTAAATTCAAACTCTTTATTACCAATAAGCAGAAAGAAAAAGCAATTAATGAAATCAACACTGCTTTAGAGCTTCTACCAAACAACCCTCAATTAATTTCAATTTTAATTGACCATTATTTACAAAATGAAAATTATGAAGAAGGCTTTAAAATGCTATCAAACTTAGTTAGAGTTGATCCTAAAAATGGTTTTGCTCAAAACATGCTTGGAGAATGGAAGGAAAGTCAAAAAGATTTGAAAAGTGCGTGGGAATCATACAAAAATGCAATACTTGGAAAGTATGAAGTTCAAGAGAAAATCAGACTGCTAATTAAACTAACATCATTCATTAATATTCCTGAATCAAAAAAACAACTTGATGGAACTGCCACTTTGGAATTAGATTCTTTGATAAAATACATGATTAAAAACGAACCAGAAATTGCTCAAATACATGCAATTCAAGGTGACTTCAACAATCTGATTGGCAATAAGAAAGAAGCACTAAAATCATTTAAAAATACAATAGCATTAGACCCATCTCATTATGCTGTATGGAATGAAATATTTGAGATTGAAAAGGAGTTAAATATGTATCAGGAATTATATACAGATTCAAAAAATGCAATTGAATTCTTTCCATCTATGGCAGATATCTATTTATATAATGGATGGAGTGCATATAGATTAAATAAACATGATGAATCAATTGAAGTTTTAAAAAGTGGAATAATATACATTTCAGATGAGGATATAACAAATAAAGAATGGAAGTTTTACACTTATATTAGTGATGCTTATTTGGCAAAAAAAGATTATGTAAATGCATTAAAATATATTAAATCTGCTTACACAATCAGACCCAACAACTATTTAGTAAATAAAAAACTTTCTCACTTGTTAGTCATTATCAATTCAGATCTTGAGTTAGCCACATCAATAATAAGCTTATTAGTAAAAGAAACACCTGATGACTGTGAAATCATTAATTTAAAGGGATTCTTATTTTTTCAGCAAAAAAAATACAATGAGGCATTAAATACATTTTTAAAACATCTTGAAAAACAAAAATGTAAGGCAAAGACACTAGAATTTATTGGCGATTCTTATTATATGCTGGATAACCTTCAAGGTGCAATGGATTATTGGAACAAAGCAAAACTAATAGGCAATCAAAATAAAGTACTTGAAAGAAAAATTAATGAGCGTAAATTCATTCCAATTGTACCTTAATTAATACCTTTGAGTTGTGATAACATAGAGAGGCATTACAATGAATCTAATAATCAAAAACATAACAGCAATTCTTTTATCATTTTTAATGATACCTGTATTTGGTCAAGGAAACAGTCAAAAACTCAAAAAAGAGCAATTAAAACTTGAGAAAAGAATTTCTGGTACCAAGATGCTTTTAAGTAAGAGTAAACTAAATACAAATTCCTCATTAGAAGCCCTTCAACTTATTGATAATCAAATAAAAAACAGAGAACGACTGTTACGAAATTATGATGAACAAATTCGTTTTTCTAAACAACAAATTGCTGATAAAACTTTAGAAATAAATCGCTTAAAAGCGGAGCAAATTGAATTAAAAAATCAATATCAAAAAATGTTGATTTATGCCTATAAAAACAGAAATAAATATGGTAAATTAATGTATATATTTTCTGCCAATTCCTACAATGAAGCGATTAAAAGAAACAACTATCTAAAACAAGTTCAAGAATTAAGAACAAAACAGTTTCAATTGCTCAAAAAAAACAAAGATATTATCAATGCTGAAATAATTAAAATCAATCAAGAAAAAAAAGAAAAAGAGAAAATTCTTGAGAGCAAACTAGCAGAAAAAAAATTAATTGAAAAGGATCGAATTATTAAAAATGAGATTTACAGAAAATTTAAAAAAGAAGAAAATATATTAAAAGCCAAACTGCAAAAAGATGAGTTAAAAAAAGCCGAATTAAAAAAGAAAATTAATGAGGCAATTAGGTTGGAAATATTAGCCGAACAAAGAAGAAGAAAAAAGGAAGAAGAAGCCCGAAGAAAAAGATCAGAAAAAAACAAAAACAAACCCAATATTACTCCCCCTAAAACTGCCTATTTCAAAGAAACAAAAGAATCTAAAGCTCTTGGCAAAAGTTTTTCCTCAAACAAAGGAAAGTTACCTTGGCCAGTTTCCAAAGGATCTATTACTGAAAAATTTGGTAAAAATCCTCACCCTACTCTTCACAATGTTTATACAAACAACAATGGATTAGACATTAGTGCTCCAATGAATGCTCAAATAAGAGCCATATTCAAAGGAGAGGTCACAAGTGTCTTAAATATTCCAGGAGCTGGAAAAGTTGTAATAATTAAACATGGTTCATACAGAACTGTATATAGCAACTTGAAAGACACATATGTAAAGTCAGGTGATAAAGTTTCAACAAAACAAACCATTGGATCACTTCTTAATAAAAGTGGAAGTAATATCTCAGTTGCTCATCTAGAAATCCATGTTGTTGTTGGTTCCGGAGTAAAATGTTTGAATCCTTCAATCTGGATTTCTAAATAATTATTTAGGGTTTTAATTAGAACCTTTTATATTTGTATTAATCCTAAGTTATTTATAATTAATTTAATTTCCATTAGATGAGTGTCAATTCATATTATGTAGATCCTGATATTACGGTTGCAGAAACACTTCCGTCATCATTTTACAGAGATATTGAAGTTTTTGAAAAATTAAAATCTATTTTTTTAAATTCTTATCATTTTATAGGAGATGTTAATTTGGTTCCTCTGCCTGGATTTTCCTATCCATTTACTTTATTAGATGGTTATTTAACAGAACCATTAGTTCTTGTCAGAAATAATAATGATGAGATTAATTGTTTTTCAAATGTTTGTTCACATAGAGGTAATATTGTCGTAAATAACCCCGGGAAAAATAGAATGCTTCAATGCATGTACCACGGCAGAATGTTTGATTTAGATGGTAAATTTAAAAGAATGCCAGAGTTTAGAGAAGTACAAAACTTTCCACGACCATGCGACAATCTTCATCAATTTAAAGTTGAGTCACTAGGCCCTTTTTTATTTTGTGGACTTAATACTGATATTTCATTCAATTCTGTTATCAATGAAATCAATTCAAAGATTTCATTTTTGCCACTTAATGAATTTGTTTTTTCATCTCCCTTATCAAAAGACTATCTTGTGAATTGTCATTGGGCTTTATATTGTGATAATTACCTTGAAGGATTTCACATTCCATTTGTTCATCCTGAGTTAAACCAGGTATTAGACTATGGGAAATATGAAGTTCTTATAAAGGATAAATTGACAATACAAGTTGGATATGCTAATGATGGTGAAGAATCTTTTGAATTACCGGCAGATCATCCTGATTTTGGAAAGCAAATTGCAGCTTACTATTTTTGGATATTCCCCAATATTATGTTTAATTTTTATCCTTGGGGCCTTTCAATAAACGTGGTAAAACCAATTAGTGTCAATAAAACAAAAGTTTCATTTTTAACTTACATTTATAATGAAGAAAAATTTGAAGGTAATGCTGCTCTGATTGATAAAGTTGAAAGAGAAGATGAATTTGTTGTAGAGGGAGTTACAAGAGGAATGCAGTCTTCATTTTATAATAAAGGTAGATTTTCTGCAACAAGAGAAAAGGGAGTTCATTATTTTCATCAATTATTGTCAGATTTCATCAATTAATCTTCATAATATTAAATGCAAATATTGTCTAGTTTGAACTTATGATTAAATTTGTTTAACAACTAATTTTATGCAAAATCCAATGGAACAAGAAGCTACTTTAGAACAAGCAATTGAGCTTGGACTTAGAGAAGATGAGTTCGAAAAAATCAAAGAAGTAATAGGCAGAACACCTAATTTTACTGAAACAGCTATTTATTCTGTAATGTGGTCAGAGCACTGCTCTTATAAGAACTCAATTTATTGGTTAAAAAAACTACCTAAAGATGGTCCTCATATGCTTGTTAAAGCAGGAGAAGAAAATGCAGGCCTGGTTGATATTGGTGATGGTCTTGGCTGTGTATTTAAAATTGAATCTCACAACCATCCAAGTGCTCTTGAACCTTATCAGGGAGCTGCTACAGGTGTTGGAGGAATTAATAGAGACATTTTTACAATGGGTGCCCGTCCAATTGCTCAAATGAACTCATTGAGATTTGGCAACTTAAAAGAAGAAAGAACGAAATGGCTTATCAAAGGAGTTGTCAAAGGTATTGGTGATTATGGAAATGCTTTTGGAATTCCCATTTTAGGTGGAGAGGTCTTTTTTGATGAATCATTTCACACAAATCCTTTAGTCAATGCCTTTTCTGCAGGTATAATTGATACTAAAAAAATAATTTCTGCTACCTCTAAAGGCCCTGGTAATCCTGTTTTTATTGTCGGATCCTCAACAGGTAAAGACGGAATTGCAGGTGCAGCATTTGCATCAAAGGACATTACAGAAGATTCTGCCGACGACTTGCCCTCTGTTCAGGTTGGAGACCCTTTTATGGAGAAACTTCTTTTAGAAGCAACAATGGAGTTATCTGAGACTGATGCTATTGTAGGAATGCAAGATATGGGAGCAGCTGGAATTACATGTTCAAGTTTTGAAATGAGTGCAGCAGGAAATGTTGGAATGGACATTAATCTTGATTTGGTTCCTACCAGGCAAAAAAACATGCTGCCCTATGAAATTCTTTTATCTGAATCTCAAGAACGAATGTTGGTTGTTGTCCAAAAAGGGAAAGAACAAATTGTTAAAGATATTTTTCAAAAATGGGACTTACATGCAGAAGAAATTGGTGTTGTTACAGACAGTAAAAATGTTCGGTTTTTTGTAGATGGGCAAATGATTTCTGATTTACCAGCTGAATCACTTGTATTAGGTGGTGGTGCCCCTCAATATGAAAGAGAGTACTCAGAACCTGATTACTTCAAAAAGTATAAAGAATTTAACATTAATAGTGTTGCTGAACCGCTAGATTTGAAATCTATTGCCTTTAAACTATTACAACTTCCAAATATTGCATCAAAAAAATGGGTTTATGAACAATACGACTCTATGGTTGGCACTGGAAATATGACAACAAACAGGCCCTCTGATGCTGGAATTGCAAACATCAAAGGTACTGACAAAGCTTTGTCGATGTCTGTTGACTGCAATTCAAGATATGTACATGCAGATCCCGAAGTAGGTACTATGATTGCTGTTAGTGAAGCTGCAAGAAATATCACCTGCTCTGGTGGTGACCCAAGTGCTATCACAAATTGCTTAAACTTCGGAAACCCATATAACCCTGAGTCTTATTGGCAATTTGTTGGAGCAATTAAAGGAATGTCAGCAGCATGCACCAAATTCAACACACCTGTTACTGGAGGTAATGTTTCTTTTTACAATCAAACAGTGATCGACAATAATGAAGTCCCTGTATACCCCACTCCTACTATTGGAATGATTGGTTTGGTTCATAATAAGAATAATATAATGACTCTTGATTTCAAGTACAAAGGCGATTTGGTTTTTGTAATTGGATCCTGTAAAAATGATATTAATTCATCCGAATACCTAGCAAATATTGTAGGCATTAAAGAATCACCAGCACCTTATTTTAACCTTGAAGAGGAATATCAAACACATCAAATCATTAAAAGTTTGATTGAAAAGAAGTTTATAAATGCTGCTCATGATGTATCCGACGGAGGCTTGTTTACATCTCTTATTGAAATGGGGATACCTAATGAATTAGGTTTTGATATAGAAACTGATTCTGAAATCAGAGAGGATGCCTTTTTATTTGGTGAATCTCAAGGTCGAATTGTAGTTACGGTAGGTGAAGATTCTGAAGATGAATTCATTGAGTATATGGCCTCATCAGAAATTGACTTTACACTTTTAGGACATGTAACAAAAGGAAAAATACAAATTGACGGAGAACATTTTGGATTTATTAATGAAGCAAAAATGCTCTACCAAAATGCTCTTCAAAACGCAATAAATAACTAAAACCAGTTAAATGAAATATAATACCACACGAGATCCACTAGTACTTCCTGAATACGGACGTAATGTTCAAAGGATGATTAAGTATGCTATTTCTATCGAAAATCGAAGTGAAAGAAACAAAGCTGCTTCAGCAATTATTGAATTAATGGGACAGTTAAACCCACATTTAAGAGATGTTGAAGATTTTAGACACAAACTTTGGACACACTTATTTTTAATGTCTGATTTTAAATTAGATGTTGATTCACCATACGAAATACCCAAAATTGAAACTCTTCAAGAAAAACCAAAGAAAGTAGAATATCCAAAAAGTAAAATTAAATATGGTCATTATGGAAAGTATACTGCCTCCATTTTAAATAAATCAAAAGATTTCACTGATGAGGAAAAAGAGTTTATGACCAAAACCATGGGTAACTTTATGAAAAAGCAATACCTCATGCACAATAATGATACCGTTGATAACAATGTTATTTCAGAAAATTTAAATGAACTTTCAGAAGGTAATTTAAAGATGGAAAATCCTGATGAGCTTTTAGCAGCAACATCATCATTATTAAAAACATTAGGAATAAATAACACTCAAAAACGAAATAACAAGAACTATCACAAGCATAAAAGAAAACACAAAAGAAATTAGAGATGGCATCATTTGAAATATATGGGGGAAAGAAATTAAAAGGTGAGTTGACACCTCAGGGTGCTAAAAATGAAGCATTGCAAATTTTATGTGCTGTTTTAATGACTCCTGAAAAAGTAACAATATCTAATATCCCTGATATTGTTGATGTTAATAAACTAATTGGTTTATTACAAGCTATGGGAGTTAAAGTTGAAAAAGTTGAAAAAGGAACTTATATTTTTCAAGCAAAAGAAATCGACCTTAAGTACATGGAAACTGAAGATTTCAAAAAAAGAGCATCATCATTGAGAGGTTCGATAATGATTGTAGGGCCTATGCTTGCTAGATACGGAAAAGGTTTCATACCCAAACCTGGAGGTGATAAAATTGGAAGAAGAAGACTTGATACCCATTTTGAGGGATTTGCTTTGTTAGGTGCGAAATTTAATTACGATGCGGGCGAATATTTCTATTCAATTGAAGCAAAAAAATTAAAAGGAACATATATACATTTGGATGAGGCATCTGTTACTGGAACCGCCAATATCATTATGGGTGCTGTTCTTGCCGAAGGAAAAACAGATTTTTACAATGCTGCATGCGAACCCTATATTCAACAGCTTTGTAAAATGCTAAATTCAATGGGAGCTAAAATAACTGGTGTTGGCTCGAACTTTCTTCATATTGAGGGAGTTAAACAATTGAAAGGATGTTATCATAGAGTTCTTCCAGACATGATCGAAATTGGAAGTTTTATTGGCCTTGCAGCCATGACTCAATCTGAGATAACAATTAAAGATGTCAGTTATGACAATCTTGGAATAATCCCAAATGTTTTTAAAAGAATGGGGATTAAATTGGAAAGAAGAGGTGATGATATTTTCGTTCCAGCTCAAGAAAAATATGAAATAGATACATTTATAGATGGATCTATTCTAACTATTTATGATGCGCCATGGCCTGGTTTCACTCCAGATTTGCTTTCTATTATTTTGGTTGTTGCAACCCAAGCAAAAGGATCTGTATTGATTCATCAGAAAATGTTTGAATCTAGATTGTTTTTTACCGATAAATTAATTGATATGGGCGCTCAAATTATTTTGTGTGACCCACACAGAGCAACAGTTATAGGATTAAATAGAGAATCTGCACTTAGAGGAATTAGTATGACTTCACCAGATATCAGAGCTGGAGTTTCACTATTAATTGCCGCATTATCTGCAGAAGGAAAAAGTACAATTCATAACATAGAACAAATAGATAGAGGATATCAAGATATTGAATATAGATTAAACAATATTGGTGCAGATATTAGAAGAATCAACTAATTATTTAATTTTTTGTACAAACCAAAAGTGAGTCCAAAAGCTCTGGAGTAATGTCTGTAAGCTGCTGTTTTTTGATATGAGTTACTTAGTTGGTATCTGTATTCTGGACCAATAAAAAATCCAAATTTCTCTGAAAACCCATAGCATAAATACAAATAAGAATTTATATTGAAAATTGCAGAATTAAAGCCAACATCTGTTTGAATAAGGTTGGTTTCTGAGCTGCCTCCTGTTGTCTCCCATTTTTGATCTTGTTTGTAATTTATGAACAATGAAGGAATAATTCCGGCCCCGAACTTCAGGCCAATTCTTTTATTAAAATCAAAATGATAATGAATTCTTACAGGCATTGAAAAATAGCTGTATTTGGTTTTATAAGCAAAAGATGTATCAATATCTGAAAATGAATATTGCTCTCCGTTTTGCATAAATGAAACAGCGCCATCCCAACCTAAACCATTTAAAATATGACTATTTACTCCTAATGTGTATGAATTTGTAAACAAAGGTGTTTCGTTAACACGTTCATTTAATGGTACAAGTAAAAACGCTTCATTTGTTTTTAAATTACGAAATGAGCTTGATGTATTCATTGAAATATAAAAATTCGACCGGGTAGGGTTAAAAGATTTTTTATTTTCCATATTAAAATTAGGTCGGGATGGCTTTTTTTTTACATCATCCTCACTTATTGTAATCTGTGAAAATGACAAACCAAATATTAAAATGAAAATAGATGTAATAATTAGATTCATAATTATTTATTTTTTTTGTCTTTTTTTCCTTTTTTATTATCCTCTTTTTTTTCGACTATTTTTTGACCATATTCATCATATTTAGTCTCACAAATTAATTTTCCTTTTTTATAAATAGCTTGACGTTTGACAATACCATTTTCATATTTTTCTTCAAACTCACCCTCCTCTTTATTATTTAAATATTTTTCGTAAGTTTTAATTTCTCCTGATATAAAAAATGATTTAAATTCTCCTTGTTTTTTTCCATAACTCCAAGACTCTTCAAGCATAATATTTCCATTATCATAATACTTATACTTTTTACCATGATACTTCCCTTTGTTATAGTTAATTTCTAGAAGTAATTTATTATCATAACTATACCTAGTATACTTACCATGAAGATTTCCATTTTGGTAATTAGATTCAATATTTAATATTAGATTAGGAAAAAAGCTTCTTTGTTTTCCATGCAAAACATTATTTCGATAATTCTCTAAACTTAAGGTATCACCGTCTTTATTAAACAAAACTTGTTCACCATTCATAGAACCTTTATTAAAATTTTGTTTTAATCTAACAATTTGAGTAGAATCAAAATATTCCAAATATTTACCATGTTTGATTCCCATAATCTCATAACCTTTTTCTTTTGGACATCCTGATTTATAATTAACAATGTAAGGTCCATTTTTTTTACCTGATTGCAGTTCCATTTTAAACCATAATTTATCATTGAAAAAGCAACCTTGACATTTCCCAGTGAAAGGCTGCATTGATGATCTGTACAAAATAATACCTGTACCTGGTTCGCTCATTAACTTTTCATTGAAATCTGTATATTGGGAGGAACGAAGGCATTCTGAAACAATATATCCTCTTGCATCAACAGAATCTTCATAACATTTTTTTTGAGCTAATAAATTACTGCTAAATATTAAAAAACCTAAAATCAATAATATTTTATTCATCATTTTCTATTTATTTTTTGTCAATGCCTCTCTCATTTTTTTAGGAATCAATATTGATTTTGATTGAACAGAATCAAAAGCAACCATAACTGACTTCCCTTTGGTAACAATTTTGTTCTCAACTTTTATCTCGTAACTGAGCGTAAAGCTTTTGTTACCAATACTTTCAAGATTTATATAAATTAAGGGGTTTTGGTGCAGTATTATCGGATAAATATAATCAATTTCATTTCTCACTAGTATAACTCCATAACGGCTCCAATCCCATTTCAAACCAAGTATCTTGGCAAAATAATGAACTCTTGCCATTTCAAAATAACTTAAGTAAACACTATTGTTTACATGACCCATTAGATCTAAATCAGAAAATCTTACTTGGATTTTTGTTGGTTCTATCATATCAATCTAACATCTCAAATTCAGAATTGTTACTAATAAATTCTGGAACAATTTTTTTCATTTTTTTAACCAATTGAATGTTTTTTTGATTTTCAAACATTAGGATCAGTTCAGAAATTTCATTTAATTGAGACAAATCTTGTGTTCTTGTCTTTGCAATTAGTATTTGAGGATGATGAGTTTTTATTGTATTCTCTTCCTTAGCGAGAACTTCTTCATATAATTTTTCTCCTGGCCTAAGACCAATTACTTTTAACTCAATATCTTTACCCATTTCTAAACCACTCAAACGAATCATCTTTTTGGCAAGATCAATTATTTTAACAGATTTTCCCATATCAAAAACAAAAATCTCTCCCCCCTGTCCCATAGATCCTGCTTCGAGAACCAATTGACAAGCTTCAGGAATGGTCATAAAAAAACGGGTAACTCTCTCATCTGTTACAGTTACTGGTCCACCTTGTTGAATTTGCCTTTGAAATAATGGAATTACTGAGCCATTTGAGCCTAATACATTTCCAAATCTTGTAGTTACAAATTTGGTTTTACCTTTGTTGTTTTGAATTTGAGAGTATATTTCTGCAATTCTTTTAGATGCTCCCATCACATTTGTTGGATTAACAGCTTTATCAGTGGAAATCATTATAAATTTTTTCGCTTCGTACTCCATCGCCAAATCAACCAAGTTTTTACTCCCTTTAACATTTGTTAAAATTGCTTCCGATGGGTTATTTTCCATTAATGGTACATGCTTATATGCGGCTGCATGAAAAACAAACTGAGGCTTGAAATAATCAAAGGTTCTTTTCAATCTTTCATAATTCCTAATATCACCGATAACAAATTCAAAATTTACGTCTGAGAAATTTGTGAGTAATTCCTGTTGTAAATCATATAATGGTGATTCAGACTGATCTAGAAGAATTATTTTTTTGGGAGAATAGTTTGCTATTTGTCTAACCAATCCGCTACCAATGGAACCTGCAGCTCCTGTAACCAATATGACTTGGTCATTGAGATCATTAGAGATTTGTTCTTGATTTAAACTAATGGGCTTTCTTCCAAGTAAATCTTCAATACGCACTTCAGAAAGTTGCTTTGAAGAAAATTCACCATTGATCCAACTTTTTGGTCTTGGAACCTTTTTAATTGAAATATTTAAATTTAAACAAGTTTCAACCAATTTATTTACGAAATCAATATTTGGATTTTGAACTGCTAAAATTATGTTGTCTACACCAACATTTTTATGAAGGTATTCAAGTTTATCAGAAGCATATATTCTTACCCCCTCAAGCCTATTGCCCTCGAGTTTGTTATTCTCATCTAAGAAACCTATAATTTTTTGACTAATTAATACATCTTTTTCAATAGTTCTCTTTGTTAACAAACCAGAAACTCCAGCACCGTATATTAGTACATTCTTCTTTTTTTCTTTTGATTTTGAGGCCTCAAGGTAAATTAATTTTACAATAAACCTACTTCCAACTGTAAATGCAAAGCTTGCAAGAAACTCCATAATTAATACGGACATTGGAAATAAAAAGAAACCATCTAAGTAATAAAACCTAAACAGTCCTGCACAAAAATAAATAACTGAACATG
>MDTD01193910.1_pt1 | contig 13495 bp, 10 predicted proteins | sample 811221 | NCBI WGS metagenome assembly MDTD01 (sample SAMN05326646, study PRJNA326480) | marine metagenome | isolation source: seawater | place: Pacific Ocean: South West | collected 2011
ACTAATAAACTACTAATTATCGTTAGGATTGAGATGCGTTTCATAACATTCCTCAGTTCCAGGTTCCCCATCCCGCAATGGGAATTACCTCTACAGTTTCACCTTTATTAAATACAGACTTTCCCTCGGGCAAAAGTACTAGACAATTTGCCTTAGCTAGAGAACCTATAGCACCCGATGATTGATTCAGGTTTGTATCTACAATGTTACTCTGGCCCTCTACTCGCAGTATTCCTCTCAGGTACATATCGAATTTAGCTGATTTTTTATGAGCTTTTATTAAAGCAGCAGTCACTCTACAAGTTTGCCTTCTCCAGCCACCCAAGGTGGCAAGTGCATGCGAAATAAAAAGTGTGCATGCAACAAATGAGCTTACTGGATTTCCAGGTACTCCAAAAATCACACGATTTCCGCGAGTAGCAAAAATCAGTGGTTTTCCAGGTCTGACAGATACTCGATCAAAGTGTATTTCATAACCTAGATTCTCCAATACTTCTCGCGTATGGTCATATTTCCCAACACTAGCACCTCCAGAAATTAGAAATACATCGTGCTTTTCAGCATGGGAGATCTTCTTCTCCAGGTCCTCAATACTATCCTTGACATATCCATGGTTGGTCACACGCGCTGAAAATGGAGAAAGATAAGACTTGAATAATTCTCCATTGCAGGACCTAATCTGACCACTATGAACTTTCTCACCCTCAAATTTCAACTCATTACCCGTCATTAGATAACCCAAGCTCGGTTTCCGAACGACCGACACCTCGTAAATTCCTTGAGAGATTAAACAGGCAATCTGGGCTGGTCCTAGCAACGAACCTCCCTGTAAGAAACATTCGCCACTGCGCAAGTCCTCACCTTTGTATCTTATAAAGTCACCCAACTCTAGATCTGGCCTGAACTCAACATAGCCATCATTTAAAATATCAACATCTTCCTGCTTCACGACACAATCTGCACCTTCAGGAAGACTTGCACCAGTGAAAATTCTAGCCACATTACCCATGGGTAATACTTTTTTTTCTTGAGAACCGGCAGCTAACTCCATAAGAATTGGAAGACGTCTTGGTAAATTTTCTAAATCCGATTTGTGCACTGCATAACCATCCATAGCTGAATTGTTAAATGCTGGGAAATCTTCTCTCACTAATATATCAGTAGCTAAGGCGTGAAAAGTCGCCTCACGTGTGGGTAAGGTGTCCGACGGTCCAGATTTTAATTTATCCGTAATTAGAAAACGCGCATCATCAAAGGACAGCATAAAATAAGCCTCCGTCTTTGCTTTCGAATACTTACCCAATACTTGATTAGCTTTTTTAAGATGATTTTTATATAAAAAAAAATTAGGCCCATATTTGATGAGCCTAAAATCTCCTAAATTATACGAATTCTCGTCAAACGAGTATGCAAGAATAAAAAAATTAATCTCTTACACTATGTCGCAAAACAGCCTTTTCTTTTGTGGGCTTCATTAACTCCGTCAAAGGCCCATCACCAGACTGCTCTTCGGTAGTTAATAATTGAGTTTGTTGGACATCAACGGCTGGCTGATAAGGAATTGCCTTAAAACCAGCTTTAGGATTATTTAAGTCTAGAGTGATACCTAAATCAGGTAGTTTATTGATACCCAGTTTAATATTTGTTTTGGAACTAAAACTGGCTGTCCTAAATCCCCACGCACTAATTAATTCTACGATCTTTTTAATATTATACTCAGCTTTTAATTCAGGATTTCCGTTAAGCGCCTCTCCACAATCCCCACTTGTAAGATGTTTCACTAAAGCAGCTCCATTTTTTGACCCTACCGAGCCTGAGCACTTTGAACGAACTAATTCGATCCCATCAAGGTCTTCAGCACTCTCTAAATCGTCTCCGTCTGTAACCGAGCGATCACCAATGTAACTCTCATTATCTTGTATATCCGAATTTTTATCGCCAAAATTTTTAGAACCCTCTTCTGTCTGGAGATCCTGTGATGACTGCAAGCGCTTCAAAAAATCCTCGTCCTTAGACCTCGTCAGTGCATCAAATCTGCCTTTCGCTCTGTTATCAATTGTCGCTCTGACATCTTTCATGTGTCTTTCAAAATCGGGCCGATCGGATGCAAAATATTTTTCAGGAACCTCCTGTAAAGTTCCTTTAAGTTCCAACAGATTTTTTATCTGTTCGACCGTTTTCTTTTGCTCCTTCTCACTCTGCTGAGAATAATTCTTACCACTCTCCTTCACTAAAGTTTTAAGTTTGTAGTATTCCTCTACTTTCTGACTAACTGCTTTTTTAGCATCAAATTTTAGATCGTCTTTCTGAGATTGATCCACGCTACTTTGGTCCGGACTAGCTATCTTATCATTGGAAACGCGAGTTTTTTCCTTACCTATCATCTGTAGCTGGGGAACCTTTAGCTCGTTCACTGGAGCTAATGACTGACTTATTCCTCCAAACGTACTACTTGAATTCTTGAATTCTTCGCGCAACTGCCTGTTCTGGTCTGCCTTAAACGTACTTATATCGCGCATCGTATTGCTGCTTACGCCCTCAAGATCATATGCAGCGTTCTCTGCGAAATTCACATTAGCCGTAATAAATAGAAGGAAGCAGATTCTTAAAGGATTTTGTCTCGCTCTATTCGTTTGCCTAAAACCCATAAATACTCCTTTGCAAAAGCAATTGTGAAAGTAGTCACAGTGTACTCAATGTTAAGACTCCGTTAAATAAATCTTAAAATAGTTGTAGAAATCGTCAAGTCCTAAATGAAATCGCCACCGTCTTTTTAATTAAATCTTCCAATTCACTGGCTCCAGACCATGATTCTTGAGGTATTGATTAGAACGAGAAAAAGGTTTTGAACCAAAAAAGCCGTTGTGAGCAGATAACGGAGATGGATGTACCGACTTTATAATGCAATGCTCTCCATTTATGACGTCTTCTTTACTTTGTGCGTCACGACCCCACAATATAAAAACCAAATGATTTCGTTTCTTGCTCAAATTCCCAATAACAGCATTCGTAAAATTCTCCCAACCTTGCTTACGATGAGAACCTGCCTTTCCAGGGCTCACAGTAAGCACGGTATTTAATAGAAACACGCCCTGGCGGGCCCAAGAACTCAAATTCCCGTGGGACGGCCTCTTTACACCTAGATCGCTCTCAAGTTCTTTGAAAATATTAACGAGCGAAGGTGGTGGTTTAGTTGGCTCTTGAACTGAAAAACACAAGCCATGAGCTTGATGAGGACCGTGGTAAGGATCTTGGCCTAAAATAACAATTTTTACATCCTCGAAAGGGGTCAATCGAAAGGCTTCAAAAATTTTTGATCCTTGGGGATAAAAACCATCGCCGATTTTTTTTTGTTTGATCAGGAATTCCTTTAATTCGGCAAAGTATTCTTTTTGAAATTCTTCAATTAAAACATTCTTCCAGCTTGCTTCAATTTTGGGATCAATACTCAAGCAACCCCTCCACGAATCCAAAGATTTTTGGAATTCTTAGCGCTGTAATGATGACAGATTGCCAAAGCTAAACCATCGGCAGCATCATCTGGCTTAGGTCGCTCTTCCAGGCCTAAAGTGTTTGTAACCATGTACTGCATTTGATGTTTTTCCGCATGTCCATATCCTAGGATCCTCGATTTAACTTGCACTGGAGCATATTCCTCGAAGGGAACCTCATTTTGCTCGAAAGTCAGCAAAATAATACCCCGAGCCTGCGCGACTTGGATTCCTGTACTAACGTTTTGCTTGAAAAATAACTTTTCTACGGAAGCCTGATCGGGCTTATATCTTCGAATCAATTCTTGCATGTCTTCATAAATTACACGCAGACGAACTCCCATGGATAAGTTCGCAGCAGTTCTTATACAACCATAGCTAATGCATTCAAGATCTCGTGGGCCGTGTGCATCTACTACCCCATAACCGACAGTAGCGAGACCCGGGTCAACGCCAAGTATTCTCACAATTTTTCCATAGCGGCTTCCATATCACTTTGGGACGCCTCGAACGACGAAAATACCTCTTGAACGTCATCGTTATCTTCAAGAGTAGTGAGCATTTTTATCATTTTGACAACATCATCACCTATCAAGTTTACTTTCAATTTTGCCCTGTAAATTATACCCGACTCTATTGCATCTACCTGTTTCTCGATGAAATAATCTTGCACTGATTGAAAGCTTTCGGGCGTGCAAATAATTTCATATGATTCCTCATCTTCTAATGACAAATCGTCTGCACCCGATTCGAAAACATGCTCCATAAAATCATCTTCGCTACCCAATTCTCGCGAAAAAATAAATTGTCCAATACGCTCAAAATTGTATGCTACCGAACCTGGTGAACCCAAGGAACCTCCGTGTTTTGAAAAAATATGGCGGACATCAGCTGCTGTACGATTTTTATTATCGGTCAATACTTGCACGATAATACCGACTCCGTTTGGCCCATAACCCTCATATGTACCCTCGACATATTCAGCGCCCTCCAATTCACCAGCACCCCTTTTAATTGCTTTATTGAGAGTATCGTTCGGCATGTTTGAAGATTTAGCTTTTTGGATAGCGGTTCTTAACCGAGGGTTCATTTCAGGGTCTGAACCACCCATTTTAGATGCTACCACTAGCTCTCTTATGATCTTTGTAAACACCTTTGATCTCGCCTTATCTTGAGCACCTTTACGATGCTTTATGGAGCTCCATTTATTATGTCCAGCCATACTAAATCCTATTTAAATTGTTATACCCAAAAATGTTCGATACAGTAACATAATGAATTCTGCGCCACGACTCAAACATATTTTTTACGCTTTGAGGATGATTGAATTCCTAACATCTCTCTATATTTTGTTACTGTTCGTCTAGCTACATCGATACCACGAGCTTTTAGTAAATCGGATAACACTTGATCACTTAACGGCTTTTTAGGATTCTCCTCTGCAATAGCTTGTTCTATTATCTCTTTTATCCTTAAGGTAGAGATCATTTCTCCGTCATCCGACCGAAGACCTCCCGTAAAAAAATATTTCAATTCAAAAACACCTGCCGGCGTCTCTGCATATTTTCCATTGATAACCCTGGAAACAGTTGCTTCATGTCTATCAACTCTTACAGCCACATCAGCAAGAGTTAAGGGCTTTAGACCTCTAATCCCACTAGAAAAAAAGTCAAGTTGAATTTCAAAAATACACTTAGCTACAGAGAAAATAGTTTCTCTTCGTTTTTCGATACACTGCCTAAACCATAAAGCTTGACTCAGTTTTTTACGTAGATACATCAGCTCCTGTTTATCTAAACCCTCTGCATTCTGAATCTTCTCTTGATAGTATTTATTAACACTTAAATTTGGAATGTAGTTATCGTTTAATGTTATGACAAGCTGATCTTCTTTGAAAGAAACGAAAAGATCTGGAGTTATCACCTCTGCGGTACTTACTTCATGTAAAAATCCCGAAGCAGGCCTTGGATTTAAGCTCCGAATCGAATCTACTGCTTCAGCAATTTTTTCATAGGTCGCACCCGTAGAAGCTCTGATCTCCTTCATTCGATTATTTGCTAGATCCTCCAAATGATTTTCAAGAATTTGCCGTATCAAAGAATCATTTAATTCCTTTTGGTGATATTGAATCAGTAAACATTCTCTTAAATTTCGAGCTGCAATACCTACAGGGTCGAAACCCTGTATTAATACTATTACACGCTCGACTTGATCCTCCTCAACCATTAAGCTATTCGCTACCCTAGCTAAATCCTCACTCAGATAACCATTGTGATCTAAACTGGCAATAATATATGAGCCTATTCGCCGCTCGATAGGATTACTAGAACTGAGGAATAATTGTTCCTCTAAAATATCTTTAAGGTTCCTCCTTCCAGCAACATATTCTTCGATGGACGACTCCTCGAAATTATGTCCGGAGTTCACATATGCACCTGAATATTGATCTTGACTCTCTGCAAAATACTTTTCAAAGTCTTTTACATATTCTAGTAATTGAGTTCGTTCCGTCTGAGGTTCCAAATAGTCTTGCGCTTTAGCAGCATCGACCTTAGCAGGAGTTTCACCTGCTTCAAGAACGGGGTTTTCCATTATCTCATGTTCAATCATTTCATGAAGCTGAGTCTGGTTTGCTTGCAAGACCTTGACCGCCAACTGCAGTTGAGGTGTAAGCTTGAGAGTTTGTACCTGCTTCAAGGCAAGTTCTTGACTTAATTTCATAAAATTCAATCGCAGTTTATAATTAGCGAGCCCGCAAGCTGGTGAACTGATAACTTGTTGGCATCACGAGTGTCCAAGCAATTCAATAAATATTCCGTGACAATTTTTTTTAAGATTCCTTTGCCGGTAATAATTTCTAAACTAGTCGGATGGTTCATCAGAGCTCTATCCAGGAATTGTTCCAACTCGATTAAAGCATCGTCACTATTATGACCGCGTAAATCGATACTTCTTGAAGACGAAGGCTCCACTTCTACACGAACGTTTTTGTGACCTCCTGAGCCCTTCGAACTTTCATCTGCTGAAAGAAATTCAAGCTCCTCTATCGCAACTTGAATCTCGACCTGACCTAACCTGACCAGGGCCTCTGCTTTATCATGGTATACTTTTTGCACCACCGCTGTTTTATTATAGCCAATTAGCCTTACAGTGTCACCTTGGGCTATGTTATGAATGTAACTAAACCTTCCATGACTTTCAATAATCAATTGTTGAGCCTTCTTCAACTCCTCCTGTTTGATAGCTAACTCTTGATCCCTACTTTTTCGATCTAATCTTTGTTTCTTAGCCGAACCAGAATCAGATTCGGAACTTCGGGACGTGCTCTCGGTCAATTCACGAATAATCTTGTGGATTTTACGTCGAGAATTCCTCAAACTCCTCTGCAAAATTCGCTCCCGATCATTTTCAAATTTTTCCAAAAAGACATAGCCCGTTTCGATTAACTGGTTTAAAGATTGCTTTAGACGTTTGGAATCTTGCAGTAATATTTCCAATTTTATCTGTTTCCTCTTTTGGGATTCCAATATATTACTGAGCTCAAAGTGTTGCTTACCCAAACTTTTTCTAGCGCGCTCTATTATCGACACTGGCAAATTAAAACGTTGTGCCAAATCAATGGCATAACTATGTCCGGGAGTTCCCATTAAAAGTTCAAAAGTTGGCTTCAGACTCTCTTTATCAAAAACCATGGAGGCATTCTCGAAGTAATTGTCTTTTTGAGCCAATTGTTTCAACTCTCCAAAATGAGTCGTCACAATAGCAAAAACCTTCCTACGCTGCAGAAACTGACAAATCTCTTGTGCTAGAATCTGACCCTCGCGTGGATCGGTAGCATTCATAATTTCGTCTACTAGAATTAAACTTTCAGAATCAATTCTCTTAAAAATTTTTCTCCATTGTCTCAATCTCGCTGAAAAACTACTTAAGGAATCACTTAAACTTTGCTGATCACCTAGATTGACTAATACCTTTGAAATTTTAGGTAATAAGCAATATTTAGCTGGGACTTTCAATCCCAACGCCGCATGTAAAACTATGATACCCAGTGTCTTCATGCAAACAGTCTTACCTCCTGCGTTAGGTCCTGACAAAATAACAATTCGAGACGGAGGCTGAAGAGTAAAATTCTGAGCTACTGGATCATCAATAGCTGGGTGAATCATCTCGGACACCTCAAAAATTTCGCCATCCAATTGAGGTCGGCACGAATAGTTGAATGAATTGACATACTGGACTTTAGCCTGGCAGAAGTCTAACCATCGCAAACACTTGACGAGCTCAATAATTTGAGGCGCTAAAGCTAAACTACTCAAGAATAGGTCCCTAACAATACGATTTACTTCGCTAAACTCTGCCTCCTGAAGCCTCATCAATTGATTATTTGCATGCATTAAAGGCGTTGGTTCAAAATAAGTAGTCTGTCCACTTTTAGAGCGACCATGTCGCATGCCATCTATTCGACCGCTGAAATCTGTCTTCCAAAGTAAAACTTGACGACCCATGTGTTCTACATGAATGGGCTCTTGTAACATAGATTGGTACTTTGGATCACGAATCAAATCCTCTGCCAATTGATTATTTAAACGAATTTGCTTAATAATATTCGAGCGAATTTTAGCAAGCTCATTACTCGCTCTATCCAAAACATCGTGACCATCTCCAAAAACTTGGAAAATTTGTGCACTGAGCCTCTTAATGTCTTCACTTGGTTGGATTAAGTAATTTCTTAAAAGATTATCTTCAGGAGCTTGATTCATAAATCCAATATACTTATCTAAATCTCGTCCCCATTGAATCAATTGATCTTGGCTAATTTGGGACTGTCTATGCTCTAATGCATGTAATCCATCGTCCCTCGTTTCAGCAAATGGTAGGACGTAACCTTCAGACATTAATACAGAAGTGGCATCTAATATGTTTAATCGATCCTCAACCTTGTTCGCATCAAATTCAAGAGTCCATTTTTTTACTAGATCGATCGCTGTAAAACTTTTCAAATATTTACAAATTCGTTGAAAAAAAAGCAATCCGTCCAACTCATCGGGAATGGCCCATTTTTGAGGATATTCATTTTTCATTAACCCATCTTATAATCTTTTTTGATTTAGTTCATCGGATCATGCGCAAACAGAACTTTATTAAATAAAAGAACTATGCAATCCTCCATGGGTCATGAAAAATCCTCAAGACCCTCATCGTCTAAGCGTAGCACCAATGATGGATTGTACAGATAGGTATTGCCGCTATTTCCATCGCTCATTGACTCGTAAAGCTCTTCTTTATACTGAGATGGTGGTTGCTCGCACAGTAATCGAAGCTTATAAGCGCGGTGACTTATCCAAATATTTAGCTTTTGATGCTTTTGAAAAACCACTAGCTCTTCAATTAGGTGGAAGTAATCCCAAAGAGCTGACCGAAGCCTCGAAAATCGCTATGCAATATGATTATGACGAAATTAATCTAAATGTAGGGTGCCCTTCAGATCGGGTTCAATCGGGACGTTTCGGAGTTTGTCTAATGAAAGAACCCGATGTAGTTGCTGAATGTATGGCAGAAATTGGAAAATCCGTTGATATTCCAATTTCGGTCAAAACTAGAATTGGTGTCGATCAGAATGATTCCGAAGAGTTCCTGATTAATTTCATTAAAACTGTATCTAACGCCGGAGTGAATAATTTTATAATTCATGCTCGGAAAGCTTGGCTTAAAGGATTGAATCCTGCCCAAAACCGAAATATACCAAAGCTTAATTATGACAGAGTCTACAGTGTGAAAAGTCGATTTCCAAATCTTAAGATAGAGCTAAATGGAGGAATAAAAGATCTTGCAGAGTGTCAATTTCACTTGGAAAAACTAGATGGAGTTATGCTTGGAAGATCTGCCTATGAGAATCCTTGGATTCTTAGCAATGTAGACTCTACAATTTTCGATGAGGTAGACCCTTACCAATCTAGAGAGGCTTTGATATTATCCCTGGTACCGTTATGCCACAAGCTTATAAAATCTGAGGTAAGACTACATAATTTGGCTAGGCATATGAGTGGCCTATTTAAGGGACAGCCTAAAGCAAAAAGATGGCGTATACGCATGCAAGAATTACTCAAGCAGAATCCCTATAATGCAAACTTCCTGAAAGAAAGTATCGATGTATTTTACAAGCCTTGACTCATATTCCGCTAGAATCGAAATGATGCATCTGTATTTCTATTTCAGATATACATTTGGCCAGTAATTCTAGATCAATGGGACAGGGTAAACATTTGACATTCTGTTTCTCACAATAGTGGAAGAGCTCAATTTGCTCTTGAGCGTTACTCAAAATTACAATGGGGAAGTACTTACCTTCATTTGCTCTTAATTTAACCACACAATCTTTCACCAAATCTAAACCGAGGTTCGTATTCAAAATCACCAGACTGAAAGCCTGTGAATCTAGACTTGATATTAATTCATCAGCGTGAACCACTACATCAAGTTCGCAACCCTGTAAACACAAGTAATCACGCAACCTGTTTGCGGCGGGTCCTTCATTATGAGCTAATAAGTAACGAAATGGCTTAGCATTTAGTCGCTTCATCCTGAAAAATGGCTCATAATCCTGAGCCATTGATTTTTCTTTGGCGGCCACAGGGACTGTCCAAATAACTCGCGTACCCTGCCCCACCGTCGACTGCAGAGAAATACAACCTCCTGAATAATCCGCTATTGCCTCTGCAAGCGCCAAGCCCAATCCGGAGCAATGCCTTTTATCCCCGATCAGCTCTCCCCCCAAAGAACCTTTAGTAGTATAAAAAGGGTCAAATACGTAAGCTAGATTCTGAGGGGCTATCCCACGGCCGTTATCCACCACGATAATTTCTATATGATCGCCCTTATTATCAATGGATATTTGAATTCTGGAATCGCGATGATCTTCTAAATGAAAAAAAGCGTCACATGCATTAGTGACTAGCTGCTTCAGAACCATAAAGAAATTTGTATCGCTAACCTGTAAAAACATATCTAGCTTCTCTTTGCGACTCACTACGTAATCTACAGATTTAAAGTTCAATTCTTTCCTTATGTGAGTATCAAAATCATCTAATAAATCATCTAAATTGCGAGAGGAAACAACTACGAATCCGTCTGTATGAAGTTGGCTAATATCTCTTATTAGGGAGGTCGCACGCTGTACAGTTTTTTGCATGGAGTCCAGGCTACTTAAATGCTTAGGATCATTTATCGAATTAGTTAAAATTTCCAATCCACCTTGTAAAATCATTAGATGATTATTAAATTCATGATTAAATCCATTAATAAGAAGTTTCATCGATTGCATTTTGCGTTGACGAGTATGTGCCCTATTTATTTGATAACGACTGACTAAACTGTTAATTCTGTAACTGAGTTCCTCATAATCCGGTGGTTTCATTACGAAATCATCCGCTCCATAAGATAATCCTTTTTCGAGATTTAAATCTCTATCAACACCAGACAATATTATGATCGGAATAAATTCAAATCGAGGCGTGTGACGTAGAAACTTTACAAGATCCAAACCTGATGCATCAGGCATCATCAAGTCTATAACAAATATATCTGGAGTCTCATCTTGAACAGCGTTGGCGAAATCTGCAAAATTATTTACAGTTATTATCTCGTATTTTTTGCGAAGTTTTTTTTGAAACAGTTCAGTCAATATGGAATCATCATCCAGGTAAAGAATCTTAACTGTCATAATTTTTTAACATTCGACTTGGATATAACACGTTAAATTATATAGTTCTGTGATGATAGTTTACTTCACTCGACTTTTGAATTCCATAGTACGGAATAACCGCGATATTTTTCATGATTTTCAAATCTCTCAACTACTTTTTTGTTCGGTTTCACTGCTGCGAATAGGTCAAAATGAGGGTTATTCTTATCATTCGGTTTGAAAAATCGGAATCTAAATGAGGAGTTTGCCTCAGATCTTAAAATTCTTCTATCGAGCTCTGCGTACACCTTACTTAAGTCCAGCCTTGGACTACTTAATTCAAAATCTACGAAAAACACTGTGTTACTACCAATTCGTTTTACCTTTTCACTCACTAGGTGATAGTTCACTTTTAGAGAAGATTGCATCATTGCAACTTCAGGTACTCTCAAACCTTCTCCGTTACTTACTTGATTGTATTGTCCCCACCACATGGCTACAGTTAAACAAGCCAGAGCACTCATACCTAAACTAACCCGTTTCATAAAGGCCGAATAGGACTCTAGTTCCATAAAACTATTATCTTTAATTTTTGAATTATATTTGCTCACAGTTATCTTAGAAGGTTTATTCACTAGTTCCTGGGATTTAGTAGCTGAATCAAGTTTTATTGAGGACTTTTCTTCTAAATTCATATCATCCGAGGAAGATTTTTTTATAATAACTTTTGTATTCTTTTTTGCGGCTCTTAACGAGTCAGGTAAATCCAAGCCAAATCCGTAATTTTTACCCGACTTGCTCGGCTCAGTTTGCTTTAGTAAAGCAGTATTTTGGCAGTCATTTAATCTTTCAAAAGTCTCATTCTTTAAGCTAGAAAATGATTTGCCGCCTTGGCTATTCCTTAATTGACTACCAGTATTGACATTGTGTGCATAATTTTCCTGAGCCTCGGGACTAACTAGAATTTCCTCGTCCTTCACAACTTGCTTCCCTGGAATCTGAACCAAAGAAGGTCGGTCGAGATTACTTTTTTTATCGTTATCAGAAGAATCGCATTTCCTTAATTTTCGAGTATTCTTTATTTGACGTGTCACATTTCTCCGAACATTCTGTTGCTTTGCCTACATGGCTCAGCTTATTTGAGCATCTATTTCTAAATCGACCAACTCTTCACAGAGTTAAATACCACTTGTAAAAGTCTGAGAATTCTGAATGGTCAGAAAGCATAAAATCTTACTATTTCCTGAGGTCTTGAAGTACTGACTTAAAGTTATCTATTTGCTATGCTTAGCCCTATGAGGAATTCAACATTATTTGTCACTGGCGCATGTGGCCTAATAGGTTCGGCAATGGTAAGATCGCTTTACCCTCAGTTTGATCGCGTAATTGGCGTTGATAATAATCAAAGACGTAAATTTTTTGGGTCCCATGGAGATACATCAGAAATTCGCCAGCATCTAAGTGAAAATATCGAGAACTACCAGCACAGTGAACTTGATATCCGTAATCGCGATGGTGTAATGCGACTCATAGATGAGACTCAACCATCAGCTATTATTCACTGTGCAGCCCAACCGAGCCATGACCTTGCCGCTAGTATCCCATTTGAAGATTTCGAAATCAATGCACTATCTACATTGAACTTATTAGAGGCCGCAAGGCAATTTACGCCAAAGGTAAATTTTATATTTCTGTCTACAAATAAAGTATATGGAGATCATCCTAATTTGCTACCACTCAAAGAACTTGAAACTCGATTTGAATATGCTTCAGAGGCTAATAAAAATGGAATCGACGAATCTATGAGTATTGATCAATGCACACATTCTCTTTTCGGAGTCAGTAAGGTGGCGGCAGATTTGCTAGTACAAGAGTATGGAAAAAACTTTGGAATATCCACAGTTTGCCTACGAGGCGGCTGTCTAACTGGCCCCGCTCACCGCGGTGCAAAATTACATGGCTTTCTAAGTTATCTGGGTAAATGCTTCGCCAAAAAAATGAGTTACACTATTTTTGGATATAAAGGCAAACAAGTGCGCGATAACATTCACTGCGATGATGTGGCCAATTTAGTACGCTTAATTCTGGAAAAACCTGTTATTGGGGAAGTCTTTAATCTCGGTGGAGGTGCTGACAACGCATGCAGCATGCTCGAGGCGATTTGCGCTTTTGAGTCAATTTCAGGACGAAAATTAAATTTAGAGTACTCAGATAAAAATCGAGTCGGAGATCATATTTGCTACTACTCGGATCTATCCAAGCTTAAAGCAAAATTTCCTAGCTGGAGAATAGAGACAAATCTCGAAAAGATTTATTTAGAAAT
>MDTD01015833.1_pt1 | contig 13494 bp, 10 predicted proteins | sample 811221 | NCBI WGS metagenome assembly MDTD01 (sample SAMN05326646, study PRJNA326480) | marine metagenome | isolation source: seawater | place: Pacific Ocean: South West | collected 2011
ATCTTATGGAGGAAACCCTGTTGAGGGTCAGGGCGAGGTCGAGAGAGTAGCCCCGGCCTTGCTATCGGCGGCTGCAGTCATCGTTCCGCTGAGCGGCTCGAAGCGAAAGTGGCCGGCGATTTCGTAGTCAAAGAGTTTGTCTTCCCACTCGGGACCAGATCCGATGTTGTGAACAACCCACTTCTCGTTGCTGCGTGCTCCGGGACCGGGAACCACGATTCCGATGTGGCCGCCAGCCTGTTCGGCAGCTCCATATGGAAGGTTCCAAGTCACCACGTCCCCGATTTCGTAGTCGTCGAGGGAGTGAGAATTCTCGAGAACCTTTCCGAAACGGGAGAAGTATCTCTGCAGGTTCGGGACGCGGCGATGATCAATGTTACGGTCCGGTCCCTTGCGCTCCCAGAGCTGGGGATAAAGGCGGAAATGGGCGGACATGTCCTCGTGGACGAGTTTTTGCAGATCTACGCCCACGGCCCGGTAGCTTCGGACGACCAGGTCTGTTGAGACCCCCTTGTGGGAAGGAAGGTCGCCCCCGGGATAGGGAAGGTCGTAGTAGCCCGGATCATACTCTACTGCCTTACTGGTGCGCTCGAGGGCTGCCGCGGCGAGGTTCTTGGCAAATTCAGTTGAACTCTGAAGGCTTTCGATCGCCTTTTGCTTGTTGGCCGCGGAGGCTTGGGCGCGTTGTGACTGGAGAAAGGGAATGATCGGGCGAAGGTAAAAGAACCCGATTGCGAGAACCATGATGAGCAGGAACCAGCCTCCGAAAAAGCTTGGGCCTTTGTGAGTTTTCTTCTTCCGCGGCTGGTTGCGGGGAGAGTTGCCTACATATTCGATTGGGCGCAGATTCAGCATGGATCGGTAGTCCGAAACGGTGTTTCAGTGTATTGCCTTGGCTCAAATGGGGCCAGCCAAATTATTCACATTTATTAAATATCTGCTAAGCTGAAATAGATCAATTGAACACCAATGAACTGACCATCTTCGAACCCTCCAGCAGTGGCAGTCCGCCCCTTACCGAAATTGCGCGGGACTGGTTTTGTGAGGAAGTCGATCCGTCTGCCTTTTTCAGTTTTTCGTTCGAGAAGGAGGCGCTTGTTTTTCGTGCTTCACGGCCAGCGGAAGCTCTCTGCCACCCCTTGGCACGGGAGGGCTTATTCCGGGAGCACCTGTGGGAGTATGATGTGGCGGAGTTCTTCCTCAGCGACCCGGTTACGGGGAATTATCTGGAGTTTAATCTCTCTCCCAATGGTGCCCACTGGGTTTGTCTTTTTAAGTCGCCGCGATGTCCGGTCGGTGAGTTGAGGGAGACGGGGGCGAGTTCTCGTGGGACGTGTGGGCCGGAAGGATGGCAGGCTCGCGCTGACCTGCCTCTCTTGTGGCTGGAGGAACACCTCCACTTCGGGCCGCGCACCAGGATGAACGTGACATTTATTGTCAATTCGCCAGCCCAGAAGTTCCTGACCGCAGTCAATATTGGTGGTGGAGATCCTGATTTCCACCGGCCTTCCCGCTACGCACGGTGGGTCAGGGGATAGTTTCCTCCCCGGCAGCGGCAGGCGTTCAGTCAAGAACGTGCTCCAGCAGGACACTTTGCAGGGCGCAGTAGAACTGGCTGCGGATAAAGGCCGATCTCTTGGGGGGCGGAAAGGATTCGGCCTCGGTCACGTCCTGCCCCGGGCCAAAGCTGTAGTGGGTTTCGAGCGCAATCCTTGCCTGATTGAGGGCTCCATACCACTGGGCACCGTGCTCCCGCATGATCAGGAACTGCCCCTCAGGCGGGTCGCCGGATTCTTCCTGGGCGGCGTGGATGGTGTCACGGACCATGCGAAGCTGGCCGGTAAAGAAATCCTGCAGTTCCGGAACGACCATTTCGTCCCACTCGGATTCCTCATCCATCAGAGCGCTCAGACGAGTGGGGAGATTCTCGGCTCCACCCTCCAGAGCGTCGGGAGCAATCTGTTCGAGCACCAGCCAGTCAGTAGCGGTTTCGACCTCGATCCTGAGTCCCCCTTCCAGGGTTGGTACCACTTTCATCACTGCTGCGCTTTTTCGAGGCTCGCCTGTAACTGGTAGCTGTGCAGTTGCTGGACGTAGAGTTCGGCTGGTTCACGGGCCCCGGACCATACGAGCGCCTTTCCTGCGGTATGGACGGTGATCATGAGATCCTCTGCCTGTTCGAGAGAATAGCCGAAGACCTTCTGGAAAACCTTGGTGACATATCCCATCAGGTTGACGGGGTCATCAAAGACCAGGACATTCCAGGTTCCTGCCAGTTCCGTAGAGGTCTTCTCCTGCCTTTCCGTGATCGTGCCGGCCGAGATGTTTTTGAAGATGGTCACACCGAGTTCTCTTGCGACCCTACCAAGAGCGTAGATGTTGCGCAATTGCTTGTCCCGGGTCAGGGGGCCTGGGCCTCTGCGGCTTCCCGGACCGGCGGCTCGACCCATTTCCCGTGCTCGTTGATAAGGTCGACCAGACGGGCCACGGCCTCTTGCTCCGGAATATTGAATTTCACTGCTTCCTTGCCTACATAGAGGTTGATCTTGCCCGGGGCGCCCCCTACGTAGCCGAAGTCGGCGTCGGCCATTTCTCCCGGACCGTTCACGATGCACCCCATCACCGCGATGCGGACGCCTTTCAAGTGGCCGGTCGCCTCACGGATTTTCTGGGTGGTGGCCTGCAGATTGAAAAGGGTGCGACCACAGCTGGGGCAGGCCACGTAGTCGGTCTTGAAGATGCGGGCCCCGGAAGCCTGCAGAATGTTGTAGCTGATGCGCAGGCTCTGTCCCGGGGCGTCCTCGCCCTGGATCAGGACCGCATCACCGATTCCGTCACAGAGGAGGGAACCAATATTGCGGGATGCCGCCAACAAGGCAGGGAGGAAGTCACGGCCTGCGCTCCCGGCTGGGTCCAGGGTATCTTTCAGCAGAATGGGGTGCCGGGATTCCAGTCTTGAGGCCAGGAGGCGGAAGGCGGGAACGACCTCCAGGCCCAGCCCGTCTGGGACGGTGACGAGGGTGGGGAGCTCCCGGGAGCAGAGTTCCCTGATGGCCTCCGTGCTTCGAGGATCAATTTCCACCACGCCACTCTCTTCCAGCACGATCTCGGGCTGGAAATCCCCCATTTTGTCGAGCTTGTGGGCAAGGGCATCCCACTTCTTCCTGGTGGTCACCACCCTGAATTCCCGATCGCCGCCCAGTTCATGACCTCCGATCTCGATCACTTCGCTGGAACGACGTTGGTATGAAAAGGGGTCCCAACAGGGCTGAATCGAGGAGCCATCCTGAGAAAGGCTCGAAGCTCCGGGGTTATTACCTTGGTTGCGGACTATTGCCTTTGCCACCGGGATCTCGTGGACGGGGTCCTCGGTCAGGGAAACCCGGATGGTGTCACCGATGCCGTCGTCGAGGAGCGAGCCGATGCCGATAGCGGACTTGATCCGACCGTCCTCGCCATCGCCCGCCTCGGTAACCCCGAGGTGAATCGGGTAGTTCCAGTCCGGACCTTCCTGGTCCAGGCGCGCGATAAGGAGGCGGTAAGCCTCGATCATGACCTTGGGATTGGAGGCCTTCATCGAAAAGACGATCTCATGGTAATCGAGGTCCCGTGCAATCCGGACAAATTCGAGGGCGCTCTCAACCATTCCGAGAGGGGTATCCCCGTAGCGGTTCATGATCCGGTCGGAGAGCGACCCATGATTGGTCCCAATACGCATGGCGCGCCCAAGTTCCTGGCAGAGCTTTACGAGGGGAATGAACTTGAGGCGGATACGGGCGAGCTCCTCGTCGTATTCCGCGTCCGAATACTCACGGACTTCGAATTTCTTCTTGTCCGCGTAGTTCCCGGGATTAACCCGGATCTTTTCAACCCACTTGGCTGCTTCAAGGGCAGCATCAGGTTTGAAGTGAATGTCTGCCACGAGGGGAACCCCGCATCCCGCTGCTCGTACCCCATCGCGGATGTGCTCGAGGTTCTCGGCGTATCTACGGGTTTGAGCGGTGATGCGGACGATCTCACACCCAGCCTCCGCAAGCTCGAGGACCTCCCGGACGCAGGCCTCGGTATCGCGGGTATCCGCGGTAATCATGGACTGGACGCGGATTGGGTTCTTGCCGCCCACGCCGACCGCCCCGACCATTACTTCCCGCGACATCCGCCGCTGGTAGCGGAAGAGGTCGGGACAGTAGTGGAGTGGCGGCGTATCGCTCATCTGGGGTATTTATAGCGCGAATCGGGAGTGCTGACCAGCAAGGGCACGGGTTGATTTCACGGCTTTTGTAGAAGCATTACACAAATTCCGCTTCTTGCCGCGCTGGGCATGTGGTCACATCCCTCTTGCAATGAAGCTAATCCGTCCATTTCTCAGTCTCGTTCTTCCCTGTGTCTGGGGCCTCTTTCCGCTGGCAGCCGAGGAAGATCAGGCCTCCAAGAAGGACCAGGTCGGAGAAGTCCCTGTAGCCGAGGTCGAAGAGCCCACCGACTTCATCCGGATTGATGAAGATGAGAAGGCAGCCCGGCTCCAGACTTCGGTGACCCGCTATGAGAAGGAAGGGGTGACTGTTGACCTGATTGGAGCGGTCCACATCGGGGACAAGAAATACTACGAGGATCTCAACCGGTCCTTTGAGAAATATGATGTGCTGCTTTTTGAAATGGTTGGAGGCGAAAAAATGGAGGGAGGCAGAATCCCCGACCGGGAAGAAAAAGGAGGTGATATTCAGACCAATCTCCTGAAGGGAATGGTGGATGGAATGTCGCGCTTCCTTCAGCTGTCCAGCCAGGTAAAGGAGATTGATTATTCTCCCAGGAATTTCGTTCATGCCGACCTGACCATGAAGCAATTCGAGAAGAAGCAGGAAGAGAAGGGGGAGTCTCTTTTCAGTTTCGCCCTTTCTGCGGCTCAGCAGGCCCAGAACCAGGGCGTGGAGCAGCCGAATCCGGCCCGGCTGATTGCAGCTCTCCTCTCGGGAGATTCCAACAGTCTCAAGCTGGAGATGATGAAGAATCTCGGGCAGGGTGATGACCAGATTACTGCCTTGGCGGGGAACAACGTGATTATCGGGGACCGTAACGCCAAGTGCATCAAGGTGCTTCGCAAGCAGGTGAAGAAGGGGCATAAGACCATCGGGGTCTTCTACGGAGCAGCGCATAACCCGGACCTGGAGAGCCGCCTTTTCAAGATGGGATACAAAAAGGGGAAACAGGAGTGGATGACGGCGTGGGATGTTCCCAAGGCGGGGAAGCAGGCCGCGCAAGAGGAAAAGAAAGAGGGAGCGGAGAATCCGCCCAAGAAGAAAGAGACTTCCCAGCCCTAGGCGAGGAAGTGGATTGTGTGCCCTTCAGGCCACTGATTGCCGCCCTGCGCGCCATTGGGCAGCCATGGTTCTGCTGTATCGCACGAGCGCAGGGTCCCCCGATGATAGGGGCCGGTTCCGTTAAAGTGCAGGGAAAGGGGTTGTCGCGATTGCGCCGGTCCTGAAAAGGCGTCAGCCTGCGGTTCACAACTTACCCTTATTTCATGAGCACAAGCACAGAAGCAGCCTCCCAGGACCCGGCCAAGCTGCAGGATGCGGTCCAGCGCGTTCGGTCGGAGCTTTCGAAAGTCATCATCGGCCAGGACCAGGTCGTCAATGAGGTGATGATCGCAATTCTCACGCGGAGCCATGCGCTGCTCGTCGGGGTGCCCGGACTGGCCAAGACCCTTCTCATCTCAAGTCTGGCGGAGGCCCTCGACCTTTCCTTCAAGCGGATTCAGTTTACGCCTGACCTGATGCCCTCAGACATCACGGGGACGGAAGTAATTTACTCCGACCCGGCCACCAACGAGCGGGAGTTCAAGTTCCTGCCGGGTCCGATCTTCGCCAACATTATCCTGGCGGATGAGATCAACCGGACCCCGCCCAAGACCCAGGCCTCGATGCTGGAATCCATGCAGGAGCGCAAGGTCACGGTTGGCGGCGAGGACCATCCGCTACCAGAGCCGTTTTTTGTCCTGGCCACCCAGAACCCTATCGAACAGGAAGGGACCTACCCGCTGCCGGAAGCACAGTTGGACCGCTTCATGTTCATGATCAAGGTGGACTATCCCGATGAGGAAGAGGAGTTCCAGATCCTCAAGGCTTACACTGGGAACGAAGGGGAGCGCCCTGACCCGGTCCTCGGGGGAGAGGAGATTCTCGGGATGCAGCGTGCCGTTCGCAATATGCCGGTCGCCGACCATATTCTGCGCTACGCGGAGAAACTGGTGCGCGTCACGCGGCCCGATTCCGATGAGGCGCTGGAATTCTGCTCCAAGTGGCTGACTTGGGGAGCGGGCCCGCGGGCGGGGTTGAACCTGGTACTGGCGGCCAAGGCGAATGCTCTCCTCAGGGGAGAGAGCCATGTGAGCTGTGATGATGTTGCCGCCGTCGCGCCGCCGATTTTCCGTCACAGGATCATTCCCAACTTCAGTGCCCAGAGCGAAGGCCTCACGGCGGACGACATCACGTCGAGGATTCTTGAGTCCGTGCCGAAGGACAGGAAACTGGACTAGCAGACTGCGTATTCTGATAGCCCCAGAAGGCTTGGTGAACACGACGGCAACAACCTCCTTTCATGGACGCCGAAACCCGTAAACTCCTTGATCCCCGCGCCATTGCCCGGGCGGAAGCTCTGGGGATGAATGCGAGGTTCATTGTGGAGGGCTACATGGCGGGAGAGCACAAGTCCCCCTATCGTGGGTTTGCCATCGAATTCGCCCAGCACCGCGAATACGCACCCGGAGATGATGTGCGGCATCTGGACTGGAAGGTTCAGGCCAAGACCGAGCGCTACTACATCAAGCAATACGAGCAGGAGACTAATTTCGTGGCGCACCTCCTGCTGGATGGCAGCGAGAGCATGAAGTATGGCTCAGGTGAGATCAGCAAGCTGGAGTATGGCAAGATGATGGCGGCATGCCTGTCCTACCTGATTCTTCACCAGAGGGATGCGGTTGCCCTCGGCATCTTTGATGAAGAGGTTCGGGAGTATCTTCCTCGTAGCGACAACCGGGATAACCTTTTCCGGATCATGGACCGACTGGCTCGGTTTGACCCCGTAGGAGGGACCCGGATTGCCCCGGTGCTTCATGGGATGGCGAACCAGATTCGTCGTAAGGGAATCGTGATTGTGATCAGTGATTTCTTTGATGATGAGGAGGAGCTTCTCGAGGGGATCCAGCATCTCCGTTTCAAGGGTCATGAGGTAATCATGATGCAGGTCCTGGACCCATTCGAAATCGATTTCCCCTTTGGCGGGATGGTGGAATTCGAGGGGTTGGAGGACATCCCCCTGGTCCGGACCCGCCCCAGTCAGATCAAAAAGACCTATCACCACGAATTTGAAGCGTTCCGCGAACGCCTGCAGCTGGCCTGTGAGCGGCACCAGTGTCATTTTGTAGGACTGCGTACGGATCAATCACTCGACGAGGCCCTCGCCAACTACCTTTCCTTCAGGAAGAGCACAGCTGGTTGACCACAATGAACTTCCTGAACCAGACCTTACTGTGGGGGATTGCGGCGATCTCGGTGCCCATCATCATCCACCTTCTCAACCGGCGCCGTTTTCGGCGGGTTCCCTGGGCTGCAATGCGTTTTCTCAGGGTGAGTGTGGAGCAGAACCAGAGGAGGATGAAGATTGAGGACTGGATCCTTCTGCTGGTTCGTTGTGGCCTTGTGGCCCTCCTTGCCCTGCTGATGGCGCGGCCGGTGATGGAGGGAGTGTCCGGGGTGCCGGGTTCCAAGGTCGCGGTGGCGATCGTGATGGATAACTCGGCCAGCATGGGGTCGCGTGAAGGAGAGACCACTCGCCTTGCACTCGCCCGGGAGGCGGCGCATGCGGTTCTCGCCCGGTTGCCGGGAGGGTCCCCGGTAGCGGTTGCGGGGGCGTTCCGCTCCCATGAGGCAACTAATGACCACGAGCTGGTGGCATCACGCATCGACGGGATCTCGCAGACTGACCGCCATGCTGACCTTCTTTACTCGCTTGAGGAGGCTGCCCGTTCATTGGGTGGACAGGCTGCAGTGGAGAAGGAGCTGTATCTTATCACCGATGGACATGCGGAGGAGTGGGGGGGCTTCGCTGCCCTTGAAGGACGGCTTCGCGAGATTGCTGCAGGCATCACGATCCATCTGGTCATGGTGGGTTCTCCCGTCTCCGGAAATCTCGGGATCAGCCGCCTCACTCCTGCCGCCACTCTTCCTGCGGTGAATCAGCCTTTCCGGATCGACGTGGATGTCACCAATTATGGAGGGAGCTCGGTTCTTGATGTCCCGGTAAGTCTGCTGGTCGATGGTCAGCCAGCAGGTGAGCAGTGGGTCATTGATGAAGTGAAGCCGGGTCGTAGTGAAAGCGCCACCTTCTACGCCTCGCTGCCCGGGGTAGGCTATCATCGGGTGACGGTGGCCCTGGAGGAGGACAACGTGCCCTTTGATGACCGTCGCACGGTGGTCATGCGTGCGAGGGAGAATGTGAACGTTCTTCTGGTCGATGGTGATCCCGGGGCGGAGGACCGAGAGTCGGAAACATTCTTCCTTCGCCATGCCCTGGTTCCGGTCCCGGCCCAGGAGCAGGAGGCTTATCCGGTGAAGCCCCGAACGGTTTCGGTCTCGGGTCTCGCGGGCGAGGAACTGGATCGTTATCACGCAATCGTGCTCGCCAACGTTGCGAATATTCCTCTTTCCTTTGCAGATCGTCTTGCGCGCTATGTCGAAGCCGGAGGAGGGTTGATTCTATTTCCGGGCGGGAACCTGCGTCCGGAATCCTACAATACTCTTTTGCACCGGAAGCATAAGCTACTGCCCGTTTCCCTTGTCCCCCGCGATGAGGATTCCGCAGCCGGGCCGCGGACCGCGGTTCCAACCGAGACCAACCCGCTCGGGCTGGACGCGGATCTTCTTGCAGGGGTTGATTTTCTGCAGGGCGTGGAGCTTCAGGCCGGGGAATTGGAACACCGACAGGTCCTGCGTTATGATGACGGGACCCCTGCTCTGGTCGAGAGCGACTTCGGGCAGGGGAAGGTTTTTGTATTCAGCAGTACGGCAGATCTCGAGTGGAACGACTTTGCGATTCGCCCTGCCTTCGTGCCCTTTGTAAACAGACTCCTGGGGGGTATTGTCCTGAACCGTGAAAACAGCTTGAATGTTGAAGCGGGAGAGACCCTGCGACATCGCCTTGATGCCGGCCTCGCGGGCCGGGAGGCCACGGTCTATGAAGTAGGGGACCCGGAAGCGCTCGGACGCTTGACCACGCTTTCGGAGAGGGAGGGGAGCTCGATCCTTGAATTTGACCATACCGGCCGTGCGGGCGCATATCAGGCTACCGTTGAAGGGGAGCCAATCCCTATTCTTTTCGCAGCTCGTCCCAGCTTGCGTGAATCGAGTCTCGCTCTTCTCGGGGTGGAACAGCTCGGACGGTTGGGTGATTCGGTAACAGTTTCCCGGTGGGGTGCCAGTAGCGGAGGCGTCTCTTTCGGTAGAGATCGAAAGGGGGCAGAGCTCTGGTGGCCGCTTCTTCTTGTCGTGATTGCCCTGGCGGCAGTTGAAATCGTCCTTGCGCAGTGGTTCAGCCGATCGAAGTGATGAAGAGGGGAAGAGAGGAAACCCGATGACGGACTGGATCCTTAAGGCTCTTGGCATGGATGCCGGAGATGTGGATGGGCTGGCCGGATGGTCCGTGCGCTGGGAAACTGCGCAGTGGGGTCTTCTGGCCGTAGCGCTCATGGGGATTCTTTCCCTGCTGTCCTGGTGGTTCTACCGCAGGAGCCCGCAGGGAGTATCGTTCGCTCGCAGATTTCTTCTGACGGCTCTTCGGTTGTCCTTCCTTGGCCTCGTTGTTGCGATTCTCTTGCAACCGATCCTTGTGCTTACCCTGGAGAGGGAGGTGCCGCGCACCCTGCCGATTCTCCTGGACCGAAGTGGAAGTATGGCGCTTGAGGACGGGGATGGGATGAGCCGACTTCGAAAAGCGGAGCAAGCCCTCGCTACCCCTGAAGGACGTGCCATGCTCCGGTCTCTGGAGAAGGACCTGGAGATCCCGCGGTTTACCTTTGGCACGGATTCCCTCCAGGAATGGAACAGCTCCTCCGGGCCCCTGGTGGCAGAAGGGGACAGGACCGCTCTTGGGGAGGTCGTTCGCAAGACCATTGAGCGCTATCGCGGTGCTCCCCTGGCCGGGGTCCTCCTCATTACCGACGGGGGCCAGAACAGCGGAGCTCCTCTTGGAGAAGCTGCCCGGCAGCTTAAGGATGCGGGCATCCCGGTATATGCTGTCGGGGTGGGGGATCCGGCGGCCCGTGATGTTGCAATTGAGGGAGTGGAGATGCGCGAGGTTCTGCTGGCAGACGATGCCGCCCCGGTAACGGTGAAGTTGCGGACGCAGGGAATGAAAGGGGAGAGCGGACGAGTCATCTTCTCGCTGGGTGGAGTAGATGTGGCGGAGGAAGAAGTGGAAATCGGGGAGGACGGCCTGCAGGAGGTTTCCACCCTTTTTGTGCCCAGACGGGTTGGTGAGTATGTCCTGGAAGCGCGGTTCGAGTCTGATGGGGCTTCGGAGGCTCTGGCCGGGAACAACTCCGGGCGGACCAGCCTGCGCGTAGTGGACCGCCGGCTCAAGGTTCTCCTCCTCGACCAGGCTCCTCGCTGGGAGTTCAAGTATCTGGAGGCTATGTTACTGCGGGAACGGCGGGTGGACCTTTCCTGTTTTCTCTTCGAGGGAGACCCTGAAATTGCCCGGGTCCAAGGAAGCCCTCATATCGAACAGTTTCCCGCCCGGGCGGAAGAGCTCTTTGACTTTGATCTCATCCTGCTGGGCGATATCGATCCACGTTTTCTTACGGAGGAACGCCTTGCCCTTCTGGGAGACTACGTCTCAAGTGCGGGGGGAGCCCTGACGGTGATTGCGGGGAAGCGCTTCATGCCTGCAGCCTTTGCGCGGACGGACCTCGAGCAATTGCTGCCGGTAGAGCTGGCGGGGACCTCTATTGGCTCTGCAAATTCCGCGGCGGTCCGCCCCCTCCGTCTCAGCCTCACCGGGAAAGGCCGGGAAAGTGTGATGTTACGCCTCGGTGATGATCCTGAGGCGAGCGAAGCTCTCTGGGCTCGGCTGCCTCCCATTTACTGGGCCGCGCGCGTGGCCCGGGCCAAGCCAGCGGCGGAAGTCCTGCTCACGCGTCCGGATCCGGACTCCGGGGTGACCAACACCCCCGTGGTTGCTCTCCATCGTTATGGAGCAGGGGAAGTGCTCTTCGTCGGAACCGACAACTTCTGGCGTTTCCGTCGTAATACGGGGGATCGTTATCATACGGTCCTCTGGGGGCAGATTATCCAGAGGATGGCAGGAGCCCGGTTGTTGACCGAGGTGCCCCGGATTACCCTGCGTGCCAACGGCCGCCGTTTCGGGCAGGGAGACCGGGTGCGGATCTATGCGAGACTCTTCAACGCCAGTTGGGAACCCCGCGAAGATGAACTGGTCGAGGCCGTGCTGGCAGTGGCGGATGATCCGGGTCGTCGCCAGGAGGTATCTCTCCGTGCCGTCCCGGGACAGCCCGGGATCTACCGGGCCGAACTTGCTGCAGGCCCACCCGGAAACTATCGCCTCGCTCTGCCCGGGGAAGAGATCGCAACCCTGGATTTCACGGTTTCTGACAATAATCGTGAATATGCCCGCGCGGCCCTGAACGAGCCCCTCCTTCGCGATTTTTCGACGGAAACCGGGGGCACCTATTTTTCACTGGCCGGATTGGAGCAGCTGCCGGCAGCCCTCACCGAGCGGAGTGCCCGCCTTACCAGTCTCAAGGAGGTGGAACTATGGTGTTCCCCGTTGTTTTTTGGGCTGATTGTCCTGGTCCTCACGGCCGAATGGATTGTTCGCAAATTTTCAGAGCTGAAGTAAATGAGCGATCTGCCGTCACCATCCGCAAGTGCTCTTCCCGATGAACTGGGATTCCGGTTGCGCCGGAAACTGGCCACGGTAGGCAGGAAGCTGGTGCGGGTGGAATTCGTCCGCCGGATTGCTGTTGCCATGAGTGTCGCGGTGGTCGGACTCGTATTGGTTCTCTCCGTGGACTGGCTGGTGGACCTTCCTCTCGATGTCAGAACCGGAGTGATCATCGGTCTGGGGGGACTGGTTTCGGTATTTCTCCTCCGGGCCCTGGTGGCGCTGGTGACCCAGCGGCGAGATGAGGAAACCCTTGCCCTCATGGTGGAAGAGAGGGAACCCGGGTTCCGGAGCCGGCTCATCGCCTCGGTTCAGTTTGCGCAGGGCAAGGCAACCGTGCCGGATGAAGGAGCCCGCCTCATCGTCGAGCGAATGGTGGAGGAAACCGAATCCTTTGCCCGGCCCTTGAAGCTTGCTGAGGTGGTAAACACCCGCCCCCTCAAGCGAACGCTCCTGGTTCTTCTTCTGGTGGGAGGACTGGCAGGAGCAGGCTATCACCTCGGGGGCTCGATCACGGAAGACCTTCTCAAACGGGCCTTCCTCTCCGATGTGCCCGTGCCGAGGGCGACCCGGGTGGTCTGGACGTCACGCGATCTCCGGATCGGGATCGGTGACACCGTTACCGTGGAAGGCCGGGTGGAGGGATACGAACCTGAGGAGGGCAGCCTTCGGATCCGGTATGCATCGGGCCGCCGGCAGAAGGTTCGAATGGAGCGTGGCAGTGAGGGAAACCTTTACAGAGCGACTCTCGAGAATGTGCAGGAGTCCTTTACCTTTCGGGTTGTGATCAAGGATGGGCGGAGCAGCCGGGAGTCAGTTGTTGCTCTGCCGCGTCCCTCCGTGGAGTCACTGGCAGGCGAGCAGCAATATCCCGGATACATGAATTTGCCACCCACCCTGCACCAACCCGGGGAGTTTCTGCTCTATCCGGAGAGCCAGCTCCTTCTCAGGATCACGGCCAGTCAGCCGCTAGACCAGGCAACGCTCCGGCTTCTTGGAGAAGGGGAGCAGGTCTCGCTCGTGGGCAAGGTAGACCCCGGGGATCCACGGATTGCCGAGGTCGTCGTGGGAGTCAGACAGGGATTGACGGGCTTCACCGTGGATCTGCTGGATACCGAAGGCATGGACTCAAGGGATACCGCGGTTTACCGGGTTGACGTGCTCACCGATGAACCGCCAAAGGTTCGCCTGGTAAAGCCATCGCGCCAGCGTGAGCTGGTGACGGCCGGGGCCCGGGTGCTGGTAGGCTATGAGGCGGAAGATCGCTTCGGGATAGAGAGAGTGGTTTTAAGTTATAAAGTAGGCACGGAAGGTGCCGGGGGGGTTCTGGAATTGCCGATTCCGAAGAGAGGAAGCACCAAACTGGAGGAATTGTTCGACTGGGAGCTGAGCCAGCTTGAGCCCCCTCTCCAGGTAGGAGACGAAATTGAGTTCTGGCTCGAGGCCTATGATCAGAACAACGGGACAAAAGAGGGAAAGAGCGCTTCCCGGATTCTCAAGGTGGTTACCCCTCGCGAAAAACGTGATGATCTGCTA
>MDTD01137851.1_pt1 | contig 13494 bp, 17 predicted proteins | sample 811221 | NCBI WGS metagenome assembly MDTD01 (sample SAMN05326646, study PRJNA326480) | marine metagenome | isolation source: seawater | place: Pacific Ocean: South West | collected 2011
ACATCGTGTCGCAGGCGCTCATCAACATCGCGCCGGACAAGTATCCCGAGTTCCACCAGCAGCTTCTAAGCTCGCGCGGACGCGCGACCGAGGACAAGGCCATCGAGATCGCCACCGGCATGGGCATCGCCGAGGCCGAACTGCGCGAAGCCATGAAAGACCCGCAGATCATCGCCACGTTCCGCAAGACCTATGACCTGGCCAACAAGCTGTCGATCACCGGGACGCCGTCCTATGTCCTGGGTGACGAGGTGGTGTTCGGCGCGCTCGGCCAGGACGTGCTTTCGGCCAAGGTGGAAAACCTGCGCGCCTGCAACAGCACGGAGTGCTGATCAGCGGCCACGGACGGCAATCGGCTGTGGAGAACAAAACTTGCCGCTTGCGGTCTTTTCGCGCGCCGCTATCCGCTTTATAGAGACGCGCGGCCTGCCGGCGGGCATCACGATGCGTGAAGCCCGGCTGGCGCAGGACCGCAGACAGCCGGCGCGCGGCGCGGCTGGCTGAACGCTTCAAGAAGGACAATAGCGCATGGCTTCCAAATCCTCGGGCATCGACCAGCAGCTTATTCGCGATCTCGCCGAGATCCTGAACGAAACCAACCTGTCGGAAATCGAGGTCGAGCAGGACGACTTGCGCGTGCGCGTCTCGCGCCAGATGGCCGCACAATCCTTTGTCCATGCCCAGGCTCCGGCGCCGGTCGCCGCCCCGGCACAGGCCGCTCCGGCAGCCGCAGCACCGGACAAGCCGGCAGACAACAAGAACGCCGTTCCTTCCCCGATGGTCGGGACCGTCTACATGGCGCCCGCGCCAGGCGCCAAGGCCTTCATCGAAGTGGGGCAAAGCGTGAAACAGGGCCAGACCCTGCTGATCGTGGAAGCCATGAAGACGATGAACCAGATACCCTCCCCGCGGTCGGGCACCGTCACCGCCATCCTTGTCGAGGATTCCCAGCCGGTCGAGTTCGGCGAGCCGCTCGTCATCATCGAGTAAGCGGCCATGTTCAACAAGATCCTCATAGCCAATCGCGGCGAGATCGCCCTGCGCGTCCTGCGCGCGGCCAAGGAACTTGGCATCTCGACGGTCGCGGTCCATTCGACGGCGGACGCGGATGCCATGCATGTGCGCCTTGCCGACGAGAGCGTTTGCATCGGGCCCCCGCCCTCGCGCGATTCCTATCTCAACATCCACCAGATCGTGGCCGCCTGCGAGATCACCGGCGCGGACGCCATTCATCCGGGCTACGGATTCCTGTCGGAAAACGCGAAGTTCGCCGATATCCTTGAAGCCCACAACATCACCTTCATCGGACCCAAGGCGGACCATATCCGCATCATGGGCGACAAGATCGAGGCCAAGCGGACCGCCAAGCGGCTGGGCATTCCGGTCGTTCCCGGCTCCGATGGCGCGGTCACGGAGGAGGCGGACGCGCGGCGCATCGCCGCCGACATCGGCTACCCGGTGATCATCAAGGCCTCGGCCGGCGGCGGCGGGCGCGGCATGAAGGTGGCGCGCTCGGAAGACGACCTTCTCGTGGCACTGCAAACGGCGCGTTCGGAAGCCGGCGCCGCCTTTGGCGACGACGCGGTCTATATCGAGAAATACCTGGAGAAGCCGCGCCATATCGAGGTGCAGGTGGTGGGCGACGGCATGGGCCAGGGCGTTCATCTCGGCGAACGCGACTGCTCGCTCCAGCGCCGCCACCAGAAGGTCTGGGAAGAGGCCAATTCGCCGGCGCTCAACGAAGCCGAGCGCGAGCGCATCGGGGCGATCTGCGCCAATGCCATCGCCGAGATGGGCTATTCGGGTGCGGGCACCATCGAGTTTCTTTATGAGAACGGCGAGTTCTACTTCATCGAGATGAACACCCGCCTGCAGGTGGAGCATCCGGTTACCGAGGCCATTACCGGCATCGACCTCGTGCATGAGCAGATTCGCGTGGCTTCCGGTGGCGGGCTGTCGGTCCGGCAGGAAGAAATCCGCTTTTCCGGCCATGCCATCGAGTGCCGGATCAATGCGGAAGATCCGCTGACCTTCACCCCCTCGCCCGGCGTCATCACGCATTTCCACACGCCCGGCGGCCTCGGTGTGCGCGTCGATTCCGGCGTCTATTCGGGCTACAAGATCCCGCCCTTCTATGACAGCCTGATCGGCAAGCTGATCGTGCATGGCCGCAACCGTGTGGAGTGCATGATGCGCCTGCGCCGCGCGCTGGACGAGTTCGTCGTTGACGGGATCAACAGCACGCTCCCGCTCTTCCGCGATCTGGTGACCAATCCGGACATCGCAAACGGCGATTATGATATTCACTGGCTCGAAAAATACCTGGCCACCAAGACCAGTGTGGCATGACCGCCGGCATCACGCGCGGGTGAAGCCGTGAGCCGCCCGCTCGCGCCCGGACAAGCCATTCCGCCTGACCTGCTGCTGCGCGCCTATGCCACCGGCGTTTTCCCGATGGCGGAGGATGCGGACGACGAGGACGTGTTCTGGGTGCGGCCGGAGGTGCGCGGCATCATTCCGCTCGACGGCTTCCACATGCCGCGCAGCCTGCGCAAGGTCATCCGCCAGGAACGCTTCGCCATTGCCTTCGACCGCGACTTTGACGGCGTGATCGAGGGTTGCGCCGAAGCCAGCGAGGGCCGGCCGACAACGTGGATCAACCGCGCCATCCGCGAAGCCTATGGCACCCTCTTCCGGCGCGGCTATTGCCACACGGTGGAAGCCTGGCACGAGGGACGGCTTGTTGGCGGTCTCTACGGCGTCTCCCTGGGCGCGGCCTTCTTCGGCGAGAGCATGTTCGCGCGCGAGAGGGATGCGTCCAAGGTCTGTCTCTGGCACCTGGTGGAACGGCTGAAGCAACAGGGCTTCCTGTTGCTCGACACGCAGTTCACCACCGATCACCTGAAGCGGTTCGGCGCCGTCGACGTGCCGCGGCGGGCCTATGAAAAAATGCTGGCGGCAGCGATCTCGAAGGATGCGGACTTCAACCTGCCGGGCGAGCGGGAGCAGACGGCATCCCCGGACGCCCGATGATCCCTCAACCCTGCCTGGGCGGCGGAACGTCGGAATCCTGCTTGCAGCCCTTGAGCCAGACGTCATAGACAGCGTGTTCCACGGCGTTGAGGCCCGGGCTTTCGGCAAACATCCAGCCGGTGAAGATGCGCCGCACCTTGCGATCCAGTGTCATCTCGTCGACCTCGACGAAGCTGTCGGTCTTCGGCTCATCCTCGTTGATCCGGGAATAGCACACGCGCGGCGTGACGAGCAGCGCGCCGAATTGCACCGTTTCGTCGATGTAGACATCGAAGCTGATGATCCGGCCGGTGATCTTGTCGATGCCGGTGAACTCGGCAACCGGATTGGTAATGCGCTCGGCCTGCGCGCCACTGGCAACAAAGGCCATCGCTGCGGCAAGCATGAGCGGGATTGAACGGTTGCTTGTTCTGTTCTTCATGGCCGGCAACAATTTCCATGGAATCGCGGACAACATCCGATGGCGTGGCACTCTCCATGCCCTGCCGTCAAGAAGGCGTTAACCGCAAATTGTGGCGCGACAAGGCCGGATCCGGCCGGACGGTTCAGGAGCCCGGTGTCCACGCGTCGTAATCGCCGGTCACCTTCGGGCGGCTGGCCGGGGTCAGGATCGACCCGTCCGGCCTGTAGGCAGCCGGCGTCCCGGTCAGATTGGCGATGTGTTCCTTTTCCCAGTCGCGGCGGGCATAGTTTTCCTTCGTCGGCGGGGTATCGACACGATGATGCATCCAGCCGTGCCAGCCGGGAGGAATGGCGGAGGCTTCGGCATAGCCGTTGTAGATGACCCAGCGCCGGGTGCGGCCTTCGGAATCCGTCGTGCCTTCGTAGTAGACGTTGCCGAACTGGTCCTCGCCCACCTTCGTGCCATGACGCCAGGTGAAGAACCTGGTGTTGAGCGTCGCGCCGTTCCACCAGGTGAAGATGTTGGTGAGTAGCTTGAGCATGCCGGGCCTCGTCCTGCGCGCCGGACGCACGGGTGATGCCGCGCATCCGCAATTGCTTCGCCTTATGAAACGCCCCGCGCCGGAAGACAAGGGGCGCAGGCGGGATAATTGAAGGTGTGGACGGGTTTCACAGCTTCAGCTTGAAGCCCTCGTGGCTGCGGGCAAAACCGAGGCGTTCATAGAAGCGATGGGCATCGCCCCGCGTCTTGTTGCTCATGAGCTGGACGAGGCGCGCGCCGGCCCTGCGGCCCTCCTCGATGGCATGACGGACCATGGCGGCACCGATGCCGCGCCCGCGCATGTCTGCTGCCGTCTGCACGGCCTCCACGGTCAGCACGGGCCGGCCGCGCCCGGTCATCGCCGTCGTGAGCGTGATCTGGAACGTGCCTGCGACGACGCCGTCGACCTCTGCGACGTAAAGGGTGTCGCAGGGGCTGGCAGCGATCCGCTCGAACGCGGCCAGATAATCGGGCAAAACCGCCGGATCGGTCGTATCGCCATGGCCGCCAAGCGCATCATCGGCGAAGAGGGCGACGATGGCGGGAACATCGGCGCGCGTGGCGGGCCGGATCAGCGGTTCTGTCTGCACGTTGCCGCAACCCTCCGCGCCCGAGGCCCGTCCGGACGTCAGCCGATCTGCTTTTCCAGGATGAGCGCCGGAATACCGGAATCGCGGCTGCCGCAATTGTCCGTCCGGTCCACCTGGCGATAGCCCTGGTTCTCATAGAAGGCGATGGCCTTGGCATTGGCCTCCTCCACCTCCAGGCGCATTTTCGCCGCCATCGGGAATGCGCTTTCCATCTCGATCAGAAGCGCCTTTCCGGCGCCCCTGCCCTGAGCGTCCGGGTTCACATAGAGCTGGTGGAGATAGGCGATCCGCTCATCGCCCATCGACGCGTAGGCAACGCCGAGGATCTCGGTTCCGTCATCGGCGATGACGAACTCCGAATAGGGCCTGGTCATGCGCTTCTGCAGCGCCTTGACCGAATGCCAATCCTCGTTGATCGCGTTGACGCGGTCCTTGCCGTAGATGTCGTCGTAGGTTGCGTGCCAGGTTTTGACGAGGAGATCGCGGATATTCTGCAAATCGTCGCGATCGACGGTCCTGATCCACATGGATGCCTTTGCCTCAAGCTGCCTGCTTCATGCTGTCGCGCGGCGTGCGCTCCGGCACGATGGCTTTTTTCCAAGCGGATCGTCAAGCCTGCGCGATGCCGGCCGGACGGCGCATGAGGTCCGCCGGGGTCTCGCCAAGGCCCGGCGCTTCCTCGATTCGCTGGAAGCCAGCCTTGAAATAGAAGGCGATCGCGCGGTCATTGCCGCGCAGGACCGTCAGTTCCACCGGTGCGCCCCGCTTGTCGGCCTCGCCCGCCACCGCCTCGATCAGCGCCATGGCAACGCCGGAGCCCTTCCAGTCCGGCTCGACGTGGATGCGGTCGATGAAGGCAGCGCCGGTGTCCAGCCACTCGCCGGCGGCCTGGGCGACGAGGCGCCCGTCGCCGTCGCTTGCGACAAATCCGAAGCCGGCCGGGTCGGCATATTCGGATTCAAAGAGTGCGCGGACATGCTTGGCGCCCGAAATGCGCAGGCGCTCCGCCTCGCCGATGATCGGGTCATAGGTGCGCGCCCAGCTTTCCCTGACCAGCCGCATCAGTGCATCGATGTCGTCCGGTCCTGTCGGTCGGATCGTGAAGGCGCGGCTCATTCCTCGATCCCGAGCTTGGCCTTGACCAGGGCCTGCACGGCCTGCGGATTGGCCTTGCCGCCGGTTGCCTTCATCACCTGGCCGACGAACCATCCAGCCATGGTGGGCTTGGCCTTGACCTGCTCGACCTTGTCCGGGTTGGCGGCCAGCACCTCGTCGACCGCCTTCTCGATTGCGCCAGTATCGGTGACCTGCTTCAGGCCGCGCTCCTCGACGACGGCCTTCGGGTCGCCGCCCTCGTTCCAGACAATCTCGAACAGGTCCTTGGCGATCTTGCCGGAAATCGTGCCGTCACGGATCAGGTCGATCACGGCACCGAGTTGCGCCGGAGAGACGGGCGTCTCGTCTATGCCGAGGCCGGCCTTGTTGAGCGCGCCGAGCAGGTCGTTGATCACCCAGTTCGCCGCCGCCTTGCCGTCCCGGCCCTCGGCCACCTGCTCGAAATAGTCGGCAATCGCCTTTTCTGAAACCAGAATCGACGCGTCGTATTCCGACAGGCCGAGCGCCATGAAGCGGGCCTTCTTCTCGTCGGGCAATTCCGGCAGGCCGGCGGCCAGTTCGTCCACGAATTCCTGCGTGAATTCCAGCGGCAGGAGGTCGGGGTCCGGGAAATAGCGGTAGTCGTGCGCCTCTTCCTTGGAGCGCATGGAGCGCGTCTCGCCCTTGCTCGGATCGAACAGGCGGGTTTCCTGGTCGATGGAGCCGCCATCCTCCAGGATCGCGATCTGGCGGCGCGCCTCGTATTCGATGGCCTGGCCGACGAAGCGGATGGAATTGACGTTCTTGATCTCGCAGCGCGTGCCGAAGGGTTCGCCGGGCCGGCGCACGGAGACGTTGACGTCGGCGCGCATGGAGCCCTCGTCCATGTTGCCGTCGCAGGTGCCGAGATAGCGCAGGATGGTGCGCAGCTTGGTGAGGTAGGCCTTGGCCTCGTCGGCGGAGCGCATGTCCGGCTTGGAGACAATCTCCATCAGCGCCACGCCCGAACGGTTGAGATCGACATAGGACATGGTCGGATGCTGGTCATGCATCGACTTGCCCGCGTCCTGTTCCAGGTGGAGGCGCTCGATTCCGACCTCGATCGCCTCGAAATTGCCCTGCTTGTCGGGACCGACGGCAACGGTGACGATGCCCTCGCCCACGATGGGCTGCTTGAACTGGGAGATCTGGTAGCCCTGCGGAAGGTCCGGATAGAAATAGTTCTTCCGGTCGAAGACGGATTTCAGGTTGATCTGCGCCTTCAATCCGAGACCGGTGCGCACGGCCTGGCGGACGCATTCGGCGTTGATGACCGGCAGCATGCCCGGCATGGCCGCATCGACGAGCGAGACATGGTCGTTCGGCGCGCCGCCAAAGGCGGTCGATGCGCCGGAAAACAGCTTGGAGCGGCTGATGACCTGGGCATGGACTTCCATGCCGATGATGACTTCCCAATCGCCGGTGGCTCCGGGGATCAGGCGTTTCGGCTCGGGCGTACGGGTATCGATGAGGGTCATGGCGTGGTGGGCTGCTTTCCGGGATGCCGCCGGCGCCGCAGGCCGGCCTTCTGGTCGTCATCCGGGTAGAGCAAACCGTCCCGTGTTGCAAGGTTTTTGGAAACCGGACAGCGTTTTGTAACTGTTGACTTAAATCAAGGCAGCGTCTGCCGGCTGTGCCAGATTGAACATGTCAACGGCGATGGGAGGCCGTCACATGAGCCTTATGGGAATATTTACCAGGATCCTGCGTCACGGTGATCTTTTCGAGGGCATGGTCCGCAAGCTTGAGCTTAACGACCACATGAACGGTCTCCCGCACGCTGCCGAAGTCTACCGGCGCGCCGCCAATCGCTGCCTGTCGTGCAGTGAGGGCGATGCTTGCGAGGAATGGCTGAAAAGCAGCGATGCACCGGACGAAGCGCCTGCCTATTGCCGCAACCACGACATGCTGATGCGGCTGAAGAAGATGGAAGGCGAAGCGGCCTGATTGCCAACGGAATTTCTGGATCCCTCCCACTGTCCCGGCGCTCGCGCCGGGAACTTTTTTTGTGCCGTCGGCAACCGGCCTTTCGTGGCCGTCACCCGGCAGCGATGTAGTTGCGGATCTCGTCGGCCTCGCGCATCACATCCTCGATCCTGCGCTTGACCACGTCGCCGATGGAGATGATCCCGACCAGCTTTCCGCCCTCGGCCACGGGCAGGTGGCGGAACCGGCCCGCCGTCATGATCTCCATGACTTCGTTGACCGTGCTCGTCTCCGTGCAGGTCTTCACCTTGGCTGTCATCACCGAGGAAACCGCATCGTCGAGGCATGCGCCCTTGCGCTCGGCCACGGCACGAACAATGTCGCGTTCGGAGAGAATGCCTTCGATCGCGCCATCCGCCGAAACGACCACGGCGGCGCCGATCCTTTTCTTCGCCAGCAGCCCCGCGGCATTGCCGAGCGTCTCGCCAGCCGAAATGGTCACCACATCACGGCCCTTCTGATCGAGAATCGCCTTCACGGTCATGAAACTTCTCCTCTCGCTGCGTGGACATCCACGGATGCCACCCCCCAGTCCCGCATTCATGGTGTGACGGCTGCGGCATTTTGGCAAGTGGGGATTGCACCCGCCTTCAGGCGCGCCGGCGCGGATCCAGCCAGGGAATGGCAACGAAGCCTGCGATGAACCCGCCGATATGGGCCTGCCAGGCAATCGGGCTGCCGCCGGGCGAGGCAAGGCCGGTGATCAGGTTGGCGACGAACCAGATGCCGAGGAAGGAAAGGACGAGGCGCGAGGCGAGCATCTGGCGCGGTGACAGCAGCGGCCCCTCGAAGGCCCGGACGCCACCGGTGCGGCCCACGGCGAAGCCGTAGCGGGCGGCCGCCGCCATCATGCCCGATATGGCGCCCGAGGCGCCGACAAGCGGCACGGCATCATCCGGAAAAAGCGCGAAATGCAGGGCCACGGCGCCGAGTGCCGTCACAGCCCAGAAGGCGAGAAACCGGAGCCAGCCGATTCGCGCGGCAAGCGGCGAACCGAATGCCGCCAGCCAGACCATGTTGATCACAAGGTGCAGCCAGCCCCCGTGCAGCAGCGAATAGGTCAGCGGCGACAGGAAGGCATAGACGTCAAGATCGAAGCCGCCGGTATGGCGCAGCGGCACGAAGGCGGTGCGCAGGATCAACGCGTAGTCCTGGTCGGGTGTCAGCACATAAACCCGCATCACGTGGACCGCGACGCAGAGCACGATCATCACCAGCGCGGGGCCGGCAATGTTGAACACCGGTTCACGGACCGGCGGCGGGCCGTTTTCCTCGGGAGCGGGATGCTGCATGGGTGACAATGCCTTCAGGGGGTCTGACGGGATGCGCAGCCTACAGGCCGGAAGGCGTTAAAAAAAGAGGCCGTCCGGGTTTTCCCGAACGGCCTGGTCGAGCCCCTGCTCTCCCCGAAAGAAACTGGCTGTCAACAACGAAAGGGCTGCAATACCAAGCGCTTCGTCGTTGATGTCCTTATGCCACACGAACCGGCCGGGCACAACGGAAAGCCTTTGTTAACCTTAACGGCCAAGCCCCGTTGATAACCCGCGATCGAAACCTGCGGGCGCTGGCACGCATTATGCCCCGGTGTCCATGAATCCTGTCGGGGAACACCGATTCTGTTCGTCGATGGAACAAATGCTGACAGATCGTGGGACAAGTGCCATGAAAGACCAGAAGACAATCGATCTTTTCCTGTATTGGAACAGGCTGCGGGATGGCCGTCCTGCCCCGCGGCGCAACGAGATCGAACCGGCCGACATCCGCTCCCTGCTCGGCGACACCTTCATCCTGGAGGAAGACGCACGTGGCCAGGCCGTGTTCCGCCTGGCCGGCACACGGCTTTGCGCCCTGTTCGGCAAGGAATTGAAGGGCTTCGTGTTCTCTTCCCTGTGGAGTGACAGGGACCGGCGTATCGTCAACCGTCTTGCCGGGAACGCCTTCAGGGACAATTGCGTGGTGGCGCTGAGCCTGGAAGGCCACAGCCGCGCCGGGCGCATGATCGCAATGGAACTGGTCCTGCTGCCAATTCAGGGCAACGGGGACGGAGCGCGGGCACTCGGTTCCGCGGTGGTGCTGGACAAGCCGTTCTGGCTTTGCGTCGATCCGCTTACGGAATGCCGGCTGACCGCCCTGCGCGTCGTCGACCCCGACCGCGAACCGGTATTCCTGAAGAACCGGCCCGAAGTTGCCGTCCCGCCGATCAGCCCGGCCGTCGAGGACATGGACCACGGCCTTGACCAGCCTTCCGGCAGGCGTGTCCGCCATCTGATGGTCCTCGATGGCGGACTGTCCTGAAACCACCGGAAAACGACAAGTTGAGGCCGCGATACTTACCCGTTGTTAACACCTGCGCCCGTATGGTTAAGGCTGTCCATTCGGATGAAAGCGCAGACGAGGCACACGACAAAGATGAGCATGCCTGCCCCACAGCCCATGCCGGACATGCCCGAGCGGCGCACTTTCCAGCGTGTCAGCGTGAAGGTCTATGGACGTTTCATGCTGGAGGACCGCGAGGAGCATCCCTGCCAGGTCATCGACATGTCGCCTGGAAGCGTGGCCCTTCGAACCGATGTCACCGGCCAGCCGGGCGAGAAGTGCATTGCCTATCTCGATCACATCGGGCGCGTGGAAGGCGTCATCACCCGAACCCTGCAGGACGGCTTCGCGGTCACGATCATCGCTTCGGAGCGCAAGAAGGACAAGCTGGCGGCGCAATTGACGTGGCTCGCCAACAAGCATGAACTCGACCTGCCGGAAGACCGCCGGCACGAACGCGTCGCCCCGCGCAATCCGATCTCCGTGCTCAAGCTGACCGACGGGCGGCAGTACCAATGCCGGATCATCGATCTTTCGCTCTCCGGCGCCGCGGTGGAAATCGAGGTCAAGCCGGCCATCGGGACACAGGTAACCCTCGGGACGATGCGCGGCCAGGTCGTTCGCCACTTCGATGAAGGTGTCGCTGTCGAATTCGCCGTTCTCCAGCGCGAGGCGGAACTCGCGGGCTCCCTGCAAAACTGACCCATTTCCCCCACCGGGACACGCAGAAGACCGGCCCTTGCGGCCGGTTTTCTTGTTTTGGCTGCCGTGCATGCGCCTCATGTGCCGCTTGCACGCTTCTCACCCGTTCCGCCAACAGCCATGCGCTCCGGCCCTTCTCCGGCCGGGATGGTTAATCCGGGCTTTCGCGACGGAATTTCTTTCTAATTAAAGTTTCTGCTAATTCGCCTAATATTCAAATTATATTTTCTATTCATTCAATATAAATACAGATGCAATTCCGAATAATTTTTATTTTTATTTCTATCAAGTGCTATTGCCGAACTTTGCTTGAAGTAAATTCGAATGTGTCACTGTTCTCTCCACACGGGGAGACTGGACATGAAAAACAAAATACTGAAAGTCCTGATAGCTGGTGTTGCATTTGCCGGGTCCGCCGGCCTTGCGCATGCCAATTCGCCGATGCGCACGGGCAGCATCACGTCGCAGCCCATCGGCCACTACGAATTCTGCCAGAGCTACCCTTCCGAGTGCGGACGGACGGGCGGGGCCGGAAAGGTCACGCTGACGCGCGCGCTGTGGAGCCGGGTGATCGAGATCAACGATACCGTCAACGTCATGGTGCAGCCGCGCACCGACATGGAGATGTGGGGCCGCGAGGAATACTGGTCCTATCCGGGCCGGCAGGGGGATTGCGAGGATTATGTGCTTGAGAAGCGCCGCCTGCTGATCAAGGCCGGCGTTCCCGCCTCCGCACTGCTCGTCACGGTGGTCCTGCAACCCAATGGCGACGGCCACGCGGTCCTGACCCTGTCGACGGATCTCGGCGACTTCATCCTCGACAACCTGGAGCCGCGCGTCCTGGCCTGGGACAAGACCGAATACCGCTATCTCAAACGGCAATCATCCAGGAATGCCGGCGTCTGGGTGTCGATCAATGACAGCCGCGCCCGCAGTGTCGGCTCGATCCGGCGCTGAACGGAATACCCGGTCAAGTCCCCAACTCCCCGTCCCCCATGACCGGGTTGCAGGAGCCGGCCTCCGATCCCCGAGGCCGGCTCCACCTTTTTCAGGCGGGCAGATTACAATTCCTTCAGGGCGCCGGCGAAAAGGCGCTGCTTTTCGATGTAGTGCAGCGCGGACGCCTTGAGCGTCTGGACGGCGCGGTCATCAAGGGTGCGCACGGCGCGTGCCGGCGACCCGACGATGAGGCTGTTGTCGGGGAATTCCTTGCCCTCGGTGACGAGCGCCCCCGCGCCGACAAGGCAATTGGCGCCGATGCGGGCTCCGTTGAGAACGATGGCACCCATTCCGATCAGCGTGTTGTCGCCGACCGTGCAGCCATGCAGCATCGCCCGGTGGCCGACGGTGCAGCCCTTGCCCACCGTCAGCGGATAGCCGATATCGGTGTGCATCACGGTGTGCTCCTGCACATTCGTCCCGTCGCCCAGCGTGATCGGTTCGTTGTCGCCGCGCAGGACGGCGCCGAACCAGATGCCGACATCGCGGCCGATACGGATTTCGCCGATGACACGGGCATCCGGCGCGATCCAGACGCTTTCCCGGTCCTCGAAACTCGGCTGGCGATCGGCAAGCGCATATACCGGCATTCCTGTCCCTCCCTCGGTTCACCGCTGTTCCAACGCGGGAGTCCTATCAGACGCCGGCCGGAAAAACAGCCGTCAAAAGCGCCAGCGAAAGGATGCCGAGGGCCAGTGCCCAGGCATTGACCACCACCACGGCGACGCCCAGCGTCCAGCCGGAAACGGCCCTGCCCCGCCAGGCATCCAAGGCATCGTTGAGCATCATGGCCGGACCGGCCAACGCGGTGAAGGCAAGCGAACGCAGGATGTGCGCCCGGGAAACGAACGGCGGCCAGAAGGTGACCGGGCGGGCCGATGCCGCCTCGGCGATGGCGGAAACACTGCCGGCCACGGTGAGACCGGTCAGCCAGGCGAACAAAAACAGGAGCATGCCGTCCATCTTTACGCACCGTTTACCATAAGCGACGAAGGATAGGTTCCGACAAACGCTCGCAAGGCGCGTGCCAGCCGATTCCGTTTCATGCCGGGACACCATGACCGCATCCGCCAATCCTGAACTGATCGTCAGGCAACTCGACGCGCGCTTCATGATGCGCGTGTTCCTCGTCTTCGCAGGCCTGTTGCTGGTCTCGCTTGCCATCTACGTGGCGGGCAAGCATTACGGCCGGGCCATCGCCATGGCCGGCCACACCGAGGACACGCGCATCCGCGAGATCGTGATGGGCAACAACGTGCTGCACGTGCCATCCAACATGATCCGCGAATCGTGGCAGCGCACGGACGGAAGCTGGCCGCAACTTCAACTCTATGCGCGCTGGCCGGACATGACCGGTTACAGCCGCGCCCACGCGGACGCATTCAACAATACCGGCGAGCGCGGAACGATCGTCTTCCTCACCTTCCAGGAGCGGATGATGTCACGCGACATGTCCGGGCGGGTCGGACCGATCTACAACGAACTCATCATCCGGCCGGGCATCGAGGGCCCGTCGGGGCTCACCATGCACGGCTTCCAGGAGAAGACTGGCTATCTGGGCGAATTGCTGGTGCTGGGGGAACGTGCCGGCCAGGCGCCCTTCGCGGCCCGCTGCCTGGCGGGCGAAGCCGCGCGCGAGGCGATCGCGGCTTGCGAGCGCGACGTCCATGTCGGCGACAACCTGTCGCTGACCTACCGGTTTTCAAAGGAGATGCTGGGCGAGTGGCGCCATCTTGACGCCGCGGTCCTGGCGCTTGCGCGCAGGCTGCTGGTCACCGGCGCGATCGACCT
>MDTD01028640.1_pt1 | contig 13491 bp, 17 predicted proteins | sample 811221 | NCBI WGS metagenome assembly MDTD01 (sample SAMN05326646, study PRJNA326480) | marine metagenome | isolation source: seawater | place: Pacific Ocean: South West | collected 2011
GCCTGCCGCGGCGCGACGGCCTTTGTCACGCTCGAACCCTGCAGTCATCAGGGGCGCACCGGCCCCTGCGTCGCGGCGTTAATTGAGGCGGGCATAGAACGCGTCGTAGTGGCCGTCGAGGACCCGAACCCTCAGGTTGCCGGTCAGGGTTTGAGTCAACTTCGTGAGGCTGGCATTGCGGTGGAAGTCGGCATCGGTGCCGAAGCCGTCGAGCAAGATTTAGCAGGATTTTTGCTGCGGATGCGGCGTGGATACGGTCGCATCACAGTGAAAATCGCCACGTCGCTGGACGGCCGCACTGCGATGGCCTCAGGTGAGAGCCAGTGGATCACGGGCGAGCTTGCCCGCCAAGATGTGCAGCGCCTTCGTGCTGAGTCGGATTTGATTGTCACCGGTGTGGGCACAGTACTGGCCGACGATTGCCGCCTGACGCTACGAAGTGATGCTTTGCCGCTGTCCGATGACGACAAGGTGCGCGCACTGGCCCATCCACCCGCGCGGATGGTCCTAGACTCACGAGGGCGGACGCCCTCGGACGCGCAGATATTGCAGGGCGAGTCTGCGATCCTGGTGGTGACGCAGTCTTCCGGTGACGCTCCGACGACCCGTGTGCACCCGTTGCCGGCAAACCCCGAGGGCCGTATCGACCTCGCTGAATGGATCGCGTTCTTGCGCACCCAAACCTATAACGAGATCCTCGTCGAGGCGGGTCCCACACTATCAGGGGCATTGATCCGAGAGGGATGGGTCGATCGGTTGGTGTTGTATCAGGCACCAAAGCTTCTGGGGGACTCGGCCCGGCCACTTGTCACGATGGCATTGGACAGGCTGGGCGATGCAGTGGAATTAGCGTTCACGGAAGTGACCCGCATGGGTTCAGATCTGCGTATCATTGCGGCCCCGCTGCGGCGAGGCCAAAACTGAAGATCGGCCGCTCGGCGATCATCCTTCTCAGGAGCCAAGGTGTTTACAGGATTAATACAGGCGGTGGGCCGCATCGCCCAGATAGAAAAGGGCGAGCAGGATATTCGCCTCAGAATCGAGACAGGGAAGCTACCTCTGGCTGAGGTGGCGCTTGGAGATAGCATCGCAACAAGCGGTGTTTGCCTGACGGTCACCGAGTTGCCGGGAGACGGTTATTGGGCGGATGTTTCTCCCGAAACGCTGTCACTGACGTCGCTCGGCACCAAATCAATCGGTGATTTGGTGAATCTCGAGACGTCACTCACGCTTAACACCCCTCTGGGAGGGCATCTGGTCAGCGGGCACGTTGATGGCGTTGGTCAGATAGAAGAAATTATTGAGGACGCACGATTCTGGCGCGTGAAGGTGGCGGCACCGGAGAATCTCGCGCGCTACATCGCGATGAAAGGCAGCATTTGCGTGGATGGCACCAGTCTGACGGTGAATCAAGTGGACGGTGCTTCCTTTGAGCTGACGATCATTCCGCAGACTTGGGAAGAGACCGTATTTAGTGAGTACGAGGTCGGTAGCCCGGTGAATCTGGAAGTCGACGTTATCGCACGTTATCTCGAGCGACTCAGCCAATTTGACCAGCGCGAGGCGGAGTGAACTCAGGATGGGTGACTATGCGGACATCGACAAGGTACTGAGCGAACTCCGGCATGGTCACACCTGCCTGCTGCTCAACGATAATAGCGCAGGCGGCATGACGGGTTTCGTTGTGGCAGCGGCTGAGCATTGTCAGGCCGACCACATTGCTTTTATGGCGCGTCAGGCAAGAGGTCTCGTCTGTTTGGCGTTAACGCCGCAACGCTGTGCAGAGCTCGAGCTGCCCTTAATGGTTGAAGGGGATGACTCACTATCTCCCTTTACGCTGTCTATAGAAGCCGCAACGGGAATTGATACCGGCATCTCCGCGGCGGATCGTGCCCGAACGGTTCAGGTGGCCGTCGATACCAGCAGCCAGCCCGCTGATCTGGTTCAACCCGGACATATTTTCCCCATCGCTGCGGCCGCGGGCGGCGTGCTGACCCGGACCGCCCCCGCCGAGGCGGCGGTGGATCTGGCGACCTTGGCGGGCTTGCTTCCTGCTGCGGTATTTACCGAAGTGCTCGATGCTGAGGGCGCGGTAGCTGGGTCAGACTATTTGTCGGCTTTTGCTGAGCAACATGAGCTGGTTGTGGGGCAACTGTCGGATTTGGTGACCTATCGATTAGCCAATCAGAAAACGATCAGTGCGGTGCGACAGGGCACACTGGAAACGCGGCACGGCCCGTTCGAGGTGATGGCTTACCAGGACACCACACAGGGGCGCGTTCACCTGGCGCTGAAGAAGGGCGATATTCAAGCTGATCAGCCCACGCTGGTGAGAGTCCATGTAACTGCGATATTCCGGGATCTCGTTGGCACGACACTGGATGGACGGTCGTCCTGGTCTTTCGATGCCAGCTTGAAGGCGATTGCCAAATCAGAAGCGGGTGTGCTGGTGCTCTTGAGTAAACCCGAGACGCCTGATGATCTGCTCTCCGATATCGATCGCCTTTGGGGCGCGGTTGAAACCGACGCCGCCAGTGCCGCCGATGCCTATAATCAGATTGGTATGGGCGCTCAAATCTTGCGGGACCTGGGCGTGGGTCAAATCCGGCTGATGGGTGCCCCGCTTAAGTTCAATGCTTTGGCGGGCTTTGGTCTTGAGGTGACAGATTTTGTGGCGCCGCCGGCGTCAGGGAACGAGTAGAGGAGCGTCATCCATGTCAGGCAAAGGGATTGATAATTCACCTGCGCAGGTACCCGGCAACGACGGCGGATATGTGATTGTCGTCACGCGTTGGAACGATGAGATTGTGGGCGGGCTCCTCGCCGGAGCGAGGCGCGCACTAAGCGCTGCGGGCATTACGGATACTCAAGTGCGAACAGTGCAGGTGCCCGGCGCATTTGAGATCCCGTTGGCCTGTCTGGCCGCCGCTGAACGGGATGACTGTGATGCGGTCATCGCGCTGGGTGCGGTGATTCGCGGTGGCACTCCTCACTTTGAATACGTGGCGGGAGAGTGCACCAGTGGTATCGGCGAGGTTGCGCTGAAAACGGGTAAACCCGTTGCCTTTGGCGTGCTGACGGTCGACACCCTTGAGCAGGCTGAAGAGCGCTCGGCGGATAACGAAGAAAACAAAGGCGCCGAAGCCGCGATGAGTGCGGTCGAGATGGTGAATTTATTGAGGGCGTTACGAGACTGATGGCTGAGCATAACGCCCTTGCTGCACAGCGCCGTAAAGCCAGACATTTTGGCTTACAGGCGCTTTATCAGTGGACGCTTTCGGGTGCGAGTGCGACCGATATTGAGGCTGAGTTCCGGGTCGATAATGACTTCCAGCATACCGACGGTGAATATTTCAGTGCCGTGTTGAGAGGTGTCACCGCTGACGTCGAAGCGATCGAGGAATTGTTCTCCCCCGCGTTGGATCGTGCCTTGGATGAACTCGACCCGATTGAGCGGAACCTGCTTCGCTTGGGGACCTTTGAGCTGAGAGACCGAATCGATGTGCCTTACAAGGTCGTCATCAGCGAGGCGGTCGCACTGGCCAAAAAGTTCGGTGCCACCGAGTCCCACAAATACGTCAACGGCGTGCTCGATAAGATCGCCAGAGAATTGCGCACGGTAGAGCTTGCGCAAGAAGGCTGATGAGTCTCGGTGAGTTCTCGCTGATTGAAAAATTCTTCGCCCAGCGAGGTGAGGGCGCTACGGTCGAGGTGGGCATTGGCGATGATGCGGCAGCCCTGCGAGTGCCTGTTGGTCATGTTGCGCAGTTATCCACCGATACCGCTATCGAGGGCGTGCATTTCCCGCGCGACCTCCCGCCCGCTGATATCGCATACCGATCCGTGATGGCTGCGGCGAGTGATCTTGCTGCGATGGGTGCGTCGCCTATCGGGATGCTCCTGGCCATCACTTTGCCCGGCGCTGACGAGACATGGTTGTCTCGCTTTGCTGAGGGCGTCAGTGCGGCTAGTAAGGCCACTGGTCTGCCGCTGGTAGGCGGTGATACCACCCGGGGCGGTTTGTCAGTGACGGTGACGGTCATGGGATCAACGCTGGCCTCCTGCTGCCTGCGCCGAAGTGGAGCGCGCCCCGGAGATCGCGTGTGCGTGAGCGGCACATTGGGCGACGCCGCTGCGGGTTTAGCGATCATCGAGGGCCATCTCACAGCAAGCGATCAAACCGCTGCTGAATTTCTGACACGGCGCTTTACTGCCCCAACGGCGCGGCTCGCTCTGGGTGAATCTCTACTCGGAGTAGCGACCTCCGCTATTGATCTCTCTGACGGGCTACTCGCAGATGCTGAGCATATTGCCAACGCCAGTGCAGTCGCGATCGAAATCGATAGCGGCAAGATTCCTCTGTCGCCTGCAATGAGAACCCTCCCCGATTTAGATCAAAGCCTGCAATGGGCACTCGCCGGTGGTGACGATTATGAGCTGTTGGTGACGCTTCCCAACGGCGAAACCGTGCCCGATTCGTTAACGGAAATCGGTCGTGTAACCAGCGGACGGGGAGTAAGCTGTGATCAAACGCTAGAAAACCGAGGGTACGATCATTTTGCAGGACGATCCGGCTGACATTGCGCCCGCGCGCGTCAATAGCGTGGCGACACTGATCGCGGCCGGTTTGGGCTCCGGCTTATCGCCGGTGGCGCCGGGTACTGCAGGGAGCGTATTTGCTGCGCTCTTGCTGTTGCCCGTGCTGTCGGCTGACATCACGTCTCATTGGGTGGCCCTGGCTCTGGCCACAGCAATTGGCGTCAGGGCGGCCGATCGCGCTGGCCGGGAGTGGGGTGTAATAGACCATCCCGCGATTGTGATCGACGAGGTGGTCGGTCTCTGGCTAGCGGTACTCATTCCGCTGACCCTCATACCCAAGGTAATCCCTGAAGTGTGGCTGCTTCTGTTGGCATTGCTGTTGTTTCGCCTTTTTGACATTGCCAAGCCATGGCCCGTCAATCATTTGGAACGATCGCTACCCCGAGGCTGGGGCGTCATGTTCGACGATGTCGCTGCAGGCGTGATGGCGGGTGTCTGTCTCACGGCGGGGTTGATTGGGGTCGCGGCTGCTTAACTTGCCGAGAGGGGAGGCTTAGGCTCGCCGGTGCACCATCTGGCGAGCCAGATCACGCAGCGGATCCGCCCTATCACCAAAGATATCGAGCGCCTCAAGTGCCGCGTTGAGAAGGCGATCCGCTTCTTCTCTCGCACCGGCTAAACCCAGAGCACTGACATAGGTCGACTTCTCGGCCTTGATGTCTTTACCCGCAGTTTTGCCCAGCGACTCACTGTCACCGGTCACATCCAGGACATCGTCTGTGACCTGGAACGCCAGCCCTATTGCCGTGGCAAATTCCACAAGCGCTTGGCGCTGCGCTGTAGAGGCATTGGCGCAAATCGCGCCCGCTTCGGCGGATGCGGCAATCAGTGCGCCGGTCTTCAGCCTATGGATGTTTTGCAATGCGTCGGCTTCCAGTGCCTGATGCTCAGCGGCGAGATCTAGCGCCTGTCCACCTACCATGCCTTCAAAGCCAACCGCCTTGCTGATCACCCTGACCAGATCGACCCGTTGCGCATCACTCAGCGACTCTATGCTCACCAAGTGTTGAAACGCCGCAGCTTGCAGGCCATCGCCCGTCAAAATGGCTGTGGCCTCGTCGAATGCACAGTGCAAAGTGGGTTGCCCGCGACGCAAATCGTCGTCGTCCATGGCCGGCAGATCATCATGCACGAGTGAGTAGGTATGCAGAAGCTCGATGGCTTCGCCCGCGATAATGGCGGCTTCGGTGGATTCTTCCGCAATCAGATCTGCGCAAAGGAGTGTTAAGCGGCTGCGTAGCTGTTTGCCTGGATGCTTTGCCAAATAGGCAACGGCATCGGCCAGTCGTGGGTCAGGGCAGCTGATCCAAGCGAAGGGCTCCATCTTTGGTCAGGTATCGTCTTCCGGGCCGCGCTCGTCTATCACAGAGCCATCGGCAGCGACCTGCGCGACCCGTTGCTCTGCTGATTCAAGCGTCTTTTGAATGCTGCCGCTCAGCTGCACGCCTTTCTCGTACAGCACGAGAGCGGCCTCCAGCTCGATCTCAGGGTTCTCGAGTTGCTCCACGAGCTCGCTTAGTTCGTTCATCTGCTGTGAGATGCTGGGAGCGGAGTCAGCTTTCGGTGTTTTTGGCACGGATTGGAGTTCCTGGCGAGTCGCGATTAGCTCGCTTGCTGTGTCTGCGATGCAAGCTGCGGAGCGCCCAAGTGTCCCGCAGCCGTAATGATGGCCTCGGCCGTCAGTCCCGCCATCTCTCGGCACTCGCCTTGGCCTGCATGGGCAATAAATGCATCTGGAATGCCGACGTGCTGTACCGGGCAACGAACGCCGGCCTCTGCCAAAAATTCCGCGACACCGCTACCGGCCCCGCCTGCGATGGCGTTTTCCTCTAGCGTGATGAGCCCGTGATGCGTCTCAACCAGAGACAGGATCATCGCCTCATCAAGGGGTTTGACCCAACGCATGTCGACAACAGTGGCATTCAATGACTCGGCAGCGGCCAGTGCTTGGTCTAGCAGCACACCGAAGTTCAGAATGGCGACACCGGCTCCCTGGCGAATCAAATGACCTTTGCCGATATCCATGGTCGCCAGTCCGGAATCGATGGCGACGCCAGTACCTTCGCCTCGTGGGTAGCGCACGGCCGAGGGGCCTTCATGGAGCCACGCGCTTTGCAGCATAGCGCGGCACTCGTTCTCGTCACTCGGCGCCCCAATGACCATATTGGGGATGCATCGGAGGTAGGAGAGGTCAAAGGTACCGTGATGGGTGGGGCCGTCCTGACCCACCAGCCCCGCGCGATCGATCGCCAAGGTCACATCGAGGTCTTGCAGTGCGACATCGTGAATCAGCTGATCGTACCCGCGCTGCAAGAAAGTGGAGTAGATCGCGAGCACGGGCTTGAGCCCGTCGCAGGCCATGCCCGCGGCCAGTGTCACGGAGTGCTGCTCGGCGATGGCCACGTCGTAGAAGCGCTCGGGGAATTGGGCCGCATATTGGACCATGCCCGATCCCTCGCACATGGCTGGTGTAATGCCCACTACCCGATCATCCTCTGTGGCTAGATCACACAACCATTGTCCGAAGACGTCCTGATATTTCGGTGCCTTGGGTTTGGCTGGAACGTGCGCCTTGGCAGGTTTAGCGGGCTCCAACTTGTTAATGGCGTGGTAGCCGATCGGATCGCGCTCGGCGGGTGCGAAACCCTTGCCCTTCACTGTGCGAATATGCAGAAACTGCGGCCCTTTTAGCTCGGCCATAACGTTGAGCGTGTTGACCAACTGCGGCAGGTCATGCCCGTCAAGCGGCCCGATGTAGTGCCAGCCCAGCTCTTCGAACATGGTCCCCGGCGCCACCATACCCTTCATGTGCTCTTCGGTTCGCTTTGCGAGATCCCAGGCACCTCGGACGTGTTCCAGTATTTTTTTGGAGCCTTCGCGCAGGGCGGTATAGGTTTTGCTCGCCCATATTTTGGCAAAGTAGGTAGCCAGACCGCCCGTGTTGTGTCCGATCGACATCTGGTTGTCGTTCAGAATCACTAGCATGTTTGGTCGCTCGTGGCCGGCATGAGCCAATGCCTCGAATGCCATGCCTCCAGTGATAGCACCATCGCCAATGACCGCGATGACCTTACGATCGATTCCCTGACGCTGGGCAGCTAGCGCCATGCCCATGGCCGCGGAAATACTGGTCGACGAGTGCCCCACACCAAAGGTGTCGAAAGGGCTCTCCGAGCGCTTTGGGAACCCCGACAGGCCTTCATTTTGGCGCATGCTGTGCATGCGGTCTCTGCGGCCTGTCAGTATTTTATGAGGATAGGTCTGGTGTCCTACATCCCAGACAATACGATCGTGCGGCGTGTTGAAAACGTGATGCAAAGCAACCGTGAGTTCGACTACGCCGAGTCCAGCGCCGAAGTGCCCACCTGTCCCCGCTACTGCATAGAGGAGGTCGTGCCGCAGCTCCTCCGCCAGCCCCACCAGTTGGTCCGCCTCGAGACCGGCCAACAGACTCAAATCCGCCGCGACGGTATCGAGCAGCGGCGTGTCTGGCTTAACGGTGGGCAGTTCCTCAATCATGTTTTCGATCATACCCCAAGAACTGGTCTTGGCGGGGGCTAAATGCCGCGGTGATCAAGGCGTATCAAATTGCTTTCTGAGTCGCTCCAGCGCCTTGCGCTCATGCTTGCCGGGGCGTTGCGTGGGGCGGGCCATTGCGCCGGCCGCCTTGCGCGCCTCCGCCGCGCGCTCGCGGCGCGCGATGCTCTCCACTGTTTCCTCATAAAGTGTTTGCGCGATGGGTGCGCCGCGCCGCTGCTCGCTAACGGCCTTGACTACTACGTCTCGCTCGTCCCAGCCTTGACGGATCCGCAGTACATCGCCGGCTGTGATCTCCCTCGAGACTTTGACGCGCTGCCCTGCTAGCTGCACTTTGCCGCCCTCGATTGCGGTTTTGGCCAATGTTCGCGTTTTGAAAAAACGTGCCGCCCACAGCCACTTGTCGATGCGCACCTTGTCAGTATTGTCTGGCTTATCAGTCAACTGCTGGCAGACCGTCGATAATTTCGTCGAAATGATGGATCGCAGGATAGCGCGTGGTCTGGCGAGGCGGAACGGTTGAGTCGGGCTGCCTGAGGGTGATCAGGTGTGCTATGCCATAGGTTTCTGCTGCGTCCAAAACATACTCCGAGTCGTCGATGAATAGTGTTCTCCCGGGGTCGAAGGGTCGTTCGGCCATGAGTCGATTCCAAAACGCGGGTGTTTCCTTGGGCGTGTCGTAGTGATGGGAACTGATCATCACGTCAAACCACCGGGCAAGCGGCAGACGCTCGGCTTTCATTTGTAGAGTAAGAGGATGCGCGTTGGTGATCATGACGACGTCCAGGTGACTGGCGCGCAGATGCTGCATGAAACGCTCGGCCTGGGGGCGCCAGCGAATGCCGTGGGCATAGGCGGACTTAATGTGAGGGATATCGAGATCCAAGGTCTTGCCCCAGAAATCGAGGCAGTACCAGTTCAGTCGACCCTGTTGCTCGGCAAAAAGCGGTGCCAGTGTCTGCTGACTGGTCGCGACATCGAGTCCGCGCTGCCGGCCCCATTCACCGGGAATCACGGTGCCCCAGAAATGATTGTCGAATTCCAGATCGAGGAGGGTGCCGTCCATATCCAGTAAAATGGTACCAAGCTGGGACCAATCGACACCCTTGACCGATTGGCAAGAGGCTACAGTCAGTGCCATCGAGTGCTACCCTATCCGAATGAGCGACCCTCACTATAGCGGCAACCGCGCGCTCGATGCGATGTTGCATGACGCGAACCTTTCTTTTCCCAGTCTCCTGCAGTCACTGCGAGGACTCGCTGCGGAAGCATCGCAGTGCATCCTCGACTTGTACGCTGTCCTGGGAGAACTAGCGGTGAGTCAGAAGTCTGATGCGAGTCCGGTCACTGAGGCCGATCATGCATCGCACCGGCTTATTTGTGAGGCGCTTCAGCGACTGACGCCGGATGTCCCCATCCTCTCCGAAGAATCGACGCTTGAGCAGTTGATCGGGCGCCGGGACTGGCCTCGGTGCTGGATGATTGATCCGCTGGATGGCACGAAGGAATTCATCGACGGTACGGGCGAATTCACAGTGAATATCGCGCTGATTGTTGATGCCGAGTCCGTGCTGGGGCTGATCGCCGCACCTAATCGAGGACACGTTGATCTGGGCGTGCCCGGTTGGGGCGCGCGCCGCTTCTCCTTGTTTGACGACAGTGCCGACGGAACGCTCGCCACGCGATCTCTTGACCGGGATCAGTCCCTGGTGATGTCTGCCAGCGCCCGACACCGCGAGGAGCGCGTGCAGTTGATGCTGGACAAGTTGTCCAACCTTGCGGAGGGCGCCGAGCGACTAAATGCCGGGAGCGCACTGAAGTTTTGTGATGTCGCATCGGGCGAGGCGGATGTCTATCCACGAACGTCACCTTGCTATGAGTGGGATCTTGCTGCAGGCGATGCGCTAGTGCGCGCGGCCGGCGGGCGCGTCACCACCCTCGAAGGCGCACCGATACGTTACAACCAGTGGGATAGCCTCAAAGCCCCAAAGTTTGTTGCGGCAGCTGATCCCTCGGTCGACTACGTCGAGCTGATTCCCGACCCTGACCTTTGATTCAGTTTCCTAGCACATGGCACAACGGTTCGATGGGCCCTAGTAAAAGACAGACAGGGCTGTAAATGCTTGTCAGGCTGGCCCAACCACAGTTAGATTTTAATCAGGGGGCAGGTGCCGGGTATCGCATGACAGAGCGTGTAGGGCCAGATCAGTCGGCGGCGAACGAGGAACTCTCTTCTCAAGAGAGGCTGGCGCTAATGCAAACGCAGCACCGGGCGCTGGATGACAAGATTATCGATCTGCAGTCCCGGCCCTGGCAGAACCAGCTCTTGGTGCAGCGGCTGAAGAAAGAAAAGCTGCGCTTGAAAGAAGCGATCGAGCGCCTGAAAGACGAGATGATTCCGGATCTCAACGCCTAGCGCTAGAGCTAGAGCTAGAGCTATAAAAAGGGCTCAGAGTACCTCCCGCCCCTCCAACTGCAGTAGTCGTATTTTGATATCCAAGCCACCCGTAAATCCGGTGAGCGTTTGATCCGTGCCGATGACTCGGTGACAGGGGACGATGATCGGCAGCGGGTTTTTGCCCACTGCGCCACCCACCGGCCGTGCAGAGCGAGGACGCCCGATGGCGCGAGCGATATCGGCATAGGTCACTGTAGCGCCGTAGGGTATCGCAGTGAGCGCCAACCAGACCGATTCCTGAAAGGCCGTGCCGCACCAATCCAGCGGAACAGAAAACGTCTCTAATTTGCCTGCAAAGTAGGCGCCCAATTGCTGTTTTGCTTCGGTGATATGGGGATGGTTGTGGGTACGCGCTGTTGGGTCTGGTGTGCGATGGGGGAAGCGCACTGCACTGAGGCCTTGCTGTGTGGCCTCAAGTTGCAGTAATCCGACTGGAGACTCGAGGGTGCCTCTGAATTCAGACATGGGGCAGCGCCCGGTTCTGTTTGAGGCCTCGCTGGCTGCAGCTAATCCGGTTCATTCTATCTCTCCACTCTGCATGTCACTGCGACGACTGGTTGATGTGAACAGCAAGCCACTGCAGATGATCAGCATCATCAGCTCAAGCCAATCGGTCAGCACAATTGTGCGACCCACATTCAGCAGACCCATTGCCGTGGTGGCGCAGAGCATTGCGGTCAGTGCAACGCTCAGTCGGCGTGTACCCATTAACCCGAGCGCAAGCAGGATAAAAATCACGCCGCGGCCGGCAGACGCCATGGCGTCTTGTGTCAGTGTATGCTCCCAGAGATCACTGATCAGAAGCACACCAGTGGTTAGCGCCAGCAACATCGCGAAAAGGCGCGCATGTTCCTGAGCCTGCCTGATGTAAAGGAGCGTAGACGCTTCTGTCATGGGCACTCCGCTCATAAAAACACGAACGCGATGATGACATTTGATGGAGGGGGTGAGAAGCCGAGCGCGCGATGTACGATGCGCCCGTTCGCCCGCAGACCCGACGCGGTATGATGCCAGCTATGGAGTTGACACCCTTACAGGCCGATATCATCGCTTCACAGATGGCGCCTCATTCCCGTGGTGCATTGGCGATTCAAGTCCATGATGCGGTGGGGTCAACCAATGACATTGTGCGCGATCTTCACGAGGCAGGATCTTGTCACGGTGCAGCGATCTTTGCCGAGGCGCAAACGGCGGGTCGAGGTAGGAGAGGGCGTGCGTGGCACAGCCCGTCCGGCGGAAACCTATACTGCTCTCTGGGATGGCACTTCAATTGCCCGCTCGATGCACTATCGGGATTGAGTTTGATGGTCGGTGCGATGCTGGCGAAAGCCATCGGTCAGTGTTGCGGCGTCGAAGTGCAGTTGAAGTGGCCTAATGACCTCTACTTTGGAGAGCGGAAGCTGGGCGGTGTATTGATCGAACTGCTCGGAGAGTGTGAGGGGGGGCAGGTCGCCGTAATCGGGATGGGTCTCAATGTCGCGATGCCATCGCTCGCGGCCGACATGATTGACCGCCCCTGGACAGACTTATCCAAGGCCTCGGGAGAAATCGTTGATCGCAATCGACTAGCCGTGACGGTACTCGAGGAGTTGGTTTCGGGGTTGCCGGATGTCGGCTCGTCTGTGCCTCATCAGTGGCTTGATCAGTGGCGTCGCCGCGATTGGTTGCTGGGCCGCTCCATCGTTGTCGAGGGCTCGCCGCCTGTGGCGGGGATTGCAGCGGGTATCGATGAGTCGGGCCATTTAATGCTGCACACCGACACCGGGCACTGCACTGTCGCAGGTGGCGAGGTATCGATACTGGAAATCGGGGCACGCGCATGACACCCGATGCTCCGTGGTTACTCATCGATCAAGGAAACACTGCGATTAAGTGGCGAATGTCAGACGTGAGTGGATTGCGCCCTGAAAGTGGGGTTGTTGAGAGTGTGGAGGCCTTGCGCGCTGAGTTAGCAGTATTTGATTGGGGCGCGGTTGGGCTATCCAGTGTGGGCAGCGATGAAACACGTTCAGCGCTCACCGAGGTGCTCTCGGCAATTAGCGCCGCACCTATTTTCACGGCGAGCTCCGAGCGCGCCTGCCTCGGTCTTCGTAACAGTTATGCCGAACCTGAACGAATGGGAGTCGATCGGTGGCTTGCGATGCTGGCGGCGCGCGATGCGCTTGAAGGCGCGTTCTGCGTCATTGATGCGGGGACCGCTGTCACGGTCGATATTGTGAGTGCTGATGGTCAACATGAGGGTGGCTACATCTTGCCAGGGCCAGAGCTGATGCGCCGCGCGCTGATGAGCGACACCGGCCGTATCCGCGCCGAGGAGGGGGTGGCGCCGGATCTAGCACCCGGCCAATCGACGACCGATTGTGTCAACGCGGGAGTCTGGCGCGCGGCCTGTGCAGGTGTGCAGTCAGTCATGGCCGATCACCCTGAACATCGTGTGATAGTAACTGGGGGAGGTGCGGCGGGACTGTTGACTTTGGGCGTCACGGCAGACTTCCGCCCCGACCTCGTTCTGCAGGGGCTTTGGGTTTGGTTGTCTAAGGCGCTTGACGATCAGAGCGCCTGAGGGGATGATGCGCAGCCCTTGGGGTGACTCGTCTTGCCCCAACAGACGTCTTTTAGCTGGCGTAGCTCAGTAGGTAGAGCAGCTGATTTGTAATCAGCCGGTCGGGGGTTCGATTCCTCTCGCCAGCTCCATTTTTCTGTGACTTTTCAGATGGTCGACTTTTGCCCTTTGGACACACAGCCCTAGTGAGGGTTTTCTGGGGCCAGTCCGCACCATTTATGTCGCAGAATTCCCTCTCCAGCCCTGTTGACACAGGGGGTCCAGATCTAGAGAATGTGCGCCCTTCCGGAGGGGTTCCCGAGTGGCCAAAGGGATCAGACTGTAAATCTGACGC
>MDTD01002541.1_pt1 | contig 13488 bp, 15 predicted proteins | sample 811221 | NCBI WGS metagenome assembly MDTD01 (sample SAMN05326646, study PRJNA326480) | marine metagenome | isolation source: seawater | place: Pacific Ocean: South West | collected 2011
AACAAGTGACGTTGACAATGCTGGGGCAATGGTCACTTGGGATACCATTGATGAAAAAGATCGAGATACATTGATGACCTGTGGGCAAGCAAATTGTTCTGATCCTGAACCGTCTTTGGAGTATATGACTTGGGGAATCTGGGGTATGGCTGTAAATGATGGTCTTGAGTACATGACTGGTGAACAACCCAGTGCCGTGCATATGGGTACTTGGTATGCCGGTGATTTATTAGATGTCAGCGATTGGCCTGTCAGTCGAACCGCAAGTCTTGCCGGTATGGCAATGTTCAACATGTGGAAAAGCGAGACACTTAGTGGTACCACGACCAATTATGCTTGGACTGAAAGTTCTAGAGCGGATGGAAACGTGGTATTTGATGGCACTGGAAACTATAACGTCAATATCAATGTTCATGATTTGGGCAGACATGCATGTGACAACGGCGCTAGCTCAGGGAACGTTTGTAGTTCAGGTGCAGGAAGTAATGCAAACGCTTTTAGTCAAGCAGCTATGGGTACACTCAATTGGCAAATAAATGGCAATGCAGGTCAACCAAATTTTGGCATGGAAAGTAACGCTACGGTAAATAATGGTGTAACCACTTGGAAAGCTGCAAAAGGAAGTCTTTATGGGACAGCATCACATGTTGAACTTGGTGCTGAGCTGTTGTATTCAAAACAAGATCTCAATAATTATTTGCAGGCAATTGGAACTGTTGTGTTATCAGAGTAAGAGGAGGTTTGTAGTTAGAATTTAAATGAGCGTAATATTTTAAATAACGATTGACGTTGTCTTTTTGGTACTTAGGCAACAATTTCGTTTATTAATTTAAAAGATTGTGTTCCCTGGACCCGGCTTTAGTCGGGTTCAGTTTTTTTTTAATAGATATGTATAATGGACGACTAAAATTATGAGACAGTTTATAGATTTCTTTTTAAGTATTCGTGATAGTAAGTTTTTTACAGGCTTAGTTATTTCCGTAATTGTAGCTTCAGCTATTTATGCTGGGGCAAGTTCCTACGACATTCCAAATCAATACCTTGTATTTTTGGATTATTTTGACTATGCAATTACGATATTCTTTTTAATAGAAATTCTGATAAGAATTTTTGCTGAAGCCAATCATCCGATACGTTTCTTCAAGAATGGTTGGAATGTTTTCGATTTCATCATTGTTGCAGTCAGTTTAATACCAGTCGATGGTGCAGAAACAGCTTTTGCAGCCCGTCTTTTAAGGATTGTGAGAGTGCTGAGGATCATTACCGTTGTCCCTGCTTTTCGTCATATTGTTGAGTCGTTGTTTAAATCAATGCCACGGGTTGCGTTCATTGCTTTATTGATGTTTATAGTGATTTATATTTGGGCTGCTATCGGTACATTGATTTTCAGCGAAACTGATCCTGAACATTGGCGTAACATAGGTGTTGCTGCTTTAACCTTAGCTCAAGTTGCAACCTATGACGATTGGGCTGCAGTTATGACCAACGTGCTTGATGCTCATCCATATTCATGGATTTATTTCATAAGTTTTATTTTAGTGACTTCAGTGGTTTTGCTGAATATGGTGATTGGTATCATAGTAGATGTCATGAGTCGTGATGCCAGAGAAAACCTTTTTGATAATTTAGATGCTAATGATCATATCGTGACAAAAGAAAACGAAGGTTTATGACCTTTATTAGCATCGGCACATTTAATTACTTACTTATCGCTTGGCTTGCAATTGGTTTGATTGCATTTATCTACTTATTCTTTGAAACTGCGCCATATGGTAAGCACGTCTCAAAAGGCTGGGGACCTGAAATTTCAGCAAAAGCTGGCTGGATAATTGAAGAATGCCCAGCTTTTTTCTTGATGTTAATTTTCTTTATTGTAGCTGGAGACTTCACCAACCCCGTGCATGTAATTTTTACAATTTTGTACTGTGGACATTACTTCAATCGAAGTTTTATCTGGCCAATGCGTGCTCAATCCACAGAAAAAAAAATGCCTTTGATGGTAGTTTTTTCTGCAATTGGCTTTAATTTTGTAAACGTTTTTTTTCAAGGCACATGGATTTTCCTTTTAAGCGATTACAGTTATGACTGGATTTTAACCGTTCCATTCTTTCTTGGCATATTTATATTTTTTACTGGTTTTTACATTAATGTTAAATCAGATGAAATTATGATAAATCTTCGTAAAGAGAAAGGCGATGGCTATCATATTCCAAAAGGGTTTTTATTTAACAGGGTAAGCAACCCTAATTACCTTGGAGAATTCATCGAATGGTTAGGTTGGGCAATTATGACTTGGAGTTGGGCTGGCTTGGTTTTCTTTTTATGGACAGTATGTAACTTATTCCCAAGAGCCATTTCCAATCACAAATGGTATAAATCAAAATTCGAAGATTATCCTCAAGAACGAAAAGCTATAATTCCAAACGTCATTTGATATCTCAAATTCTACTTTTAGGTATAATCAACACCTGAAGGAGAGGCTGTGACAAAACTGATAAGGTATTCTTTGGGATTGATGTTCGTTTTTTTTAGCGCAATGTCCTTCTTTATGATTTTTTTCCCTGACTCTATATTAGTGTTTCCCCTTTCAAGCTGGTCAATTGAAGAGATGGCTGAATGGCGACTGAGGACCATCTTACCGGCTTTTTATCTTACTATTTGTTACTTTATTTACCGTTATTTTTCAGGCAGAGATCCCACCTCAACCGTTTGGCCTATACTTATAGTGATTTTTTTCTTCATGCTGACTCAAATAATCAGTCTTTTTATAAACTTTTTCCATTGGAGTCAGTTGCTTGTTCTGTTAGTAACCATTTTGGTCTTTCTATTATTAAGAGAAGCCCACAATCGTCGCAAAAACGAAATTTTTAACAAACCTCTCTGATGACAAAGATCTCTCTTAGAACCGGAAGCTGTTTATGCAAACAGGTTAGCTATTCTTTTCCAAGCAACGCAGTTGTGTCTGCACATCATTGTCACTGTAAAGATTGTCAAAAATCAACGGGTTCAGGAAAGGCTACAATTGTTTTGATATCTGATGATGCGCTTCAGATAAAGGGTAATATTAAATATTTTTCTGTAATTGGATCTGGGGGAAATAAGGTTAGTCGAGGTTTCTGCGAGGCTTGTGGTTCACCTTTAATTAGCAGTGTGGAAGGATACGAAGGAACAAAATTTATTAAAGCAGGAAGTCTGGATGAATCAAGTTGGATAAGTATAAATTCAAATTTTTGGAGTGATACAGCAATGGACTGGTCACCACTTGATTCTTCGATTGACTGTTTTCCACAAAATCCTGAGTAATTAAGATGTCAGCAAGATTCGATTTACTAATTAAATTTTATTTACGAGTAGTAGCGATTGCTTGGGTCTGCTTTGTTCCGTTTCTTTATTTAATCAGCTATCTTTCAGCTTCCCAAGACATCTCTTTTACCATATTTCTTAGCAGTCTCTTTGAGTGGTTCATAATGCTACCCTTTGGATTTGAAACCACTGTACCTTCTGATTTTGTACCTTTAATTAGATTTTTCTTTTGGTCTTTTTGGGCAATTACCATTTCAAGATGGGTTATTACGGGAAAGCATTTTTATCAATAAAGATGCTAAAACCTTATTAAAAAAAACTCTTCAAGAGCTCCTAGAATAATTGAAAATGTAAGATTTTTTATCGCTTAAGTCTTCTTGTTGTTATAAGTTCAGAGATCAATGAAGTTATAAAAAAAATTAGCAAATATAGATAATGAATACTAAATTAATTAGGAACAATTAGCCTATAAAAATTAACTACTTAAAATTTTACTAACAAAATCTAATCCTAAATATGTAAGAAAACCAACACTTAGAGATCCAAAAAACAATAACAAAGCTACAGATACAATTTCCGTCCATAACCAAATAGTTTTTTTATCATCATTTAGTCTGATGTAAATTTCTACTGCACCAAAACAGATAGCAAACAGAGTAGCCAATAAAACTATGACAATGACTTCATCCATATCTAAATTATAACTAAATTAGCTATAAAATATTTCTATCCAAACTTTATTGAATATGTGTATCTCATCAATAGTTTGTAGAATACATGAATGGGTGGATATGATTTTATGGTAGTTCTTTGGGTCATTTTTATTATAGTTGGCTTATTTCGAATTCGGGACGATTACCGAGATTACATAGATGCAAAAGAAAAAGTAAGTATCACCTTAGGGACAAAACTTAGTATGTTCACAGGCGGCACTGCAATGACTTTATTCGGAATAGCCGGTTTGGTATATCTCATTAATAATCCAAATTTAGTTTAATTTTTTTTTCTGGCAAATTTAAAAGATGTATAATCGTCGTCCAAATCAAGATTTGCGGGCATGGTATAATGGCTATTACTTCAGCCTTCCAAGCTGACGATGCGGGTTCGATTCCCGCTGCCCGCTCCATCTTAATATTCTTTAAACAAGTACCCTGAAGTGAGGTGAACGAAAGCTTTCACTCCAGTATCTAGAGAGGCATCGCTAACTTCAAAAAAAGGAGAGTGGTTACCAGCTACTTTAGTCCAGTCTTTTCCCATTTCTGTAACACCCAAGAAGAAAAAGAAACCTGGTACTTGTTGAGCATAGTAAGAAAAATCTTCAGCTCCAGTAGATCGGTCGGTTCTAACCAAAAATTCTCTGCTATCAACAACCTTTTCTAGCACAGGAATGACTCTTTCAGTAAGCTCAGCATCATTAATGGTTACAGGATAGTTATTTCCATTTGGGATAATAACTTCAGCTGTTCCGCCGTTCATTTTGGCAGTACTTTCTGCAATGGTCGTCATTTCCTTAATTATTTTATCTCTCATTTTTGGATCATAAGTACGCACAGTACCTTCCATAATAACCTCATCGGGAATAATGTTGCTTCGTACTCCACCATGAATACTTCCCACTGTAACAACAGCAGGTAAGTTTCTTATATCCAACTTACGAGAGACAATTGTATTAAAAGCACTAACAATCTGAGAGCTTATCATGATGGGATCAACGCCAGCCCAAGGCGCAGAACCATGGGCTTGTTTACCTTTAATGATTATCTTCCATGAGTCAGCCGCTGCCATGGTAGGACCTTCTCTGTAAGCAATAACACCATCAGGAGCAGGATTGACGTGCAAACCAAATACTACGTCAGGTTTATTTTTTTTGAAAATACCTTCCTTAAGCATCAATTTTGCGCCTCCTTCTTCACCAACAGGAGGACCTTCTTCAGCAGGTTGAAAAATAAACATGATACTGCCTACTAATTTGTCACGGTGTTTTGAAAAAAATTCTGCAACTCCCATTAAGATAGCCATGTGAGCATCATGTCCACAGGCATGCATGACTCCAACATCTAATCCATTAAAAGTAGACCGTTCTTTCGAAGCATAGGGCAAACCGGTTTGTTCAATTACAGGTAACGCATCCATATCAGCTCTGAGCGCAACCATGGGTCCAGGTTTATTTCCTCTTAAGATTGCAATTAAGCCAGTTTTAGCAACTCCAGTGGTAACTTCTAAATCCAAAGATTTAAGATGTTTTTCGATGTACTTAGCTGTTTTAAATTCTCGGTTTGATAATTCAGGATATTGATGAAGATGTTGTCGCCAGGTAGTGACTTTATTTAATAAAGTATCAGACTCTAAATTAATTTGATCAACAAAATACTTCGAAGATGCAAATGCCGAAAAAGGCAGCATTAAAAAGACAATTAATAACCTAAAAAAAATAATCATTTGAATAATTGATCAGCAACATAAGGGTTGGTTAGTCGTTCTTGACCAAAGGTAGATATCGGCCCATGTCCAGGTACAAAAGTTACGTCGTTACCCAAAGGCCAGAGTTTACTTCTTATCGCCTCAAGTAGATCTTGAGTATTACCTCTTGGTAAGTCAGTTCTGCCAATTGAACCTTGAAAAAGGACATCTCCAACGAAGGCTAATTTTGACTCAGGATGATGAAATACTATGTGCCCTGGCGTGTGTCCTGGACAATGATAAACATCAAGTTTTTCTCCATCAATTTCAATTTGATCACCATCAGTCAACCATCGATTAGGTTGAAAATTTTTTGCAGTTTCCAATCCGTAACGTTTGCCTTGTTCTTCTAAGGCATTGATTAAGAAATCATCATCTTTATGCGGGCCTTCAATATCAACTTCAAATTTTTGAGCCAATTCAAAAGCACCGCCAGCATGATCCAAATGGCCATGTGTGATAAATACTTTAGAAAGCGTGAGACTTTGTTCTTGTATGAAATTTTCTATCAACGATAAATCTCCACCTGGATCTGTTACCGCTGCAATTTTTGAAGACTCTTTCCAAATAACACAAGAATTTTGCTGCAAGGGAGTCACAGGAATGATTGCTGCTTTTAGTGTAGCCATGGTTAAAAAAAACTGACATCATTATAACCTATGAATTTTCAACTGTTAGATGGTAATAATCTTAAAATTAGATCTGTTGTAGAAGGCGAGGGACCATTAGTAGTTTTAGTTCATGGTTGGCCAGAAAGTTGGTATAGCTGGCGTCATCAAATTCAACCACTTGCAAAAGCCGGTTTCAAAGTTGCGGCAATTGATGTTCGTGGTTATGGTGGTTCTGATAAACCATATGAAATAGCTGACTATTCATTGAAGAATCTTGCGGCAGATATTGCTGGCGTCATAGACTCTTTAGGTTACAAAGAAGCTTATTTATTTGGTCATGATTGGGGCGGACCTATTGTCTGGACTACTGGACTTTTGTATCAAGATACCATTAAAGCAGTAGGAGCACTTTCGGTGCCTTATACTCCAATTGGCGAAAAGTCTCTTATTCAATTATTTAGAGAGTTGTATAAAGATAAATTTTTCTACCAATTATATATACAAGAAGAAGGAGTTGCAGAGGCAGAATTTGAAGCCGATATCCGAAAAGCTTTGGAAATAACCTACTTCAGTGGCGATGGTAGAGGAATGCAATTTATGATGGAAAACATTGGTAATCCAGCTTATAAAAAAACACCTGAATCAAAAATGTTAGAAAATTCACCGGTATTTGATACTTATCCAAATTGGCTTACTCAAGAGGATATGAATTATTTCATCAACGAATTTGAACACAGTGGTTTTCGAGGTCCATTTAATAGATATCGTGCACAAGATATTGATTTTGAAGAATTGCAAGAATTTAAGAATGTGTCTTATCCCTTACCTGCATGTTTTATCACTGGTACGTTAGATCCGGTTAATTTTTTTGCAAGAGATGAGAGCGCTTCGGAGGAAGATATTCTCAAAGCTTTCACAAAGAATTACGACGATCTGCGGAAAGTAGAGATATTGGATGGTATTGGTCATTGGACCCAACAGGAAAATCCAGAAGCGGTGACTAATCACATGATAGATTTTTTAAAAAATATTTAAACATAAAGGAGAACGAATATGACATCCAAACTTCAAGGCTATTCCACCATCGGAACCAACAACAAAGAGGCAGCTGAAGCTTTTTACGATAGCTTGTTTGCTCAAATAAACGCAGTAAAGTTTCCTGCAAACGATAGGATAACAATGTGGATGTCTGAGGATGGTAGCAAAGTAATATTGGCTACAGCTATACCTTACGACGGAAAAACTGCCTCACATGGCAATGGTACTATGAAAGCAATCCCTCTTGACTCTCATGAAGCAGTAGATGAAATGTATGCCAAAGCGATTGAATTAGGCGCTACCGATGATGGAGAACCTGGTCCAAGGGCAGGAAACTTTTATGGTGCATACGTTTATGATTTAGACGGTAACAAACTATGTTTTTTTAACTTCTAAATGTTTATTTCTATCTTAATTTTTTAAAAGCATAAAAAATTAGAACAATTGATAAAAAAGCAGCTGCTAGCTGATATTTAAAAGCTTGAATTAGTATCCAAAGAAATATAAAAAAACTTGTTACTAAAGAAGGAGGATCATTCAACTCATAGTTCCCATCCATCCAAGGTGAACCTAATTCAACTCCACCTTGCCTATCATCACCATGCAAATAGGCGTGAGCAGGGTTCATGTCACCGACTACATCTCTTTCGATATAAGAGGTGATTGTTTTTTTCATGGCATCGAATATGTAGGGTTCCTTTTTAGACAAATCATTTTTTTCAAAAGGATCTTCAATGATGTTGAATAATTGATATGAAGCTGAAACCGGAAATAAAACGGGTTTTGCTGAATAAAGCTTCCACTGATCATTGAATAATGCTCGCTCGTCGGAAATTACTCTTGCTCCAATAAATGCATTTTTTGGAGGAACAATTTCCCCAGTAAGTAAATTTGTCCATTTATCGACACCATCAAATTTATCTGTCTTAGAAATTTTAATATTTGTAGCTGTCAACAAAGTTGGAAGTACGTCTTGAACGAAGAAAAATTGATTGGATTTCTCATTCTCGATAATTCCTTTCCACCACAATACTGCAGGAACTCTAATTCCTCCTTCCTTCGCAGAGGTTTTGCTACCGCTCAAGCCAGCAGTACTGCCTTTTGCATTTATTAAATTTGGCGCAATAACTTCTACAACAGGATTAATGTCAAAAACAGGCCCATTATCACTAAAAAAGAGAATAATGGTTTTCTCTAACAAACCCTCAGTTTCAATTGCTTTGATAATCTTACCTATTTCATAATCCAAAGCATTAACATTAGCTGCATATAATTGATCTTTCTCATCTTCCAAATAAGAAAATTTTTCAATATTTTGAAGTGGTGCTTCTATTGGAGTATGAGGTGCATTGAAAGCTACATATAAAAACAAAGGACGATTTTGATCTTTATTTTTAATTATATTTATAGCCTCATTAGCAATTAATTCAGTCGAATAACCTTCTTCTCTCAATGTGCTTTCGTTTCTATGCCAATCCAATCGACCCGCTGCAGTATGATCAAAATATCCGATACCGCCAGTCATGTGACCATAACTTGTTTCAAAACCTCTATTAGTAGGCCAAAATTCTTCTTTTGCCGTTCCTAGATGCCATTTGCCGGATAGGGCAGTTTGATAACCAGCTTCTTTAAAGTATTGCGGCATAATTTTCAATTCAGGAGGCATGCCCGTTTGTTCAGCTGCAGGATTCATAAATGGTCTTACAACTCCATGATTAAAGATATGCAAGCCAGTCATCAGGGAAGCTCTAGTAGGACTGCAAACAGGGTTTGAATAAAATCTATCCAGTTCCATTCCATTTTCAACTAGTTGATCTATATTTGGAGTCGGAATATTACTCCCATGGTATGAAACATCTCCCCATCCAAGATCGTCTGTAAGAATAATTACCACATTAGGTTTATCTACAGCCAACAAATTTAAAGAAAATACGATAAAAAACAGAAGATATTGCATATTCTTTCCCCCCATGACTAAGAATAATTTATCTTAAAGCTTGTTCAATATCTTCTATCAAATCATCCAAAGATTCTAAACCAACTGATAATCTTACAAGCCCATCAGAAATTCCAATCATTTCTCTACGGTCCTTGGGTAATGACGCATGTGTCATCAAAGCGGGATGTTCAATTAAACTTTCTACTCCACCGAGACTTTCGGCAAGAGCGAAAATTTCAGTACGCTCAAGAAAACTTTTTGATTTTTCCAAACCACCTTTAATATTCATTGAAATAATACCGCCAAAACCTTTCATTTGTTTTGATGCCAGATCATGTTGAGGATGATTTGTAAGTCCCGGATAAATTACTTCCGAAATTTCTTTATGACTTTCAAAATGCTTGGCAATGGCCAGAGCATTTTCACAATGTCGTTCCATCCTCACAGCAAGAGTCTTTAAACTTCTTAGAATCAAATAACTATCAAAAGCACCGGTAATGGGTCCCAAGGAATTTACAATATTTGCCATTTTGGAAATAAGCGCATCGTCCTTTTTACCAATAACTAAAGCACCTGCTATCAAGTCAGAATGACCTCCTAAATATTTTGTTGCGGAATGCAAAACAATATCGATACCATAATTTAATGGTTGCTGCACATAGGGTGAAGCAAATGTATTGTCACAGACGCTCACTAGGTTCTCCGATTTAGCAAAATCAGCAATTGCCGATAAATCAACAACTCTCAATAGAGGGTTGGTTGGTGTTTCGACAAAAATCATTTTTGTTTTATCTGTTTTAGCTTCCAGCACATTCTGCATATTAGTCATATCAACGTAAGTCACTTCAATACCCTGTGAAAGCGTTTTTATTTCATTAAAAAGACGTACTGTTCCCCCATAAAGATCATTCATTGCAATTACATGATCACCAGGAGAAAGTAATTCAACACAAGCCGAAATAGCTGCAACTCCGGATGAAAATCCAAAACCGACTTCACCATTTTCAAGACTTGCAATACATTCTTCGAAAGCCTTTCTGGTTGGATTTATCGAGCGAGAGTAATCAAAGCCTTTATGCACTCCGGGACTCTCTTGTTCAAAAGTAGACGATGTATAAATTGGCATCATAACTGCGCCTGTAGTCGGGTCTGCTTTTTGACCGGCGTGGATCGCTCTGGTTTCAAAACCTTCTTTATTTTTTTTACTCATGATAATTAATCAATTAATTCGTTATCTTTTAACCAATCTTTGTTGAAAGCTTTGGATAAATATTTATTACCAGTATCACATATTAATGTTACTACTTTTTTTGGTTCGGTTTGTTTTTGACACCACTTAATTGCTGCATCTACTAATGTTCCGCAGGAAGTCCCAGCTAGAATACCTTCCTTTCTTAGTAATTCGTCCACTCTCGCAAAAGCATCTTTATCAGAGACGTAAATTCCCTCGTCAATGATATCTAAATTTAAATTATCTGGAATGTAGTCTTCACCTATACCTTCGACGAGCCATGAACCACCTTCGTATTTGTAATTACCAGTATTTACTGCATCTGCTACAACCGAGCCAATAGGATCAGCAATGATTATTTGAATATCTTTATTTTGCGATTTTAAGTATTTTCCAACACCGCTGATAGTCCCTCCAGTACCTACTCCTGCAACAAAGGCATCAACGTTACTATCCATTTGCGACCAAATTTCAGGTCCAGTAGTTGTTTCATGTACCAGAGGATTAGCTGGATTACTAAATTGATCGGCAAAAAAAGAACCGGGTGTTTTTTTAACAATAGCAGCTGCCATTTCTTGATAATGCTCTGGATGACCTTTTTCAACATCAGAACGTGTAAAAACAATTTCGACTCCCATAGCTTCTAAATGCATCACTTTTTCCTGACTCATTTTATCTGGGATGACTAAGATTAAGTCATAGCCCTTTAACTTTGCGGCTAAGGCTAAACCCAATCCAGTATTTCCTGCAGTACATTCAACGATAGTACCCCCAGACTTTAAAGCACCACTTTTTTCAGCTTCCTCAATAATCTTGATACCTACGCGATCTTTAATAGATCCGCCAGGATTTAGATTTTCAAGTTTTACGTATAACTCACAAGGCCCGGTATCAATATTATTAATTTTAACAACTGGTGTGTTGCCAACCATTTCCAAGAGATTATTAAAATTAGTCTTCATCTTTTTTAATTTTTTTTCTGTCGTATTTTGTTTTGTCCTTGAATACAGAAGCTCGGTTAAATTTGGCGGCATTTTTAGCAACCGGATTTAATCTTTTTTTCTTTTGTTTGTCTTTTTCCTTTGACACTTAAAACTGTTTTTTATTCGAATAGATTAACGATCGAAATATATAAAAACCACGCTATTTTGCTTGAGGCTATGTCAAACGTCTATTTATTTCTTCCTTAAGCAACCACATTCGATCTTGTCCCCAAACGTAATAAGGATTCGAACCATCGGCATCGGTTATTTTAAAGCTAGGCACGCCCCAACAATTGCCTTGATACATGTCATTGACATTATCTTTTAAAACTTTTTTCCATTTAGAAGTATTCAAATCTTTTTTAACAGAATCCCAATCCAGACCCAATCCTGTGATGGTATCTTTCAAGTAATTATCATCGCCAATATTAATTCCCTCCTGAAAAGAAGCTTTTAACAATTCGTCTATATATTCAAAGCCTTTTCCCATGGAGTCGATCATAGGAAACAACGAATACGCTTTTCTTGCTGGCTTACCAATAGGCGAATAGATTTCTTTCATTTCATATCCGTATTTACGGCCCTCTCTGGCAGCATCTGAGATGATGTATTTTCCCTTGAAGGTTGGAATAACCATCATTCTCATCAGCATTGGAAGTACAGGCTTAGTAATGAGATTGATCGGATAATCATTTTGAAATTCTTTAACTCTTTTTGCGCTGACAAATGTATATGGACTGTTTAAAGAAGGGTAGTAAGTTAAATTAACAGTTTTTTCGGCAGTTAAAGTGTCAGGAGCTTTGGTTTGAAGTAAACATATGGGTTCGTTATCACTTGATTTATTGACACCCAATTCTGTCAATCGGTCTTCCAAATGATTTAAGCGATCTACACCCCAATAGAGTTCCTTTTCATAATAAAAAGCCGAACCAAAATAATAGTCGCAACTGTTTCTGATCTCATTACCTTTTTTAAGGTTTTCAATGACGTCTTGTTCAGAAGATTTATAAGAAACTTCAAGTTCCTCAAGTTTAGCTAAATCGCCACTCCATAGAGCATAACTTACAGTTTTTGCTAAAGAACCAAAATCTTCAGAATTTACTGCAGTTAGAATGGAATTGGCTTTATCGACTAATTTTTTATCAGGATAGCTTATACCTGGAAAATCAACATCATAATAAGATGCAATTCTTATAACGTCTTCAAGGCAGTAATCTGTATAGAGCTTAGGTTCATGTAAAGCTGCTGGATTCTCCTCTCCAACTAAAATTGGTTTGAATTGCACATCATAGGCTTCGTTAAACTTATCAATATAATGAACAGTTAAATGAGAATAAGGGTCATCCACCTTATGAAAATACAAAACTTCATGAGGACGATTTTCTGCTTCTCGACTTGCCTCTGCTTTTTCTCTAACCGATTTAAAGTTTTCAAAGCTTGAAAACATATTCATAGCTTTATTTCTAAGTTTATAGGCGAAGGTTCTTCGCGTTAAAAAATTTCTAAAAGCTTGTATCATTAAAAGCGTTCCTCACCAGATTGAATTCTTTGGTACAAGGAGTCATCAATTTCTACATAATTTCCTTTTTGATAGAAATACAATTTATCTTCAATTGCGGAGGGATCGAAACCTTGTTTTTTTAAATCTTCTTTTTGGTGTTTAAAAGTTCCGGTAGTTTTCATTACTTCAGCGATTCTTATAAAACAAGGCCTTTGAAAGGTGTTGAGATTTTTTTCAACGTGTTCGGAAAAAGTTTCAAAATCAAAATTTTCAGAGATATTCATCAATGCCATCCCGGCTCTACCGTCTGCAGACTCCACTTCTACTCCGTAAACATTAGAATCCAAAACTTCAGGATATTTATTTAATATCGCTGCAACCTCCATAGTAGAAACATTTTCACTTTTCCAGCGATAGGTATC
>MDTD01050589.1_pt1 | contig 13488 bp, 15 predicted proteins | sample 811221 | NCBI WGS metagenome assembly MDTD01 (sample SAMN05326646, study PRJNA326480) | marine metagenome | isolation source: seawater | place: Pacific Ocean: South West | collected 2011
GCCGTTTTCATTTTTTAATTTTTTTATAGCTTTATCTAAAATTTTTTTAATATCCATGTTAAATTTTCCTTGGCTTTAAAATCCATACAAATGCAGATGGAATTTTACGTTTATTTTCGTCATCAAATTTCCATTCATATTCCAATGAATAAGGACAGTCAACTAACAATGATTTATATTGGTTCCATGATAAAATACCTTGTCCTGAGACTTTATGAAAAAATAGATATTCTGGCATTAAGCTTTTTTTATAAATTTCATTTAAAGTCTTTTGATCATGTTTAATTATTTCACCAATTAAAAGATTACTATTTGGAAAAGATTTATGAAGTTTTTTTAAAAAATTTTTTACTTTCTCAACTTTGTGGTCTGAAATTTCATGAAGCATAAACCACATAGATATTAAGGAATTTGATTTATTAATCAATTTTCCTCCCTTATTTTTCCAATAATTTATTTTTGAAATATCAGATTTAAAAATTTTAAAATTTCTATGTGATAAATTTTTACTAACATTTTTTTTACATGTTTTTACGGAATCATTAGATAAGTCCATGCCAATAATTCGTAAATCTTTCTTAAATTTTAAGGCTAGGTTTATAAAATGACCATTGCCACATCCAAGATCTATTAAAGTATTATATTTTAAATTTAGATTACAATAATTCAAAGGTTGATAGAAGTATCTTAAATGTGTTAACCCACTTCCAAGAATATTTTCATATCTGTCAACTTTACAATTTTTAATATTTTTTTTTCCAATTAAAATATTTCCTAGATTAAGTATTATTTGTCTGTAAGAGTGAGGCACAAAAAAAGAATTTGACCTTCTGAAAACCTCAAAACCAAAATCTGTTAAAAACCAAATATTATTTTTTTTTTGAGTAACTTGAATTTGCTCTAAATATTCTAAACATATTTCTAAAAGAAATTTATTTTTTATCTTTTTTAAAGCTTTGACATTTATTTTTTTAGAATTTTTGTTGAAAATTTCTTTCTTACTTAATTCACAAATTATAGGAGTAGCATATAAACCTCTCAGGGTGCTGGCTAGACTGAAGCTATTAAAATTTTCCATATCTTTTTATATAGTACTTATATCCTCTACTTTTTTTCCAGTTCGATTTTGTTAAATAAGTTATAATAAAGTTATTGTAAATAAATTTTTTATTTAACTCTTTGTAACCATTCATTTTGTTAAGTTTTCTAATATTCAAATTTTCTTTTGATATATAACTTTCAATTTTGTTAAATTTTAATTTATTAAATACAAAATTATTTAAAAGACATATAACCTCAAAACTTAGAAATGAGTAATTTGTATTTGCTATGTAATATCCTGCGTTACAAATCTTTGATTTTCCTAAAGAATCTGTTTGAATTAATCCAATTTTTTTTTTACCAATGAATATTATCCATGCTGAGTATTTAGATGATTTAATTTTTTTTTTAAACCAACTTGAATGAGATGACTTGGTAATTTTTTGGTGAAGTAAATATTTTTTAACCTTTTTTTTAATTCTCCATTTATAAACTATATTTTTATCTTTTATTTCAATTTTCTTAAAACTTAAAAAATTCAATTTGTTTTATTTTTAATAATCTCAACTATTAGTTCATAGGATAACATTTCAGTTATCTCATCGTCAGTAAATTTAATTTTGAATTGTTTTTCAAGAGCCATAACTAAATTCATATGGGCTAAAGAATCCCATTTTTTTGTATTTTTTGGTGATGTCTGAGGTTTAATTGTGGAGACCTTAATACCAACAATTTTTGAAAAAGTTTTTTTTAACTTCTCATCCATGATTAATCTTAATTACCTTTAGTTTATCTATGATATTTTTATTCTTATAAATATATAATTCACCATTATAATCAAATCTTTTTTTGTCATTAATTTTCTTAAAACCATTTTCATAATAAAATTTTTTTACAACTTGATTTTTTAGACCTTTTGAGAAAACTCCATATATTTTGTTATAATTTTGTTTTTTTAAATCTATTATTATTTCATTTAAAAATGTTTGTTCGGCATTTCTCCCCATTACTCTGCAGCTCATTAATAAGTTTTCTATTAATACTTCCTTTTTATTAAGTATTTTAATTTGACTTAATCCTACTGTTCCATAATCACCAAACTTATCTTTAAGAGAGAAAGCATAAATTAAATAATTTTTTGAAAGTAATTTATTTTTTAGTTGAACCTCTGATTGTCTTAGTACAGTTAAATTAAATTGGTTTGTTTTTTGTGTCATTTGAACTAATCTTTTAAAATCAAAATCTTTACCATTGGAAAAAGTCATCTCTAAAGAAAGATTTTTTAAATAATCTTTATAAGTATAATCAGATTTTAGTTTATTTCTTTTTTCCTCATCTTGATAAAGTTTTGTTCTATTCGCGTCCTCACCAGTTTCAAATGAAGAATATGAAAAATATTTACATAATTTTAACAATGTTTTTTTATAATTCTCAAGATTTTCAGGAACTAAAATGCAGTCAATATTCTTAATTGCACTTTTAACTTCATTTAATTCATGCTTTGAATCATCTAAAAAAATAAATGAACTAGTGCCTAACTTTAGCTCATTTGCAATTTCTAAGATATTTTTTGATTTTAGATTCCAATTAATTTTTTTTATAACAAAATCCTGAAAATTAGTTAGATATTTTTTTTTTTTTTTAAAAAAATTCTCAACATCTGAATAATTATTTTTAGAACAAATTGCTAATAAAACACCATTATTTTTTAATCTTTGAAAAATTTTATTTGCATAAAGATAAAAATTTCTATTTTTGTCTTTTGCTGAGAAAATTTCATCATTGTTATCCTCCCCAATTATTCCATTCCACATTGTCTTGTCACAGTCTATAATTAAAACTTTTTTGCCTAACCCAAAGTGGCTAAGTATCATTGAACTAATTGCGTGGCCCATCTCGATTAATACATCTGTAGAATAATATGGTAATTTGTTATTATTTAATTTTCTGCCAAAATACTCTTGCCCTGAGTCTATTGTTAAATCAAAATCGTCAAAAAATTTTATATTTTTATATTTCTCTTTTATGGTGTCATAAAATAAATTAATTTTATCAGAAACATATCTTGCTGAATTAAAATCAAATTTATTCGAAATATAGTTTGAAGGATTTAATTTTTTAATTATTAAATACTGATACTTGGATATATCTCTTGAAAAATATTCAAAATTTTTTTTAAAACTTTCAATATAATTATTACAATCTTTTAAGGAATATTCCTCGAGATCGTCATAGTTATTTGGAAACAAATTTTCACATTCCCACACTATTAAAGCTATATTAAATTTAGATTTTGAGTTAGATGGTAAAAGTGTATTAAATTCAGCAAACTCTATATAACTAGGTACATCCTTTTTATTCAGATAATATTTTATAATTTGATCTATAGGATTAATAATAGAGTTTGAAAAAATTTTGATATTAATAGATTTACTTGTTCTTTTATTATTTAATTTCTTAGCATCTGAAATAATATCCAAAAAATCTTCAAGCATATATTTACACTATACCACCATTAACATCTACAGATGATCCAGTTATAAAATCAGAATCGTTTGAGGATAAAAAATAAACCACGTTAGCTATATCTGATGGTTTTGCAATTCTTTGGAGAGGTGTTTTAGCAGCAAGCAAAAGTTTTTGTTTATTTGACATATCAGAAATTTGCTGTGTATCTGTAACTCCAGCCATTACAGAGTTTGCCCTAATATTATATGCAGCTAATTCGACTGATAACGACTTAATCATTGCACTCATTGAACCTTTAAAAGTTATGTAGGGCAATAGGTTTTGCTCCGGTAATTTTAAAAATACACTTGAAATATCAATTATATTTCCATGATTAATTAATTTGAACTTTTTTACACACCCTTTAATAATTTTAAAAATATTAAAAAAAGATTTTTCAAAATAATGATCAAAATCTTTATGTGAAATTTTCTCAAAGTCTATAGGATATATTTTTGGAGAATAACAATTAACAATATGTGTTGGGTAATTTTGATTTATTATACTAAGTGATTTGTCGACATATTTTTTACTTTTTAAATTAAGCTTAAAATAGTTTAGATTTTTAAAATTTTTTTTTAATTTTTTTAATTCACTATTTTCTGAGCCATAAAATGCAATCACATTAAAATTTTTTTTCAGAAATTTTTTTGTGACCTCAATGCCTATACCACCAGACGCTCCTATAATTACTACTAAATTTTTTTTAATCCGTATTTGTTTTTTTTGAAAATTTTTACTTATTTTTATCTTTTTCTCGTTTTTATTATTCTTAATCTTAATATTTTTTGATAAAATAATTTTATTTGTACTATCAAATACTAATTCTCTAAATTGGTTATAAGCTTTTATGTCTACTACAGCTAGATTATTTGCAGAATGAATCTCTATAACTTCTGATTCTAAATTGATTGTATCTGACTCCCTAACAATCTTTAAAAATTTTATTCTTTTTTCGGCCCAAAGTGAACCGGGTCCAGGAAGAAAATTTCCTATAATCGCAGAGATAAATGATTCGGAAAGCATTCCATGTGCAACAATTTTTCCAAATCCCATTTTTTTTGCGTATGATTGATTTATATGAATTGGATTCTTATCTCCTGATAAATTAGAAAAAATCTTAATATCTTTTTTTGTAATTTTTTTTTTTAAATAATATTTTTTTCCTACGAAAATATTCATTAAATCCTTTGTAATACAGCACTATAATTAACTGTAATTTTATTTTTTAAAGCATTTTTGTATGTAACTCGTTCGACTGGAAGTATCTTTTGACTAACAAGTTTGAGATTTGCATTTTTATAAATTTTTCTAATTTCTTCAATCGAGTGCCATTGATTGATGTGGTCAATAGCAGGACAATTAATACAAGTTGAAATGAAAACCTTGCCATTCTTGTTTAAATAGTAGTGAATTTTTTCCAGAAATCTCTTTGGGTTAGATACATGTTCTAATACTTCTCCACATACAATTATATCATATTTTGTATCCATTTTCCTTTTTACAAAATCACCATGAATATATTTCACTTTTGTTCTTTTATCTTTTAAGGATAAATTCAAAAAATCTTTGGTTAGCTTTAAAGATGTTTTACTGATGTCAATAACATGAAATTTATCAATATTATTTAAATTTTTGCAAGAGTAATATGAAAACAAACCATGTCCAGGTCCAATCTCTAAATAATTTTTTGATCTTTTCGAACTAAAGATAAAATTTTGTAAATGTTTAAACATTTTATAATGAGTTTCCCAAAAGAATTGGGAGATAGCTAATCCAACCATATAAGATTTCATTTTTGTATGATTATTGTAAACTTTTTTTTTCGCGACCTTTAAATCATAGACAGGATACTTTCCAGATCTTAGAAACTCAATATGACATCTGAACATATCTGAGCACATTTCAATATAAGAATTTACTGCATCTACAATTTTTATTTTATTTTTATCAAGTAAAATTTTATATATTTTTAAGTAATTTTCATTTTCTTTAAGATATTTTTGATTTAATTTGCTATGAAAATTAAGAATTTTTTTTTTTTGAAATAGAGATTTTTTACTAATTAATTTAAATATTTGTCTAGATATTTTTGGAAGAGCCATTATTTCAATTTGGTTAATTTTTTTGCTAAATTACTGATTTTTCTATCATCTTTATAAATTGCGGTAAAAATTTTTATCGATTGTTTTGGAGCTTTAGAATATGCTAATCTTAAAATATTCATCCAATTAACATTATTTTTAGTTCTACATTTTTCTATTTCATCAATTATTTTATTAAATTTATCTTTTTTCATATTATTGACTTATTTATATTACCATCAAAATAAATTGTTGAACCTGATAAATATTTTAATTTATTTTCAACAACAAACCTTACAAATTTTCCGATTTCTTTCGGATCACCTATTTTTCCTAGTGGTAATTTTTTTTCAAAAGCCTTCATATCTTTAACAAGATTTTTTACTCTTCCAGTTTTTAACGGTCCTGGAGCAATATTCACAAATGAAATATTTTTATTTTTTTTAAGTAAAGAAACGGATTTAAATAAACTTACAAATCCAGATCGCAAAGAAGATGATAATTCTAACCCAACAGATGGCTCCTTTATTATAGACGATGATATCAAAAAAACGTATCCCTCTTTGTTAATTTTCAATTTTTGCAAAATTAATGCAAAGCTCAAAAATAATTGATTAAAATATTTATACCACTCAACTTCTGATATGGAATAATAATCTCTCAGGGGCGGTCCACCAGTGTTGAGGACAAGAATATCTGCATATTTATTTTTCTTTATAAATTTTTTAACACTATCTATATTCGATGTATCAATTTCTTTTCTAGAACATTTGAGTATATTTGAAGTTATATAGTTCAATTCTTTGTATATTTCCTTACCTATACCTTTGCTGCTTCCTAAGACAATAATTTTCAAATTTTTTTTCATTACTTAAAAATTTTAACTTTTTTAACAATTTTATTATTGATACGATGACAATTCAAACAATCAATATAATTTTTTTTGATCATTTCAAGATCTGCTATTTCAAAAGCATGGTCATTATCCGGAAACTTTACCTTTTTAGAATTAGAGGTTTTTATGTACAAAAATATAATATTTGGTTTGTATGCACTTAATGCAAATAACGTGTTTTTATTATTATTATGATTACTATATCCAACGTCCAAATTATATTTATTTTTAAGATGTTTTATTCTATTAAAATTCAAATCCTTAGAAATATATGTCATCGGAGTATGTAATAATGATTTCTTTTTATAACTTGAAAAAAACTTAATAGAATTACTAATTCTCTTTTCACTTGAAAAACCAGTAGAAATATAAATATGCTTATTTTTTTTTTTAATTTGATTTATTAAATTTTTATTATTATTTGAAATACTTAATAATTTATAAAAGTTAAAACTCAAATTACTCAAGGGTTTATAGGTTTCTAAATCACATACAGATAATCCAATTTTCTTACCACTTTTTTTGCACAAATTAATTATTTTTCTATAATCATTTAAATTAAGCAAATGATGAGGATTTTTTTCATAATACTTTTTAGTCTGCAACATAATCGTTGCCATTCTGAAAGAAGATTTTAAATAAATTTGAATTAAATTATTTAAATTTTTTTTTTTCCCTAAATGATTAACTCCAAATTCTAGAACAAACATAAAAATAATTTCTTAAATATATTGATCATAAATATTGATTAAATTATGATATGAAAGAATAAACATTTTTTAAATAAAAAAGATATAATTACTCACTTATATGAGAAAAATCAGAATTAAAACGTTTTTTAACAATTATTTTATACATATTAATTTTAATCATTCTCATGAATAAAATTTTAATTTTATCAAATACAGCTTTTTCAATTGAAAAATTTAGAGAACATTATTTGTCTAAAATTTATGATTATGAATTTTTGATTTATACCCCTAACCTAAAGCCAAAATTAAAAAAAAAGTACAAAAATATAAAAACCAGACAGTTTAAGTCGAAAAATTTGTATGATGATTTTTATCAACTTTATAAAATCTTGAAGAAAAATAAAACTACAGAAATCGTAGTTTATTCCTATAAATATCAACTGATAGTATCACTACTAAAAAAAATATTTAAGCTAAAGTTAAATATAATTTCAATAATTGCAGGTTTGGGATCTTTTTATTTAGGAAATATTTTTAAAAAAAATTTTTTATATCTTGTTAGTAAATTTATTGTGAATTCAAGCAAATATATTGTTTGTATAAATCCTAAAGACTTAGAATATTTTAAGAAATTATCACAAGAAAAAAAATTCTTTCAACTACCTACTGAAGGTGTGGACGGTAAAGTAAAAATAGAAAAAAAAATTAACAAAAAAAAAAATTTTATTTTTTTTGCTAGACTTATTAGAGAAAAAGGTATCGTGGAATATATAAATGCTGCAAAAATCTTAAAAAAAAAATATCCTAACCTTAATTTTTATGTGGCTGGTCCATCCAGTCAAAATATTATTGGACAATCAAGATTTAGTATAAATACTTTAAGACTAATAAACTCTAATAAGAAATCACTTATATTTCTGGACTATATAAAAGATTTCAAAAATATTTTTCCCAAAATGGATTGTTTAGTTTCGCCCTCATACTCCGAAGGAGCAGGTACTTCTGTTATGGAGGCAATGCTTTCAGGATTGTTTATTATTGGATATAAAAATAGTGGACATAATTATGTTTTAAAGAATACTGGAAATTTTATTTGTAATGAAAATACTACTGAAAACCTTGTCAAACAGATTGAAAAATTTTTAAAGTTAAAAACAGTAAAATTAAACCAAGTAAAACAAAACTCTTTGAAAAAAATTGAAAAAAATTTCTCTGCGGATAAAGTTTCTCAACAATTTAGATATTTTCTTGATGATAAGTATAAAATTATTGAAAAATCAATTGATGTAGTGTGGCCATATTATAAAGATAAGACTTTTTTAAATAATTCAATTTCTAATTTAAATAAACAAACATTAAAACCAAAACGACTAATATTTATAGATGATGGTAATAAGGATAATAAATTAAAAAAAATAATAAAATCAAAATTAGATAAAAAAATTAAATTTATTTATTTAAAAAATAAATCTAATTATGGTGTTACAAAATCAATTGAACAAGGATGTAAAAAAATTAAATCACAATATATGTATATTCAATCAACAGATGACATAATATATGATAATTTTTTTGAAAAAAATATTCGTCAATTAGAAAAATACCCTAATTCGCCTTACGTATTTTCTAATATAAAAATAAATAACCTTAAAAATAATAAAAAATATTTTATAGAGTTTGATTTTATAAGAGATTATTATATCACTCCTCACAAGGTAGGAAATATTTATGACAAATATCAATTCAAAGTTTACCACAATACTGCTCTTATTAATTCAAAAAAATTTTTAAAATCAAATATTTTTAAAGACAAATTTGGAAGAAGGGCAGATATGTTAAACTTACAATTTATGAGTATGAAACATGGTTTTTGTTACTTGCCTGAAACTTTGTCAGAATTTACAATTAGAAAGGGTCAGGTTAGCTCAAAAATTTTAGATGATAAATATTTAATTAAAGAATTAAAATTTATAAAAAAAGAAAAAAAAAATTTTTATAATTTTATTATAAATCATAATCTGCATTATGAAATTTCATTAAAAGAATTGTTAAAATATAAAAAAATTTTTAATGGGGCAATTACATTTAAATATTTAATAAGGTCAATTAAATTTAAATTATGGAAAAACTTTAGATTCTACTTAAACCCTAGAATACTAAATTTTCTTTTTAAAATATTAAATTAATTTTTTCATATTTTGGAGTAAAACATATCAATTGCTAGCTTATCATAAGGTACAATATTTTTTATGTTTTTGATTTCGGAATTATTAAAAAATTTATAAGTAATACCTTCAGTCAAAACAAAATTTTTTTTAAATATTTTTAAATCTTGTATTTTATAAGTATAATAATATCTCAAAATTATTTTATTTGGATTATTTGGAAAAGAAAAATTAATTTTATTAAAAAAAAGTAATTTTTTTTTTATAATTTTTTTTGAAGTTTCCTCCTCGAACTCTCTAATTACTGTTAATCTAAAATTTTCTCTCTTTTCTTTTGCTCCACCTAACAAACCCCAATGATTTGGATAAAAAATATTTTTTTTATTTGATCTTAAATTTAATAAAACTTTATTTTTATAATGAATTATTATAGCCGAAGCATTTTTAGGTTTTGATTTAATCACATTTAGCTTCATTTAAAATAATAAATTAAATATTTAAATCTTATTATTAGCTTAAAAAAATAAATTTATAAAAATTAATTACCATTTGGTTTTCTTTTTTTGTAAGATAGGGTGAGATACTAAAGCATGCCATATTACTGCCTGCAGTGATTCACTAACAGGAGTTACATATTTAACCTCTGGTGAACTCATTAAAATTGTAATGGTAGAATTTTTGTATGCGTAACCGTTATTTTTTCCAACCATACTAATTACTTTTGATTTTTTTTTTTTTGCAAATTTTATTGCCTCTATCAGGCTTAATGAAACTTTTTTTTTTAAATTTCCTCCACCCACAGAAAAAATTAAAAGAGTATCTTTTGAATTGAGATTTGAAATTTTCAAATACTCATTAAATATAGTATGAAAGCCTTCATCATTTGTTCTAGCCGTTATTTCAGAAACATTATCAGTTGGGCTGTATGCCTCTACACTACATAATTTTCTAAAATCATTTACAGCATGTGATGAGTTTCCAGCGCTTCCTCCAACACCTAGTATAAACAGTCTTCCCCTTTTTTTTCTTGTATCGTCTATTATTTTAACAGCTCTTTCTATGCTTGTGAGATTCAATCTCAATAATGCATTAGTAAAATTTGCAAAATATTTATCTAAAAAATTATTCATATTTTAATCCGTAACTTCTTATTCTCATGATTTCAGCCACTTATTAGATTTTAAAATTGTAAAATCGTAATAGCCTGTATACCCACACTCCCCAAATAAATCTATCCATTCATTTGGAGTTAAGTAAGTTTTTGCAGTTAAAATCCACTTTTTTAAAATTTTTAATTCAAATTCATCTCTGTAAGCATCTACTTGAATAAATGCCTTTCCATTAGAAACTCTTTGTATTTCTTTGATTGATTTTTTGCATTGATCTAAGTTTAGATTATGAACCACATTAATTGCTACCAATCCATCAAAAGAATTAGTTTTATACTTGATTTTTTTGCAATTCATAATTTTTATATTTTTACGAATATTCATAATTGAATTTTCTTTTGCATATTCAGAGACATCAATTCCATATATTTTAATTCTTGGTAAGATTACTTTCAAATCATGCATTAAAAAACCTTTTGCACATCCAACATCCAAAAATTTTGAATTATTTTTCAATTTAAAGAGTTTGATTATTTTTCTCGCAACTTTAACCCACCTACCATCATAATAATACCCTCCATATCCTTGAGATCTATTACCATCAAAATATTCTTTAGAATATTTTAAAGCAAGTTTAATATTTTTATTGTTTACATTTCTCTCCTTCAAATTTCTCTTAGATTTTGGAAAACTTGAAAGTAAATTTATTCGTTTCATTTTAGTAGAATTATATTATTGTGATTTTTCCATTTAATTTTCTATTTTAGGAAAGGGAAGAGGAATTATAAATTTTCCTCTAAAACCTTTTTTTCTTAAATTTTTTTTTAATTCATTTTTAATATGCCATGAAAACAAGATTAGATAATTTGGCTGTTTTTTTTTTAAAATATTCTCATTTATTATTGGTATCTGAGTTCCAGGAATATAATTACCTATCTTGTAAGATCCATCTATCTCTAAAATACAGTCAATTATATCTTTATCTAAACCAAGATAATTAATCAAAGTTGAAGCTCGAGAAGGGGCACCTACACCGTATATAGTTTTACCTTTTTCCTTTATATTTTTTATAATACTAAAAAGATTTAATTTTGATTTTATTACCTTATCTCTAAAGATTTTTAAATTTTTAAAATTAATAAATTTTTTTTCTTTTAGAATTTGTCTTTTAACATTTTTAGATACTTTATAAATTCCTCTTTTGGAGGCATAAACTCTAATTGATCCTCCATGTGTATTAATTTCTTTGACATCAATAATTTCAAAATTGTATTTTTTAAATAAATAATCCAAACTTTGGAGTGAATAATATCTTAAATGCTCATGATATATAGTGTCGTATTGAACTTGTTTTATTAAAGGTAAAAGATAATGTGACTCTGAAATAAATACTCCATCTACTTTTAAAGTTTTTATTATAGATTTTATAAGTTTATGCAAATTATCTATATGAGCAAAAACATTTGTGGCTGTTATTATTTTTGCTTTTCCATATTTTTTAATAATTTTTGATGAAACTTTGTCGCTAAAATAATCAATTATAGTTGGTATTCCTCTTTTAATTGCAATTTTACCAATTTTTTCAGGTGTTACCCCTAATACTCTATGTTCGTGTTTAAAATTTGTTAATAGGTTTCCATCGTTTGAGCCAATATCAATAATCAGATCTTTTTTATCTATTTTTACTAATTTTTTTGTATCTTTATATAGATCTGCAAAATTATCTCTTAAAATCTTAGTTGTGCTACTAGTGTACGGGTATGAGTAAGGAAACAAAACATTTTTATCAACTATACAGCCCAGTTGAGCTAATTTAGACTTTTCGCAAAAAAATAATTCGGCTGGAAAAAATATTTCTTCACTAAGCATCAATCCTTTTTTCCTTAAAGTATTTACAGGGGGCAAATATCCTAAAAATATTATTGATTTTAAATTTCTTGAATAAGAAATTTGACATTTGTTTACTGATTTTGAAAAAACTTTTTTCATAAATCACTTATTATACTTAAAATTCCTTTTTTTAATCTAATTTTCTGTTTAAAGCCCAGTTTTTTAATTTTATTAATATTTGGACATCTTATATTTGGACTTCCTTTTAATATTTTAGTTTTCTTAAATTTAATTGGTTTTTTGAGTATTCTGGAAATCAATAAAGCTAAATTAGAAATTTTTATTTTTTCCTCTGTGCCTATATTATAAATTTCCAGATTTTTACCTTTTTTAAAAACTTTATCGAAACCAGATATAAAATCATTAATATGTATAAATGATCTAATTTCATTTCCTGTTCCATATATAAGAAAATTTTTTTTATTTCCTAATTTTTTAAATCTGTTAAGGAATTCAGGTATTACATGATCATTGCCCATATCTTTTCCATAAACATTATGAGGTCTGAAAATAACAAATTTTCTTAAATATTTTTTAGCAAAATGAATACCATATAGTTCTGAAAAAATTTTTCCTCCTCCGTATGAATATCTAGGATTATGAATGTCAGGTATTTTTAGCATTTCTGTTTCATCAGTAGGAATTTTAATTGGGCTTTGATATACCTCAGAACTTGAAGCTAAAAAAAAGTTTTTTACTTTTTTTTTCTTACAAAATTCTAAAATGTTTAATAACCCATTTACAGCTATATCTAAAATTTCATAAGGTTTTTTATAAAAAAATTTTGTTCCATTAACATAAGCTAAATGAATAACTGTATCAATATTCCCATTTATGGATAATAGTTTTTTTTTATTTCTAATATCTCCTTTAATAAATTTAATTTTTTTTCTTATTTTTGATAATCTTCTTAAATTACCTCGTGAGTTATTATCAAAAACTATCGCATTAAATTTATTTTTTACAATATACTCAGTAATAGCCGAACCTATAAAACCACTGCCTCCTGTTATTAAAACATTTTTTTTTAAATTTTTTTTTTTCTTAACCATGTTGTTGATAAACCGTATATATACCATCTTAAATACTGTGGTAGCCACTTAA
>MDTD01060288.1_pt1 | contig 13487 bp, 16 predicted proteins | sample 811221 | NCBI WGS metagenome assembly MDTD01 (sample SAMN05326646, study PRJNA326480) | marine metagenome | isolation source: seawater | place: Pacific Ocean: South West | collected 2011
ATGGAGCGATCATCCTCTCCGGGTTCCTTCACGTAGCTACCGGTGCGGGCGCGCTGCTCCAGCTCACGTGCCTTCATGCCGTCGCACGGGTCCCATTCGTAGGAAATCGACACCGGCACCATGTTCAGCGACGCGACAACCTGATCAAAGGGCTCGCTCTTGCGACTCATGCAGAACATCTTGATGATCGCCGAGTCGGTCTCATCCAGACCATCCTTGGCACGGCCCTCGGCCTGGGCAATCCAGACCGACTCGCCGCCGGCAATCGAATGACTGATATAGGCAGACAGATTCTGATAGGCCTGCAGCTTTTCGCGCCGCCCGGTCAGTGAACGGTACACGATAAAACTCTTGTTCAGGCGCATCAGGTCGCTGACAAAGGGCCGCTGCAGCAGGTTGTCGCCAATGGCAATGCGCGGCGTCGGATGGCCCGCGTGATAGAGCGCGTAGTTGACGAAGGCCGGGTCCATCACGATATCGCGGTGGTTGGCGATAAACAGGTGGGGCTGCGTGGCGCTGAGCTGGTCCAGCCCGCTGTAGGTAACCTCCAGCGTACTGCGCTCAATCAAACGGTCGAGATAGGGCTCCAGCCGGTGCTGCAAGTCCTCAACCGTGGTCACACCACGCGCCTCCCGGCGCAATGCCGCCTGTACCACTCGGCGACTGAGCCCCGGCAGCAGCCGATTCAGCTTTGGCAGCCGATAGGCCGCCAGCATGCGCATCAACTCCTGATCGGCCAGCAGTCGCTGCAGCACCGCCGGCACTTCGGCATCGTTGTAGGGGCGAATGCCCTCGAACTCGCTCATGTCACCCTCTGAGTCTTATCATCAGCCGCGCATTATGCGTCGCTGACCGTGGTTTCGCCAGATTGACGATACCGCTACACTTTGTGTCACACCCGCCGTACGGAGTACGCCCAGTGCAGGCACTGGAAGAAGCCAACCTCACTTGCCCACACTGTGGCGAGCCCATCACCCTGCTGCTCGACCTGAGCGGCGGCAGCCAGTCCTATACCGAGGATTGCGAGATCTGCTGCCAGCCGATTCTGGTCAGTCTGTGGATTGATGAGCACAGCGAAGAAGTCCATATCGACCTGCGTCGGGAACAGGACTGATGCAGCGCGTCTACCGCCCGGCCGACCTGGCCGAAGCCGACCTGCTGTGCGCAATGCTTGCCGATCACCATATCCCCAGCCATGTCAGCGGACGCTATCTGCAAGGCGCGATCGGCGACTTGCCGGTGCATGACCTGTTGGGCTTGTGGGTGCAGGATGAAGATCAGGCCCGCAGCGAGCAACTGATTCAGCAGTACCTCAGCGCTACCCCGGTTGACGACGATGACAGCTGGCAGGCCAGTGCGGAGCAGCAACCGTGAGCGGCCGACTTGCCCAGTTCAGCCCGCCGCACAGCGACCTGCCCGCCGACTGGAAACCCAACTGGAACCTGGCCCCGGGCAAACCGCTGCTGATCCTGCGCAAGCAGGCCGGGCAAATAGAGTGTGTGAAGGCGCTGTGGAACCTTACCCCAAGCTGGCTCACCGACCTCAGCCGCGCCAGCTTTTCCGCCCGCGCCGAATACCTGCATGAAAAGCCCATGTTCCGTCAGGCCTTCGCCCAGCGGCGTTGCCTGATCCCGGTTGATGGTTATTTTCTCTGGCTGCAACAGGGAGCGCGCAAGCAACCCTGGTACCTGCGCAGAAAGGAAGGTGGCCTGGCACTGGCGGGGCTATGGGAGCGCTACCAGCTTGATGACGGCCAATTCTGGGACAGCTGCGCCCTGATCACGGTGCCCGCCAAGGGGCTGGCCAGCCGCCTTGGCGATCGTATGCCGGCAGCGCTGAACAGCGGCGAGCAGGCCATCTGGCTGGCCGAGCGTACCGCGGTCAGCGCCCTGCAGCCGCTGCTGTTGAACGCCGAGGGGCGTATCGAAATGACCTACCCGGTCAACCCGGCGGTCAGCAACCCGGCCACCGTCGGGCCGCATTGCTGCAACCCGAGCGGCGCTGCTCAGACCTTGAACTGATTGATCAGCCGGCGCTGGTGCTCGGCCAGCTTGGTCAGTGACCCACTGGCCTGAGAGGCTTCATCCGCGCCCTTGGCTACCGCCTTGGCCACCGTATCGATGGTGGTCACATTGCGATTGATGTCTTCGGCCACCGCGCTTTGCTCCTCGGCCGCACTGGCGATCTGGTTGTTCATGTCATTGATCACCGACACCGCCTGGGTGATCGAGGTCAGCGCCGCATCGGCCTCTTCTGCCTGCAACACACTCTGATCGGTGCGCGCACGGCTCTGCTCCATCACTTTCACGGTCTCGCGGGTGCCGTTTTGCAGTTGCTCGATCATGTGCTGAATCTCTTCAGTCGAGCTTTGGGTCTTCTGCGCCAGGTTGCGCACTTCATCGGCCACCACGGCAAAGCCGCGGCCTTGTTCGCCAGCACGGGCCGCCTCAATGGCAGCGTTAAGGGCCAGCAGGTTGGTCTGCTCGGCAATGCCACGAATGGTGTCGAGGATACCGGTGATGTTTTCGCTGTTACGGGCCAGGGCCTGAACGCTGTCCACCGCACGCTGGATGTCCTGCGACAGGCTCTGGATGGTTTCGGAGGTCGCTCTGACCACTTCACGGCCGTGGCTGGCAGAGCCGTCCGCATTGTGCGCGGCACTGGCAGCTTGGGAGGCGTTGCGCGCCACGTCCTGAGCGGTGGCGGTCATTTCGGTCACAGCGGTGGCAACCAGATCAATCTCGCTGAGCTGACGCTGCACACCGTCGTTGGTGCGCATGGCGATATCCGCCGTATGCTCGGAGGCATCGGTCACCTGCTGCACCGAACCAACCACCTCGCGAATCATGCCCTGCAACTTGTCCAGGAAGGCATTGAAGCCACGGGCAATATCGCCCAGCTCGTCCGCTCGATCAGCCGCCAGACGCTTGGTCAGATCCCCTTCACCCTTGGCGATATCATCCAGCATTGCCACCAGCTGACGGGCCGGCTTGGCCAGGCTGTAGGCCAGCAGCACCATCACGATCAGTCCGGCCACCGCCACCAGCAAGCCGATACCCGCCAACAGCAGCGAGTCCTGGACACGCATATCGGTGAGGTCGCTGTCCAACTGGTTGAACTCCGCCATGACCACGTCCAGCGGCAGTTTGATGACCAGCGCCCAGCGTACATCAGTACCGTCCAGGGTGATCGGCATGATCAGCTGCATATGATCAGCGCCTTCGTGATCCAGCTCAAAGAGCGGCTCGCTGCCCAATCGGGCGATACTCTCAAGCTCTTGTTTGTCCAGCACGGTAGCGGCCTGATCGCCCGGCTTGGCGCCCTCTCCGGTGTAGGCAACCAGACGCCCGGTCGAGCTGACCAGCGCCTGCTCACCGGCGCCGCCGTACAAGTCCTCGTCACTTTCATGCAGCATACCCTGCAAAAAATCCATGGAGAGGTCGGCACCGGCAACCCCCATGAACTCACCATCGCTGATGATCGGCACGGTGAACGACGAGAGCAGAACGGTCTTGCCGCCAACCTCGTAAGGTGCCGGGTCAATCACGCAGGGGCGCAGGGTTTCGCGCGGACACAGATAGTATTCGCCGGTTCTGACGCCGTTATCGAGAATGGTCTCGTCCTCGAGATCGCCCAAGGCTTCGAGCGACAGCTCACCGTTCTCGTTTCTGAACCACAACGGCATGTAGCGGCCAGTGCCGTTATAGCCGTCAGTTTCGATACCTTCAAAAAAACTGTCGAGGTTATCCAGGGAGTTGGGCTCCCAGCCCACATAGGCATCCCACAGGGTCGGATTCTGCTCCAGCGTCATGCGGATGACGCGGGTCATTTCTTCACGTCCCATCATCAGCGCCGGCATGCCATCACCCTGAATCTGGCCCAGCATGGAATTGAGCTGCGCCAACTGCGAAGCCACAGCCAGCGGATACTCAAGATGGCGACGAATGCGCGCCTGCTCGCCAGAGGCAATCGCCTGAACCCGATCCTTGACCAACTCATCGATCAACACCCGTGAACGATCCTGCACGTGCTGCTGACTGCGCTCCGCCGAGTAGACCGAATAGAGCGTCATCACGCCAACGGCAATAAACAGACAGGCACCGGCCAGAACGGCGATGGACAGCTGAATGGACCTGAATTTCATGGATTACCTCTACTCGGGGGCTGCAGGGCGTCGAACGATACCGGTTCATCGGGTATATCGGCCAGCAATAAAAAAACTGCAGTCATGCGCATACTTTGCCGCAATTTCGCTGTCCCAACCTTTACGCTGCGCCTGTCCGGCAGCAGCTAAGGCTGGAATATTCCAGCTCATCCAACTTCTGTCAGGAGCATAGATCATGAAGCAAGCACTGGTGATTTTGCTGTTTACGCTGTTTGGTGCCGCAGGGCTGACTGGCTGCAACACAGTTGCCGGCGTCGGCGAAGACGTTCAAGCGGTGGGTGACGGCATTCAGGATGCCGCCGACTAGCGGCGCGCGTTGCAAAGAACCACCCGGGGGCCTACCCAGAGCTCTGCCGTAACGGCGCCAAGCCGGCATGCAGAGCTCTGGGCAGGCCCTGAACGTGACACAGATAACACAGCTGGCTTTTCACCAGCAGGCCCGCGTCTGTTACCCTTGCGGCACGATCAGGGCACGCGTCTGGGGCGGTATTGCACGACGCCACCAGCGACCGGTCGTAATCATAGTCGGGCTGCCCACGCCCCTTTTCCATTTCACCAGACATCAAGGAAGTATCTGCCATGCGACTGCGTTTTATCCTCTGCCTGCCCCTCGTTCTGCTGGTCGGCTGCCAGAGCGTTCAGACCACCCAGGGCGGTAATGTTGGCGTCAACCGCACCCAGTACATGATGGGCGGGCTGTCAGCCGAAGAGGTTAACCAGATGGCAGACGAGGCCTATCAGGAGACCCTGGCAGAAGCCAAAAAGCAGGGCCTGCTCAATACCAACGCAGCCACCGTGCGTCGCCTCAACACCATCGCCGCCGAGCTGATCAAGGAAGTCCCGAATTTCCGTGCTGATGCCAGCAGCTGGGACTGGGAAGTCAACCTGATCAAGGACGACCAGCTGAACGCCAGCTGCGCGCCCGGCGGCAAGATCCTGTTCTACTCCGGCATCATCGATCGACTGGAGCTTAGCGACGATGAAATCGCCCAGATCATGGGGCATGAAATTGCCCATGCCCTGCGCGAACACGGCCGCGAAGCCATCTCTCGCGCCTACGTTACCCAGATGGGCACGCAGTTGGCAGGCGCCCTGTTCGGGCTGGGTGAGGCCGGCAACCAGGCCGCTCAAATGGCAGTGCAGTACGGCCTGACCCTGCCCAACAGCCGCTCCAACGAAAGCGAGGCCGACCTCATCGGCCTGGAACTGGCTGCCCGCGCCGGCTACAACCCTCAGGCCGCTGTCAGCCTCTGGCAGAAAATGCAGACCGCCTCCCAGGGCGAGCCGCCAGCGTTCATGAGCACCCACCCCTCCTCTGCCGGCCGCATCCAGGCATTGCAGGCAGCAGCGCCTCAAGTGCAGCCGCTGTACGAAGCCGCCAAATAAGCAGGTTCCGACCGGCGCAGCAGCAGCTCCGCCGGTCGGAAAGCCGCAAAGACGCTAGTCAATCGCCGCAAAACCGGTACAATTGCGCGCCGTTCGACCCCGAACGATATGGGTTCCCTCACCCCATTTGACAAAACGGCGGGCCAACAGGCTCGAATCGTAAAAAAGGACAGACCATGACCGCACTTACGTCCGGCATGCAGCGCCGCGCGCTTGCACTGCTGATCAGCTTTCACATCCTTATCATCATCGCCAGCAACTACCTGGTGCAGTTGCCGATCACCCTGTTCGGCTACCACACCACCTGGGGCGCCTTCAGCTTTCCATTCATCTTCCTGGCTACCGACCTGACCGTTCGCCTGCTCGGCAAACAGGCTGCTCGCCGCGTTATCGCACGCGTTATGCTGCCTGCCCTGGTCGCGTCCTACGTGGTGTCGGTGGTATTTCAGGAAGGCAGTTATCGCGGCATCGACGCACTGCTGTCGTTCAACGACTTTGTGCTGCGCATTTCGCTGGCCAGCTTTGTCGCCTACGTGATCGGTCAGCTGCTGGATATTCAGGTGTTCGACCGCCTGCGTCGCATCAAGGCCTGGTGGATTGCGCCGAGCCTGTCGACCGTGCTGGGCAACCTGGCCGACACCTTTGCCTTCTTCTCGGTCGCCTTCTGGCAAAGCAGCAACCCGTTCATGGCCGAACACTGGGTCGAGATTGCCACCGTCGACTACGCGATCAAGTTGATCATCAGCATGCTGCTGTTCCTGCCGCTGTATGGCGTGCTGCTGCGTACCCTGATGAATCGCCTTGGCGGTCCTGCTGCGCCAAAGGCTGCCTGACCAAAAGAGCAGCTACTCTGCGCTGGCGTCGACCTACGGCAGCCAGCCGGCCCAGCCCAACAGCAGGCCTGCTGCGCCGCACAGCAGCAGCGTCTGCAACGCCGTCCAGCCGCGCCAGAACACCAGCATCCCGGCGACTGCGGCAATACCCAGCGCCAGCCAGTCAGGGCCATGCCCCTGAGGCATGAAGACATGCCAGGCAAAGAACAGCGCCAGGTTCAGGATCACCCCTACCACGGCAGCGCTGACCGCCGTCAGCGGCGCACTGAAGCCCAGTTCGCCGCGGGTAGCCTCAATCAGCGGGGCGCCACCCAGCACAAATAGAAACGACGGCAGAAAGGTAAACCAGCAGACCAGTAGCGCCGCCAGCACGCCGCCAGCCAGCAGCTGATCCGGCCCCAACACCTGCCCCAGATAGCCGCCGACAAAGGCAACAAAAACCACCACCATGATCAGCGGGCCCGGCGTACTCTCGCCCAGTGCCAAACCATCGATCATCTGCAGCGGTGACAACCAGCCAAACTGCACCACCGCGCCCTGGTACACATAGGGCAGCACTGCGTAGGCACCACCAAAGGTCAGCAGCGCCGCCTTGGTAAAGAACCAGGCCATCTGCGTCAGGGTACCGTCCCAGCCAACAGCGGCCGTCAATACCAGCATCGGCAAACACCAGAGCACAGCGCCCAGCACAATCAGACGGGCCAGACGCAAGCGGCTGAAACGGGCGTGCTCGGGGGTCGGGGTATTGTCGTCGATCAGCGCCGGCGCTCCCCCTGCAGCAGCAGTCTCGCCGCCATCATTGGAGAAAGCTGCCGGGCAGCAGCGCGCGCCCAGCGCGCCGGCCAGCGCCGCACCCAGCACAATCAGCGGAAATGGCACACGCAGGAAAAAGATGGCAGCAAAGGCCAGCGCCGCAATCGCCCATAACCAGCGATTGCGCAGCACCCGACCGCCGATGCGCCAGGCCGCCTGAAACACCACAACCACCACGGCGGGCTTGATGGCGTAGAAAAGCCCGGCCACCAAGGGTACCTGACCAAACACCAGGTACACCCAGGCCAGCAGTATCAGCAGCAGTAGCGAGGGCACGATGAACAACAGCCCAGCGGCCACACCACCCCAGGTGCGGTGCAGTAACCAGCCCAGGTAGGTCGCCAACTGCTGCGCCTCAGGGCCCGGCAGCAGCATGCAGTAGTTCAGTGCATGCAGAAAGCGCCGCTCCGACAGCCAGCGCCGCCGGGTGACCAGCTCCTCGTGCATCAGGGCAATCTGCCCGGCCGGGCCGCCAAAGCTGATAAAGCCCAGTTTCAGCCAGAACAGCAGCGCCTGACGCAGCGATGCCAGCGCCGCTGGCTGCCCTGCAGCCCCGGTCCGGGATGAATCCATGCCAGCGTATCTCCTGTTCTCATTGGCACCAGTGTCCACAGAGCATGCCAACCTCAGATTGCAACCTGATTGCAATCTGACTGAAAAATAGCGCTAGCGGAATAGCATCGGCAGAGGCATTATTTCGCCATCGCAGGCACTGCCTCGCGGCCCTCCTCGGCATGGATGCCCCGATACTCTGCCCTGTTTTCCTGTTTCCCGGCGTTTCGACGCTGGCGCCTTCGTGCGCCAGCTGCCAGCGCCGTCAAGCAACCAAGAGCATCACCCACAAAAAAAGGATGGACCCCGATGTTGATCAGAAACACGCTTTTCTCTGCCGTACTCGTTGCCGCCGCCATGGCCACAGGCTGCGCCAGCATCAACAAGGCGCCCGGCGCCATGAACACCGAAGCCAAGCAGTTCAACACCCACCCGGATTACGCCCAAGTTTACGTCTACCGCAATGAAACCCTTGGCGCCGCACTCTCCATGCCGGTATCGGTGAATGGCAGACAGGCCGGCACCACCGGGCCCAAGTCATTCTTCCGCTTCCAGCTCGAACCGGGTCAGCACACCATCAGCTCACAAAATGGCGCCTCGTCGCTGTTGCTCAATACCGAAGCCAACCGTAACTACTTTGTCTGGCAGGAAGTAAAAATGGGCCTGGTCTCCGGTGGTTCCAAGCTGCAGGTTGTCAGCGAGCAACAGGGCCACGCCGGCGTTCAGCAGTGCACCATGATCAAGAGCAACCTCTAAGACGCTAGCCTGCAGACCGTCAGCACATCAGGCTGTCGGTCTGCTCCCCCGCATCACAACATGACCTAGGCTGAGGCGCCCTCGGCGTCCTGCCGGACAATCTCGCGCAACGCCTGCACCAGATAGTCCGGCTCCTGCGCACCCGAGATCAAATAGCGGCCATTGATCACAAAGGCCGGCACGGACGAGATACCGGCTTGCTGCCACTTGGCCTCATCGGCGCGCACGATGTCGACAAAGCTGTCACTGTCCAGCACCTGCTCGGCCTCTGCCGCATCCAGCCCTGCCGCGCGCACCGCCTCCAGCAATACGTCTTTATCGCTGACGTTTTTGGCCTCGCCAAAGTAGGCATCAAACAGCGCCTGCTTCATCGCCGTCTGCCGGCCATGCTCGGCCGCCCATTTGACCAGCCGATGCCCATCAAAGGTGTTGGCGGTGCTGCGTTCCTGCATGTGGGTAAAGTTCAGCCCCAGATCGGTGGCGATACGGATCATGTTGTCCTGCGCCGCCCGCATCTCGGCTTCGCTGCGGCCGTATTTGCGCGACAGTGCCTCGACGATGGGCATGGGCTGCTGGTTCGGATCCGGGTTGAGTTCAAAGGCATGCCACTCAACCTGCCCCTCAATCTCACCTTTGAGCGTGGTCAACGCCCGTTCCAGGCGGGCGTAGCCGATGGCGCACCAAGGGCAGGCAATGTCGGAAACGATATCAATGGTCAGGCTTTGCATGGGCTTGCTCGCATCAGTCAAAAGTCAGTGCTCAGCGTACACCCTTGCCAGCCGGCTTTCACAGCGCATCAGCCGCTGCTATAACAGCGAATAACTCCAAAACCGGAATCTGCCATGCTGCAACTACGCCCCAACTGCGAGTGCTGCGACACAGACCTGCCAGCCGATGCCGGCGACGCCCTGATCTGCAGCTTTGAATGCACCTTTTGCCGCGACTGCGCCGAGCAGCGCTTTGCAGGGCGCTGCCCCAACTGTAGCGGCGACCTTGTCACCCGCCCCACGCGCCCCGCATCGCTGCTGCAACGCTACCCTGCCAGCACCGAGCGCGTACTCAAGGCGCACGATCGCTGATGAGCCTTGCGGCCCTGCTGTCGCTGTTTATGGCCCTGATCGCCCTCGCGCTGCTGCCCAGCAGCAGTGTTGCCCTGGTGGTAGCACGCAGCGCCGAGCGGGGTGTCAGCCACGGCCTGGCCGCTGCAGTTGGCATTACGCTGGCGGACCTGCTGCTTGCGGCTCTGGCCCTGGCCGGCTGGCAGGCGGTGATGGAGAGCCTTGGCTGGCTATTCCAATTGCTCCGCTGGCTGGCGGCTGTCTACCTGATCTGGTTTGGCTGGACGCTCTGGCGCAGCCGACCGGCACCATGCTCAACACCCGCCGTCACCGGCAGCCTGCACACAAGCCTGCTGGCCGGCCTGATGCTGACCCTCGGCGATATCAAGGCATTGGTGTTTTATGCCAGCTTTTTCCCACTGTTTATCACCGCCCCACTGTCACCGCTGCTGTGTCTGCAGGTACTGGGCACCACTGCAGCCGCGCTGTTGCTGGTCAAGGGGCTATACGCGGTGCTCGGCAGCCGGCTGTCCAGGCCACTGAATCAGCCCGCCGCGCGCAAACTCGGGGGCGGTTTGATGGTTGGTTGCGGCCTGTGGCTTGCCAGTCGTTAGACATTAGTCGTAGACCCGCTGCCGCCGCGCTGAACTATAGTGGTGGGTGGCTTGCCTGAGACAAAGGCACGCCCTTAAAACAAGACCCAACCGCACAGGAGCCCCACCCCATGAGCGCAGCGATCCTTCTGCTGATCGGGCTGGTAATGATGTCCCTCGGGTACCTCATCTACTCACGCTTTATCGCCCAGCGTATTTACCGCCTTGACCCTGACTTTCGCACTCCGGCGCACGAATTCGAAGATGGCATCGACTTCGTCCCGACCAACCGCTTCTTGTTGGTCTGCTGATCCTCTATGGCGCCATCGCGCTGCTCAACCCGGTGCTGGTAGCGCCGATGATCAATAATGATGTGCCGGCCGGCACGCCGTCGCTGTTGCCACTGCTGTTCGTGACCATTGCCTGCGGGGCCATTTCCGGCTTCCACGGGCTGGTCGCATCCGGCACCACCTCCAAGCAGCTGAACAAGGAAACCGACGCCCGCTTTGTTGGTTACTTCGGCGCCATCGGCGAAGGCTGCCTGTCACTGGCAGCGATTCTGGTCGCCTGCGCCGGCTTTGCCAGCCTGGCAGACTGGAAGGCCATGTACTCGGCCTTCGGTCAGGGCGGTGTCACGGCCTTCGTTGAGGGTGGCGCTTATGTGATCCACAACGGCCTCGGTCTGCCGCAGGTTACAGCGGCAACGCTGCTGACAGTCATGGCTGCGCTGTTCGCCGGCACGACCATGGACACCGGCCTGCGCCTGCAGCGTTACATCTTCCAGGAATGGGGCGAGATCTATAACCAGCCCTGGATGAAAAAGCCGCTGCCAGCCACGCTGCTGGCCATCGGCACCTGCCTGCTGCTGGCCTTTGGCGCCGGCGGTGCAGACGGCTCCGGCGGCATGATCATCTGGCCGCTGTTTGGCACCACCAACCAATTGCTGGCCGGCCTGACGCTCCTGGTGATCACTGTCATGCTGGTGCACATGCGCCGCCCCATGTGGTACACCCTGCTGCCGCTGTGCTTCCTGCTGCTGATGACCGTGCTGGCCCTGGTGCTGCAACTCAAGACCTTCTATGCGCAGGAAAACTACTTCCTGCTGGGGCTGGATATAGTCGTACTGGTAGCGGCGATTCTGGTGGCGCTGGAGTGCGCGGCGGCGCTGAAACGCCACCGGGCGCTGGCGGCAGCGGAACAGCCTGATGCCGACTAAACGCAGCGACAACTGGCGGGCCTGGCTGAGCCAGGCCCGCTTCTTTCTCGAAGAGAGCTACAGCGCGCGCTATCGCGGCGCCATTGCCCGCAGTCGCCGGGACCACGATGACCTGTTCATGCTGCTGGTGTTCGGCGAAATGATGGGCGTGCCCAATCCGGCGGCCTACTACACGCTGGAGCTGCAACCACTGCTGCTCGAGCGTTTCCATGACTGGCACCGACGCATGGGCATGGAGCACTCGCCGCTCGACCATTTTCGTTGCTGCTGAAACGGGAGAACCGTTATTTCCACCGATCTATCCAACCTGCTTGAGCGCCGACTGATCTGGGTCGGCGGCAAGGGCGGCGTGGGCAAAACCAGCGTATCAGCCGCCCTCGCCGTGCTGGCCGCCCAGCGCGGCAAACGCTGCCTGGTGGTGTCCACCGACCCGGCCCACAGCCTGGGCGATGTTTTTGCCCGAGCGCTCGATGACAGCCCCCGTCGCCTGCTGCCCAACCTGGATGCCATGGAGATTGACCCCGATGCCGAGGTGGACGCTCACCTGGCCCGCGTCATCGACCAGATGCGCAAACTGGCCGCACCAGAGATGCTGCAGGAGCTGACGCGTCAGATGCAATTGACCCGGCATTCACCCGGCACCCAGGAGGCGGCACTGCTGGAGCGCATCGCGCGGCTGGTAACGGCGCCCCCGGACGATTACGACCTGATCATCTTTGATACCGCGCCCACCGGCCACACCCTGCGACTGCTCACACTGCCCGAGGCAATGGCCGCCTGGACCGACGGGCTGCTCAGCCACAATCGCAAGTCAGCGGAGCTAAGCAAGGTACTGCAGCACCTGACACCGCGCAGCGGGCGTGACGTGTCCAACCCGCTGGCCGATCCAAACGAGGATCAGCTCAGTGGCCTGGACCGCCGCAGCCGGGATATTGCCGATACCCTGCGAACCCGGCGCCGCCTGTTTCATCAGGCCCGCCGCCATTTGGAAGATCCGGCCCAGAGCGGCTTCTTGTTCGTGCTGACGCCGGAGAAGCTACCGATTCTGGAGACCGAGCGCGCAGTACAGGCGTTGGGTGAGGCGGGTATTCCGGTGGTCGCCACCCTGGTCAACCGGGTTATTCCGGCCAACGCCGATGGCGCTTTCTTACAGCGCCGCCGCGATCAGGAGGCGCAGTACCTGCAACAGATCGAGGCCTCCTTTGCAGCACTGCCGCGCCCGCAGCTGCCCTGGCTGGAGACCGACGTGCAGGATATCCCCGCCCTTGAGCAGGTCGCCGCACTGCTGGCGGCGCAGGGTTTCTAGGGTCTGTTGCCGTTTCGTTCTCCCGTCTGTTGCTGCCTGTAAAGCCGGCAATCAAGGAGAGGGGAGCGTAGTTTGTTCAGCACATCCCTGTGCCTCACCCCTTCGGGGCTAGCGCACAAAAACGCTCCCTGCGCTTTTGTGGTCATTCCATATAAACGACGAACGACGCGGAGTGGCGGCTTTACAGGCGCAACCTCGGCGGCCCCACCCGCAGGGCCAGGGCCATTTTTCGGCCATGCTGCGTTGTCGGTCGCTTATGTGGAGCGACCACACCGCACTCCCTCCGCCTTGCCTGGCCGAAAAATGGCCTCCGGCAGGCGGGTGAACGAAACGGCAACAGACCCTAGGCGCCGTCAGCAGCCAAGCACGCTTTACTGCAACCGCAGCGGCTGGCCGGCCGCGCGGCGCACCTCCTGCCACTGCTCCAGTGTCTGCGCGGCCTGCTCGCCGGGCAGCGAGCCCAGAATCTCGAAATAGTCCTGACGCAGCAGGTCTGCCATCACCTCGGCGCGTGGTTTGATGCGCACGGCGTAGACCGTTTGCAGGTTCTGGTGATCAAAGGCTCGCCAGGTCTGCGTGTCTTTCAGCAGCTCATAGCTGTGCCCTTCCAGCGCACGAATCAGCGCCTCGCTGTCCAGCGAGCCAGTACGAGTGACCGCATCCGCCCACTGATAGACGATGCTGTACGCCGAGGCAGCAGAGCTGGAAGGATAGGTTTCATAGCGAGCGGCAAAGTCGCGAACAAAAGCCTCGCCACGGGCATAGCCAAACTGCTGCGGCACATTCCAGGCCCAGGGCACTGCCCCCAT
>MDTD01118930.1_pt1 | contig 13487 bp, 9 predicted proteins | sample 811221 | NCBI WGS metagenome assembly MDTD01 (sample SAMN05326646, study PRJNA326480) | marine metagenome | isolation source: seawater | place: Pacific Ocean: South West | collected 2011
GAAGAAGACAGAAACAAAGTCATACAAGAAGAAAAGGCAAAAATAGAAGAAGAAAATAGTGAAGGTGGAAAATACGTTGTCAGTGTCCGGTCCTTTTTTCAGGGAAATGAATTTTACTATTTTGTATACCAAGATTATACAGACGTAAGACTTGTCGGTACACCTCCAGCTAGTGTAGGTAAATTTGGAGGTGATACAGACAATTGGGAATGGCCTAGACACACTGGAGACTTCTCCATGTTCAGAGTATATGCAGATGCCGATGGCAACCCTTCAGAATACTCCACAGATAATGTTCCATTAAAACCGAAACATCATTTACCGGTGAACATTAATGGTATTGAGAAAAATGATTTTGCCATGATTCTCGGATACCCTGGAAGAACAAACCGTTGGCTTCCAGCGGGCGGTATTGATCAAAATGTTAAATATGCCTATCCAGCCTGGGTAGAGGCATCAAAGAAAGCTATGGATGTCATGAAAAAATACATGGACAAAGATGATGCCGTTAGATTAAATTATGCTTCCAAGTATGCAGGAGTTGCCAATTATTGGAAAAATCGCCAAGGTATGATTGATGCCTTAACGAAATTCAAAACTGCCGAATCAAAGGCAAAAAATGAAAATAAGTTTGATAAATGGGCTGCTAAAAAAGGCAATTCTGATTATAAAGGTGTGATTAGTGACATCAACAATTACTACGAACTCACCAACGATAAAGCAAGACACGACAATTACTTAAGAATGGTTTTTAGAGGTTCAAAGTTTGCCACGGTTTCAAGAGGACTTGGAAAAGTTCTATCAAAATATGCTGAAGATGAGAGCACTATTGATCAGGTACATTATGCCATGCAGGATTTCATGGAAACCTCCGACATATCTCTTGAAAAGGAAATGCTTTTAGAAATGCTCAGACTTTACACTAAAAAAGCCGGAAATAACTTACCTCAATCTATTGATTACTATTCGAATGAAATGAATATTCCTTTAGATGAGTATTTGGAGGCTATTTATGAGTTAAGCATATTCACCTCGGAGAATCGTCTAAAAGCTTTTTTAAAGATTCCAAATAAAAATCTTATCGAAAATGATCCATTAATGATTTTATCAAATAAGTTAATTGCTCATTATTTTTCAACTGACACCAAAATAGAGGAAGCCGAAGAAAAATTCGACAGGGCCTACAGAATGCTTGTTGATGGAATGCGAAAATCAGGATTGAGCCCTGTAATCTATCCTGACGCCAACTCTACGCTAAGACTGAGCTATGGAAAAGTGAGCCCACTGCCTAAAGACGCAAGTAATGATGCAGCTGAAAACTATTACACAACTCTGAAAGGAACTGTAAAGAAATTTGTTGAGGATGATCCTGAGTTCGATTTACCACAAGGATTGATTGATCTATACAATAAAAAAGATTTCGGACCTTACGCAGATGAAGACGGTTATATGCCTGTCAACTTCCTTACCAATAACGATATTACGGGTGGAAATTCAGGATCGCCCGTTTTGAATGGAAAAGGTGAATTGATCGGCTTAGCCTTTGATGGTAACATTGAAGCTATGGCGGGAGATGTTATTTTTGACAAGAAGCTTCAAAAAACCATTAATGTGGATATTCGCTATGTGTTGTTCTTAATTGATAAATATGCAGGAGCAAAACACATTATTGAAGAAATGACAGTGGTTCAATAAATCACCGCTTAACTAATTGAGTAAAGCCCTGTGAAAACGGGGCTTTTTTAATTTAAAGTATCTGAAAGCATTGAAACATGAAAAAGGGCCTCACCTATTTCATTTTCCGAGATCTCGTTGTGATAAGAACATTCACCAATCTTATGAAGTAAAACAGAAAAAATCTTTCCTCCCTCGTTCTTTTTGTCATTATACATCAATTGAATGATTGATTTCACATCAGCATCTGTAAATGTGATAAAAGGATAAACCCTCGTTAATACTGACTCAATTTCTTTAAAATGCTCTTTGCTCAATAAACCACGATTCATGGAGACAAAAGATTCAGCACAAATGCCTAGGGCTACCGCATGACCATGCGATAGAGGTGAGGTTTCCAAAAAATGCCCCTCGATCGCATGACCAAAAGTATGACCAAAATTCAATATTTTTCTTTCTCCAAGCTCATGCATATCTCTATCAACGATATCCACTTTTAATTGAATACATTTCTCAATGATATCATTTCGATTGAAATCACTTTCTTTTGAAAATCCTTTAATATCTTCAAATAAGTACTTGTCACGAATCAAGGCGTATTTCATCATTTCTGCAAACCCATTATAAAATTCTGATTCTGGTAGCGTTGTTAAAAAAGATAAATCAACATAAACATTTTTTGGTGGAATAATTGTTCCAAGCTGATTTTTATAGGGATGCAAATCGATACCATTCTTACCACCGATTGCCGCATCTATCATCCCTAATAAAGATGTGGGTATATGAATAAAGTTCATTCCTCTTTTATAAATTGATGCCAAGAATCCGCCCATATCTGTCACCATTCCACCTCCGAGATTGACAACAAGGTCACGCCGCCCAAATCCATACTCAGAAAATGCATTCCAAACCTGCATACAAACTTCCATCACCTTATTCTCCTCACCAACAGGAAGAAGGATGATTTCAGATTTCTCTAATTCTGGGAAGGTTGTAATAAGGTATTCCAAGCAACAGTCGTGGGTATTTTGATCAACAATAATAATGATACGCTGGGCACTATACCCCTGAAGTAATTTTGGTAAAGAAGACTCGGTTAATGGACCGATTTCTACCTCGTAATTTGAACTTGAAATAACTCTCATCTTTATTAAAAAATGGAATCAAATATACTGAATATTCATGCTATATTTCATAATATCCAAAAACCCATTATTTTTACGAAGTGTTAAATTTCAATGATACAAAAGTAGCCTTCAAAATTAAATCAAATACAGATTTAAAAAGGGCCTATTGGCTATTTCGAATTATCGGTTCTCCTGCCGTAGTCAAAATAGGTAAATTCCTTATGATCATAGCGCTCAAGCTGCGATTACCTGTAAATTTCATTGTTAAAAGAACCATTTTTAAACAATTCTGTGGTGGTGAAACCATAAGCGAATGCGACAAAACCATACAAGAGCTTGGGACACATCAAATAGGAACCATTTTAGATTATTCAGTGGAAGGGAAAATGAGAGAAGATGACTTTGATCAAACAGCAAAAATCATCATCCAAACCATAGAGAAAGCAGCCTCGGAAAAATCGATTCCCTTTGCCGTTTTTAAAATCACAGGCATCAGTAAGTTTAGTCTCTTGGAAAAAGCATCGGAAAAAAAAGAACCCCTTACTTCTTTGGAAGAAAAGAGGCTAAACCAAGTTAAATACCGAATCAACGAAATTTGTTGTAAAGCAAAGCAAATGGGAGTTCCGGTTTTTATCGATGCCGAAGAAAGTTGGGTACAGGACATTATCGACCAATGGGCTTTCGAAATGATGTTACTATACAATAAGGAAAAATGTATCGTTTACAATACGATACAGATGTACCGCCATGATCGATTGGAATACTTGAAAACCTGCTTTTCCAAAGCCAAGGAGGCAAACATCTCTTATGGTGTCAAGCTTGTCAGAGGCGCCTACATGGAAAAGGAACGTTTGAGGGCAGAAGAAATGGGTTACCCCTCTCCTATTCAACCCGACAAAAAATCATGCGATATTGACTACGACCTAGCATTAGATTATATATTGGATAAAATCAATTATTTCTCTCTTGTTGCCGGAACTCATAATGAAGGTAGCTCTTTAAAACTAGCACTTTCTATAATGGAAAGGAATATTTCAAAAGACGATTCAAGAATCTATTTTGCTCAACTTCTTGGAATGAGTGATCATATTTCCTTTAATCTGGCTCATCATAAATTTAATGTGGCTAAATACGTTCCCTTTGGACCTGTAAAGGAGGTAATGCCCTATCTGCTAAGACGCGCCGATGAAAACACATCTGTGGCAGGCCAAACAAGCCGGGAATTAAGCTTAATTAAAAAAGAACTTAAGGAAAGAAAAATTAAAGCGAAGTCTTCATCAATTTAAAAGTCAAGCCTTCTGTTTTTGCATAATACATGCCATCTGGAAATGAATTCAAATCCAGGAGACCCATACCTTCAATACTTTTAATCAATATTTGCTGCCCTAGACTATTATATACCCTCAATTCCTGAGACAATCCTTGTTTAGCTCTTAAATGAAACACACCCGATGAAGGATTCGGATAACAAACAAAGAGGTCATCATGATTTTCATTCAGATTCACTAAAGTATCAATGGTATAATAATCGGCTGCATTTGGAAAGGATCCATCAGTTCCGCCTTTAAAAATAAAGATATTACTTCCTCCACTCATAGGATAGGTGGTTTGTCCTACAGCTATAAAACCGCCATCAGATGTCGCTGAAAGCTGCCTTACCTGATCTAGTCCGGCATTATTAATGGTTGAAAAATTATTCATCCATACCAATGACTGAGTAGTATAAAATGAAAAATACACATCATAATCATCCTGAAAGGTGAATTCATTAATAGACCGATAGCCCAATAAAGTATTATTTAAAGAGGGCATGTATATAATTTCGTCTCCAATTTCATCTCGAATCTCACTATTATCAATATCTGTTTTTTCTACGATTGGGTTACCATTAAAATCAAAACGAGCACGATATAAGTCGTGGTTGTATTCGTTTATTTCTCTTGATCCAAGAGCGTAAAAATCTCCATCACCTAAAGCAACATCATGCAGTGCATATTTACCACTTAATGGCCCAACTGTTCTTGACCATATCTCTTCACCATTACTATTTATTTTCATTAGGAACCCCTTTTGAAACAAGGAATCTTGTTCATAAAAGTAACCCGCAACAACAAATAAGCTATCCTCAACTCTGATAACACTTGTAGCAGATGAAGATTCCCATTCATTCAAGGTTTTTGTCCACAAGGTGTCTCCACCGTTATTGATACTTAACATATAAACGTATTCATTACCCGAGGAAACAGGCCGTGATGAACCAACCATAATGATAGAGGTATCTTTCGAAAAAACGGCATCGTTTAAAAATTCCCATGCCTCACTTGAGCCATAAGACTTTTTCCAAAGTTCATTACCAGCAGCGTCTGTATGTATAACGAGGCCATTATAATCGCCCGCTCCGATAGAATTGGTACTCCCTATTGTATATATACCAAGATCTGAATTAAAAAGAACTCGATTGGCATCATCGTACTCACTTCCTCCATATTGATAACTCCATTGGTAGGTTCCTGTGCTATCTATCTTTAATAAATACACCTGACTTCCACCTCCCCAGCTTGTTGTCGATCCAGTTACCAAAAAAGAGGAATCGGGGTACTCTATTACTCCTTTACCAATGTCATATCCACTTCCGGAGTAAAGCTTGTAAAATTTGGACTGTCCAGCAACGGAGGTCACAAATACAAAACACAATAAAATAAGAGCTAAAACACGCATGACAACTTTATTACAATAGATTCTCCTGTTTTACTAAATAAATTTTCGGATGCAATTCCCAATTCGATTTTCTTAAAGCAAAGCGCACTATACATACCCCATCTCAACTGCGAAAAACCACCATAACTTAGCTGAGCACCTATTCTATACCATGATGCAGCACGAAAATCAAGTCCCCCAAACAACATTGGAATGTAGGCTTTATTCAAAAAGGTTCTAAAACCAAAAAAGCCTTGAATCTTTTTAGAAGACATGGGGTCAATTAATTTTGAAAATTGAAACATGGCTGGTAAAAGGATTATCGAGTTTCTAGTACCTGAACTGTCACTAAGTTCCGAAATAAGCTCATCACTATCATTGAAAATGGTTTCAGCATTGATCAAGTCATCAATCTGATAACTGCTGTAGTTGAAGCTGTTGTTTGAATTGTATTTTTCACCCTTCATTACAGCAAAACCAAAATTTCTAGCCAGTAATTGAAAGTGAATATGATCATCTTTATTCTTTTTCATTTTGAAACGATAATCAATATCTAGCGCCAGACCTAAACCCTTAAAATACCCATTTCTTAATGCTCTTTCAGCCGACCCACAAAGCTCAACAGCCATTGAATCTAATTCCTGATTTTGATATACATAGCTGTCACCAAAAACACCTTGAACGTAATTATTTAATCCGACAAAATTAAATGCCAAAGATGACCTAGTTCTTTTATCAATTAATCCAAAACCTAATTTCTGAAAAGTGACTGAGCTGAATTCACTACCCGCTAAATTAGCGGTATCACCAATAAACATCTCATTTCCAAAAAATGCCAAATCAAATATATCTTTGGAATAAATCATAGACGAAAAATTGTAAATACCACCTTTTACAATAAGTCCGATTAGGGAATCTTTAAATAATCCAAGCCTCTCGTTTCTATATTCAAACTCAGCATTCATTTCAAGACCAAAACGATTGATTTCATCGTGTCGATCACTTGAGAGTTGTTTCATTTCATTATCAATGAATCCTCCATAAAAAAACGACCGTGTAATATCTTTTCCTATTGAGGTAGACTGATAATCAGCCACACCAGAAAAAATAAAGTGTTGTTTTCCTTGTCCAACAAATGAGCCTTGATCAACTGGTAGCATGTTTTGAGACCTCAATGAATAAAGTGATAGAACAATAATAAAAAACAAAAGACTTTTCATTACTCGATTGTGTTTCTAGTTGTTGCTTTAAAATAAGAGCGAAATGTAAGAAAAGCATTACTCGGAATAGCTTGAGGAGTAAAACCATCCGCCGTACTAAACTCAGCCCTTAGTATAACTTGATCAATACGATCGAGATCGTCGATAATGGAACGATTCAATACAATTTCTGCTGAAGTTTCATTTTTTAATAAATTTTCTGAAGGATCCAACAGCCCCTCCATAGCAGAACCGATTTCATTTACATTGGTGATTTCATGAATTACCGAGCCCAATTCATCTAAAAAAAACAAATGAAGCATTCCAGAAATCGGAAAAGCATTCACGGCACTTATATTTAGGCTTACTTCCTCAGCAACAATGAAATCTTGAACTATTTTTGAAGAAAGATTAAGCGACAAAGTATCTTCTATCGTCAATCCATTCAAACCAACACTCAATGGAAATTGAGAACTTAAAGAAAGTTTCAGCCTGCTGTTTGGAAAAACCTCATTGTAAGACCCCGTGATATTACCCAATGGATTCATACGAACCTCATAACCCAATTCATGGGTGAATCCCAAGTTTTCAATATACGCTGTCATGTTGCTATTACTGTTGTCAAAAGAAATCATTTGACTACTGGGCGTCAACGATGACCAAAAACCTGAAGCAGGGGAAATCAATTGAGGAGCACCTATTAATGGAGAACTTAGATGGACAGTTTGAGGAATATAATTGGTGTTTTTGAGAAGGCTTATATTAGTACTAAAGGGAATCTTTGTACCATTCGAAACAGTGATATCTATTGGTATCTCATTCAAGGCAAGAGTGCCTGATGTGATTTGATTTAGTAGGGGTACCTCAAAAGAGATCGTATCTGAAAAAACTTGATCACCAAAATAACCCTGAGCATAACCAATGCTTACATCAACAAATTTTACTTCAACTTCAAAAATGTCAGATGTGCTTATAGGAACAGCGACACCTTCCGGATCACTCATAATACTTAAAGAAGTTTGCAAAGTATTGAAACCTGAGACATTTACTGTTCCCTCAACATCTTCTCCCCTCAAATCAATCTCATAACCATCTAAAACAATCTCATCAACTGAAACAGAGGGTTCATCAGTTGTACCAGCGGGAATGAAGAAAGTTTGCTCCAATGTTAATCCATTTTTAACGACACCTGGCATTTCAATGGTATAATAGGCCCCTGTAGCTATAGGATTAAAAACTTTTAACTCGATAACACCGTCATTGACAATGATTCTTTTGAGCTCGACATCGGGAATTGAAAGCTCATGCGATTCAACTTCGTTATAGAAGGTAAAACCTGCAGGCACACTTCCTATACCTATTGTTGGACTAAATGATTGAGCGATTGTTGTATCCGGAATAATTAAAAATTCACTCAATGAAACATCCAAAATATCTCGCTTCAAATCGACTAAATAATTAATTGAGCTATAGTTGTTTAATGTACTGTCATTATGAAAGTTAGAAAAATCAAGAGTATCTGAAACAAAAGGAAAAACCCAAGCAGACTCCCAACTCGTCGATTCCTTTTTACAAGACAAGGTGATACCCATAAAAACAAGCAAGAGAAAAAAATAATAAAATAGAGCTTTTATATTCACGCGCGTTCAATAATCGTTGCATATCCCTGACCTACACCAATACACATGGTTACTAATGCATAACGTCCCTTCATGCGTTTTAGTTGCCGAGCAGCGGTTAGCAATATCCTTGAACCAGACATACCTAATGGATGTCCAAGAGCAATGGCTCCACCATTTGGATTGATACGGGAATCGGTATCTTCCAGCCCCAAACTCCGACAACAAGCCAGGACCTGAGCTGCAAATGCTTCGTTCATTTCAATTACATCCATATCATCTAAACTAAGTCCAGCACGTTTTAAAGCTTTTTGAGACGCGTAAACCGGTCCAATACCCATAATTCTCGGTTCAACTCCCGCAACCGCAGCAGAAACAATTCGAGCAAGAGGCTTTAAGGAATGGTCTTTAAGAGCTTCTTCAGATGCAATTAGAAGAGCAGCTGCTCCGTCATTTAAACCTGATGAGTTTCCGGCCGTAACAGTTCCTTCTTTTTTGAATACCGCCCTTAGGCCCGATAATGATTCTAAAGAGGATCCTGCACGAGGGAATTCATCTTCAGAAAACAATATAGGGTCCTTTTTTCGTTGCGGAATAATTACTTTACATAATTCATCATCAAAAAACCCTTCCCTGATGGATTGCTGTACTTTCTTTTGTGACCAGAGTGCAAAACGATCTTGAGAATCTCTGTCAATATTAAATTTTTCTACTAAATTTTCTGCAGTAACTCCCATACCTTCTACCCCATACATTTCTTCCATTTTTTTATTAACAAAACGCCACCCAAATGAAGAATCATGCATTTTTGCATCCCGACCATAAGCGGAAGATACTTTAGAAATGACCCAAGGGCCTCTTGTCATATGCTCAACCCCTCCAGCAATATACAAGTCACCTGCACCATCTTTAATGGCTCGGCTTGCATTAACAACAGCCGCCATACCTGATGCACATAGACGGTTGACCGTCTCGCCGCCTGAACTAACTGAAAGCCCCGAAAGCAATCCAGCCATCCTCGCAACATTTCTATTGTCTTCTCCAGCCTGATTGGCACATCCTAATATAACATCCTCAACTTGATTAAAATCCAAACCCGAATGCCTATCCATCAAACTTTTTATAGCGATAGCGGCTAAGTCATCCGCTCTAACGGGAGATAAAGCACCCCCAAAATTCCCTATAGGTGTTCTAATTCCATCCACTATATACGTCTGCTTACTCATAAAAATGTTTTGATATAAAAATACTATTTTTCATGTGATGGGATGACGATATCTGTCTATATTGTTACATTTGGTATTCAGAATTCCAAATGAAGAATTACAGTAAACTTTCATCTAAAGACATTTTATTTTTCAAATCTTTATACAAAGACAGAATGCATACGGATGTCGAATCATTGAAAATCTATGCACATGACGAAACAGAAGATCTTCATTTTCTGCCGGCAATAGTTTTGATGCCTAAAACAGTTGATGAGATTTCGAAAACAATGGTCTATTGCCACCAACATGGCATCCCGGTTACACCAGCAGGAGCAAGAACTGGACTGAGTGGAGGGTCACTCCCTATTTACGGAGGGGTTCTTCTTTCAACAGAAAAATTAAATCAAATTATCAAAATAGATGTAAAAAATCATCAAGTAACTACTGAACCTGGTGTGATCACACAGGTGCTTCAAGAAAAAGTTAAAGAAAAGGGACTATTTTACCCGCCAGACCCTGCAAGTCGTGGATCCTGTTTTATTGGAGGTAACGTATCAGAAAACTCTGGAGGACCAAAGGCTGTGAAATACGGAGTTACACAAGATTATGTATTGAATCTGGAAGTTGTAATGCCCGATGGAGCAGTGATTTGGACCGGAGCCAATGTTCTTAAAAATGCTACTGGTTATAATTTAACACAACTAATCGTTGGTTCTGAGGGCACATTGGGCATCATTACAAAAATTGTTTTAAAGCTCATCCCTCATCCAACGAAAGACCTACTTATGCTTGTACCCTTTTACAAAGCAGATAAAGCATGTGAAGCAGTTGCTGCAATATTTAAAGAAGGAATCACACCAAGCGGCCTAGAATTTATGGAGAGAGATGCCTTGGTTTGGACACAGGAATTTACAGGAGACCAATCTATAAGTGTTGCTGATAATCATGAGGCTCATTTATTAATAGAGGTAGATGGATTTGACTCTGAACAGCTCATGAAAGAATGTGAAGCCATTCTTAAAGTTCTTGAACCATTTGATACAGATGAGATCTTGTTCGCAGATTCTGAAGCACAAAAAGATAAGCTTTGGAGTTTGAGACGCAAAGTTGGAGAAGCCGTGAAATCTCAATCCACTTATAAAGAGGAAGATACTGTTGTGCCAAGATTTGAGCTCCCAGAACTCCTACGTCAAGTCAAATCAATTGGCCGTAAATATGGGTTTAAATCCGTTTGCTATGGACATGCAGGTGATGGAAATTTACATGTTAACATCATCAAAGGAAACCTTACTGATCATCAATGGAACAATGAACTTCCTAAAGCCATTAGAGAGATTTTTAAGGAGGTGGTAAAGCTTGGCGGCACTCTTTCCGGGGAGCATGGTATTGGTCTGGTTCAAAAACCATACATGGATATCGCGTTTCCAGAAATCACACTTGAACTGATGAGAAACATCAAAAAAGTATTTGACCCCAAGGGTATATTGAATCCTGGAAAAATATTTTAGTGTTTATTTCATCCAGTTTAGGTGTCTGGAATAAAGAAGCACAAAAAGAAGGGAAACCAATCCATTAGCTAATAAAATCATCCATGGAACCTGAGAAGGATCTACTATAAAATAATACTGAATAAGAACTAATAAGGAATAAGATATATACAAATGAAAACCTAACTTCAATCCTCGAAACATTAAAACAGCTCCAGCCATACCAATGGCATAAAAAATAAAAGAAAGGCCATTAAACAAAGTAAAATTCTGAATAGTCGCATCTGAAATCACACTCATTTTTTCGATAAATTCAATCAAGAAATCAGATTTCACTTCTTTAGCAATTTTCATTGATTGAGCCATTTCAGCCTTCATTTGTTTTATAACCGATTGGTTTGGAGGCCCTTGCAATAAATTTGTTAAGGCCGACAAAAGAGAGAGCCCAGTGCTGATTGTAGTTAGGATAAACAATATCCATAACCCTGTAGGTCTTTTTTGTTGAGGTTTTTGCTCTGCTTGTTCTTGCATTTTAATCTTTAGTTAAATAAAAATTGAGTTGATTTATTCATGTCTATAGATATCACACGATCTTCATCAATAAAGGAGACATGTTTTCGATAAGATAAAATTAATTCTTCATTGGGAGGTGATGATTTGAGTGGTCTTCTAAACTCGATCGCTTGCACTGCAGTGAGCATTTCAATACCAATAATATTCTGAACATTTACGACAACTCTGTGAAGTTTTGTTGCTGCATTTGCACCCATACTCACATGATCTTCTTGACCATTACTTGAATCAATCGAATCTACTGATGCAGGAGTGCATAGTTGTTTATTTTGACTTACTAAAGAGGCGCAAGAATATTGGGCGATCATTAAACCGGAATTCAAACCAGGGTTATCCACCAAAAATGAAGGCAAGCCTCGTTCGCCTGATATTAACTTATAGGTTCGCCTTTCAGAATTACTACCCAATTCTGAAAGCGCTATTGCCAAGTAGTCAAGAGACAAAGCCAACGGTTGCCCGTGAAAATTACCGGCTGAAATAATTTCATCAGTTTCAGGGAATATCGTTGGATTATCCGTTACTGCATTCAGCTCATTTTCAAAAATTCTCTGACAGTAATGCAAGGTATCTAAGCTTGCTCCATGGATCTGAGGGATACACCTTAAAGAATAAGGATCTTGAACGTGATTCTTTTCTTGCTTCATCAATTCGCTTCCATCCAGTCTTTGTAATATGTAGTTGGCAACATAAATCTGACCTTGTTGGTTCCTAAGTGCATTCACATTACTTTTAAAAGGAGATAGAAGTCCCTGAAAAGCATCAATCGTAATGGACGCTACATTATTTGCATTATTTAAAATATCAAAGCCTCTCGAAACTCCAAATGATAAGTAGGCTGACATAAACTGTGTTCCGTTTAATAGTGCCAAACCTTCCTTGGCCTGCAACCTTATTGGATTCAAGCTATATTCCTGAAGAACATCTTTAGCTTGTCTTCTCTCACCTTTAAAGTAGACCTCTCCTTCTCCAATAATAGGTAAGGACATATGGGCTAGCGGAGCCAAATCACCTGAAGCACCTAGGCTCCCTTGCTCATATATTATTGGTAATATATCTTCATTGTAAAAAAAAAGAATTCGTTCAACAGTATCCAACTGAACACCCGAATGCCCTTTACATAAACCAATAGCTTTTAGCAATAATATACGCTTAACAATCTCATCAGGAACTTCAGCACCAATACCGCATGCGTGTGACCTAACAAGGTTCAGTTGTAATTCTTCCAATTCATCATGACCAACCACAGTATCACACAATGAACCAAACCCCGTATTAATTCCATAAATAATTTGATCTTGAGACTCTAACTTGTGAGTCAAATACTCATGACAGTCAACAATTGCCTTCTGAGCCTTTGGACCTATCAAAACGTTTACTCCTGAAGAAATAATTTTTTCAAAATCCTCCAAAGTATAGTGCTGGTTGTTGATGTAATGAGTTTCCATAACTAATCACGTATCATTTTTGCAAAATCCTTTGCGAAATAGGTAAGTATACCATCTGCCCCTGCTCTTCTGATACATAAGAGCATCTCGCATACGGCAGCATTATAATCCAACCAACCATTTTTAGAAGCTGCATGAACCATCGCATACTCACCACTCACATTATAGGCAGTGATGGGGACGGGATAATTTTCTTTCAACAAATGAATCACATCTAAATAACACAACGCTGGCTTGACCATGAGCATATCCGCTCCTTCGTCTATATCTAGACTGGCCTCTATTAAAGCTTCGTTTTTATTGGCAGGATTCATTTGATATGTTTTTTTATCTCCATTCTTAGGTGCCGATTTTAAAGCATCTCTAAAAGGACCATAAAATGAGCTGGCATACTTCGCTGTATAGGACATGATGCTCGTATCGGTGTATCCTTTCTTGTCTAATGCTTCACGAATAAA
>MDTD01055662.1_pt1 | contig 13486 bp, 19 predicted proteins | sample 811221 | NCBI WGS metagenome assembly MDTD01 (sample SAMN05326646, study PRJNA326480) | marine metagenome | isolation source: seawater | place: Pacific Ocean: South West | collected 2011
CGTAACCACAATTACTACATTCTTGTGCTAGATAACCACCACGAATCATTCTCTCTTGTAGCTTCCAATGTGGATAGTTGGGATGTTTACCATCGAATAAGTCTTGTATCTTTACCCCGTATTTCGTATCCTTGACCGTAGATATACCAAGACCCGTTGGGTTCTTATTCTGCTCGAATAAATCATACATCTTAGCGTATTTCTTAAACGTGTTATAAGCTACACCGAGATGTTTAGCGGCAGCTCTGATAGATAGTGTAGAACGTATAGCCCATTCTATTCTACTCTTTGGAATAGGTTTAGACCTAAAAGGGTTTTTCTTTTTAGGACTATTCTCTTTCTGATATAGGTCGTTTAAATCTGACATTAACCTAGATGACCACCCTTATATTCATCATCTAATAAATCACGTGAGTATACGTAATCACCACCTAATTCTTTTCTCTTGTTCTTCTTGTATTCAGATATACCACCACCCATATCTAGAAACCAACCATTACCTGGTTTTCTAATCTGTTCCATTATTTCACCAACTAATAATTCACGACCAGCGTCTGAGTGTAGATTTACATCTTTAAAGTCTTCTAATACTGATAATATTACGTCTTCAAATTTCATTTTATTTCTCCAAATCTGGATTTGTTTGTTCTTCTTTCCACCAATCATACTTACCTATAAAGGCATGTTTTTCCTTAGCCGACTTTACCTCAAACACCTTATCAAAATCTTCCTCTGACAGTTGTTTTCTACCCATGAAATATGTTTTAGCACCTTGTAGTCCTATATTAGCTAAATCAACCCTATCAATAGGTTCAGGATGGCTCTTACTAATTAATTCAAAAATCATATTAATGTCTCCTATTTTAATATTATTCCCCAAGTTGTATATCCATCAAACCATTCTGCCGTTAGATATAATGTGTCACCAATCATCGACTTTACTGGTGCTATCATGTTACTTATCTCACCGTCACCGTTACTGATACTTGTAGCGTTAGTCGTTGGTACTTCCATACCTGAAAACCCTACCATAAAACTAGTATCACCATAGACGTACTGACCAGTGACATAACTAAAGTTTCTATCTACAATATAACCTAAAGTGTCACCAAGATACCAATACATATCACTATACCAAGTTATCCAAAATCCTTCTACTGGTACTTCACCATATTTTATGTTTCCACTTACCCTATGTATTGTTTGCCAATTAAATCTGTCCATCTTTAATTGATAATACCCATTACTATCTTGTGGTAACCTCAAATCAAATGACAACGAGGCAACACGGTCTTCCCCTCTGTTATCCTCACAGGATACTAATAATAATAAACTAAATATTACGCTTAATTTTGTCCCTATCTTTAGTAGATTTTTCATCTTGTTTTTTTGACCTTTCTTTTTTATTAATCTTCTCACGAATAGCTCTTTGATTAGTTTCTTGTTCAACTTCGTCCCAATCTTCCCAATTACGTATGTTTGGCATCTATAACTCCTATACCTAATATTACGAAAAAAAGCATATACTTGTCAAGTGCTTTTTATCTTCCAGTCATTTAATTTATCTAAAAATTCTGTTATCGTGTATTGTTTATTTTGTTCGTCTTTTATCTGTAATGAATCTAATAACTCTGGCTTAGTATTTACTATTTTACTCAACAAATTTAATCCTAACGACGGATAGAATACGTTAAAACTTTCTTCACCCAACATATTTGTCTCATATACCGAGTCTTTTTCTCCATCACCTTTTAATAATAAGTAGTATATCATTTAAACAATAATTAAATCTTTCTCATATGTTTCTAGTGAATTTATGGTAAATTTAAATATATCATACTCCATCTCACCAATATCACCACTATCAGTTAACATTTCTGACAGATTTACTATCACTTGAAAGTTATTTGCGTTCAACATTTTAGCATCAAACTCTATCACAATGTCGTTATCTGGTTCATTGTGATACACGTGTTTAATTCTATCTGATAAGTTAAAATCAGTATCTGGTTGTTCATGTTTTATATAAGACTCATTTAAACCTGTGAACTCAGTATATATGGTAGAACACCAAGGTTCTAATTCTTTTAACAAATTCATATCACAATTTTTAACCACAAAACCAATATCATACTTATGTGGAACGATAGGATACATCATGTTATCATGTTTAACCATGTGACCCCATTTACGGATAAAGTTTCTTGTACTACGAAGATTTTGAGCTAACCACTCACTTGATTCTCTACCTTTCATGAACACCTGACCAGCTGGATTTCTTAAAGCTCCGTCTTTAAATCTACTACCACGACAAGTCATGTGATAAACAAAACCTCCCCAAGTCTGAACTAAATCATAACCATTCAACACGAACCTATTAAATATATCAGAGTCCTCTTTTGATTGTGGTGCGTATAGTGGGTCGTGTCCATTAATTGATTGAAAATCTTCCTTATAGATAGCCCATGGAGCGAATATACCTTTTGTTGGTTCCTTTACTTCCACCTCCGATAAAAATTTCATTAATCCATCCTTATCAAACTCCTCTGGCTCGATACCAAAGTCTTTCAATATTTTCTCTGGGCCATCAGGGTGTAAAGGTGGTTCTATTCTTGTAGCTGAAACTACAGTTCCAGGTTTAATTAACTTTAATATTTCAGTATCTAAATTAGGACAGGCATACATATCAGCGTGATATATCATTACGATATCATTTGTAGCGTAATCGTTAACTAATGTATCATATAGTATTGTATGTCCTAGTCTAGTAGGGCCTTCATTTCTGTGAATCTTAACGTTAGGGTCTTTCTTAACTATCTCTTGCATCCATTCCCAAGTACCATCATCTGAAAAATCATCAGCCCAACATATCTCGTGATGGGAACCTAAGTTCTTTCTGATACTATCGTAAGACCACTTTAAATATTTTAGATTATTCCTACTTGGTTGAATAAAACTTATTGATTTCATTTTTTCTCTCCGAATACTTTTTTAACCATTTGATTTAACTCATCATATTTTCTATTACTTGGATTACCATTCCATTTTTTATGGTCATCATAAATTAGATGAAGTGGTGCATTAGATAACTTTTTATAAAAACAATCTGGATGAGTTAAATATCCAGGTCTTTCAACTTCTCTACCACGAGTGACATGCATGATTATTGGTTTTCCGAAATATGCACATAGTTGACTTCCTGCACCAGAAGTAGTTATAAAACCTTCTGTTTCTGTAAATAAATTTAGATTTAAGGTGCTATAGTCTAAATCCGTGTCTTTCCATAACTTGTTTATATTAATAACATCTTCAAAATAATCACACAACTCATAATCTGTTATTACTCCTATACCATCCACATCAGCTGTTATATCACTATTTGGTGTCATTATTTCGTTTTGGTCTAAGATAAACTCTTTATTTTCTGGTCTCTTATAAACCACGTTATAACCAGATTCTGTTAAGTAAGTGAATATGTCATATAAACTTTTTATATCTAAACACCCATTTTCTAACCAAGGTGCGTTAAATATATTATTTACGATTACAAATGGTTTAATATTATCAAATATATTAGTTTTATAAATATCTTTGTATGGTGGAACTTCCCACTCTGTATAATCTATGACACCATCAACACCATGTGAGTGATGTAACCATTTGTTTGGTATATCTTTTAACGCCGTAGGATTATCTAAACTACGTTGATTAAATCCCTCTACTACCTCTTCTGCAAAATAATAAAATGGTTTCATACCATTACAGACCGTAACTCTTCCTAACTGACCTTTCTGATGTAAATAATAACAATATGGTATTGATAAAACAACCTCACTAGCAAACTCAGGATTTGTTTCAATATTTTTTTTCATCACAAAATCCTAAATACATCTTTCATGTGATTCATAAAAACTTCTTCACTATATTTTTTATCAAACAATATCTTAGTTTCTTCTGAACACTCTTGATAGAAATTATCATCATTTTTTAACTTTTTAGCTATATTCTTAGCTGAAATAATATCACCTAATTCGACAGTAGTTTTAGGGTGTAATATAATTTGAGTATTTAGGTTAGAATAACCAACACAAGGTATACCAAGATAACTACAATTCATATTAAAAGTCCCAGCGGCTGGTGTACCTAACTGAACTCCAGCGTAAAAGTGATTTAGTTTTTCCATCCATTCATTCCACAACACCCAAGGTATATGATTTAAAATTTGAGTTTCTTCTTTCTTCATTCTACCAGTAGTAGGAGCTGTAACATTATCTGATATTGATAGTGCTACTTGATACGAATCAAAACCACCATATATGGAAACAAAATTACCACCTATGATAACACCATCTCTTTTAACTTCTGGTAAATTTAAAGTATCAGTTAACATTAAAGATGGTAATAACTCCGTTTTCACACCAGTAATACCACCGTAATAATTCATATCAACATAGTTATGACAAAATATTAAATCCATTTCAGTCAATAAATTATAATACCAAACTTGTTCATCTAATGGGTCATCTTGCCAGTAATTATAAGTACTCTCTTGCATTATAGATACTTTTTTACAAACTCTCTTGTAGTTAGATAATAAATCATATTGTAAAAGTGGTCTTCTTTTTTTAGGTATAATCATTATTCCTAAGTCATACAAATCATCTGGTAATTTATGTAAGTTTACCATTGGATGGTGTGTACCATTTGTAGCACAAACCCAGGCTAAATCAGTTCTCATGTTAGGATGATTACGAGGAACTTTACCCTCATAAGAACCCTCAGTAAAAAAACCTATGTTCACCCAAAGACCCTCTCTATTCTGAACTGTTCACAAAACGTTATACCTGTTTTTGAACAAATATAGTTTGAGTGGAATGAATAGATACTATTATCTCTAAAATAAGATTTATTATCTTGTGACTCAAACTTTTTCAATAATTTTACTTTGGCGTATTCTATTATTCCACCTGAGGAGTTTGTATCTCTACTTAAATCCACATAATAGTTTGGAATCCAACTCTCTAACGTACTTGGTGCTCTGTAAGTTACTATACCACATTTAGAAACTCTAATTAGTGCGTAAGCTACTTGATTTACCATTCTATGTTCAAAGTGTGAATCTTGTGGTGGTGTCGTTAGTATTAAATCGTAACTATTCATATCATAGTTTGTCTCAATGTAGTTTACCCAACCATCCTCTGTTTTATCTTTTATAAAACCATTTTTTACAAAAGAACCATTGAGATTTGGTATTTCTGACCAAATACTCTGACACTCTTCGAGTCTACTATAACCTGTCGTATCGTCAAAATCACCACCACCTGATAAGACTAATACATCAAATTGTGTTTCATTAAATTTTATGATTGAACCTAACGCTCCATATTCTGCGTCATCAGGGTGAGCTGATAGACATAGAACCTTATTTGAATTTAAAAACTTCATATAACTATTTCTTCCATGTATCTTATAACTTTTATTTTTTTGGGTTCATTAATAACTATCTTTTTATTTTCTAAAATACTAATAATAATTTCTACAAAATTAACACCAGCTAAGGTAGTAAAAAAAGTACCACCACCAAATCTTGGGTTGACCTCAATAAACTTTGGTTTACCATTATCATCCTCTTTCATTTGAATACACACAGGGCCTTTAAGACCTAAAAAACGACACATTTTTTCACACTCTTGTTCAATATGTTTGTTTGATATTATCTCACCCTTTGAGGATATACCAGCCTTAGTCTGTAATCTTTTTCTAGGAATCGTTACTAATGGTTTTGAATCCATATCACATAAGATATCTATGGTGTATTCTTGACCTGGTAAAACCTCTTGATAAATATATTCAACATCACTTTCGAGTGTTGACATATATTGATGTTTGTCTGGATTTATTACCACACCTCTACTACCACCTAACTCATATCTTGGTTTAGCTACACATGGTAAACTCATTGAGTCTTTTTCTGTTATTGTCTCTGGTAAATCAAAATCATTTTTTGTCATCTCATAAAACTTCCACTTATCATTACATAATTTTATTGTTTTAGAATCTGACATGAAAACGTTTGTCATTTTTGACAAAATCTCAAATTGGTCTATCTCTAAATTACCAGTTGGTAAGATAACATCTATTTCATTGTCTTTTATTATTCTTGCTATTGATGTTATAAAGAAATCTTTACTGGCCTCAGGCACTATATAGGACTCGTCGGCTAGTTCTAATCCAACTGATAAATCAGTTATGTCAGTGGCTATTATTTTATGTTTTTTTTCTACATCAAAATGTCTTAGTGATTTTATGACACCGATTGCAGCAGGCCCCCCCGCTGATGTAACTAATATATTCATACTTTACTCATATAAATGTTTATATGTTCTCTCCATCCAATAATCTACGTGTCTTGGATTATCTGGTATAGAGTTAAAATGATAAATCCAACCAACATCTAGAAAATATAATTTGTCTTCCCACCAGCTGTTACCTGGTATATGTAGTAGATTTTTACGAAACATATCTTGAAAGTTATACTTTAAAGATAATAACTTAACTTTAACATTATGTTTTTTTGTAAGAAAGTTTAATGGAGTTTGTTCAGTAGATGCTCTAATGTTTTTTTCAGCCCATTTTATTTTTTCATTGTTTTCATCATACCATTTTAAGACTTCCTTTATGAAAGGTTTATGACTTTTACTTAGACAGATAAAACCACTATTAAAATAATCAAAAACATCAATATCTAAATCAGGAAATAAATGTTCTTTGTAACCTCTAATACTTCTAGTCACCCACTCGTAACAACCATCATTAAACACCGCACAAAAATCATCACCCGTTTCATCAAAAAAATTAGGGCAGTCTGGATGAATTATCGTATCTGCATCAACAACACAAATTTTATTATAATCAATATCACTATTTTCTAATAAATCATAAACGTACCATTTTTGCCAATTTGGTTTCATGTAAGATTCATCAACAACAAAATCATCTAAGATAAATACCTCACAATTATTTTTACTAGACCAATTCTTCCAACTTTTAGTCGAGTAATCAAAAGCTGATTTATGTCTTTTACCCTTAATGTTAACTTGGAATATTATATTTTTTTTCATATAATATCTTCCCAAGAATAAAATCTCTCTTGGGTGTGTAGATTGTGAGCGTTCCATTCTGATAATTGATTAGCTTTTGTATACCAATCATGTGTTTTTCTAGCACCACCCACATCACCTGGATTAATTTTGTCTTCACCACTTATATACATTCTCTTTTTAATATGTTTTCTATTATGTACTAATAATATATTTTTAATTATGTATTGTGGTAGTTGTCCCCTAAACATTATTAGACAGTTATTCATAAAAGCTGTATCTTCATGTATAAAGAATATACTTCTTGGTATATTGACTCCACTCTTTACAACTGAAGAAGCTATTACTAAACCACAACCATTAAACTTTAGTTGATTAGTTGTTCTTATGTCTAACTCTTCTGTTTTCTCATTAATCTTATCCATCTCGTGTTGGTTCATATTATATCGTAAACTCCACCAATCTTTAGTTTCAACTCTATTACCAATATCCTTAAATGGTTTAACCGTAAAATCTGGATGTTCTAGTATTTCCCAACTCTTATCCCACATTTTACAAGTACCAAAAAAACTAACATACTTTGGTGTTTTTTCTTTTACAGAATCATGTAATTTATCTAAAATATACCAAGTTTGTCTTGGTATTAATGAATCACTCTCCCCCCACATCAACACATCAGCTAATTCACAATATTTCTCATTGAATTCTCTACGATAATCTGCTATAGTATATATATCATCTTTGTTAATGTTAAGTGTGACATTTTCAAAATCCTCTAACATCAAATTAAATCTTTTGGTTATTTCATTCATTGTTATCTTACTAGAATCTAATTTTTCTAAGTCTTCATTAAGATTCAAACAGAAATCTATTAAAACATTTTCTTTATTTTCTGTTAACTCTAATGAAATTTTTAAACTATTTATGTACTCTTCTACCAACTCTATTTCGTAAAATTGTACTAAACAACCTATAGCAAATTTGTTCTTCAGTTTATCCATAAAAATCCTTTATATTCTTCCACGTCTCACTCATTACTTGAAATCTTAATTTTTTATCAAAACCATTGAAATGCCAAATCCAACCACAATTTACGAATTGTAATCCATTTAAAATCTCTTTTCTCATCAAATGTGTTAAGTTCCATTTTTTAGATATTATATTTAATTTTATATTACTCTCACTTAATAGATAATTAACTGGTGTTTGGTCTGAACCTTTTTTCAAAGTTTCGTGTTGTAATTTTAATAACTCATCCTCATTATCCATGTAAAAGTTAAACACCTTATCACAAAAATCAGAGTGTTTATTTTCCATCAGTATCATACCACAATTGAAATATGTCTCCCAATCTAAATCAGAATTAAACATAGATTTATAACCGTTTATACTATCTTGAACCCAACCCACATTATCGTTATCCACACAAGCTGAAAAACCATCTAACTCAAAAATATTTGGTGCATTCCAATGTATCATCGTATCAACATCAACCATTAAAACTTTTTCGTAGGATATACCTGAAGATTTTAACAACTCGTGTACTCTCCATCTCTGCCAAGTCATTTTCATTTCATCTGGGTTTCTTAGTGGTTCGTCCATAACGACTAACTTAGCACCAAATTTATCACAATAGTGTTTCCACGTGGACATTGATATTTCTACATAATCATCGACTTCATTAAGATGTTTAGATTTTACAGCTGGAATGAAGACAACATTACTCATTGATATTATCCAACGCTTTCTTGATAGCACCAACTGGTATAGTGTCATAATCTAAAAAGTTATTAACTACGAATGGTTGATATATATTTAATAATTCTTTTGGACAATATACACTAGGTTTTCTAAGTTTTTCTTTGGTGTCCTCATCAATCTCAAAATAATCAACATGATTTTTTATGTGTTTTGGGTGTTCAAGTACGTCAAAGAACTTTAACCAACCATCTGTTAAATGAGCTTGGGTTGGTCTAAACAATATTTCATTATACTTTAACTCGTTGGTTTTATCTAAACTATGTTTTATAATATCAAAATAACCATGCCATCTTTGTAACTGGTCACACCTCAGTTCTCTAAACTTACCTGGTCTAATCCAAGCATAATGATACGTTATTAAGTCTGTTGGAAATAATTTACCATAACCCTCATCTGGATTATGATAACTAGTGGTCATAAAATTGTTTAAAATATAATTATAAAACTCTCCACCCTTATCATATCTTATACAGATTCTACGAGACATATAATTTCCCTCATGATGATGTTTTTCATCTTGTAGAAACTGTTTTATTTTATTTTTTTCAACATACCAAAAGTTTTGCATATAATCTATCCAAATACTTCTAAATCCTTGACCTGGTTCTATCTGTTCCATATAACCACTAATTTCTTTTACTGAATTTTCGTGATGAAAAACATCACCCTCGTATGGAAATAGATAATCACCCTCTTCTATTTTTAGACCCAACTCATCAAAGTTTGTACAACCTTTTACGTAACAAGCTGTAGAATCCATACTCTTATCATAATCAATCGGATTTAATATTATTTTTGTATTTGTGTATTTCTTTTGAGCTTTATCTACTATTTTTTCTAAATCTTTATAATCAAAAGCTCTTTTTCCGTCTAAAGTGTACTCATCCAACCATTCTTTCGTAAGAGTTTTTTTACCCTCAGTGCCACCAGGAAATAGTCCTTCATTATAAATTATATAATCTGGATTTATAGTATCTATTATATTTGGTATTTGAAATTCTATTAAATGACTTTCTGCAAAAGTCGGTATTATAACTATCTTCTTACTCAAAATCTTATTACTCCATAATTTTGTTTGTAGTTACCCTCTCTAGGATTGTGTGAATTACTCTGATAGATTTCTACGTCTTTTATACTTTCTTTAATGTTTTCAATGTTGTGTGGTTCTAAGTCTTCTATAATATAAATTCCACCAGGATTTATCATTGTTGAAAAATTATTAAACGTTTTTATCTGAGCGTAGTCTTTATGTAACCCATCATCTATAATAATATCAAAACCACCACTATAAATGTTTTCAAATTCTTTTCTATCCTTACCATCTCCTTCAAAAGAATCAACTTTATGTATTTTAACGTTAAAACCATCTAAATTATTTTTTGTTTTTTCAAAATCAGTTCGTATAAAAATATCAATACCAACTATATTTTTTTGATTTTTAAAATAATCATGCCATAATTTTAGACTCTCACCATCTAAAACTCCAACTTCTAAAAGTGATATTGGTTTATTTTGATAGACAGAGAATTCTTTTTCATAAAAATCTTGTATGTAACTATGGTTAGTATGTTTATCTGTATCATATCCTTTTTCATTTAATATGTTAATTAAATACGAATCAGTTTCACTACTAGATATTGGTTTCATTTCGTATCCTTATATAAAGTTTTGTGTTTACTTGATAAAACATTGTTTGGTTTTTCTTTTGTATAATAATATAGTGCTATAGATTTTCTATAAACACCACTAGGTACTTGTAAAGGTTTAGGATGACCATGATATGCAATAACATCACCATCAGGTTGTGTGTTAAAACAAATTAATCTGTTTTTTATGGGTTCAATCTCAACTTGAGGACTTGTTAAGTTGGTATCCCATAACTCTAAGTTACCATTGTAATCTGTTTTCCAATCATCACTTAGATAAAGTATTAGATTTAATCTCCTATGATAACCAGGCATGGAATCTGCTTGATTAAAATCAGCGTGAACTTTTAAAAAACCACCTTGTCCTATCATGTGTAATCCACCACCAGCTAAATTAATATCTGACTTTAAATCAGGTATTTCAAATAAAGAACTTAGAACTGAACAAAAATGTTCACTATTAAAGTAACGTATTATTTTTGTGATAGAACGTAGTGATAAAATTAATTCACTATCTTGACACATATATTTTATACTATTTTTATCATTTGACTTCCATGTCCATAAATGTGAATCTATATCAGGAAATTCTTTAAGCACTGAGTTTAATTTATCTTTAGGTAAAAAATTATCCCAGATTATATGTGGGAATGGTTCAGTTCTAATCATTGACCTCACCATTAATTAATTTTGAAAAGACATTATCAATCTTATTTTTTTGACGACCACGTGATTCATTTGCAACTCTTAATTTAGCTTCATTGACCATAAATTTTTCAAGTGTGGGTTCACCATCATTTTTTTCATAATAAGCCGCTCCAACACCTAAATCGTCAGTTACTAGCTTTTCAACATCTAAAATTAATTTAGCTTCATCGAAAGTTCTCTTTTCACCAATATGTTGATAACCGTGATTTTCAAAAGCTTCTTCAAATAGTTCTACTAATTTTATTCTTATTTCTTTAATTACGGCTTCTTGATGTAAAGCTTCATCTGTCTTACCATCTTTATTAAAAAAATACCATTTTATTTTTTCTGAAATTAATCTGTCGAAATACGCTGAAAGACTATCTACGTTAGTCACTCTCATTTATAACCTCCTGTAATTTATTTGTCATCATTGTTGTGTTAGTGGGGACTTCACTCGGTGCAACATCTTGTTGAACTTTTTTAGTTTTACTAGCCATATCCCACATTGTTCTAGACTTACTAGTTCCTATATTATATATATTACTACAATTCTTGTAAATCAAAAAAATTATTCTCTTAACTTGTTCATCAACGTAATCAAAATTACCGACTTGATTTACCCAAGCTTTTTCATATGGAAATGGATTAGGTTTGTGGGTAACCCTACAAGTTAGAAAGTTATTTGAAAAATTCTCTACGTAACCATCAGCTAATATTTTACTGTACGTATACCAACTACCATCGTGAACTGGTACATCTCTCTCACTAGCAAAACTTTTAGAGTTTGAGTAAACATAATCTGTAGATATGTGTACATATTTTTTCTTAAACTCATTACATATGTTAACTAAGTTTACAACAAATTTAAAGTTAACATCCATGTGGGATTGTTTACAGTTTGAATAAGTATCTGTATTAGCTATACAATTTACAATTATTGATTTTTCATTTGATGCTACTATCGATAGAATTTCATCTAAATCGACATTATTCTTTTTCCTACTTACACTATCCCAACTAGTTTGTTTGACAAATTCTGAACCAAGTAATCCATCACCAAGAATTAAAATATCATTCTTCACTAAACACCTCTATACATAAAACATTACAATCATTTATCATAACTGTACGACCATCTTTAAGTTCTAACTTTGTCATTTGTCCCTGTTTTATTTCTGAGGTGGATACACCCTCAAAAGTTCTTTTTATTCCACCTTTGAAATGTATAATCTGAGTAACGTATTCACCCTTTTTCTTTAACGATGATTGTAAATCTCTCAACTACCGTACCTCTCTTTTAGCTTAGACTCTATATAATCAAATACCTCATCTGTATAATGTGGAGCGGCTCCTATAAAAAACACTTTATCTAATACTTTATTACTTTCTGGATAATCCATCCAATCACCCAAGTTTGAATAAGCTGGGTGTAGTAAGATGTTACCAGCGAAATAATTTCTTGTCTGTATTTTGTTTTCCTCTAAGTAACTCACCAATAAATCTTTTTCTCTCTTATCTTTACAAACTATCGGTGTTCCAAACCACGAGGTCTCTGAATTTTCACACTCTCTTGGTACGTATACATCACAATATTTTTCAAACATTTTTTCTAATCTAAACTTAGCTTTTCTTCTTTTATCATGTATCTCATCTACTTTTTCTAATTGAGCTAGTCCTATAGCACCTTGTAAGTCTAAAGGTTTTAAATTATAACCCAAGTTGGTGAAAATATATTTGTGGTCTAGTACACCATCATAACTAGGTAACCAATTATCAAATCTATTACCACAACTACCATTGGGTAATAAATTACCAGCACCCACACAATAACAATCTCTACCCCACCAAGCCATACTTCTAGCGGTTGATACAACTCTATCGTCATTACTAGACACCATTCCACCCTCACCAGTAGTAATGTGATGTGATGGATAAAATGAATTACTCCAAGCTACGGAGTAATCAACAATCAATCTTTCCTTATACCTACTACCTAAACTATCACAACCATCCATAATGAGTTGTATATCGTGTCTTTCACATATATCAGATATAATGTCCATGTTCGGTGGGTTACCTAAAACGGGTGATACAAATATACCCCTAGTTCTGTCTGTAATTTTATCTTCAATTAAATTTACATCAAAGTTTAAAGTTTTAAATTCAATGTCAATAAAAACTGGTTTCATTCCATGTTGAATAATCGGAGCTATCGTGGTTGGAAAACCAACTGGGGATACAATAATTTCATCACCATCTTTCCAATCAAAAACTTTTTTCAGAGCACCC
>MDTD01053444.1_pt1 | contig 13481 bp, 9 predicted proteins | sample 811221 | NCBI WGS metagenome assembly MDTD01 (sample SAMN05326646, study PRJNA326480) | marine metagenome | isolation source: seawater | place: Pacific Ocean: South West | collected 2011
ACATCTATGACCCCCCTGTAGAAGAGAAGAGGTTGAAGGAGTACCTAACTAAACTGGGGACACAAGGAGACCAGAACGACGCTATCTACAAGGGTATCCGAGCAATGACTAATTTGCTCATTGATAAAGGCTTGCTTACTCAGCAGGACCTTCAGGATGCAGGGCTCATTCCAGACAAGACAGAACCCGCCGATACGCCTGCTGGGTGGCTCGGCAAAGTGGAGGATATCAAAAAACGATATCCTAAAGAAGACTAAAGCAAATATGTAGTTCGTCTGAGTTCAAATTGTAAGATTTCAACTTTACTGAATCTGCATAGTCTGATACAAAGGTCGTAGGGAGAAACACCCAAACACACACGAAAAGACACACACACAAGAGAGATATGCCCTGTGGGGCGATGCAATGTCGTCCAACTGGTTTCGTGGCTTGCTCAAAAATGAGCAGGAGGTGTTTGTGGCTAATTCTGCCATTACATTTGGTGAGCTTTTTAAGCTCTACTATGAACTACATACAAAAGAGAGAACAAGGGCTCCGGAGAATACTCGTTATTTCTTCTCCGCTCACGGTGATAAGTGGAAGAACCGTCAAGTCTGTAGGATTACAAGCTTTGAGATTCAAGAGTGGGTAGACCAGCTCGGACAGAAAAGCAAGTCATCTGCCAATCGAGCGGTTCACATGATGTCTGCTGTAATAAACTGGGGCATCAGGAGAGGTTATGTCACTTGCCCCAATCCGTGTAAGCGAGTTGAGAAGTTCAAAGACAAATCCCGGGATAGATTCTTACTGCCTCAAGAACTAACAAGGTTCTTCGAAGCTTTGGAGAAAGAGCCACCACTATACAGGGATTTTTATTCTCTTGGATTACTGACAGGCGCTAGGAGGGGCAATCTTCTGTCCATGAGGTGGAGCGATATCGACCTGGACCTTGCTATCTGGAATATTCCTGTCACTAAAAATGGTGACTCACAGACTATTCCACTCAGTTCTGATGCCATTGAAATCCTCCGGACTAGATTTGATGAACAGGTACCGCGAAGTAAATTTGTATTCCCTGGAAAAGGAGGGAGAGGACATATTGCATGGGTCAGGAGAAGCTGGAAGCGCATTTTAGAAAGAGCAGAGATAGATAACCTTCGGATACATGATTTAAGGCGAACACTGGCAAGCTACATGGCTATCCAGGGTGAATCCTCCTATGTGATTGGAAGGATGCTTGGTCACAAAGACCAGAGGTCGACCGCAATTTATGCCAGGCTAAATCTTGGTCCGGTCAGGGAAGCTATGCAGAAAGTCCACATCTCCTGGAAGGTGTCCAGAGAGAAGCATGCTTCAAGTCCAGAGGTAGCGACCGGCAATCAGTTGGATTTGACGTCCAAGCAAATCGATACAGATTCGAATCCAAAAAATCAAATCAGTACCATAAGCAGTGCTGACCAACTTCTAATCGAAGCAAAAATTCTGACTAGGCTAAGGCATGGTCCGGGGACAAAGAAAGACCTGTACCAAAAACTAGGCTCACAATTCAGAGTTCATGCCACGGACCTGGAGATGATACTAAATGAGATGGAAGAGAAGGACCTCATCACCAAGATTCATCACCAATACATTGCTGGCGTTCAAATTTATTCAATACTTGCTAACAGTTAGGATGCCACATTATTCCTTGTGTGACATGTTCGTTAAAAAACAAATTTGGGGCGGTTCTTCGATAAGTAGTTTCTTACGGCTATTTGAGTTTGTCTATTAAGAAATAACCGCGATTTATGTTGTCTTACGGCTGCAAGGAACTCTCGTTCAGTAACTAACTCACCTATAAGTGATGTGTCGAGATCGTACATAATAGGAGAAAATTCCTCTTCTTCAGAATTCTGTTGCGGTACAAATGTTACTGCTTCTAGTAGTTTGGAAAAGTGCTCAGGTGTTTCTAGCAGTCTTTCCATATATGCTTGACCTTCCGAGTCTAAGTTTGTCCAAGAGTAAATAATTTCAGCCATGAATCTCGACTCTAGAATCTTGTCTTGTTGCTCGGGAGATTTCATTCTTTGGACAAAGGCAAACTCAATACTGTCGTAGTAACTTTCTGGGTATGAGTTCGTAGTGAAGTCTCTTATAAATCTTGTGGTTAGGCAACTACACCAAATAGAAGTGGACTTGTTCTCAATTAAATTTTTCAAGAGTATTGAACCTTCTTCACTTAATTGCATTGCTAATTTGGATATAATTCTACCGGCTAAAAAGCCAGCTTTGGATGAAGCCCGAGTTCTCGAAATTTCCGCTTCCTTATTACTTTGAATTGCCCTTGCATCAATTAGTGCAGCGAATGTGTCTTCCTGCCAGAATTGATCTGCGTGTTTAAATATAATCTCCAGCAAATCTATTGCCATCTTTTCGTTAACCGCTTGCTCTGCCTTTGACAAGCGCTCGAAGAAGAAGACTGCGCGCGTATATCCAGATACGCTAAACTGCTTTGATAATTCAATAAGCCTTTGTTCTATTGAATCATTTACTTTCAGAGAACAGAGCAAATCGTTGTACTCTGAATTACTCATTCGCCTCTTTTTGTCTTGGACTAAGAAGTAGCTCCAGAATCTGTCTGGATCACATATTCTAAGTTCTTTGTACCAATTTTCCGAAACGGGACTCTGTTTTAACCTTCTTTGAATTTGGTTGCTAAATAGATTCTTGTATATCTGTGGAAACAGGAGAGTAAGTAGCTTTACTTCTGGTGTCAAATCAGAATCTGTAAGATGTGAAATTAAAGGATTGCCAGAAAGGGAAGGTGATGATTCTTCAGCTAGACTGAATATTCTACTAGCGAACTCACCAGATGGCATGTCCAATTCTTTAGACAGTACCAAGTTGGAGTTTTCTCTGATTGCTTGATAGAAGCCTGGGTTAAACACACGTAGAGTTTCTATTGCAATGAAATCTACATGACATACTTCTTGTTTAACTGCCGGGTATGTGAGTCTCAAAACGTTTAGCAATCGGAAGATATTTCTTGGAGTTCTTAAGTACTGGCTCAAGCATGTGTGAAATAATTTCCAAAATCTGTCTCCTTCTAAATCGTCTACAAAGGAATTGTCAAATATATTAAGCAATCCCTCTATAAGAGTGTGCACTAGCGTGTATGTAGATGGGTGAGGCAAATTAAAGGGGGCTTGAATTATTTTTTCAAGGTAGTCTCGACCTCTAATTACATCTTTCACTTCCAGGGCTTTGCTAACTACTTTCCTGTCGAAAACCGTAACGAAAAGTATGTTGGGAAGGTCAAGGGCAGACTTGATAGCTGAAAACAAGCACCTGATTTCTGATGGACTTAGTCTGTCTATGTCGTCTATTGTTACTACAATTCTCTTGTTCATGATCTCTTTGCTCTGTAGAGCCAGTGCGGCATCCGCCTTCAATTGAACAAGGTCTAACTTACTTATGATATCTATTGATGATGCCGCTTTTGCTAAACCTCTAGAGATCGGATCTGGTCCTATTTCCCCATAAAGTTTTGCAATAGGCATCGCTAATTTTGAGAGTTTTTCTATTACTGCATTTGTTTCCTTGCTTCCGAGCCTCGCTGCGCCATTTATAAGTGCACAGAGTAGTCCTTCTACCACTTGCTCTGTTCCACTCAGCATCCAAGGATTGTATGGCACTTCAATGATTTCAGGGTAAGATTTCAGATCGTGTCTTAAGTACTCCAGGCAGGTTGATTTTCCTGAGCCCCATGGTCCCTCAATTGATACCACATAACCAATAGGATCCTTAATCGAGGCAAGGGCTATTGCTAGTGATGAAGAGAACTCTTCGTATTCAAACTGATCCTTATCTCTATCTTTTTGAGGCAAGTAGTTTTGCTCAATCATGGAGTCCGCTCCTTTTAGAATGGGGAGCAGATCTTATCCCATTTATAACCAGAAAGTTGGACTAATCCCTCAATGAAAGTAGTTAGCCCAATCTTTGGCCTGGTCTTGAAGCTCTTTCTCAAGCTTTGCTATTTCTTTGAGCACCGCTATTGTCTCTCTAAGTCCTTTTGGACTTTGAACCCCTGTTCTTTTTTGATGTTTGGCAGTTTGTTTAAGAGCGTCTTTTATGTCTGAGCAGATAGCTAAAGACTCTACCGTTCTGTCAATTGGGCTTCCAAGTAACTCTTGGATTTTAAGCCTTTTTTCTCTGACAAGTTTGTCTCTCTCTTCCAGCCAGCCTTCTTTGCTCGCCCATACACCAACGGTTTTTCTGTGCACACCGACCCGGCGCGCTATTTCTGCAGTCTTCGGAATAGCCATGCCAAGATACAAAGCGTGAGCTTTTTCCTTTGCTTCCAAGTTCTCTGGGAGCGGTTTGCATAGGTTTGTTCTTGGCATAACGTTTTCTCTTCGATTCCCAATTAAAAGGTTACCTCCATAGAGAACCCGTGGCAAGCAGAGTGGCTTCTTCAAATATGGTGGCAAAGAAATTCCACAAAAAAAATTTAGTCCGGGTCTATAGTGGTTTATTTAGCACCGCGCGGCGGGTACCCTTCACTGCCTATCAGGTACCGCCCCCGGGGAGTAGAGCCCTGCCCCGGGGTCCGAATCTATAGTATTTGGGACCGGGTTAGCAGGGGTTGGGTGGATTCAAATCTAGTTCTTTTGTTCTTTCTTTGGCGGCCAAGTGGCGGCCGGAATGACTTAGGTTACCCCAAAAAGTAAAGCTCCGGCTGATTTGCCGAAGCTGTAAACAGTTATACTGTATAAGATTTGGGCGAGGTGGGACTTGAACCCACACGTATTGCTACACTAGATCCTAAATCTAGCGCGTCTGCCATTCCGCCACTCGCCCGGAGATGCTTGATGACATGACAAGCTGGAACAGAATACCATAACGGCTTGCTTGACAACGCCCTCTATAACGCTCTCAATCTAGTAGATGGCGCCCTCTAGAGACGGTAGCAGGGTGTCGATGATCCGCAACACATCGTCGTAGGTGGCGTGGGTGGGATAAAACTCCACGGCTATCAACCGGTCACCCTTGCGAAAATAGACCATAAATTGCTTAACATTCTTGTCGCTGTTGTCGGCGGCTTTATGGGGATACTGAATCTCTTGTATCAGCAGGTCTTTGTAAGAACGGCTCAGGTTTACGGAGAGTTCCTGCCAGGACTGCGCGTCGTCGTGGAAGTACTTTTTGAAGACGCCCACGGCCGCACCGCTGCTGCTCAACTGTGCCGGGGTTACTTCGTAGACCATGATGTCGCACTTGGGCTGTTGCTGGCTCAGGGGCACCGATGTTTCATCGGGCTTAGTCAAAAGCGGATGCGGAGCTTTCGCCACCGGTTCGTCGCAATCAAACTCGAAGGACCAGTTCAAGGCGTTGGGAATACCGGAAAATTGCAGGTGATACTGCGGCATCGACTTTAGCTCAATAGATTCTATCAAGCTTGTCTCATCTTTCGGTCTCGTGGAGACCTCTTGTTCTGTCTGGTTAGGTTTGTCTGCCGGCTTGGTAGTGCCACCATTATTAGCATCAGCGGGCTTGGTTACTTTTGCTTGATTCTCTTGATGGTCGTTGTATTGTTTGAGACCGAACATGCCCACGGCTGCGACACCGGCTAAGACTATTCCTACTGTTGCGACTTTCGCGATTGTACCTTTAGAGCTTTTATTCTCAGAAGGATGTGGAAGCGATCTTCTTGCCGGGGTGTTGGCGGCATTGTCTCCATGGTCGGTGTCACCATCAAATGGAACACTGGAGTGCAAGCTGCTATTATCTTGCTCCACAGGTGGTGCTGTTTTGACAGCCGCCAGTATGGCTTCTTTAAATTCTTCGATGGTTTGATAGCGCTGGTCAGGCTTTTTAGAAAGCGCTTTCACTATCACCAATTCTAGTTCATCGGGGATGTTGCAGTCCGGATCTATCAAAGAAAACGGTTTGACCGGTTCGCTCATGTGGAGCATGATCGTCTCCACTGGAGTATCACCCCGGAAAGGCGGTTTGCCCAGGAGCAACTCGTGCAGTACGCAAGCCAGTGAGTAGATATCAGTTCTGGTGCCGATGTTTTCACCTTCCGATTGTTCGGGGCTCATGTAGAGAGGGCTGCCGAAAATCTCGCCGGAGGCTGTAAGCTTGTGGATGGTTTGTCCATCCTGGCTCAGCATTTTTGCTATGCCGAAGTCGAAGATGGTTAGGGTCTCTTTGCCGTTGGGTTCTTTGCGTAGCAAGAGGTTGGATGGTTTGATGTCCCGGTGCACAATGCCCGCATGGTGAGAGTGTTCCAGTCCTTCTGCCGCTTCTGCCACCAGAGCGCAGGCTCTATGGATGTCTAATTTGCCTTCTTCTTTTAGTACTTTATCTAGTGTCTTTCCTTCAAGGTAGTCCATGATCAGGAAAGGTGTGGCGTCTTCCATTAGACCGAAGTCGAAGACGGCTACGATGTTTGGGTGACGCATGGCGCTTATGGCTTTGGATTCGCGCTTGAATCGTTCTACCAATTGGGGGATGGCGACTAGCTCCGGGCGCAGCAGTTTGACCGCGACTATGCGATCCATGAGCTTGTGTTTGCCTTTGTAGACGATGCTCATGCCGCCTTTGCCGAGCATGGATAAAATTTCGTATTTGTCCGCGATGGTCGTACCGATTAGTTTGTCGACTTTCTTGGTTTTCAATGCGGTGCCATCAGCCGGACAGACAACATTGCCTTTGTCGTCTTCCCTGCCGCATCGTGGACAGACCTTTATAGCGGTAGTCTTCTGGTTGTCAGTCATCGCATCTGCCATTTTACAGGTATATGCTCCGTCTGTGGCTATTGTTTGGGTTTGCAATGTGCTTTTCATAAATTAAGTCACGTTCAGCTTCGAATAAATAGGTGGATATTTGTTGAAATGCAGATGTCAAGCGGCGATCGGACTTAATTCTGTGGCAAAACGAAGCTAGAACAGTTTATTGATTCTGGCGACCTTTTATATATCGATTCAATTTCTGCGGAGAGTTTATGAACTACGAAATCCTTTATCCTGGCTCGAATGCGTTGATTTCCGCGGAGCTGGAACTGTATGAAGAGTTGAAAGCGGAGTCGGGGGCGTTGGTGTCTCGGACCTCTTCTGTTTCCGTATCCGGCTCTTTGCATGGGGGCATCTGGCGATCCGTTAAGCGTTCGATGCTGGGTGGCGAGTCATTATTTTTTCAGACACTCAAAGCGGAAAAAGGACCTGGAACAGTTCTGGTTGCTCCGGCGGTTCCCGGGGACGTCAAAATTTTACCTCTCACCAGCGGTCAGGATTATATGGTCAAGAACGGTTGTCTGCTGGCGTCCTTCGAGGATGTTACTCTCGATACGCGAATGCAGCGAATCTCCACCGGTTTGTTCTCTGGGGCTGGGCTTTTCGTTATCCATGCCCACGGGGAAGGACACATTGCTGTCAGTGCTTTCGGGGCTTTGCTCGAAGTCAGTCTCGGCGCAAGCGACGAGTATGTGGTGGACACCGGGCACCTGGTCACCTGGAGTGGTGACATGTCTTACAAGATTGTCAAAGGCGGTACTAGCTGGATCTCCAGTTTCACCAGTGGTGAAGGTCTTGCTTGTAAGTTTCAAGGACCGGGCAAGGTCTGGATTCAGTCCAGGAATCCGGAAGCTTTCGGAGGCTGGATTAGGAAGTTTGTGCCCACCGGCGGCGGTGGTATCCTGGGGCTATTTTCCTGAGCGATGAATCAGTTCAAAGGTAAGCTCTATAAAAACGATTCGGCGGATCCTGTTTTGGTGGATGCCATGGTGGATGGTGCCAACATTTTGCTGGAGTCCGACCATGGAAAGGATTATCTTCCCATCGCGGAGATCTCTATAAAAGAAGGCGGAGACCTTGGTGACAGGGTCAGGGTCACCCATGCTGCCAGTCGGTCTGTGGTGATATTCAACGGTCATTCGTTTTTAGAAGAGCTTGAGACCCGTCATCCTGAGCTGGATCATATTAAGGCTTCCCGGGCGATTAAGCATAAGGTGAAGCATTCCAACCTGATTCGCGGCAGTCATGTCGCCATTATTATTGGTGTCGTCTTAGGCATCTGTCTTTTAGCTTATCTCAGTCTCGATTTCTGGGTGGCAATGGCTGCGGACAAAGTTCCGGTCTCGGTGGAGGAAGCCATTGGGGAGATGGCTTTGCCCAAGAAGCTTTTGAGTGATCGAAAGAAGTCCAAAATGGTCGCGAAGGTGGAGGACATCGGCAACAAGCTTGTCGGCAGTCTGGGCAAGACGCCTTACAAATTTCACTTCTATGTGGAAGATAAGAAAGTCCTGAACGCCTACTCTTTGCCCGGTGGCAATGTGGTGCTTTTGTCACGCCTGATTAAGGAAGCAAAAACCGATGATGAGATTGCCGGAGTGCTTGCCCATGAAATAGGTCATGTTGTGCATCGAGATAGCTTGAAGAGGGTGTTGCATACCAGTGGGCTGGGGATGTGTCTTGCCATTATCACCGGTGGCACTGTCAACAACAAACAACTTGCTGTATTGATCCCGACCATGCAGGAGTTAGAGCGTCTCAACTTTTCGAGGGTTCAGGAAGCGGCAGCCGACAAGCTGGCTGTGGAGCTGACTTTGAAGTCCGGTTATGATCCTGAAGCGTTGATCGAATTGTTTATGCGGCTGCAAAAAGAAGAAGAAGGCATTCCCAGGGCTGCGATGGTTTTGATATCCGATCACCCAATGGCCGAAGATAGAATCAAGGCGATTAGAGCCGATGCCAACAAGATGCGTAAAGAGCTGGGTATTCCTGAACCGGCCCCGGCTGTCCCGGCCCCTGTTCCGAATTCAGTCCCTTCCAAATAAAGACGAATGGGCGAAAGAGCCAGTCGAAAAGTTAGTTGAAGCGCTAATTGAAGACCGGTTGAAGACTATTTGAAAACCAGTCGAAGAGTTAGTTGTAGTAGTCACCAAAGGGATTGGCTTTTATCCGTCCGGCTTTGGCCCTATATGCGGCAGCGGCGTTGGCACCGTTGGTTTTTTCCTGGCAGCGTCCGATCTCTTCCAGGCAGTTGGCCAGATAGAGGTTTATCTCTTTCTTGTTGAAGTTGGGGATGTTTCTATCCTGGCGTAATTTTTTCTCATATATATTGAGGGCGAGGCGGTATTGTTCTTCCGCCTGGGTGTATTTGTATTCGCCGTAGTATAGAAGACCCAGTCCCATGTAGAGTTTTGCCAGGTCGATGTGGTCTCTGCCCACGCCGCGGATCTTGTAGTCGATGGCTTGCATGTAGAGCTGTTCTGCTTTGCCGTTATTGTCTCTGGCAATGTAGAAACTGGCTGCGGAAGCTAGAACCTCGGGGATTTTAGGATTGTTCTGTCCCAGGGCGAATGCTTGCTTGACTGCCAGATTGTAGTGTCTTTCCGCGTCACCGAGTCGGCCTATCTGATGGAAGGCTTCCGCTTGTTTGACATGGGCTTCTGCCGTCCCCTGAGCCTGGACGGGGCTTACCGAGATCATGAATGCCAGGAGACCGGAACCGATAGCGAGAGTGAGCGCCGAGATTTGCATAAGAGCCTCTGTGGTTGTGTAGTTGCGAATTGCGATTGTTGTTAAAATAGGCAGTTCAATATAAGGCTATATTATCCCATGTTCTTTTCCGATGCTTTTTAAGAATAAAAGTTTGAAATCGAAAGTTCTTGCCCTCAGTCTGGTGCTGATTGTCTCGCCTGGGCTTTCAGGCTTGTCGACCCAGTTGCCGGGGTTGGCGGTTACCCATAGTGATGGTGGCGACGAAGAGAGCACAGAAGTAGAGATAAATAAGAATTCTCGTTCGCGGCTTTTAGAAGCGCGCAATGGCTGGATTCTCAGTCTGCCGCCTTCGCATATTTTATGGTCGGTCTATACAAAACACGCTGCCGATGCGGCTGATGACAAAGAGCACCACAAAGCGCTTGTGCTCTCGGAGGCTGCTCTAGAGCATGTGCGTCACCTCGATGAAGAGTCCCATCGCAAGAAGAAGACCATGGAGATGCTCCACGAGCATAGCAAGCTAAACGAGATCGAGGTCCATGCTCCCACTCTGAAAAAGGTGGCTAACACTCCTTATGTCAGGGAGCAGCCGAGCTATCTGAAAAAGGCGCCACCCAGGAATTTTTCCAAGCCGGAGAGTTATATCGACACTATCAGAGAGGCGGATCTACTTGCTTCCGAAGGCGAGGCGGATAAGGCGGAAGCTTTGTATATCAAGGCATTGAGCCAGCTCTCCCGGTTAAAGTCGACGGACGGCATGATAATGGTGCGGCTTATAGACCGAGTTACCAGGGTTTTCTACCGGGATGGAAAGTATCAACAAGCGGAGGAGATTATTCGCGAGCATCTCTTTCGCCATGACTCCATGTGGGAGCGCCTGGGACCGGCGGACCCCGATAGATTGCAGATAGCTTTCCTTCTTTCGGATCTGGGTCTGGTCTATTGCGGGATGAATAGATACTATGAGGCTGAGGCCGCCACGGTGGAAGCGCTGAAAATCGTGAAGCAATTCCGCGGGGAGAAAGACGCCGATTACATTGTCATGCTCGGTGCCCTGGCACGTCTGCACAAGTACATGGGTGAGTTTGAAAGGTCTCGCAAAGAGTATCGTCAGGCTATCTCCCTTGCCGGGGAGAACCGGCAGATTTCCCGAAGCTCCAGAGCGGTGATCATGGGGAATTACTATAAGCTTCTGCAGAAGATGGGCAAGACGAGAGAGGCGGCAAAGATTGCCACCAGAGCCAACGAGCTGAAAAAAGGCACAGTGCCTAACTAAAACATAGCTGAGGTCGAAAAGTCGAAATCTCGTTCGCCACTGCCGGTGGTGCTACAAAGACAAACGCTCGCGAAACCACAGCGATCTTATTTATTGCGTGTTTATTGCGCGACTAAAACCACCTGACAGAATTTATCGGTTTGCCCCAAGGGCTATGGAATTTTTTAAAATGGCACGCCAGGTTGGATTCGAACCAACGACCGACCGCTTAGAAGGCGGTTGCTCTGTCCAGCTGAGCTACTGGCGCATTCCGTTTCCGTTCCAATAGTTGCCAATTATAGCCTAAAGAATTCTTCTTCTGGTCAAGTGTGAACCTGTTTGAATGGCCTTCTTCATTTATTGGACTTCCCTTGAAATCCCCGGCAGGGCAGGATTCCTACAGGGTTGGTCGAATCGCCCCTCAGCCGGCCAATTTTGAAGGGGCGTAGATCCAGCCTTCCAGAAGGATGTTCAGGTTGTTGGCATCCAGGGGATCGGGGAAGAGGTCCTGTTGGGTTGCGTAGATCGCCGCGCCGTAGCAGGCGGCCAGGGCGTCGAGGGCGTGATCCGAGGCGATCAGCTGTCCTTTCATGGAATTGTCCAGGCTCAACCTCGGGCAGTTCTGATATTTTTCTTCTCCCCGTTCTCTCAAGTTGACCAGGCCGTTGACGATCTCTTTTCTCAGATCCAGGGCTTTTTCCTGTTTGCTCTTCTCCTTGGCTTTATAGCCCCGGTCGGGCAGCCCCAGTAGCCAGAGAATTTCCCGGGGGTAGACCTCCAGAACCGGGCAGGCTTCCGGTTTTGGATCTTGAAAGGGCGCAACATAATACTTTTCCGGATTTAAGGAGGCGAGCATGCGGATGCCGTGGTAGGTCATCTGAACCATGCTGGGATTCACTTGATGAAGGGGACTCTGGGCTGGTCTGCCGCAGTTCTTATCGGTGAAGCGTTTGGGTTCGATGTCGTATTCTTTCACCCTGTCTTCAAAGTCTTCGTAGCTCATAAATACAAGCTGGGTCGCTATTTGCTGCCATTCTTGAAACTCTTCTTTGTCCTCTTGACGTTCAAGAAAGCGCAGGAACTCCATCGGCAGCGAGAAAGGAAAGTCCAGAGCGCAAGCTTTGAGGTCTTTCAGCTCGTCCAGCTCTTTTTTTAGCGCATGGCTTCCGGTTCTTTTGACACTTTTAACCTGCATGCCAAGAGAACTGACCTCGCCCACCACCAGCCAGGTCTCGTTTGGTACTGTCTTTGCTCCGCTATAGTCGACTCCGGCTACCAGAACGCTCATTTAAGTGTTTCCTCTACCTGAATTCAGGTCTCAGTTCTCCGCCAAATCAGTATTGTTTTTGAATATCTCTCGGAAATATGGTGACTATCTGATTCTGTTTTCAACTAAAAGAAAGTCTACAGGCTTTCTTCCTGAAATCGTGGTTCTTATATACTGTATAACTGAATGTTCGGAATTCTTTTACGATAAAAGGGTCGAGAGCTTTCTCAGGTCAGATTCGCGAGGTCACTTCCAGGGAATTAAGAAAGCACCGGTTACCGGGCAAATGAAGCTCACCGGGATTTCTTGCGTCCGTTCTCAAAGGTAGCATGGTAGTAAACGCTCCATCCAACATAAATACGCTGGCGCGCTCAATTGGCTATATCGTCGACCGGACCAAGGTGGATGATAACTATCTGGGCAATGCCTGGCTTATAGACAATGATAAGGTCGCCACCTGCGCTCATCTGGTCTCCAGTTATTCTAACTTTCTGGACGCGCTTCTCATTCGCTTTCCTGGTTCGGGTAAGGACTATGCGGTTGAATCGGCGATGTTCCATCCCCAGTTCGACCGGACAGCCGCCAACCAGCTCTTACAAGTGTCCCTCACCGAGCCCATGCCTGCCATTCCGCTGCAGAAGCACAACGCGGCGGTGCTCAAGCTGAAGGAGGATATTCCCCCTCTTTCCGACACGGTCTCTTTTAAGGTCAATAAGAATCTCTCTTTGCCCATACCTCCCCGGGAGCAAGGGCTGGGCGGCAATCTTCGCGAGATTGATCTTTTCGTGGTGATTCAGTCCATAACCAATGCCCGTAAGGAAGGCATAATCACTATCTGCGACCAGCGCAATTATCCCGTGGCGAGAATTTTCTGCCAGAACGGGCGGCTTGTTTACGCCCAGTATCGCAATCTGGTCAACGAGATGGCTATTTATCAGATCGTGAACCGAGAGCTGAACGGCAATTTCTTCTTCTGGGCGGCTGATAGACCTAATTGGGAAGTAACCACCGCCATCGCCAAGCCGACCGAGATGGTTTTGATCGAAGCCCATCGTCGCTTTGACGAGCTGCGTTCTTTGATCTCTTTGATCGGCAATCCGGAGACTCTTTATGAACGCAAGCATGACCAGCCGAATCTGGAGGTTTTGCCGGGCAACGTAAAAGACTACTGTCGAAGATTATGGGATCTTCTTGATGGTGGCACCCCGGTGGGGCAGCTCTGGCAGATATCAAACCTCGATGATTTCTCAATCTATGTCACCCTATCCGAGTTGAAGCGCACCCAGCAGATAGCGATAACGGTGAAGAAGCCGCTGGAGCCGAGCGATGACTCTAGCCCGCCGGAACCGTTGCCCATGGCTGTGAACACAGTACTGGAGCCTTACGACAAGATTACCAGCATTCATATCGATATCGAAACCGGTCGGGCTCTAGCCCGGGACGGTAGTCTGTTGGGGACATTGCGGGATCAGGACAAGTATCACCTTTTGCATAA
>MDTD01105586.1_pt1 | contig 13481 bp, 11 predicted proteins | sample 811221 | NCBI WGS metagenome assembly MDTD01 (sample SAMN05326646, study PRJNA326480) | marine metagenome | isolation source: seawater | place: Pacific Ocean: South West | collected 2011
ATGAAGTCTTTGAGATTTTCTTCGCTTAATTTTTTTACTTGATGAGTTGTATTATCTGCTTGCTGAGAACCTATTCCATAGCCTTTTACTGTAAATGCTAGCACCACAGTAGGCTTATCCTTGCATTCGTAAGCAGATTTATAAGCATTAAAAACTTTGGCAGGATCATGACCGCCTCTGTTTAAATCTTCAATTTCTTCATCAGTCATATTCTCAACAAGTTTCAAAGCATCGGGGTGTTTGCCAAAAAAATGTTTTCTCGTATAAGCTCCCCCTTTGGCTTTAAAATTTTGATACTCTCCATCAACTGTATTATTCATAATCCATTTAAGAGCTCCAGTTTTATCATTCTCTAAAAGTGCATCCCACTTTCTTCCCCAGATGACATTTATTACGTTCCAGCCTGCAGCGTGAAAAATAGAACCTAGTTCCGTAATTATTCTTGAATTTCCTCGAACAGGCCCATCTAGTCTTTGTAAATTACAATTTATAACAAAAATTAAATTATTTAGTTTTTCCCGCGCGGCTAATGAAATTGCACCAAGAGATTCAGGCTCATCCATTTCCCCATCCCCACAGAACATCCAAATTTTTCGATCAGGTTGGTTTGTAAGCAAACCTCTTTGCTCTAAATATTTCATAATATGTGCTTGATATATCGACATGATTGGTCCAAGACCCATAGAAACTGTGGGAAACTGCCAATAGTCAGGCATTAGCCAAGGGTGTGGGTATGAAGAAAGACCATTTCCGTCAACTTCTTGACGAAAATTGTTTAAATGATCTCTAGTAAGGTTTCCTTCTAGATACGATCTTGCATATATACCTGGTGAGGAGTGCCCTTGATAATATATTAGATCAGCTAAATCACCTCCCCTAAAAAAATGATTAAAGCCGACTTCATACAGAGTAGCAGCAGATGAATATGTTGAAATATGACCTCCCAAATCAAGTTCTTTATTAGCTTTCAAAACAGTAACAAGAGCATTCCATCTTATATAGTGTCTAATCTTTTCCTCTATTTCCCAGTCACCTGGATAAGTATTTTCTTCATATTGAGAAATAGAGTTTTCAAATGGAAAAGAGGAAGATTTTCCATCTAATAGGCCTTTAATTTTTGCATATTGTGTAAAATCTGAGATTAATTTCGAAGCATTTTCTCTGCCATTAAATAAAATTAAATTTTCAAGAGCATCAACCCAATCTTTTAATTCATTATGGTCTTGTGAATTATCTTGCATTCTGGCTATTATATTTCTTTTAGATCAAATACTTAATTTTATTGATTACTAAATATACTTTCTCAATGATTCTGGAATCTCAGGCAAATTTAAGTAAAATTTTTTAAGTAATGAGCTCTTGGGATTTAATACCGCAATTACAGTTAAAAGTATAAGATAAAAATAATTAATAATATTTCTATTCTCAACGTAAGAAATTTCAATTTTACTTTTGTAAGGCATTATTACTGTCTTATAAAATCTTGAAGGGTCTGAAGACTCTTTTGTCATCTTGTCTTCATTTCTAAAGAAGATAGATCCTGCTCCTGAAAGACCAGGACGAACAGATATAATTTTGTCCTTTTCTATTTCGGGAAAATAATTAAAGCATTCAAGGGTTTGTGGGCGGGGACCTATTACTGACATATCACCGATAAATATATTAAGCAATTGCGGTAATTCATTAATTTTTGATCGTCTTAGAAATTTTCCAAATGGCAGAATTCTTGGATCATTATGGAGAGTTAATGTTTTTGTGCCTATGTTCTCACTATTTTTAACCATTGTTGCAAATTTAAAAAGAAATATTTTTTTTCTATTTAAACCAACTCTTTCTTGTTTATAAAATATTTCACCTTCGCCAGTGAATTTAAGAATTACTGATACTATAAGCAACAATGGAAACAAGACAATTAAAGCGAGTGTTGAAAGAATAATATCTGATAATCTTTGCATGATTTAAAAGAATTCTTTAATTTTTTGCACCACAGAATTTAACTCTTTGACAGTTATTCCAGTTGAGCATGGCAATGTAAGGCATGTTTCGTGAACTGCTCTACTTTGATCCACTTTAGAAAAATAGTAATTATCTTTATACATTGGAAGCATAGACATTGGCATCCAAAAAGGCCTGCTCATTATTTCTGATTTATTCAGAAAGCTCATCAATTCTTCAGCCTTTGATGTTCTTATAGTGAAAAGCCATTCATTTGACGCAACATTGTCATTAATACGTTGAAATTTTATATCAGCTGTGTTTCGTAATGAATTTCGATAAAAGGATGCTATTTCTTGTTTTTTTTGTACAAAATAATCAAGCTTTTCAAGCTGAGCAAGCCCTATTGCTGCTAGTATATTAACCATTCTATAGTTGTATCCAACTTCATCATGAAAATATCGTAATGGATCAACCTTTGCAGTTGTTGATAAGTGTTTAATTTTTTTTAAGACTGATTCATTGTTTGAAACAATCATTCCACCCCCACCTGTTGTAATTATTTTATTACCATTGAAGCTGAAACATCCTATTTCACCAAATGTTCCTGAATCTTTACCTTTAAACTTGGAGCCTAGTGATTCTGCTGCATCTTCAATCAACTTAATTTTAAATTTTTTTGATATGGTGAGAAGCCTTTCTATATCACACATATTGCCCTGATTATGGACAATTACAATTGCAGCAATTTTAGTCCGATTTTTCTTGAATCTTGTACCCTCTTCAAAGTCTTCACACTCTTCATGCAAAAATTCTTCTAAGAGATTTAAATCCATCTGCCAATCATCTTTGTCAATATCTATGAAATATGGCTTAGCGCCAACATACATTGCTGCATTTGCTGTTGCTACAAATGAAAGATTTGGCAATATAACTATTTCACCTCTTTTTACAAATTGCATCATTGCCATATGCAGAGCTGAAGTGCCGTTAACAAGAGACGCAGCATCTTTCATACCAACTTTTGCTGCAAAACTTGATTCAAAATCTTGAACAAATGCACCAGCAGTTGAAACCCACCCAGTTTCTAAACATTCTTGAACATATTTTTTTTCATTGCCTATCAAATTTGGCAAGGATAGTGGAATCAAGATTTTACTCCATACTGATCATAGAACGATTCTGTATTTTCATTTGAGCTAAGGTGTAATTTATACCAATCTATTGTTTTCTGAACCCCATCTTGCCAATGTATTTTTGGGCTATATCCAAGATCTTTTTTTGCTTTGGAGATTTCTGGACATCTTCTTGAAACTGATCCAGGAAATGTTTCTGCGTCGACATATTCGCCTTGATAATTCATTAATTTACCAATAAATTTTGTTAGATCCTTAATAGATATTTCATCTTCTGATCCAATATGGTAAATAGATCTATCCTTCCCTTTTTCTATTGCAAGAACAGTTCCCTCAACTGCATCATTTATATAATTGAAAGATCTTGTTTGGTCATGCCCATAAATTTTAAAAGGGTTTTCGTTTTTGGAAAATCTTTCTACTAAATGAGGTATTACATGCCTAAATCCCATATTAGGGCCATACACATTATGATATCTGACAATAACTGATTCAAAGAATTCTGCCCTTGAGTAGTTAATGAAACCACTTTCTCCTAAAATTTTTGTAACAGCATAAGAGAATCTTGGATGGCTTATGTCTTCTATTGTAAGAGGCACAGATTCATCAGTTGGTATCTTATAATCAAATTTTTCAACTGTGCCTGCATAATTTTCACTTGTTGATGAGAATAAAACTCTTTTGCAAGATGCATTTGCTAACCATTCTAGAACATTCATTGTAATTGCTGTATTAACTCTTATGACTTCATGAGGTATCTTGTTAACTTTATCAACACCCACTAAAGCTGCTAGTACAAAAACATAATCATAGTCTTGGTCAAGTTTGTTAAAACTCTCTGATTCAGTTAAATCTAGATTTAGAGAAGAAAGTCTTCCATTAATTTCAAATGATTTAAAAAAATCTGATTTTGCTTTATTGCCTCTGGAATAATTGTCTACAATCGTGACGTGATAGTCTCTCTCTTCAAGCAAAAACTTAGCTATGGATGATCCAATAAAGCCACTACCACCTAAAATTAAAACTTTTTTAACTAAACTCATTTATGCCTGATCCTAATAAATAATAATTTTTGTATTCTCTTAAATTCTTAATTTTGGCAAAAGCACCTACAGTATCGTAAACAATAATACCTTCGTCTAGCATTTTTACAATAAGGTCTAAGTTTTCAAACTCTTTATGTTTTGTAGTTATTATTGCACAATCAAACGATCCCTTATCAATAATCTCAAAATTGCTTTTAACTTCAATATTTAATTCCTCCCAGTACGCAATGTAAGGATCAAAACATGTTAACTCAAAGCCTTGTTCATGCAATTTTTTAAAAAAACTTTCTACAGGAGAAAATCTTGTATCGCCAATACCAGGACCATAAGCAACACCTAAAATGGCTATTTTATTTATGTTGTTATTCATTGAAGTTATTTTATTTCTAAAGAAATTAAAAGCGTCAAATGGCATGAGGTCATTGGTCATTACAGCTTTTTCAGACATCTCTAAAATAACTGAATTAAAAAATTCTTGGCTTGCCCAACTTGCTATTAATGGATCTTTAGTCAAACAATAGCCACCGACGCCAAGGCCTGGATACATCATATTGCTGTGTGTTGGTCTCATTCTAATTGCATCAACAACCTCATACAGGTCAATACCTGCATCTTCGGCAAAACGAGACCACTCAACAATGAAAGATATATTCATTGCTCGGTAGGAATTTTCTAGCACTTTAGCCATTTCTGTTGCTTGTGTAGAATGAAGCCTGGTAAGCGGGTATTCTTCAACACTTATTAATGTCTTGAGAAATTGCTCTATCTGTTCAGCATCTTTCTCTTTAACCGCTGAATATACTCTATAGAAGTTTTTAATAGAATTTAAATAATTGGGTCCTGGCATAACACGTTCATAAGAGTGTCCTAGAATATATCTTTCTACTTCCATATTTCTTGATTTGAAACATTTATCAATTATTGGCTTAACGATGCTTTTACATGTCCCTGGAGGAACCGTTGTTTCTACAAGGATCAGAACGTCCTCCTTGCAGTTTTCTCCTAAATCTTGAATTGCATTTTCAAAGCCCTGCATTTGTACTTGAAACTCATTGGTTTTGTGATTTTTTTTTACATCAAGATTCACATCAACTATCACATAATCAGCATGCTTTAGCACCGACTTATCAGCTGTTGCAAAAAATGATTTTTTTTCTTGAGCCCTATCAAAGTACTCACTTATATTTGGGTCAGATGATTCTAATGGCAATTCACCATTTTTGATCATGCCTATTTTCCAGTAAGAGTTTTCAGTGGGTAAATCAAGCCCAATAACAGCGTAATCCTTTGATTCACTATTAGCACAAACAAGACTCATTGCTGTTCCAACAAAACCCAGGCCTTGAACAACAATTATTTCTTTATCTTTATTTAAACCTAAAAAATCAAGAATGTCCTTTTCATCATTGCTTACAATTTCATATTCTTCTTGGTTAAGAGGGCTTAATGACTTTTTCTTCATGATATTTAAGTGTATCTTAATTTATAAAGTATTTTTTTTACACTTACATTTTGAGATTGTTTTATAAGAATGTTTTCCACTTTCCGCAAGAATGATAAATTTTTAACATTATTGATCTGTATTCTTCATCAGTATATTTATAGGGATCAGAAATAACATTTTTGTTGTCAACATAAGTAAACGCTTTAAATTTTTCAGAATAATTTTTATATACTGCAAGAAGATTGTTAAGAATTATAAAATCCATAGCAATTATAAGATCATTTTCCTCAACCAAATCTAAAGTTATTTTTTTTGGCACATGTAATACATCATCAATTTTTTTACTTTTCAGAAAATTTGCCGACCTTGGATCCATTGCAGAGCCTATTAAGGGATGTATTCCACAAGAATCAAAAGAATTGTTTTCATCAATAGTACTCATTATTTTTTCAGCTACGGGACTTCTGCAATAATTAGCGATGCAAACAAACAAGACTTTTTTCATGCATTATTAGTTATTGAAATTGTCTATCTGATTGGCCAGTGAGGCAAATGGGAATAATTGCGATATAAACCTATTCCATTTGGTAATATCCGCTGGGCCTACATAAATTACATCGCCAGATTCAAGGATAAATTCTCCAGAGTATTTAAACATTGATGCATTTGATAGATCCACTCGAAATACAATTCCACTGTTATTATTACGATCTTTTCTTATAACAAATACATCACGTGGATCAGAAGTAATAGGTGATAAACCCCTTGATTGCGAAATTGCATCGGATAGCGTTAAATTTGATGGTCCTATAGCTATGTTGCCAGGATTAATAACCTCTCCAACTACATAAACTTTTCTACGAGGGTTATAGTTTGTAATTGAGAGGTCTATTTGAGGGTCTTTAAAAGACTTTCTGAGACCTGTAGTCAAAATATCTCTTACTTCTGAAACTGTGGAGCCTTCAACATTAACTCTACCTACATATGGAAAGAATATTTCGCCTTTTCCATCTACAATTTTTGCTATATAAGGGCTTCGTGCTCCTATAGAAGTAACTGGAAAGATTTCATTTTGACCATAAACAATGATACTCAACTCATCGCCTCGAGAAATTTTATATAAATCAGCCTCATTACTTTGAGACTCAATTACCTCAGGAGTAACATCAATAATTTTTTTTATATCAAAACCCGATATATTTGTTAATTGCTTTGGCGTCTTCACTCCAGGGATTATTGAACAAGCTTGCATAAGAATTAATGCAAAAATAATACTAGCTATTTTTTTCATATTCATATTTGTCCCTTGCATAATAATATTTATAAGCATAGTAGTCATATTTTTGATACCCATAAATAGAATTAGGTTTTTTATAGGCATTGAAAACAATTTGTAATTTAGAATCTTTAATAGTATTGAATTGCTTAGCGCTTTGATTGATCTCGTTTTCTAAAGTTTGATCTTGCCTTACAACAAAAGCCATTAAGTCAACGTGATTATAAATTACTAATGAGTCTGATAAAGGCAAGCATGGAGGTGTATCAATTATAACATAATCAAATTCTTTTCTAAGATCGTCAAGCATGGTTTCAAATTCTCTTGATGATAGAAAAGCAAGTGCTGTTGAGGATTGATTGCTAGGCCTTGGAACAACGTAAAGATTTTCTGTTTTTCTATATTTCTCGATTTCTGCAGCAGAGTTTAAAAACTGATCCATCGATAGTTTTTCAACAGAAAAATTTTCATGTACATCGCCTCTGTGAAGATCACAATCTACAATAACTACTTTCTTATTAAGTGCAGCTAATGCTTTTGTTATGTTTGTTGCAACATAAGTCTTTCCAACTCCTTTCAATGCACCACTAACACTAATGATTGATTTAGGCTGAATAGAAAAAAGTATGTTTGTAAGAAGAGAGTTAAAGCTATCCTTTTTAAGACTATTACTTGTATTGTCTAAAAATGGAATAACCCCAATTAGATTAACATTATCTAGCTTCTCAAGCGATGCAGGAGAAACAATACGGGCAAAAATGAATTTTCTAATTAGTGCAATTATGAAGCCAATTAAGAATGCAAATGATAAAGAAAGCATTGAAGTTGAAGATATTCTTGGCCCAATAAATCTGTCATTATATGCAGAGTCTATTACATAAATATCTGCAAGGGTGCTCGCTTCAATTATTGAATATTCTAGATTCTTAGATAATAAAAGTTCCAATAATTCCTGATTAATCTCAACGCTTCTAGATAAATCTATAAACTCTTGCTCAATCTGGGGCAATTTAGAAATAGCTAGTCTTATTTTGTCAATTTCCTCACTTATGAGCATCTTTTTATCAAGAATATTTCTCAGTTCTTGATTGTTTTCGGTATACCGAACTTTTGCTTCAAGTTCCTCAAGATTCATTTCATTTAACGTCCTTTCAAATTCAATTAGTTGCTCTTGCAATATCTTGCCTTCATTATCTTGTTCAAAAAATAAATTTTTAGTTTTAAAATTATTCAAATTTGTTTCTGCTATCTTTAGAGAAGTTTCTATTTCACTTATTCTTGTATCCAAGAAATTAATAGAGTTTCTGGCTTTCGAAGCATTTTTTACGACTGAGCCATCAATAAAACTTTTGTTTAATTCATCAACTATTATGATGAATACATCAGGCTTAGATGTATAAGTCCTAATCTCTAAGATGGAATTTTGTCTGCCATATGATGATTGCCCAACAGTTGCTAAATCAATTACCTCAGTTAAATACTTTACTTCACCTCTTATGGTATTTTTATAGACTTCAATTGATTCATTTTGGTAAGCTGCACCATTTCTATTTAACTGTAGATTTAAGCCTTGGACGTTATATAACTTGTTATATTCCAGATTCTCAACTGTTTCATTAGAAACTATTACAGTGAAAGTTTCATCTTCCAAAGTTATATTTAGACTGGTTGGTTGTTTTGGTTCAGATATATAAATGCCATCAAAGTATTTATCTTCTAATTCTAAGATATATTTACCACCGATTTTTATGTCTAAATTTAATGACTCTACCGCCTTGGTAAGATTATTTTTGGATTTATAGAGTGCTGCTTGCTCCTGATGATTTATTATTTCTTGCCTAAAAATTGGTGCTGTAGCATTTAAGAAATCATTATCTGCTTTTTCAAATTGCAGCAATGATTTGACCAGAAAAATTTTGGGCGCATAGGATAAGTATCCAAAAACAAGTACTAAGGATAAAAGGCAAAGGCCAAGAATTATATAAATGTTTTCAACTATTGCATCAAATATATCTCTAAATGAGATATCTTTATTCAGAAAATTACTATCCATGGTTTAAGCAAACTGAGTGGGATAATATACCACAAACATTGGGTTAAACAGAATATTTTTGCTCCTTATGACCCAATCTATTTAAGATTAGTCCGAAGCAAAATGAATAAACAATATAGTTATCTCCAAAATCACCAGATAACGAACAGAAAACTACCACTAGAGAAAGCAAACAGGTTTGCTTTAGATCTTTAGCTGAAAAAAAAGCCATTAGTAAAATTAACAGCGTAAGCATGAGCCCAATAAAACCATAATATAAATACGCTTCTAAAATAAAATTATGAGGATATGCAAGTGCATTCCCATAACCAAAATATTTTGAGAGTTCAAAAGAATCGAGACCAGTAAGATTAAACATGATTTGCCAGTTCGAAACTACGAAATTGAGAGTTTCTAATCTACTTAAAGAAGATATTGAAGCTGGATCAAAAAAGAATATTCTATCATTCATAATTTGTATGAATATAAAAGAAAGGATTGGTGCCGAGATTAAAAGAAACACTAATCTGCTCATCGAATTAAACTTTTTATCTCTAAAAAAAATGAGTACAGAAAACAAAAAGATTACAAATAACCCTGCAACATAACCCCTAGAGCCCGTTGTTGCCCCAAGGACCATTACAGCTAAGCCTAAAAAACTAAAAAAACTTGTTTTGCTATAAAAAAATAATATTGCTCCAAATAATAAAAAAATTCTATAAAGAACATTTGGACCGAAGAAAAACGTAGATCTACTATCCAAGCCAGATATTAACAACCCTATCACGATAATTAGAGGAAGAATTAAAAATGGCCTTACATCTGTTGAATCAATATTTTTAAAGAATTCAGCAAAAAAAATTCCAAGAATAAAGCAATTCAAGGGCCAAATAACATAAAGCAAATTAGCTGCCATATGCTGAAAAATATTTACAAATAAAAAGTAAGATACGAATATCGACATCAAAACAATCTTTAATAAATCATAATTAAGTCTCATCATCGGTAAATAAATTACACTTAGTAGAATTGATACCGGAAAAACATAAAACTGTTGAAGACCTACAAGTTTGAATAAATTTGCATTTCCAGCAAAAGTCATTGCGGAAAGTAATGTTGTTTTAATTGATCCCATTAAATAAACTCCTTATCAAATTTAATCGACAGACTTTTTCCCTAACAGGGAATTTTTGGCATGAAATTTTTGCTTTCAACATGAATTATCCACTCTACTCAGCTTAACTGTTTTTGAAAGATAATTTAGGTTTTTTTTAACTAAACTGCTTAATAAAAGTGTTTTTATTTTTTTAGGGTAATTATTCATTTACTATTTTTTTGATAGTCGATGCAATTTCTTGTGCCAAAACATGATTTTTATTCGCTTTTATTTCGAATGAATTAGGCAAAATGTTGTCACTTTTATATTTTAGATCTAGTTTTTGTTTAAACTTATTAAAGAAACCATCCATAACTTCTTTTGGGCTTTTTACTAGATTTTCATAACTAATTTCAAAGACATTTTCTAATCTATCTAGGTTACATAGAAGCTTTTGTTGTTCAATAACCTGTCTTGTAATGGCTGTTAATTTACTATCTTTATCATTATGAAGGATATTAATCTGAGTCCCGAAATGATCCCCGTCGATACCATCTAATTCTTTTAACATTGAGATGATTATATCTTCGGGGTTTCTTGTTAATTTTATAAAAACTGCATCTGGAAATTTATTCATCAAAGTTTCAAGTCCAACTATATGACCAATATAACTTGAAATAAAAACATTATCTGAAGATATGTTTCTAAGAATATTTTTTAGATTTTCTGATTTGATATTAAAATCTTTTTTTTGCTGCAAAATTGAAGTTTCAGACTCCTTTAAAGAATTGCCAAACCAGTATTTCCAGAACCTCAGTCCTTCAGCTGGCGAAAAAATTCCATCAATAAATCCCCTATTTGATCGAAAATCTGAAGTATATTTGCTTACTGATTTCTCGGCCAAACAAGTTGAAATGTAGGGCAATTTGTAAAGAAGATTTGAGAAGTTTGAAATATATACAGAATTAAATAAATGGCAAAAAACTTGATAAGTGAGTGTTGTTCCGCTCCTTGGTAAACCAATAATAAAAATCGCTTTCAATTTTTTAGATTGTCTTTTGTTGCCAATGATTCTATCAATAGGCTGAAATAATTCGAATGGAAATTTTAAAAATATTTTCCCTACATTATAAATGATTGAGTTTCTTCCTTTATTTGTCATTTAAAAGAATTATATTTTTCTAAAGTTATCAATACTTTAAGTTTTCTAAAAAAATCAGTTTTTATAATTTCTATCAGTGGGGAAAAAATAATTAAGGCAGAAAGAATATTTTTTGTGAGTTTATTTTTATAAAGAACATTTAAACTACAATAAGATTTTTCAAAATTGAATTTATCCATGAAAAAATTATGTACATTTGTATCGTGACTAATTTGCCTACAGCCGTCACTAAAGTAATTAAAATTATGCTCAACTAAGTAATATTGAATAAGTTCATAAATTAGAGCATATGCTGCATAATTTTTTTGCGAATCTTTTAAGATCCAAAAGGAATTTAATAAGCAAAAATTCATGTCTATCACGCATTCAGCAAATCCAACTAAAGAACCATTTTCGCGATCATATACCCCCCAAATCTGATGTGTTTCATCAGAGTTTCTAAGGAAGGTCATAAATTCGTTCTTTGAATCAGGCTGTTCATGTGTATTGTATTCATTGAATACCTTCAGATAAATTTCATATAAAGTTTCACTGTAGTCCTTTTTCTCAATTTCTTTAATGAAGTAATGCTTTATTCCTCTTCTTATCTGGTTTCTTGTTTTTTTGCTGTATTCAGAAATACCGGAAGTTTTCTTTTTTACAACATGCCACCATTTTTTTTCATTACAGTTGTCAAAATCAGACCACCATCTAGCTCCAAAAATATTTTGCTTCTTTAGCAATTCTCTAAGCCCTTCTTTTGTAAAATCATAATTTACTTCAGGGCTGCTTAACTGAGTTAAAAAACCATTTTGATTTTTAAATAAAACATTGTTTAACTTTGATTTATTAAATACAAACATTTTTAACTAATTATATTTCCATCTGCGATATCTTTTATCTCAAAATTATTAGCCAACGTTCTATTAATAATTTTATTAAATTTATTGCAGGCTATTTCTCTTGAGAAATTCTTTTCTGCAATAATTCGACACTTTTTAGCCTTTAAGATATATTTATCATCGTCTCTAAGTTCAGAGACTATCATTTTACAAAATTCATCAAGATCTTTTTCCCAACAGCTATAACCCAACTGGTAATCCTCAACAATTTCATGAATCCAGCCACCAAAATTTATGATTACAGGAGTTGACGAAGCTAGACTATCAAAAAACTTATTTGAGGAGTTTTTCCTCATTTCTGGCAAATCATTAAATGAGATAATTGAATAAGTGCTTTTACCAAACTCTTCAAATATCTCTTTTTTTGGGAGAGGTTTGCTAAAAATAAGGTTATTGGTATCTAAGCTTGAATGATGACTTAAAAGTTCATTCATTGTTCCATCACCATATACCTGAACTACTATTTTTTTATCAAATTTAAATAAATGGTCTGAAAAACTACAAATCCATTTTATATTATTAATATGTCCAAGAGCCCCAGCATAAATTATTCTTTTTGAAGAAAGCTTTTTTCTTAAATCTAGTTCTTTAAATTTTGATGAATCAGAAATATTAGGTATTACCGCAACTCTTTTATCATTTACTCCATGTGATAGCACTCCGTCTTTCATCCCTTTTGATAAAGCTATAATACAACTTGAGTCTTTGTATACTTTCTTTTCTAGGGATTTAGCTAATCTTATCAGCAATTTATTTTTTAAAGCGCCCATTGCTATAGGCAGTTCAGGCCAAAGATCTCTTACTTCAAAAATAAAATTTGTCTTATGGAAGGTCTTTTTTATTAACGCAGGGATAGCGATAGTTAATGGAGTACTAGTGGCAAAAACTAAATCACATTCTATTTTTAGAATCTGCATAGAAGCCCTTAAAGTGAAACTCAAAAATGCAAAAATTCTTGATAAGTATGAGAAGCTATTATGATATTTTACTGGGATCCAAATAACCTTTACTTTGCCAACAGTGGTTGTAAATGTTTTTAAATTATTTGTCTTTCTATCAGAGGTTATTACTGTTACTTCATGTCCATTTTCAGCGAGGCTTTGTGAAAAATTATATGATCTTTGCCCACCATACATTGAAGGAGTATTAAAATATTGATGAAGATAGACAATTTTCATAACTAATTTTTAAGAAACAACAGAATCATATGTTTAATAATAATGTGATTTTGATAACGTACCTAAAAAATACATAAAGTTAGTTTTTGGATATAGTATAAATTTTGATTAATCACTCCCAAAAATATCTCTTGTGAAAACCTTATTTGAGACATTGGTAAGCTCATCAGACCATCTATTAGCAACAATTAAATCACTCTTAGACTTAAATTCATCTAAATCATTTAAAACTTTTGAACCATAAAATTTCTTTTCCTCATACAATGGTTCAAAAACTATTACTTTGATTCCTTTA
>MDTD01106079.1_pt1 | contig 13479 bp, 14 predicted proteins | sample 811221 | NCBI WGS metagenome assembly MDTD01 (sample SAMN05326646, study PRJNA326480) | marine metagenome | isolation source: seawater | place: Pacific Ocean: South West | collected 2011
ATATTAGCTTTTATAATTTAATTTAATTATTTTGAATATCTTTAAATTTGGTGAACATTGCCTCAAATTCAAGCATAACATTGCCTGTTGGCCCATGTCTTTGCTTTTGTATAATTAATTCAGCTAAATGAGATACTTCATTCATTTTTGCCTGCCATTCTGCATGTTCTACTGTTGCTGGTCTAGGTTCTTTACCTTGTAAATAATATGCTTCTCTATAGACAAACATCACAACATCAGCATCTTGCTCAATAGATCCTGATTCTCTCAAATCAGATAATTGAGGTTTTTTGTCATCTCTTTGTTCAACTGCCCTTGAAAGCTGTGATAAAGCTAATACGGGTACCGCGAGCTCTTTTGCCAAAGCTTTAAGTCCTTGTGTTATCTCAGATATTTCTTGAACTCTACCATTGTTCGAGTTAGACGCCCTCATTAATTGTATATAATCTATAACAACCATATCTAAACCATACAGTCTTTTAATTCTTCGTGCTCTATTACTTAAGGCAGCTATCGTAATAGCCGGTGTTTCATCAATATATAAAGGGAGCTCAGATATATCTTTTGATGTCTCAATAAACTTGTCAAATTGCTCTTCTGAAATTTTACCTCTTCTTATATCATTTGATTTTATTCTCGATTGTTCTGCTAAAATTCTTGTTGAGAGTTGTTCTGAAGACATTTCAAGAGAAAAAAAAGCAATTGAGCTTTTTTCGCCACTTTCTTGAATTTTTTTGGCAGCATTAAATGCTATATTTGTTGCTAGAGCCGTTTTTCCCATCGAGGGTCTTCCTGCAATAATAATTAGATCAGATTTATGCAAACCCCCTAATCTGTCATCTAAATCCTTTAATCCAGTGGGAACGCCAACAATTCCCTCTTCATTTTTATATGCATTAGAAGCCATTTCAATGGTTTGCCTCATAGCTTCATCAAACTTTACTAATGATGAATTAAAAGATCCTTTTTCAGCAAGGTCGAATAATAATTTCTCATAGTTTTCGATTAATTTTTGTCCGTCCGTTTCTATATCATTTAGCTTAGCTTGATCTATAATATCTCCAGAAATTTTTATTAACTCTCTTTTTACGTAAAGATCAAATATAAGCTTAGAGTACTCTATTGCTTGTCTTGACGATGAAGAAAATTTTGTTATTTTTACTAAGTATTCCGGTATATTAAGCTCATCTCTCTCTTTCTCAAAATAATTTTTTAATGTAATTGGATTTGCTAATTGACCACCATAAATTAATTTTTCTAAGGCTTCGAATATTTTTCTGTGAATTGGATCGTATAAATTTTTACTTGATATAATCAAACTAATATCATCAAAAATTTCATTTGTTAAAAGAATAGATCCAATTACCGATTGTTCTGCTTCAATATTATTTGGAAGTTCATCAATTTGACTTTTTAGTAAATTTAATGACTGAGACATGCATTAAGATAAATAATTTCAGAATAAAGAGCAAAGTAAATTATTTTCTGGGGAAAAAAATGTATAATTATTGATTTTCTTCTTGAGATAATACTTTTATATTTATTTGTGATTGAATTTCTGAATGAAGATTTAAAAAAACTTTAAAATTTCCTAATGATTTTATCTCTTTAAGAGGTTGTATTATAGAGGGATTAATTTCTATATTTTCTGTATCTTTTATTATCTTTGAAATCTCTGTAGGTTTAACTGAACCATATAATTCTCTATTTTCTGTACTCAGTTTTTTTATAACAAACTCTTTATTATTTATTTTTTCATTAATTGTTTTTGCCTCAATTTTCTTATCTTGGTCTTTCTTATTTAAATCGTTTTTAATCTTTTCAACTTCTTTAATATTGTCTTTTGAAGCAAATAATGCTTTCTTTTGAGCAATTAAAAAGTTTCTAGCAAAACCTCTTTTGACATCAATAATTTCACCAATTGATCCAACTTTTCGAACATTTTCTAAGAGTATAATTTTCATATTTATATAAGAGCTAAATTTCTTGCTCTTTTAATTGAAATTGCTAAGTCCCTTTGTTTTTTTTGACTAACAGATGTAATTCTTGATGGTAATATTTTTCCATTTTCAGATACATATCTTTTTAGTAATTTTATATTTTTATAATCAATCACAGGAGCACCCTTACCTGATAGCGGACATTTTTTTTTAAATTTATATTTTTGATTTTGAAATACACTTAGTTTTGAGAAGTTATTTTGATTATTTTTTTTTTTTAAATTTTTTTTTTTCATTATTTGATAATTTTATCGCTATCACCGTTTTTTTTGAAATAATCTGTTTCAAGGTCTAATTTTTTTACTTTAACTGTTAAATATCTTAGTAGATTTTTATCAAGTTTTTCAACCTTTTCTAATTCTTTAATAGTATTACCTTTGCCTTCAATTTTAAAGTGCAGGTAATTACCTTTTTTATTTTTTTTTATTAAATAAGAAAGATGCATTAGTCCCCAGCTTTCAAACTTCTTAATATTGCCATCATGACCTTCGATTACTTTCCTGTATTTGTCTTCAATTTGTTTTATTTGACTTGGGGAAATATCTTGTCTAGCTATAAGTGTATGCTCGTAATAGTTCATATAATTTTATAGAAAAATTGAGGATATACTATTATAAATTTTTAATTACAATATAAAAATATACTTTTTTTATTAATTTTTTTATGTTTTCTGTATTATTTCCTGGCCAAGGCTCACAAATTGTAGGTATGGCTAAAGATTTTTATAATAATTTAAACTATGTCAAAGAATACTTTTCTGAGGCTGACGATATTTTAAAAAAAAAACTAAGTAAAATTATTTTGGAAGGACCTAAGGAAGAATTAGAAAAAACTGAGAACACTCAGCCATCGATATTTTTAGTAAGTTATTCAATTTTTAACGTCATAAAAAAAGAGACTAATTTTAATTTAAGTACAGCAAAATATTATGCTGGACACTCTTTAGGAGAGTATTCTGCATTGTGCTGTGCAGAGGCACTAACATTTGAACAAACTATCAATTTACTAAAGCACAGAGGAAGTGCTATGCAAAATGCAGTTCCAAATGGTGGTGGAGGTATGGTCGCTATACTCGGTGTAGATATAAAAGAAATAAATGAAATTATAAAAATTAATAAAAACGAATTTACTTGTTATATTGCAAACGATAATTCTATTGGTCAGATTGTAGTAAGTGGAAAAATCGAGTCTCTTGAATTATTTTGTTTAGAATTAAAAAAGAAAAACTTCAAATATATAAAATTACCGGTAAGCTCACCTTTTCATTGTCCATTAATGAATAGTGCAACTAATGAAATGAAACAAAGAATAAAAAACACAGATTTTAAAGATCCAAAAGTAAGCATTATATCGAATGTAACAGCAAGCCCCACCAACAAATCAGATGAAATAAAAAAGCTTCTAGTTGAACAAATAGAAAAACCAGTTAGATGGAGAGAAAGTGTTAATAATATGATCAAATTAGATATAAATCATTTTATTGAAGTAGGACCAGGAAAAGTATTGTCTGGATTAGTTAAAAGAATTAATAGAAATGTTAAATTAAATCAGATAAATACTTTTAATGATATCAAAAGTTTAACAAATGATTAATTTAAATAATTTAAATATAATTTTAACTGGTTCTACAGGAATTATAGGTAAATCAATTTTAGAGAAACTCTATGAAGCAAACGCCAATATAATTGCTACAGGAACAAATCAAAATAAATTAAACGAGATTAAAGAAAAGTATCCTAATTGCATAATAAAGCAATTTGATATCTCCAAGCACTCAGAAATAGAAAAATTTATAGAAGATTGTAATAATGATTTTCAAAATAAAATAAATGTTTTAATTAACAATGCTGGCATTACTTTAGATAATTTAACTATCAGAATGAAAGAAGAAGAGTGGAGCAAGGTGCTAAACCTAAATTTAACATCATCCTTTTTGTTAAGTAAATATTCTATAAAAAAAATGATAAAAAATAAAAAAGGTAAAATAATAAATATTACATCGATTGTTGGCCACACTGGAAATGTTGGTCAAGCCAATTATGCTGCTTCAAAAGCTGGACTAATAGGTATGTCTAAAAGTCTTGCATTAGAATATGGAAAAAAAAATATAAATGTGAATTGTATATCCCCAGGCTTCATTCAATCTGAAATGACAGATAAAATTAATGATAAATTTAAACAATCATTGCAAGAAAAAATTTCTTTAAATAGATTTGGTTTACCAGTAGATGTAGCTAATGCCGTTACTTTTTTGTGTTCAGACCTGTCAGATTACATTACTGGCGAAACAATACATGTAAATGGAGGTATGTATTTTAGTTGACATTGCAATATAAATATTTATTAAGAATTTTTAACTTATAAGGAAAATATGTCAGAAGATATTTCAAGCAAAGTAAAAAAAATTGTAGCAGATCATCTAGGTATTGATGAAGCTAAAGTAACAGAAGAATCTAGCTTCATAGATGATTTAGGAGCCGATAGTTTAGATACAGTTGAATTAGTTATGGCTTTTGAAGAAGAATTTGGATCTGAAATTTCAGATAGTGATGCAGAAAAAATTCTCACTGTTGGTGATGCTGTTAAATTTATAGAGAATAAAGCGAACTAATTTTATAAATTAAATGTCCAGCTTTAAAAAAGGTGGAATGTTTGTTCTATCATCCCCATCAGGTGCAGGAAAAACCACACTAGTAAAGAAAATAACACGTAACAAAAATTTTTCAGTTTCTATATCACACACAACTAGATCACCAAGGCCAAACGAAAAAAATGGTAAAGATTATTTTTTTACTTCAAAAAAAAATTTCAAGAAATTAATAAAAAATAAAAAATTTTTAGAGCACGCTAAAGTTTTTGATAATTATTATGGCTCATCAAAGGACTTTGTTTATAAAGAACTAAAAAAAGGTAATAATATTGTATTTGATATAGATTGGCAGGGCACCAGACAAATAAGAAATAAAAATTTAAATTTTAATCTTTTAACAATATTTATATTACCCCCATCAAAAAAAGAGTTGGCAAATAGACTTCTCAAGCGTGAAAAAAAAAATCTGAATATAGTTAAAAAAAGAATGAAAGGATTTAAAAAGGACTTATCTAGATGGATGGAGTATGATTTAGTTGTAATAAATGATGATTTAAATAAATGTTATAAAAGAATTATGTTAGCTATAAAAAATAACAAAAAAAGAGTTTTTGATAAAAATATAATTAGTAGACACGTAAAAAAGTTATTAAATTAAATATTCATAATATCTACAGATTTCGATATATTTTTTTACAGTTAAATTTTGTGGTCTTAATTTTAAATCAATACCCAATCGATTTGAAACTTCTAAATAATCATCAAATAATTGTTTCATAGGTTTTTTTATCATTTTTCTTTTTTGATTAAAAAAAATATTTGTAATATGTTCTAAGTTCTTAGATTTATTGATTTTCTCGATTTTTTTTTTTGGATCAAATAAAACTAATGAACTCCAGACCTTAGGTTTTGGAAAAAAACATTTTGGAGAAATATCAAATAATTTATGACTGTTCAATTTCCAGGAAGATAAAATTGATAATCTTCCATACTGCTTTGTATTATAATTTGCAATAATTCTATCAGCAACTTCTTTTTGAAAAACAAAAAGAAATTGAAGAAAAAATTTATCTAAATCATCAATTTTTATAAATGAAGTTAATATTTTTGTGGAAATATTATATGGCAAGTTACCAAATACTTTAATTGGTTTATCAAATTTAAATTTATTATAACAATTTAAAATATCATCGTTTACTATAATTAAACTCTTATCAAATTTATCTTTTAATTTTTTTGATAATTCTCTATCCTTTTCGACGACTATTAATTTAGATGGTTTTTTTTCAATTATTCTTTTTGTTAAATTTCCAGTTCCAGGACCAATCTCCAAAACTATATCATCAGTTTTTATATTCCCATTATTTACAATTGAATTTAAAATATTTTCATCATTCAAAAAGTTTTGACTTAAACTTTTTTTTGGTCTCATTTTTATTTCAATTTTTCTATAAATTTCATTGCATACATAAATGATGATGGATCGGATTTATTTTTACCTAACATTATTGAGTTTGGACCATGATCTGGAGATATCCTTATAAATGGCAGACCAATTGTAATATTAATTGCATTAAAATTAAAAATAGTCTTAATTGGCGTTAGTACTTGATCGTGATACATGCCAACAACAACATCATACTTTTTAATATTCTTTTTTAAAAAAAAAGTATCAGCAGCAAAAGGACCTTCAACATTAATTTTTTTTTTTTTTAATAGTTTTATAGAAGGCTTGATAATTTTATCTTCTTCACTAAATCTATCAATAGTTTCACAATGTGGATTTAAGCCTAAAATTGCAAATGAAATTTTTCTTTTTAAAATGTCCTTATAAAAATTATTTATTTTTAAAATATTATTAACAATTTTTTTTTTATTTATTTGTTTTGTAACATATTTTATTGGTATATGTGTTGTAATAGGTGAAACTGATAATTTTTCGTTGAATATTAACATAACTTCATTTTTCGCATCAACTTTTCTTGAAAGATATTCTGTAATACCCAAGTATTTTTTTTGTAAAAATGCTTGTTTTGATACAGGGCCATTAATTAAAATAAATTTGTCTTTATTTTTTTTTATAATATCTATTGCCATATCAAAACTGCTTTCAATATATTTTTTTGATTTAATTGATATTTTTGAAAAAGCTTTGTTATAATTAAAAGAAATATTTAAAAAGTTTATTGAATTTCTTTTTGCATCACGCAAATCATTAATATCGTTTAACTCTAATTTATATTTCAACTTCTTTAATTGATCATTAAATAACTTTTTATTTCCTATTAAAATAATTATTTTTTTAAATTTAACTCTTCTTGAAAAATATTTTCCAAGTATTTCAGAAAAAATACTAAAAGGTTCGCCTAAAATTATGAGAATATATTTAGTATTCATTTATTACAGTATTTTGTTTGAGTTTTTTAAACAATAAAAGAGAAAATTGATTTAGTTGTTTGTTAGTCTCAAATCTAACAAGATTTTCAAATTCTTTATCAATATTAATATCTTGCTTTATTATTTTTTTTTCATTTATCTTCAATATTAAATAACCGTTTGGATATTTAATTGGGTTTGATATTTCATTCTCACTCATTCTGGATAAAATATTATTTATTTCGTTTGATAACAAAGTTTCTTTAACCCAACCAATTTCACCCCCTTTATTAGAGCTATCTGATATGCTGTATCGAGCTGCAGCTGCTTTAAAATCATTAAAATTTATATAATCAGATATCTTTTTATATTTATTCTTGAGATTTTCTTTTGGTTCTAATTCAAATAAGATTTCAGATAAGTTATATTCATATTTTTTAGTTTTTAACATTTTAGTCTTTAGCTTTTTTTTTAAAACTGTCTCATCAATTTTTACATATGAGCTATATTTTTTATATATAAATTCATTCCAAAGACTTTCATATTTTATTTTTTCAATGACTTCTTCGTAACTGATATTATTTGTTTCTATTAATTTCTTAAGTTCACTCTCATTTTTAACTTTTTTAAAAGCTAATAAATTCTTTTTTACTTCATTGACAAACTTAGAATTATTATTTTTTTTAAATATTTTATCTAATTCTTTTTTTTTGATAATTTCTTTGATAAGTGAATTTTCAGAAATTTTTAAAATATCTTTATTCGAAATATTTTTTAAATTAGGTCTTAAAAAAATTAAATAATTTTTTTCATTTAAAATGTCTACATTTGTAATAATTTGATCATCAATCTTATATTTTATTTGTATTTCACCAAATAAAGTATCCGGAAACAAAATAATACATACTATTATTATATAACTTTTAAATTTCTTCATTTTTAATTTACATTTAAATTTGGAACACCTATTTCAGAAAAAGGTATAATTTTAATTAAAAATGATAAACTTTTATTTGGCTCTAAGCTCCCATCTCTTGAAAAAGTATTGTTATAATTCAGACTTAGCGAGATACAATCAGTCTCATAAGTGTAAATTAAATCATAATATTGAGTGAAATTATCTTTTAAATCTTTTGCAATTTCAAATGTTATGTGGTTCTCTTTATCAAATTTGTATTTACTTTTACTTTTAATATTCTCATTATCCTCTAAATCATTATGTTCTATGTAATATGAAATATTAGAAAAAAAATTATTAACGTTAAAATCAAAATTAATTTGATCTAAGTTTGAATACTGTAGATCTTTGTCATAAGAAAAATAATAACCTAATTTAATATTTTCATTAAAATTATAATTCAAATTACCGAAAATATCTGACCTGGTTTTATTTAGTTTAGATTTTTTTGGTAAAGATGCATCCTCATTATTTCTTAATACATTTGCAATCTTAAAATCAAGAATATTTGATCCGTCTAAATAATTTCTTTTAAATTCTAAGCCCAAAGTTAATGCCTTTCCTCCCTCGACTTGATGAGGGGTCCCAATTCTATTTAGTGAAAATGCACTATCATAATTAAGCAATATATCCTTATCTGATATATTTTTATTTCCATTTGGACTATAGCGTATTGATGCAACTGGTTTTAAGTAATGTATATATTCATTAATTTTTTTTTGAAGTGGTAAACTGGTGTCAATTTTCAAAGTACTATATAGATTGTAATTAGCGTTGTTGTCAAAAGTAGTAGAATTATTTGAATATGAATTAGAATTTTTCAACAAAAGATTATAGTTTGTGGAAATACCATTAGATGTTACATATTCATTTGAGGAAAATAAGAAATCATTTGTAAGAACGGATTCATTTATATTAGTGTTATAATTTTTATTGTATCCATATGAGCTAAAATCAAAATTACCATTATAGTTATTTGGAATCTCTATTCTTTTTATATATTTGAAATCTGGATATATATATTGGTACCTGTCACTGTAAACTCTTGTTAAATCTTCATAAATTTTAAATGATGTATTTAAACTTGAGCTACCATAATTCCAATTAATATCGAAGTTAGACAATAATAAACTATCATTATTTAGTAATGTTGATGTTCCGATCAATTTATGCTTTTTTAAATAATTATCTCCTTTGACTTGATTAATATTTAACTCATAATTTGCACTGTTGCTAATTTCACCAACTTGATTGTAAAAAAAATGACCTTTTGACCCTTCATTTCCTACTAAAAAGCTAAAATCTGTTAAAATATTAGAATTCTCTAATGCTTGTCTATACTCATTTTGAAGCAAAAAGTTTTTTTCTGAATAAATTCTTGGGCTAAATGTAATGTCCTTGTCCAAATCTACTATTTTAAAATAAGGTAAAATTATTGAAGTCCCTAAACTGTCTGACGCAGTATATGAGGGAGTTAAAAATCCAGACTTTCTCTTTACTGTTGGATCAGGATGATTGAAATAAGGTAGATAAAATATTTTTTTTTCAAATATTTTCAACCAAGAATTTTTATACTCAAACAATTTTTTTGTTTTATTATGCTTAAATTCATCACTTGTTAATTCCCATCCTCTACATTTCTTATTCTTAATGTTGCAAGTACTAAATATTGCCTTATATAATTTTAATTCTTTTTTATTAGAGTACCCACCTCGACCTTTGAGAATTGGATCGTTATTCTGATTTCCAAAGTAAGAATTTATGAAATCTACTTTTATCTCTTTACCTATAATTTCATTTATTTTCATATTTATTACTAGATCTTCAAATTCATATTTATTTCCATTCTGATCAGTAATAATCGATTTTTTTGATTTTATTATTTCCTTTGTTATATCAAAACTAAATTTATCATTAAGTTCATAGACATTTTTTTCACCATCTTTTATTATAGTTTTTCCATCACCAAAGATTTTGCTTTTCTTTCGATCATAAAAAATTTCATTTGATTCAATTAAATAATTATTTTTTATTCTAATCTCTGTATTACCTTTGCTAAAAATTAAATCCTTTTTGTACTCATATTTAATTTTATCACTTTTAATAATTATATCCTTAAGGTTATCTTTAAAAATTACATTATTTTCTAAAACTAAAATTTTATTTTTTTTAACATATTCTGCTTTATTTGACTTAATTTCTATTTTTTTTGACGGTATTTTTGCCTTTGAGTTAAACGCTTTTATGACTTTACCTTCATTTTCTAAAATTATATCAGTTGAAGAGAATTCAATTTCTTCAGATAAAACTTTAAAACTAATAAGACATAAAATAAATATAATTGTTCTTGTTAATAATTTTTTAATTATCATTTACTTTTATCATTCCAATATTACATGTTAAAAAAAGAATTAGGAGGGGCATCCAAACAGATAAATAAATAGGTAAAGCTCCTTTATTACCTAATACATTTGAAAAATAACTTAAATAATAAACAATAACAGATACGAAGATTCCAAATATTATTACAAAAAACTTCGATTTTACTCTTTTTAATTTGTTAATAATTATAAATCCTAAAACAGTCATTAACATATAAAAAATAGGCATACTATAAATTTTATTTAAATGTATTTTAACATCTACATTTGAATAACCTATATTCTTATAACTTATAGATAGCTTATGTAATTCAAAAATATTTAGAGAATTTAAATTTGAAAATAAATTAGAAATTATCTCACCATTAAAAGATGAATTATAAATATAACTTTTGAAATTATTTTTTGATCCATCATCATTTAGTATTGAGACATTTTTTAATTGCCAATTCTTTGAACTAACATTTGCATTAGTCGCTGTTATAGTGCTTTTATTATAAAAATATTTATCAGTTTCAGAGATAGTAATAGATCTAAGTTTATTTTTATCAAATTCTTTTGCGTGTATTATAAATAAGCTATCATCTATCTCCTCTTTTATCCACAATCCGTCATCATTAACAACAGCTAGGTATTGATTTGTATTTGAGAACCTATTTTTTAGGTCTAAGTACTCGCTTTTAAGGTTTGATGAAAAAGAGTAAAACAAAAAGAGCAAAATTACTCCGAGTAAACCAGATAAAATAGCTAGATGTCCTAAGATTTTTAAATTACTTATTCCATTTGAATATAAAATAGGCATTTCATCTTTATCTATTAAATCAATATAAAAAAATTTTACACATATCAAAAATATAAAAGGAAATAATTCAAACATTAAAGATGGTGCATTTAATAATGACAAGTAAATTGTATAATAAATTTCTGTATTATATTTTTCTGAAAATCGAATTTCTTCAAAAAAATTTACAATTACAACAGTACAAAAAAAAATAAAAGATACTTTCAAAAATTTATTTAAAAATAATAGATTTATATAGTTTTGATATTTTTTTAATTTCATAAATACTTTAGTTTAAAATTTGTTTTTATTAAAATCATAAAGTAAAAAATAATTACAAGAATCAAAGGAAGAGTTATAAAAAATAATTCAATAAGTATCTGTGAAGATAAAAATTTATAACTTAACTCTGAAAATAATATGATTGCAAAACCCGAAATGAATAAAAAAAACTTATAAAAATTTTGTAGGTTATTACTTTTAGCTTTTAGAATAATCAATGAACTGACTAGTGATAAAATTACAATGTACATTGGATTGATAATTCTCTTAAAAATTTCTTCATATACATCTTTTAAAAGAAATGCATTTTCATCTATGCATCTAAAGCTATTGTCATTGCGTTTCTCAAAAAATTTTTCAATACAAGAAATTAAATATAAACTATTGGCTTCTTTTAATTTATTATATTTTCTGGTCTTGGAATTTAATTTAGAGAGTTCATAAGTTGTTTCTTTAAAACCAATATTAAAATTTCCTCTTTTATCTATGTTTGTTATTTTTCCATCTGTTAATTTGAAACTGAAATTATCATTTTTTTGTATTATCTTACCTTTATTTGCTATAATTATTTTATTATCCTCGTCTCCTAATTGCTCTTTAATATAAATGCCTTTCATATTTCCGTTGTTATCCCGTTCTTCAACAAAAATTGTTAAATTTCTCATAACATTGGAAAATTTTTTTTCCTCAATAAGTTTTGGCAAAAATTCCATTGATGAATTTTTTAAATATTGTTGTCCTAAATTTTGGGCTTTTGGAACAATAATTAAATTTAATATTAGTTGAATCAAAACAAAAAAAAGAGACAATTTTCCAATAAAGTTTATAAATGATATTTTTTTTATTCCATTAGTCCAAAAAACTAAAATCTCATTATTTTCTTCGTATCTATTTAAAACGACAAATATTGCCAAAAAATAAGTGAATATTAATAATTTGCTAAATATTTTTGGTAAACTTAACAATGTATAAATTAAGTAAACACTTATAGAATGACCTTTCTCAGTAATAATATCCAATAAATTTACTCCCTGCATAACCCATACGATTGATGTTAAAGCCAAAGATGACAGTATAAAAAAACCAAAAATATCTGAGGATAATTTACGATATATTAATTTATTCATTGAAATTATAAATTTAATAAATATACAACATTATCTATTAAATATTTCAAAAAAATGAAGCTAAAATTACATTTTATAAATAAAGTTCCCAAAGAAGCTAGAGATAATGAGATTATTTTAGTAAAAGATAAATCTTCTAAAAATAAAATACTAAAATCTTTAAATAAATCTTTATTTAATAATAAGTTATTTTTAGAGAAAAAATTTCTTGTTCAAAATATTAAAGATAAAAATTATATTATTGTAAATTGTTTGGATTCTAAGAACTCACTACAATACGAAAAGCTAGGTTCGAAATTATATACTTTTCTAAACGACACTAATATTGAGAATTCATTTTTGGCATCAAATACATCGAATCTTACGAGTGTACAATTAGAAAAATTCTTGCATGGTGCTCAGCTTAAGTCGTATGATTTTAATGTCTACAAAACTGATAAGGCAAAAAATCAAACAAATAATTTACATGTAGTAGTAAATAAATCCAATAAATCAAATGTACTAAGAAAGAAATTAAATTCACTTTTAGAGGGTGTTTTTCTTACTAGAGATCTTGTATCAGAACCAGGAAATGTTCTCCACCCAGATGAATATGCAAAACGAATAACTAAATTAAAAAAATTTGGATTAAAGGTTACTATATATGATCAAAAAAAATTAAAGAAGATGGGTATGAACGCTTTATTGGGAGTTGGTCAAGGTAGTGTCAAAGGTTCATACCTAGTAACGATTGAGTGGAACGGTGCAAAAAATAAATCTAAACCTTTAGGATTTGTTGGGAAGGGTGTATGTTTTGATACTGGAGGCTATTCATTAAAACCAGCAAAATTTATGGAGGACATGACTTACGATATGGCAGGTTCAGCAACAGTTGTTGGTTTAATGAAAACGCTTGCTCTAAGAAAATCTAAAATTAATGCTGTTGGTGTAGTAGGTCTTGTAGAAAATATGGTAAGTGGAAATGCTCAAAGACCTGGGGATATA
>MDTD01027865.1_pt1 | contig 13478 bp, 7 predicted proteins | sample 811221 | NCBI WGS metagenome assembly MDTD01 (sample SAMN05326646, study PRJNA326480) | marine metagenome | isolation source: seawater | place: Pacific Ocean: South West | collected 2011
AGGCAGTCACGCGCTGTTCGAGAACGTCGGTGGTCGGATTCATCAGGCGTGTGTAAATGTTTCCAAGCTCTCGCAAGCCAAACAAGTTGGCCGCATGCTCGGTATCGTTGAAAACGTATGAACTCGTCTTATAGACGGGAACGGCGCAAGAATTCGTGGTCGATTCGGGCTGGTAACCCGCGTGAAGGCATTGGGTTTCTAATTTCATTGTTTATGAAGATCTTGGGGTTAGGTTAAAAGTTGGGAGATCAATACTTAATAATTTGCGGATAAAATCAATCCAATATCTTATCGCCTCCCTATCGGGCAATTACGATCCATGTCATAAAACTTATGGATCGATTTGTCGGGGACTCATAAGATAGGCGATCAAATCGCGCCTTTCCCGTTCGGATAAGTCATCCAAAAGACCCACGGGCATGATGGAGTTGGGTAATGCATTCCTTGAGTGCATCATGGACTTGCTGATCACGCTTTCCGATCCCGGCATACGGAGAACCACGGAATTCCTATCCTGACCGACGATCATTCCACTGAGCACACGACCGTCCTTCGTTTCAATGACGTGCATTCGATAATCCGTCGAAACCGCGCCATTCGGATCAACGACGTTTTGCAGAAGATAATCGAGGTTCGACCGACCCGATCCGGTTAGATCGGGACCCAGTTTTCCCCCCTTCCCATAAAGCGCGTGACAACTCGAACACCTCTTCTCGTAAAGGATCCGCCCCTTGAACAAGTCCGCTTTTGCCAAATGGGAAGGAGTCAATTCTCGCCTTAATTCTTCCATTCTCCTTTTCAATTCATCGGGTGAACGTCTTAGTACGCCCCAAACTTTTTCCAACATTGCGCTTAACTCCTCTCTCTCGAGGGACTGAATTTGCATGGCATGATAGGGAGTGATGACCGACTTGGAAATTCCGCCACGCTCAATTGCCCGTAACAAGGAACCCGCCCAACTTGCGCGGGCGCAAACCAGTTCAACCACCTCACTTTGTTCCTCAATCGTAAAGGCGGCCAGCCGCTCGGTCAGTTTCTCCCCAATCTCACGGTCGGCGAATCGGGCCAATCCGCGCGCCGCCCAGATCCGCATCTCCGGATCTTCAAGCATATCCAAGCATAAGGATTGAAAATTTGGGGAATCCGATTGGATCAGATTTTCCATAACTTCCCGGCGTGAGGAAAGGGATGCTTGAGGGTTCATAGCCAGTTTTTCCATTCGTTCAGCCGCTTCCGCATCTCCAAAGAAGACGCTCAATCTCAAGACTTTCGGATTTCTTTTCAGGAGGTTACGGACTTGACCCCATTGGGCTGGCCGAGCGAACTCCTTCATGCCCCGCACCGCACGCTCCATGCCGGAAAGCAAGGGTTCGGACTTCTCCTTACTTTCGGAAAGCAGATCAAACAAGTCTTCGAAGGAAGAAGGGTTTTCCTCGGACCGTTCGGTTGTAGCTCGGCTGATCCATGACAGCAAACTGGGCCAAACCGTCGCCCGGGCCACTTCAAGCAGTCCAAGCGGGTCTTCCTCGACCATAGGGGTGAGACCATACCAGACAAGCATGGGCAGGTTGTGATCGGCGGCATCCTCTGCCCGCCCGGCCAAGGCTTTCCCCAAATTCCTTCGGGAAAGAATCGGCAATCGTTGCAGACTTGAAGCAAGAGTGAGCCGGACCAGAGCCGAATCATCCCCCGCAGCCAAACTCACGAGCTTTTTTTCGAGATTTGGGTTCGCCTTGGGCAGGGCTTTTTCCCGAGGTCCGAAAAGCGTATCGATGGGTTGCTTATCCAGAAGCAGACGGATCGCCCAAGCGCGAAGGTGATCATTCGGGTCCTGCAGATACCTTTCGGGTTTCAAGTTCTGCAGCGCATGCAAACCCCACATGGCCCGCAAACGGACTACCGCCTTTTCGCTCTCGTCCTTGAGGATTCTTTCGCAGACTCGAGAGATCACTTCGGAATCGATTGGTTTTCCCTCGTACAGGAGACGCAACCATTGACGGAAGAACCAGGCGTTCGGATGTCGCAGAAGACATTCGGAATCAAGGGAAGCGGTCTGCAAAGACGATAAATCGGCAACCGGGTTCTGACCGTGAAAGAATTTGTAAATTCTTCCACTCGTACGATGTACGCCGGAATGGTCATGGCACTCGCCGGTATCGCTCCAATCCAAGCCATAAATCGCTCCGTCGGGCCCCACGCTGACCTCCATTCCTCTGAACCACTCGTTGGAGTTCCGAAACGCATCCGTTTCATGTCGGCCGACGTATCCGCTCCCCATCCTATGCAAGCGTTCGCGATTCATTCTCCGTCCATGCTGGTTCCAGGTCAGGAGGCGATTCCTCCACTCCTTGGGGAAATGATCCGCCTGATAGATGGCCATCCCAACGTGGGCGTGCCCCCCCCCGAAGTCATTGGCCGCTCCATTCCGAGATTTGTGCCAAGCCAAGTTGGTGTCGTAATGAAAATGATCCGCATGCTGCGGCATGCGCTCATAAACCAAGGGATTTTGAGAAGCTCCGCTTCCCGACTCCCGGTAATGAGCTCCGGGAATCATGTGCCACAGGTGTCCGATTACGGTGTTTATGAAAAAGAGTTCACCATGCTCATCCCAGTCGTGGCCCCATGGGTTGACCGTTCCATGGGCCAGCACCTCGACTTCACCATCCTTGGGATGATAGCGCCAAATTCCCCCATCAATGGGAATTCGGAGATCATCGGGAGTACCCGGCGCTCCCAATTTGCCGGGGCAGGAATGACCGCATCTCCCATAAAGCCATCCATCGGGGCCCCACCGCAAACCGTTGGCAAAATTGTGATAGTTTCCTCGCGCAACGTCGAAACCATCCAACATGACCTGCGGTTCTCCGTCAGGTATGAGATCACCATTGCGGTCCGGAATGAAAAGCAAGCGGGGCGGACACATCAACCACACTCCACCCATCCCGACCTCCACGCTGGTCAGCATTTGCACCTCGTCGGTGAACACCTTACGGAACTCCGCCACGCCATCCCCATCCTCGTCGGCCAAGACGATGACCCGATCCCTCAGGCTTAAGTCAAAACGGATCTTTCGGCTGCCGTAGGTGTAATTTTCCGCAACCCACATGCGGCCTTTCTCATCCCAAGCCATGGCAATGGGATTTTGAACCTTGGGCTCTCCGGACCAGACGGAGACTCCATAATCATCCGGCAAACGAAATTTGCCGGCGCTCTCCTCCAGGGAAGGCGGGCCACCATCCGTGGTGGACTCGGTGTTCGGCAAGGAAGGAAATTCAGCTCCCAGCGCAGGTATGGCAAGAGCAAGGACCGCAAGTCTTGGAATCAAATGCACTTGCCTTTCGTAACACGTCCGGGGGGCTTCGAGAAAGTTTAATTTTCATGGTTCTTCCGAGTTGATCAACTCCTCGAAATGGTTCTTTTTGGATGAATGCCCCATTACAAAATCCTCCTCCTCGCATCCTGCTCGTCGCTGCTGTTTTTTTCCGTAGCGGAAGCTCAGCAGCAAAAGAAACCCATCCGGGTGAATCCCCTTTCGCCCATTGAGGAAGTTGCGGGATTGCCCAACGTTCTGATCATCGGGGATTCGATTTCGATCGGATACACCCTTCCGACTCGGGCCTTGCTCGCCGGCAAAGTCAATCTTCACAGGATTCCGACCAACGGCGGCCCCACCACCAAGGGAATTGCCGAGATCGAAAACTGGTTGGGCGACCGTAAGTGGGACTTGATTCATTTCAATTGGGGACTTCACGATCTTAAGTTCATGGGCAAGGATGGAACCAATTTGGTGCCGAAGGAAAAGGGTGGAGTCGTGCAGGTCGAACTCGTTGAATATGAAAGCAATTTGGACAAACTGGTCGCCCGCATGAAAAAATCAGCGAAACGGTTGGTCTGGCGGAACACAACACCCATTCCCCCCGGTTCCAAGGCGCGCTATGTGGGAGATTCCCTGAAATATAACCAAGCCGCCGCGAGGGTCATGAAAAAGCACGGAGTCCCCACGCTCGATCTTTTTGGCCCAAGCAAAAAGAACATGAAGGGTTGGATGCGGGAGGCGAACGTCCATTACTTCTCTCATGGTTCGCAAGCCTTGGCGGAAATCGTAGCCAAGGACATCCTCGGACGACTGAAGATCTAGTTTATCTCCCTTGCCGCTCGGACCGCCGCCCAAGCGTCAATCAATCCGGCGCCAAATTTCTCATCCCTGCCGGGAGGGCCGAGATCCCTAGCCGTCTCCGATATGATTTGACCAACCTCCCAAGGATTGATGGTTGGGTTGACCGAAAGGACCAGGGCGGCCACGCCGGCAGCATGAGGACCGGAAAAGGAATTTCCCGCAGGGCCCATCACCAGAGAAGCCTCGGGAGCCCGGCTGATTTCTTCCCACCCCGAACGAATCCTGTGCGAACCGGTTACGTTCCAGACGGGATAGCCCGTTGGAAATGCGCAAAGATCGGGCTTGGAGAGAGGATCGGCTTGCGGATGATCCGAAAAGAAGCGAACTCCCTCCCAAAAACAGGGACCTTCGCTGCTGAAAGGCAGCAGTTTCCGTCCCCTGTCCACTCCTGAAACCGCGAGAACGCAGGGGATGTCCTTGGGGAGACCGATTTGCTTGCCCTTCGGGAGGGCCCGTCGGGACTGGGGGCCGTAGTTACCCGCCCCGCCCACCGCAAGGACACCTCCAAGAGAAAGGTGCTCGAAGGCATTGCGAAAAAGACCTCGGGTTTGACCGAGATCCCGCCCCACCGCCATATAGCTCATCGATACCACCTCGGCGCCTTGAAGCAGAAGATATTCCAGACAGCGCAAATCAAAGCCTCCCTTAAGGAGTAGGAGACGGCATTCGGGGGCAATCCCGGTCTGCCAACCAGACGAAGAGACTCGTCCCGCAATGATCCCCGAACAGGAACTACCATGTGAGGTGGTTTTTGAGTCATCCAGCACGTATCCGGTGTTGGACCTGAAATCATATCCGAAAAGATCATCGATCAACCCGTTTCCGTCATCATCCTTTCCATTTAACTCTTCCTCAGGGTTTTTAGCCAAGGCGCGAACCAGGGACGGCGTGGGCAGGATGCCCGAGTCGATGACTGCCACAGTGACTCCAAGACCGGTTGCATTTTCATCTTTCCATGCTCGGACCGCTCCGATCTCGCTAACGTTCCAGGGAATATCCTCTCTTTTATCGGGCAACGGAGCGGGTTCGTTCCATAATCGTAGGACTTTCCCGAGCCTATTGACTTTTCGCCCGGACATAGGCAGGGATGTGTCTGAATCGAAGGCAAAACGATCGAAATAAACGTAGGAAATCTCTTTTTCACGGGCAAGGCTCTCAATGGTGGGAAGCCTTGCCCGGCAAGCAAATCCATTGACGATCCAAAATTTACGAAGCCCACGAAGCTGACCCTTTCCATTCATTTGATCGATCTTGTCCCTCAACTTCGCGAAAGAGTCTTGGGCTTTTTTCCTGAGAAGCGAAAGGACCTCCTCCCGGTTTTGAGAACGAGGTTTTTGGGAACGAAACTCGGAAATCCTTTCATAATCTCCGGCCTTCAGAACCAACTGGTCCTCCATTCGAACGAAAACAGGCAACCAGTCGTTTCCCTTCTCATAAAGGATCGGATCGACCTTGCCCGGGTAGTTTTGACCGGAAAGGGAGGTTCCGACGATAAGAACGGTTAAGCGAAGGAATTTCACCTCAATGGAAAAGACTGTTTTTCTTGAGCAGAAAGGAAGAAACTTGATCGAAAAGCCGGAGAGATCCGCAACTTGAGAAAGGCAAGGGACTTTTCTGATCGCAAACGAAAAACGAGGCTGATCAGGATCTCAAACCGGCAAGAGCCGCTTGCTTCACGACGTTTTCGACCGTCATGCCCAATTCGCTCATCACCGTTGCTCCGGGGGCCGAAAAACCAAAGCGGTCGATGCCTACGACCACTCCGTCCAGGCCAACGTATTTTCGCCAAACGTCGGAAACGCCCGCTTCCACCGCCAAACGATTTCTGCATGCGCTGGGCAAAACGGATTCCTTGTATTCATCATCCTGGCGGTCGAACCTTTCCATACAGGGCACGGATATCACTCGGACGGTGGGTCCGAGTTGATCGGCCGCTTCCATGGCAAGGGAAAGTTCACTCCCCGAAGCCAGGATGATCAACTCCAATTCACCTTGTTCCCGCCGAGCCACGTAAGCGCCTTTGAGAGTTCCGTTCCGCCGGTCCGCAACTGGTATCATGGACAGATTGGAAAGGTTCTGCCGGGTCAGAATAAGACCGGTCGGACCATCGGTGCGTTGCAAGGCGGCCACGAAAGCGCCGGCCGTTTCCTCCGGATCGGCAGGACGAATGACGTCAAGGTTGGGGATTACCCTCAACCCGCTGGTCGTCTCGACCGGTTGGTGAGTGGGACCATCCTCCCCGACCGCCACCGAGTCGTGGGTCCAGATGTGAAAAATCGGCAGATTGGTAAGAGCCGACAAGCGAACCGATCCTCGCATGTAGTCCGCGAAGACCGCAAAGGTCGCTCCCGAGGGACGGAAGATTCCGTAATACCCGATCCCGTTGACGATCGCGCCCATTGCGTGCTCACGGATGCCAAAGAGAAGATTGCGTCCGGAATGGTTTTCCTTCGTGAAGTCACCCACCTCCTTGAGGTAGTTCTTGGTCGAGCCATGCAGATCAGCCGAACCACTGACCAGCAACGGCATGGCTTTCGCCAAGTCATTGATGACTTGCCCACCGGCCGCGCGCGTCGCCACCTTGGCATCCTCGGGAAAGACCTGCACGCGGTCCATCAGATCGGCGGGAACCTCCCGCTTCAGTCCCGAGTCAAGCAAGGCGGCTTTTTCCGGATTGGCCGCGCTCCAAGCCTGAAAAGTCTCATTCCATCTCTTGCGGTTTTCGACCTGTTCCGCAGTGCGTTGCTGGAAAAAGCCTCGAACTTCATCGGAAACGTAAAAGGGTTCCTCGGGCAACCCCAGTCCCAAGCGGGCGGATTCGGCGAACTTGGCTCCGCCCTCTCCGTGACCACCGGCCGTTCCCGCAACCTCCGGTATTCCCTTTGCAATGAGCGTCTTGAATTCGATGAATGTAGGCTTGCCCTTGTTGGCCCGTGCCTGAGCGAGAGCATGGCCAATTTCCTCCATATCGTGACCGCCTTCAACCCGAATGCAGTGATAACCGTACGCGGTGAAGCGATCGATCACGCTCTCACTTTGGCTTGCATTGGCCATGGCGTCCAAAGTGACGTCGTTGGAATCGTAAAGAATGGTCAAGTTGTCCAAGGCGAGATGCCCGGCGAGGGAAGCGGCTTCGGCGGCAACGCCCTCCTGCAGGCAACCATCCCCGGCAAGCGCGATCACTTGGTGATCGAAGATCGTATGCTCGGGGGTGTTGAAGTGAGCGGCCGCCATTTTTCCGGCAATCGCCATGCCCACCGCATTCCCAACCCCCTGCCCCAAGGGACCGGTGGTGCATTCTACTCCGGGAGTTTCCTCAAACTCGGGGTGACGGGGCGTCTTGCTGTGCAGTTGCCTAAAATTCTTCAGTTCATCGAGGGAAAGATCGAAGCCGGCCAAATGCAGCCACCCGTAGAGGAACATGCTCCCATGACCGGCGGACAGTACGAAACGGTCCCGGTTAAGCCAGTTCGCATCGGTAGGGTCTATCTGCAGATCCTGTCCGAAAAGCGCGGCGCCGATTTCCGCCGCTCCGAGAGGAAGCCCCAAATGTCCGGAACTGCATGCGTGAATTGCGTCAATGGCCAAGCCTCTCGCCTGGTCGGCGGCTTGCTGAAGAATGTGTTGGTTTTGCATAGTTAGGTGTAAAAGGTTTGAGTCGATGGGGATTGAGCGGAACCCGAGGCGAGGTGTGACCTAAGGTTCGAAAGGGAGGAAAATGGTCAATCTTGGTAAATCACGTCGTTCGGGCTCAGTTCAACCAAATTCTCTCCGGGGTTCACTTCGACCTCCTTGGACCAAATGGTCACTACGTTGGTATCGGGGTCCTTGTCTATTCCGATCAGGTAGTATTTGTCGTCGGGCGGCAAATTTTCCAAGGCGGCATGACCAAACGGATCCGTCAATGCCTTGCCCACCTTTGCCTGAAGAAGGATAGACTTTACGCTGAGCGCGACTTCGGGATTCGAATGACGATTTTTTTCCGCTTGGGCCCAAAGTTCCGCAACCGATTGAACTTCGTCGGCAATCGCCGATTCCGAACTCAAGCCCTTGAGCAAATCGTTGAGGTTTTGGGTGGTTAGATAAAACTGGGATGCCTGAGCGGGAATGAGTTTGCCGTTTCCCGATGGCTTGGATGCCCGAAGTTTCAAAACTCCCTCGGACGCGTCGAAAGTGGCGGGGAACTCCGGCGGAGTGAGCGAATCCAGATCAGGACTCGCAGATGAAAAAGAGCTTGGCGGTTCCTCTCTCTGGGAAAGGGAAGGCGTCGGAAGACGATTTCGGTCCCTCCAAAGACCCTTGAGCGGACTGTCCCGGTACTCGCCTCTTTGAATGCGATCAATGATTTCCCCGTGATCGAAGGAGTCGTCCGATGACTTGCCCGCTCGTAAAAAGGCTTGCAACTGATCATCCGACGGCAGGGACAAGGAGTTCCTGTTTCCCAGAAGCAAACGATCCTCAAAATCCTTCGATTCGAATGCCATATCCTGATGGGCGCTCTGGTTTTTTCGAGCATACCTCGAATAGGGATTGGACGAGGTGGGCGTAATGGGCTTTTTGGCGTGAAGGAGATGCAAACTGGGGTTTTTCAACAAATCCTTGAGAGTGATCATTTCAGGATCTCCCCGGTCCATCCACTCAAAAACCGAGACGACTCTCGGATAAAGCAAAGGGAGGGAGTTTTTTTCGCGAGCGACCTTTGCAATCATGGCGCCATCCAAATCGTCCATCCGCAAGGGTTGCGACAAAAGGGGTTGTCCGAACCAATCGCTTGGGAAATTCAACCCACAGGCAAGGGGAGCCGAAACAAGATACAATCCTAGACAACGGATCAAATAACTAAGGGCATTCCGCATGGTGAATGCTAATCAAACTAGAAAACTCCTCGTCCTATGGCAAAGTTTTTCTTCTTGATTAGAAAACTAATTAAATATTTTTTTGTCTGCTTGCACAAACTTTCCCCTTTGCATCGCATGAAAGCTTTGAATCATCTTAGCCTGATGCGCAACCTCTTCCTTTAAAACCCATATTCCACTTATGACTGACAACTCATCCACAGAAATCATGATTGAGACGGAAGGTCTCAGCAAATATTACGGTAAGTTCGTAGCCGTCGAAAATCTCTCCTTTTCCATAAGGAAGGGAGAAGTCGTGGCTTTCCTCGGACCGAACGGAGCAGGAAAAAGCACCACCATGAAAATGCTCACGGGCTACCTCGCTCCCTCCGCAGGCACCGCCAAAGTGTGTGGCATGGAAGTCGCCGCCAACCGCGATGCAGTGGCCAACCGGATCGGATACCTTCCCGAAAACGGTCCGCTTTATGAGGAAATGACTCCGCTCGGCCTTCTCCATTTCTTTGGAGACGCCCGGGGCATGTCCGCATCCCTGAAAAACGAAAGGATCGAAAAGGTCGTCGAGCAATGCGCCCTGCAAACCGTCCTCAACAAAGCCATCGGCAAATTGTCCAGAGGATTTCGTCAGCGCGTGGGGATGGCCAACGTTCTGTTGCACGAACCGGACGTTTTGATCATGGACGAACCCACGGCCGGTCTCGATCCGAATCAGGTTCTGGAAGTCCGTAAGACCATCAAGGGCTTGGGCAAGACCATCCTGCTCTCAACCCATATTCTCCAGGAAGTTCCTCAAGTGGCGGACCGCATCATCCTGATTAACCAAGGACGCCTGATCTTTGAGGGCACTCCCGAAGAACTTCAGAGCGAATCCTCCTTGGACGGTTGGTTCAACCGACAAACCATGGACGCCGCCTGAAACCGGATCTCAACCAACCATCATTTTCCTCTTACAAATCCGACATGAACACAAAAGCAGTTAAAGCCGTTTTCAAACGCAACCTGGCCGCCTATTTCGGAAGTCCCAGTGGGTACGTATTCATTTGCGCCTTTCTTCTCGCAAGTGGTTTGGCCGCCTTCTGGCCCCAGGAATTCTTCGATTCCAATCTCGCCAACCTCGATCAACTGAATAAGTTTCTGCCCCACATTCTCTTGGGATTCATTCCGGCCATCACCATGAGCATTTGGGCGGACGAACGCCGTCAGGGAACCGATGAATTGCTTCTTACCCTGCCCGGCAGTGACTTTGACGTAGTGATAGGCAAATACCTCGGAGCCGTGGCTATCTTCTCGGCTTCCCTGCTCTTCTCCCTGATCGCCAATTTCTTCGTTCTTCTGCAATTGGGCAGCCCGGACGCCGGTCTTCTGATCTCGACCTACTTTGGTTATTTCTTCGTTGGTTTGAGCATGATTGCCATCGGCATGGTGGCTTCCTTCCTCACTTCGAACCTCACCGTGGCCTTCGTTCTCGGGGTTGCCTACAACTCCCCCTTCGCCCTGCTCGCCAATTCGGAATGGGGCGTGGCCTACAACTTTTTGGATTTCAGCAGGGGAATCATCAGTATCTCGGGCATCGCCTTCTTCCTCGGTTTGGCGATTGCCATGCTTTACCTTTGTTCGATTCTGATTGGGCGACGCCATTGGGCCGGCAGCCCCGAAGGAACGAACAAAATGATCCATTTCTCCGTTCGTGTCATCGCCTGTCTGGCCATGGCATTCTCCATCACCCAAGTCTTTCGGAACAATGACTTCATTCGCATAGACGCCACTGCCGAGCAACTCAGCAGCCTATCCGACGGTTCCATCGCCCTCTTGGAGGAAGTGAACCAACCGGTGGAGATCGATGCCTTCGTTTCTCCCGCGGAAGCGATGCCCGAGCAGTACGTGCAAACCCGCATCAACCTGCTCACCGCTCTACGCGAAATCGACCGGGAAAGCAGAAACGTAACCGTAAGCATCAACGTCATCACGCCGGAGGACAACGCCTCCTCCACCGCGGAAAAATACGGAGTGGTCAACCAAAACGGGGTCAACCCTCCCCTCTTCGTCCAGGAGGAAGGTCGCTTCATGCCCTGGCAAAAGGATTTGTATCTTGGTCTCGTGTTCAAAGGAAACGGCGGGCAACAAACCATCCCATTCGTTTACAAGGGATTGCCCGTGGAATACGAAATCATGCGAACCCTCAGCTCGGTCAGCGGACCGAAGTCCAAAAAGAAACTCGGCGTATTCGCCACCGATGCTCCCATGTTGGGAACCGCGGGAATGGGAATCATGGGTTTCAACATGGGTGGGGGAACTCCCGCTTGGGAAGTGATCAACGAATTGCGCAAACAGTACGACGTTCAGGAAGTGACCGGAGGAAGCATCGTTCAAGGCGATTACGATGCCCTGATGGTGGTGCAACCTTCCACTTTGGACAACGCCAAGCTTGACGAACTCATTGCCGCCATCAAAGCGGGCATTCCAACCGCCATTTTCGAGGATCCCCTTCCCCTGATTCAGGGTGGAATCACGGGCACTTACGAACCCAGGCGCAACAACCAGCAGGGCGGCGGGCCCGGACAACCTCCTCCCCCGGCTCCCGAAAAAGGCGATTTGCAAAAGCTTTGGGATCTTCTCGGCGTGCACTTCAACGTCAACCCCAAGGAGAGGCTGGCTTCGATCCAAAACGAACTGACTGCCCTACGCGCCGAGGCGACCGCGACCCTTAGTCAGGCGCGGGGAAGATTTCCCGAAGTCGGGACCTTTTTCGCAAAGCTCAATGACCTGATCAACAAGGCATCCGAATTCGAAGCCCGAATCAACGCCAACGGCTCCATGACGAGCTCCGACTGGGACAGCCTGAAGCTCGATTCCCTCAGGGATGCGTTCAGCGGTCTCGATTACAACCACCCCATCCGAAACTACGCCGAACAGAAACTGATCTCTCCGGTGCAGACCCGACTGGCCGGAACCGGAAAGCGCATTCTTCGCGATTCCTACAATCCCTTCCCCAAAATTCCCCGTTCGGAAAACTTCCCCGACGAATTCGTCTACGTGGGAGGGCCGAATGCCTTCTTTGAGGGACCCGTCACCTCGGAGCTCCAATATTGCCTCTTCACCTGCCCGGGCTCTCTTTACGAAAACCCCAAGTCCACCCTCACCTTCAAACCCCTTCTCAAAACCAGGGGCGGTAATCTTTCGGGCACCACCAGTCTGGACAATTTCTGGACCGGAGGCGTGTTCGGAACCCCGAGAAGATTCAACCCCGACCGCACCCTTTATCGAGGCAATGGAGAATCCGAGGTGATCGCCGCTTCCATCAGCGGTTCCGTTGCCGACGGCAACCGGACCAATGAGCTGAACGTCATCCTCGTTGCGGATGCGGACGTCCTGGCGGATCCCTTCTTCAATATCCGCAGCCGGGGACCCGATTCGGACTTTCCGCTGGACGTGGACAACGTCACCTTTTCCCTCAACCTGATTGACCGGTTGGGCAAGGAAGACCGCCTGCTTGAGATCCGTAACCGCAGACGCCTGCACCGCACCCTCGAAGAGTTCGAAAAGAGTATCGAAGCCGCCCGCGAAGTGGCTTCGCGAACCATTCGGGAAGCCGAGGCATCCATTCAGGGGATCCTGCAGGATGAAAACCGCAAGCTCAACGAAGCCTTGGCCGAAGTGCAAAACAGCCAGGGTTCGATGACTCAGGGTCAGTTCATGCAAGTCCTTCAAACCGAAGCCGCGAAATTGCAAAAGAACTTGGCCAAACGCGAACGCGAGCTCCGCCAGGAAACCAATGCGAAGGTCAAGGAAGCGGAGAGGTCCAGAGACCGCGAAATCAGGCAGAAGCAGGAGACCATTCAAAACCTCTCCGTATTTTTGCCCCCCATTCCCCTTTTGCTGATTGCCTTTCTGGTTTACCGAAAGAAACGAACCGCCGAAATTCAAGGCGCCATCGCCTCCCGGGTCCGAGACTGAGCCGGACACCTTCCCAAATCATAGCTTTCAATTTTTGATCCCATGAACGAAAACAAAAAGACTCTCCTATTCCTTGCCGTAGCCGCCGCTTGCATTGGCTTGGCCTTATCCACCAACCCCACCCAAAGGGATCCCAGCGACAACACCAACCGCATGGGGCAACCGCTTTTCGAATCCTTCGATCCGCGGGCGGCGACGGGAATCGAAATCGTTGAGATCGACGAGGAGAACCTGGAGGCCAAATCGATTGAAGTGGCTCAAACTCCGCAGGGGTGGTTCATCCGCCGTCCCGGCAAGCCGGACTATCCCGCCAACGCGGACAATCAGGTGAAGGACGTTTCCACCATTCTCTTTGACCTTAGGATCATTGACCAGGCGGCGGAAGGCGCCGGGGAGCACGCCAGATTCGGCGTCGTCGATCCGACCAAGGGGCAACCCGGCGATCCCGGCATCGGAAAAATGATTGCCCTCAAGAACAGTTCCGGATCGAACCT
>MDTD01109723.1_pt1 | contig 13477 bp, 14 predicted proteins | sample 811221 | NCBI WGS metagenome assembly MDTD01 (sample SAMN05326646, study PRJNA326480) | marine metagenome | isolation source: seawater | place: Pacific Ocean: South West | collected 2011
ATTATTATTAAAGCTGTAGAAAAAAGCGGCTATGAAATCAATAAAGATATTTATCTAACACTAGATGTTGCTGCCAGCGAATTATATAATGTTGAATCAAGAAGATATTATTTAAAATCAGAAAACAAAGAATATGATACTGATGAAATGATCTCCTATTTGGTTGGATTAACAAGAGACTACCCAATAGTATCGATTGAAGACGGATTAGATGAAAATGATTGGCTCGGTTGGAAAAAACTAACAGAAGAGCTAGGAGATAAAATTCAAATTGTTGGTGATGATTTAACTGTCACAAATCCAACGAGATTACACAGGGCAATTAATGAAAATTCGATGAATTCTATTTTAATCAAGTTAAATCAAGTTGGAACTCTATCTGAAACGATTAAAACAATTAAAATAGCAAAAAAAGCTGACTATGGCGCTATAATATCACACAGATCAGGAGAAACAGAGGATACCACTATTGCAGACTTAGCAGTTGCCACAGGAGTTGGTCAAATAAAAACCGGCTCTATTTCTAGAACAGATAGAATAGCGAAATATAATCAGTTATTAAGAATTGAAGAAAAATTAGGTCCTAATGGTAATTTTCCTCAAAACAACTTTTTAGGGCCGATTCTTAAATGAAAAAAACAAAAAAGAAAAATAGTTGGTCTACTCTAGGCTGGCTTTCTTGCATATTTTTTTTTGTAATACATCTTGTTTTTAATGATTTAGGATTGATAAAAATGTTAGAGCTACATTCTAAAAAAAAGCTTATACAGTCTGAAATAGAAGATATAAAAATAAAAATCAACGAAAAAAACAAGGAAATAGAAGCTTTAAAAACTGATTTTACATATATTGAAAAAATTGCACGTGAAAAATATAAAATGGTTAAAAGAGGTGAAAAAGTGTATCGAGTAAAAGACAATCGTTCTATTAAAAATTAATTTTTATTAATTCAAGTTTTTAATAATCGTAATAATTTTAATTTTTAGCGTGAATAATATTGTATATCCGTCGTAAAGTCAATGCGAAACTAGTCATTTATAAATATCAATGTATGCAATAAACTAAACAATGAATCAAAATTCTACACTGAAAAAGCTTCTTCTTGTTAATTTAATTCAATTTTTAATCTCTTTTTCCTTCGGAAGCAGTATTGAAGCTGTTTCATTGCCTGTTTATAGAATCAACAATTTTGCATATCTAAAATTGTCAGATATTGAACGACTCCCAACAATATCAACTAAATTAAAATTACATGAATCTGCCGAAATTTTCTTTTTAGGAGCTAAAATTAAAATAGATAATGGGAGCTCTTTCTTCAGCATTAATAATGATGAATATCATATGCCATTATGGGTCGAATATCAAAACAGCGAGTTTTATATTCCTTACCATGGTTTTTTCAGAGTTTTAGAAGACCTTAAATTTATAACCTCAAAGCTGGACCCTTTAAATGAGACTGTTTTAATCGATTTGATAAGATATAATATCAACAATATTTCATTTATACAAAAAAATAATGGTTGTTCGATTAGAATTCATAATTCTGGAGACTTTAAACTCAACTCAATCTCTTCTACTTTGGTAAAGCGACCAGGAGAGTGGTTGAGCTTAACTATACCCGGTGGTAGGCTTGATTCTGTAGCATTATCAAAAATAAATTTAAAAAGCCCAGTAACGCGTATTAAAACATCTCAATTAAAACAAAGCGCTCAAATATCATTTCAATTAAAATCAATGGTTGATGATGTAGATATTCGTAAAGATACTAATGATTTAATTATTGAAATTAGAGTTGATCATTCTTATAATGCTGATCGTATTAAAAAAATTAGAAAGAAGTGGATGCTAGATACAATCGTTATCGACCCTGGACATGGGGGGAAAGATCCTGGAACATTAGGTCAAAAAGGAACCAAAGAGAAAGATATTGTATTAGACATTGCGCTCAGATTGGGGAATATAATTGAAAAAGAAATGGGTGTAAAAGTAATTTACACAAGAAAAACTGATGTTTTTATTCCACTTTGGAAAAGAACAAAAATTGCGAATGAGTCTGGAGGTAAAGTTTTTATAAGTATTCATGCGAACTCAACAAAAAATAACAAGGTAAGTGGCTTTGAAACATTTTTACTTCGTCCGGGAAAAACAGATGATGCAATTGATGTGGCTCAAAGGGAAAACTCAGTAATAAATCTTGAAGATAGTGATTATTCTTATAAGAATCTTTCATATGAAAATTTAATTCTTGCAACAATGGCACAAAATGTTTTTATAAAAGAAAGTGAGTTTTTTGCTTCTGCGATCCAAAAAGAACTTTCAAAAGTTTTTACATCAAATAATCGTGGCGTTAAGCAAGCTGGATTCCAGGTTTTAGTTGGCGCATCTATGCCAAATGTTTTAATCGAAACAGGTTTTTTAAGTAACGCCAAAGAAGAAAGAAACTTAAATAAAAAAGGATTTCGCAAGAAAATAGCTCGTGGTATTTTTAACGCTTTAGTGCAGTACAAAGATAAATATGAAAATAGTATAATTGATGAATAATAATCCTGTTGGTGTTTTTGATAGCGGCCTAGGAGGGCTTACAATCCTTAAATCTCTAGAAAAATATTTCCCAAACGAATCCTTTATATATTTTGGCGACACCGGGAGAGTTCCTTACGGAAACAAGAGCCAAAAGACAATAATAAATTACTCAACCGAAATAAGTAGGTTTCTATTAAAAAAAAATGTAAAGTTAATTGTCGTTGCTTGTAATACAAGCTCAGCACTAGCCTTAAAAACACTTAAAAGTATTATGCCCATTCCGGTTTTTGGAGTAATCGAACCTTCTGTTTTTTTTACTGAAAAATCTTATCCTTCTTCAGAAAAAATTGCTGTAATTGGTACATCGAGTACAATAAGTTCAAAAGCATACTTAGAACAATTTAAAATTTTAAAAAGTAAAAAAACTATAATAGAGAAAGCGTGTCCTTTGTTCGTTCCTCTTATTGAAGAAGGAATTACGGATGGCGAAATTGCTGAAAATGTTGTTAAATATTATTTAAAAACCTTCAAAAAAAAAGATATCAAAACGTTTGTTTTAGGGTGTACTCATTATCCAATTATTAAACCTGCTTTATATAAATATTTAGGAAATAATGTTAATCTAATTACATCATGTAGTAGACTATCTGTAGAGCTTAATGAGTACATGTTAAAAAACAACTGCCTGTCGAGTAAGAAAAAAACTGAAACAATATTTTATGTTACTGATCTACCTAATAAGTTTTCAAAACTTGGTAGCAGATTTCTTGGTAAAAATCTTAAAAATATTAATTACATAAAAACCATAAATGAATATTAATCAATTTCTTATATCTTTAAAGCCAAATAAAATTAAAAAGGGGCAAGAAAGAACAGATGCTTTATTAAAATACTGTGGAAATCCTCATAAAAAATTAAACGTGATACAAATTGCAGGAACTAACGGAAAAGGGTCTGTTTGTGCTATGCTTGATAAAATTTTAAGATCTTCCGGGTATATTACTGGCCTGTTTACATCTCCTCATTTAAGAAAAATAAATGAACGTATCAGAGTAAATGGTATTGCTATAAAAGATGAGGATATTTATAGCTTTTTTAAAAAACATGGGCGCTCCGTTATAAAGACAGACACCTCTTTTTTTGAAACATTAACAGCTTTGGCTTTTTTATATTTTCAACAAAAACAGGTAGATGTAGCCATCATGGAAACAGGGCTGGGGGGAAGGCTTGACAGCGTTACTGTCTGTACGCCTATTGCTACTGGAATAACCAAAATTGATTTAGATCATACACATATCCTTGGAAGTTCGTTGGAAGAAATAGCTTTTGAAAAGGCAGGGATTATGAAAAAAAACACCCCTTGCTTCACAGTAGAACAAAATAAAAAAGTACATAGAGTTTTAAGAGAACAGTCTGAAATAAAAAATTGTTCCTTAAAAGTTGTCAAAAACATGCATAATAGAAAAATATCATTGCACGGTTCACACCAAAACCAAAACCTTGGTCTTGCAATTTCAATAATAAAAAGTTTGTCTAAATTCAATATCCATAACAATAATATTAAAACCGCTGTTGATTCGCTTGTTTGGTATGGAAGATATCAAATTTTATCAACTTCCCCAAGAATAATTTTCGATGTTGGTCATAATTCAAGCGGTATCAAAGCTTTTTTAAACACATTTTCTAATGAAAGAATTATTGGGAAAAAATATTTATTAATTGCCTTACAGGCACAAAAAGATATCTCTGCTATTGCTTCGAAAATTACTGATTCTTTCGATACAATATATTGCTCTGAATTAAAAATTAGAAGTTTTATGCCTGTAAATAATTTAAAAAATAATTTAAATAATCATAAAAATATCGTTGCAATACCAATATTAAAAGAACAGTTCATAAGAAACGTAATTAAAAATCTTAACAAAGAAGATGCTTTTTGTATTGTAGGATCTCACTATTTTGGTGAATTAATATCAAATATTTTTAAAATTTCTTTTGACAATTTATAAAACTGTCCTAATTTTACGTATTAGAATTATAATTTTATTATAAACCTACTAATAAATCCTTTTTCTAATTTCAAAAATCACTTCTAACCTAAATATTCAACAGGAAAATTATGAATATTGCACAGCTACAAAGAAAAACAATGAGAGATCTGCGAAAATTTGCAGAAGAAATAGGTGCTGTAGAATTTGCAGGCTTAAGAAAAAATGAACTGATTAAATATATTCTGGAAAAACAAGCAAAGAATAAGGGTAATATCTTTGCTTCTGGCGTATTAGAAATATTAAACGACGGTTATGGTTTTTTAAGATCTTTAAACTATAGTTATTTACCTAGTCCTGATGATATTTATGTTTCACACTCTCAAATAAAAAGATTTAAATTAAAAACAGGGCATTTAATTTCTGGCCAAGTTAGACCCCCTAAAGAAAAAGAACGCTTCTTTGCTCTTTTAAAGGTAGAGACTATTAATGATAAAGCTCCAGATAAGGCTCGAATGAATATTCCTTTTGAAAATCTAACGCCTTTATTTCCAGAAGACTCGATAAAATTAGAAACCAGACAAAGAGAATACTCTTCAAGAGTAATTGATCTACTATCTCCTGTTGGCAAGGGGCAACGAGGCTTAATTGTTGCTGCCCCAAAAACTGGAAAAACCATTTTACTTCAAAAAATGGCTAATTCAATCACAGAAAATCATCCGAACATTAAGCTTATAATCTTATTAATTGACGAAAGACCGGAAGAAGTGACCGAGCTTCAAAGAAGTGTCGAAGCAGAGGTTGTTGCCTCGACTTTTGACGAACCTCCTGAGCGTCATGTCAATGTTTCAGAAATGGTGCTAGAAAAAGCAAAAAGAATGGTTGAATCGGGTGATGACGTTGTAATATTACTAGATTCAATCACTAGGCTTGCAAGAGCGCATAACACTGTTATCCCTCACAGCGGAAAAATATTATCAGGAGGCGTTGACTCTAAAGCACTACATAAACCTAAGCGTTTTTTCGGAGCTGCTCGTAATGTAGAAGGCGAAGGAAGTCTTACTATTATAGCAACAGCCTTAATTGACACTGGTTCAAAAATGGATGAGGTTATTTTTGAAGAGTTCAAAGGTACTGGAAATATGGAATTGGTTTTAGATAGAGCTATAAGCGAGCGTCGAATTTGGCCTGCTATTGATTTGACAAAGTCAGGAACAAGGCGCGAAGATAAGCTTGTCGGGAGGAAAGATCTTTCAAGAATGTGGATATTAAGAAAATTATTAGCAGACATGTCTTCTGTAGAAGCCATTGAATTTTTACTTGACAAACTTAATAGAACAAAAAATAACCGCGAGTTTCTTGATACGATGAGCTCTTAATCTTCATAATATATTTTAATACAATTTTAAATCTTCAAAATGCTGTTTTAATTTAATATTAAATATCTTCATTCTTTTTTTATGAATATAAATTTACTTCATGTGAGTTCTCCTGGGAAAATAAATCTTGGTCTTAAAATCCTTGAAAAAAGAAACGATAATTACCATAGTATAAAAAGTATTTTCTGTCAAATTAAGTTCACAGATACCATCATATTTAAGAAGTCTTCCAGGTTTAAGTTTACCGCAAGTGGTATAAACGTGCCTACAGATTCTTCTAATTTAATTATAAAAGCCTACAAAATGATGTCTGGCTTAAAAGATAAACTTGAAAATAGTTACCATATACATTTGGAAAAAAATATTCCAATAGGCGCCGGTTTAGGAGGAGGATCAAGCAATGCAGCTTCAACAATAACAGCACTAAATAAACTATGGAATTTGGACCTCTCTGATAAAGAAATGATATCTATCTCGCGAAAACTAGGAGCTGATGTTCCTTTTTTTATTAATGGAAAAGTACAGTTCGCAGAAGGTATTGGAGAAAAACTAAAACCAATCGATTCTAGTTTTTTAAAAAACAAAAAAGTCCTATTGGTTTGTCCTAATTATTCAATATCAACAAGCTGGGCGTATAAAAACATAAATAACTATTTGGACTTTGATAATAAATTTGATAAGTTATGGCCTTTGACAAGGCCAATTGATTGGCGATCGTTTGAAAACGATTTTGAAAAAGTTGTAAAATCAACATATCCAGAAACCGCGGAGATAATAAATAATCTTCGAAATGCAGATGCTTTATATGCCGGTTTGTCGGGCAGTGGTTCGACTGTGTTTGGTATTTTCAATGTAAATATTGATCTAAGTTGTGTTCAGAAAAAATTTCCGAATTCATACCGCACAATTGAAACATGCTTCGTTCTGTGATTTTATAAAAAGAATTATATTTTGGGGCGTAGCACAATTGGCAGTTGCATCTGACTGTTAATCAGACGGTTGGTGGTTCGAGTCCACCCGCCCCAGCATAAAAATTTTGGGGGATCGTTCAATGGTAGGACACATGGTTTTGGTCCATGGAATCGGGGTTCGACTCCCTGTCCCCCAGCAGAATTATGAAAGTATTTAGCGGAAGATCAAACATACAGCTAGCCAGAGGAATTACAGAATACTTAAATATTCCTCTTGGAAGAGTTAATATACACAATTTCAGTGATGGTGAAATAAGCGTTGCATTCAATGAAAACATTAGAAATGAAGACGTATATATCATTCAATCAACAAATCCTCCTGCTGATAACTTTCTAGAACTCTTGCTTATGTTAGATGCTGCAAGAAGAGCTTCTGCAGCAAATGTTATAGCTGTTATTCCGTATTTTGGATATGGAAGGCAAGATCGAAAAGATAGACCGCGAGTTCCAATTTCTGCAAGACTTATGTTAGATATGATTGAAGCCGCAGGTGTATCAAGAATAATATGTATGGATTTACATACTGCTCAAATACAAGGTTTTGCAAATGTTCCTTTCGATCATTTGTACTCAAGAATAGCATTATTTGATAGACTAAAAAGGCTTGGTTTGAATGAAGAGATCGGGGTGGTTCTTTCTCCAGACGTAGGATCTGCTAAAATGAGCCAAGCATATGCAAAAAGCCTTGGAGTTGGATTTGCTTTAATTGATAAAAGACGACCAAAAGCAAACAAAACAGAAGTCGTCAATTTAGTGGGTGATTTGAAAAGAAAACATGTAATTATTATTGATGATATGATAGACACTGCTGGCACGATATGCAATGCCGCTCAATCTGCTATAGAAAATGGAGCTATTGATGTTACATGTGTTGCTACTCATCCTATAATGTCTGGTCCAGCAGTTGAGCGACTTTCTAGCTCTCCGATCAAAAAAGTAATTGTTTGTGATACGCTTATTATTCCAGAAAATAAAAAATTTAATAAACTTGAAATTGTTTCTGTTGCCAAGGTTTTTGGTGAATCAATTAGAAGAATTGATTCAGGAAAATCTCTGAGCTCTATGTTTCATTTCTAAAGAAAGGATATTAAAATGTCAAATTCATTTAAATTAGATGTATATAAAAGAGACGAGCTTGGGTCTCATTGTGTGAAGAACTTAAGAAGAGAGGGGAAAATTCCTGGTATATATTATTCATCAGACAACGACAACAATTCTCCTTTTTACATTTTAAATTCTGATTTAACTAAAGCCTTTAAGTCCGGCGCCCATCTTTATCAAATAAGCGTTGGTAAAAAAATGAAGAATGTGATTTTTAAGGAAGTTCAATATCATCCTGTTACTGATGAAATAATACACATTGATCTTTATGGAGTTTCTCTTAAAGATAAAATTGAAATTAAAGTTCCTCTAGCGCTCACAGGTTCTGCTAAGGGAGTTTCTGTTGACGGGGGTATATTAACACAGTCATTAAATGATTTAGATATTAAATGTCTTCCTACAGAAATTCCTGAGAAAGTTGAAGTGGATATCTCTGATTTAGGCATAAATGAAAGTTTTTACGTAAAAAACATACCTGTTCAAAAAAACATAGAAATAATAGTATCCTTAGATCAAGTTGTTGCATCCGTTACTCCGAGTATCTCAGACAAAGATCTTGTTTCAGAAAAACTAGATGATGGTGAATATACTTTCGATGAAGATCAAAACAATGAAGCTTCTAAAAAAGAAATTACTAGCTCAGAATAAGTTTTAATGAAAGCTATAATTGGTCTTGGAAATCCTGGGAAAAAATATTCCAAAACTCGCCATAATCTTGGATATGTGGTTATAGATAATTACGCAAAAATAGCCTCTGCTTCATTCAAGGCGGGCAAGGGAGAATACGTATATTCAAAACCCTCAAAAAACATTTTGTTATTAAAACCCACAACCTATATGAATAATAGTGGTTTTGCTGTAAAAACAGCAATGGATTACTTTAACATACATGAAAGTGAAATTACTATTGTTTATGATGATTTAGACCTCCCTTTTGGAAAAATTAAATACAAAGAAAAGGGTAGGTCTGGTGGACACAAAGGAGTAGAAGATATTATATATCATTTAAGCAGCCATGTTTTTCCTCGTTTAAAGCTTGGTATTGCTAATGAAAACCAAACAAAGCCCTCTGAAAACTTTGTTATGAACCCTTTTAACAAAAAAGAGGTAAAGCTTTTAGATGATGTTGTTGCTCTGGCAATTGAAATTTTAGATTTTTCGTTGCTTAATTCAGCTACAGAAACTATGAATAAATTTAATGGAAAATCAATTAACTCAAGATAAGAGAGGATAAATGGAAACAACTTACATATTAATAATTGGCTCAGGCCTTATCGCAATGATCTTCGCAGGATGGAAAACTCGCTGGATATCTTCTAAAGATGAAGGAACAGATAGAATGAAGCTGATCGGATCAAATATAGCTGATGGAGCTATGGCTTTTTTAAAAGCAGAATACCGTGTTTTGTCGATATTTGTATTGGTTGTTGCAATTTTATTAGGTTTTGCAAACTCTCAACAGAATAATTCAAGTGCATTAATCTCAGTATCTTTCATAACTGGTGCTGTATGTTCTGCGCTTGCAGGTTATCTTGGAATGAAGGTTGCCACAAAGGCTAATAATAGAACAACAAATGCAGCAAGAAACGGTCTATCAGAAGCTTTAACTGTAGCTTTTACTGGAGGTTCTGTTATGGGGTTAAGCGTCGTTGGTTTAGGAATTATAGGCTTAGGTGTATTGTTTTTACTATATTCTAATTTATATGATAATAATATAGGAAAAATTTTAAATGTAATTTCTGGTTTTTCTCTTGGGGCATCTTCAATTGCATTGTTTGCGAGAGTTGGTGGGGGTATTTATACTAAAGCCGCAGATGTAGGAGCAGATTTAGTAGGAAAAGTTGAAGCAGGTATTCCCGAAGATCATCCTTTAAATCCTGCAACGATAGCAGACAATGTGGGAGATAATGTAGGAGACGTGGCGGGCATGGGGGCTGATTTGTTCGAATCTTATGTTGGGTCAATTATTGGTTCTATGGTTTTAGGTGCTACAATACTAGTCTCAGGAAGCTTTGATATAAACTTTGTCTTATTGCCTTTATATATTGCAAGCTCAGGAATAATTGTTTCAATTATTGGAACATTTATGGTCTCTGTAAAAGAAGGAGGAAACCCACAAAAGGCTCTTAATATTGGAGAATTTGGTTCTGCTCTTTTAATGGTTTTTGTTATGTATGGATTAATAACAACATTGCTTCCCTCAGAATTTACTATGGGCGGAAAAATCTACAGTTCAATGGGGGTCTTTTGGGCAACAGCTATTGGTTTGGCTGCAGGTCTTGGAATAGGATTAATTACTGAACATTACACAGGAACCAACACCAGCCCAACAACCTCAATTGCAGAACAGTCCTTAACTGGTCCTGCTACAAATATCATTGCAGGTTTAAGTGTTGGGATGCAGTCTACAACAGTGCCCATAATAATAATAGCAACAAGTATTGTTGGCGCACATGCTTTTGCAGGATTATATGGTATAGCAATGGCTGCTCTGGGTATGCTAGCAAACACTGGCATACAGTTGGCTGTAGATGCCTATGGACCAATCTCTGATAATGCTGGTGGTATCGCTGAAATGGCTGAGCTACCAAAAGATGTAAGAGAGCGAACAGATAAATTAGATGCTGTAGGAAACACAACTGCTGCTATAGGCAAAGGGTTTGCAATTGGTTCTGCTGCATTAACAACTCTCGCTTTATTTGCTGCATTTATGACACAAACGGGAATATTAAACGAAGGTATTGATATATCAAATCCTAAGGTTATGGCAGGGTTGTTTGTGGGAGCAATGCTTCCTTTTGTCTTCTCTGCGATGGCGATGAGTGCTGTTGGAAGAGCAGCTATGAGCATGATTGAAGAAGTGCGAAGACAGTTTAAAGAAATTCCTGAATTGAAAAAAGCTTTAGAGGTGCTCAACAAAGGAAATGAGTCTTCCTGGACAGAAGAAGAACGAAAAATTTACGAAAAAGGATTAACCAAGGCGGAGCATGGCAAATGTGTTGAAATTTCTACACAGTCAGCAATTAAAGAAATGGTCTTACCCGGATTACTAGCAATAATTACGCCTGTAATCGTTGGATTTGGTGGTAATTTATTTAATAATCCAGAGCTAGGAATTGAAAATATGGGAGCAAAAATTTTAGGAGGTCTTTTAGCTGGAGTAACTGTCTCGGGAGTTTTAATGGCAGTTTTTCAATCAAATGCTGGAGGAGCTTGGGATAATGCAAAAAAAATGTTTGAAGAAGGCATAACTATAAATGGAAAGGAATACAAAAAAGGGACAGACCCTCACAAGGCTGCTGTTGTAGGCGACACTGTTGGTGATCCTTTTAAAGACACCTCAGGTCCATCCCTTAATATTTTAATTAAATTAATGTCTGTGGTCTCATTAGTGATTGCACCGTTATTACAAAGCTAAGAAGGAAAAAAAATGAAGTTTTATGAAACAATGTATATAGTTCACCCTATTCTTGAAATGGGACGTTTATATGACCTAGTATTAAAAATACAAAAAAATTTAAAGGATAATAATTGTGAAGTTCTTTACACAAAAGTTATTGGTAAAAAAAGAATGGCCTATCCAATAAAAAACCAAAAATTTGGTACTTATGTGCTGGTCCAGTTTAAAGGTGATGGGACTTACAATAATCAGTTCAATTTTGATATGGGCAATAATCCAAATATATTACGACACATGGTTATTTCCGTAAAAGAGTCTGAAATTGAAAAGCAAACCGACGAAATTAAAGATCAAATATCAGGTCTAACTAAACCTTCCTCAGATTCAGAAAAAGCTGAAGCTAAGAAAGAACAAGAAGTAGAGGTTTTAGAAAAAGATAATGACAAAAACCCCAAAGACATCGAAACCTCTGATGATGCAGAAAATCTAACAGCAAGTACCAATGAAAAGGAGAAATAATGGCATTTATTAGCTCAAAAAAAATATGTCCTTTTAAAGAAAACAAGGATTTGAAAATAAATTATAAAGAAACAAAGTTGCTCAAAAAATTTATAACGGAACAAGGTAAAATTATACCGGGCTTTGTTACTGGTGTATCTTCAAAATACCAAAGGAAGCTTACTCAAGAGATAAAAAGAGCTCGACACATGGCTTTGCTTCCTTACACATACGATATTCGTCATCATTAAGGAGAGAGTGGAATGAAAATTATTTTAAAAAAATCATATGATACGCTTGGTAAGCCTGGTGAAATTGTTAATGTCAAAGACGGTTATGCTAGAAATTTTTTAATTCCAAAAGGCTTTGCAGAATTAGCAACCAGCCGTAATATAAGTAAACTTAAGGTCGAACTGGAAAAGATAGCAGAAGAAGAAGCAAAAACAAGATCAAATTTAGAGTCTCTAACTAATAAACTTAACAAGCTGACTTTAAAGTTTGAATTAAATGCCGGTGAAGATGGAAAGCTTTTCGGCTCTGTGACACCTCAAATGATATCAGAGGCGATTTTAGAAAAAGGATACGATATTAATCGAAAAGAGATAGGCTTTCCTGAGGCAATAAAAAAAGAAGGAAGTCATTATATAAATGTAAAATTAGGCCGAGGGTTTGTTGGTCGTGTTAAAGTTAAAGTTAAAGGTGTTTAATTTTTATCAACGCCTCACGACATGTTAAATTGAATATAATTTTCCATATATTTGTGTAATTCCAACAGCTCTAGCTAAAATGCTTACGTGGCAAATCCAGGTAGAGCTGTTTTTTATATTATTCTTGTAAAAATTATTGCCAAGGCAGGTTGTAATAATACCCTTTTCGCCATTATTATATAAGTCTGCAATATCCGGAAAATCAATTCCAAGCTGTTTCTGATAACCAACTAAAGGATTGTTTCCTGTTTTGTTTACGTGATCAATAACATCAATTATTTTTCCATGGAAATATCCTTTAGTAATATCATATATTTGAATAGAATTTGATATTTTTGAAATATATTTTATTTCATCAATAAACTTTCTGATCTTTGAAGGATCATAAATATAGTCTTTTACATTTATTTTAATTTTTTTGTTATCAGCATAATCCTTTGTAAAAACCTTAACCATTAATAGTTTCTGTTTCCAAATAAAGCTGTTCCAAGTCTAATATGTGTTGCTCCGCACTCAATCGCTAATCCATAATCATTACTCATACCCATCGATAAATTTTTACATTTTTTATTTATCGATTTCTCTATGTGATTTTTAATCTTTTGCGCTTGAGTAAATATAAATTTAATATCCTCCTTTTTTTCTAAAGGTGGAGGCATTGTCATAATTCCTGTTAAATTTATATTTTTCATTTTGGAAACAACCTCTGCTGATTTAAAAATCTCTGATAAAGAAAAACCATACCGAGAAAAGTCTTTTGAGATGTTAACTTGTAAAAATATATCTTTTTCTATTTGAAGTTCTTCGCAAATATTATTTATTCGATTAGCTAATTTTATCGTATCAACTGTTTGTACCACATCTACCAACTTCAAAACTTTGCGAACTTTATTTGATTGAAGATGACCAA
>MDTD01027849.1_pt1 | contig 13476 bp, 14 predicted proteins | sample 811221 | NCBI WGS metagenome assembly MDTD01 (sample SAMN05326646, study PRJNA326480) | marine metagenome | isolation source: seawater | place: Pacific Ocean: South West | collected 2011
ACAGCACCTCGGATGAAGCTAGCACGGCGCCGCCCACGATCATCAAACATCCTAGCCCCACCGCCCAAGTCGCTTCACCCTGTCCGGAAATAATGAGAAGAGTTGTGGAGATCAACGGTGCGGCGTAGGCGAGGGCGCCGAGGACTTTAATGTCACCGTGTTTGGTGCCATAGTCCCAGGTGAAAAATGCCATGCCCACAGGGAAAAGTCCTAGGCCGAAAACGGCGAGCCATTGCCGTGTCCCAACGGGCCAGATAGTTGTCTCAAATCCCAGGTGGCATAGCGCCGAAAGTATTGCTGTCGCAGCGCAGAATCCGCCAACCGCAGCCGTCGGTACTTCGCCGAAGCGGCGGTTTGCGACGGAGTAGATCGACCACGTCAAGGCGCAGCAAATAGCCATAAAGTACCCGAACATAAACTCAGTCTGAAACCCCGGCAGCGCAACGCCACCGGTGATCAGAATGGCTGCCCCAGCCAAGCCAAAGATAGCCCCCACCAGGTGGAACCATCGCAATTTCTCGCCGGGCAATAGGGTTGAAAACAGGACAATGAGCAGAGGCCACATATACGCGATCAAACCCGCATTTACTGGCGGTGCATGGCGTAGTGCCATGAAATAGAAGCAGTGATAGCCAAAAAGACCTGTTACACCGACTATCCATGCACGAGGTGGTTGTTGGAGATGTTTGATCACGTTCTCTCGGTAGGCAAGCCATTTAACGACGATCAAACTCGTCGAGATACCGAAGGCGAGCGTTGATAACAAAAACGGTGGAACCGCCCCTGTTTGGGTCGTGAAAAGAGCCAACGATCCCCACATCAGAATGGCCGAGCTACCAATGAGGGTCGCCGTGCGGTAGTTGGGTGCGCTCATCCCTGAAAAGTAGGTATGGAAAAACCCCTCAGGATCGGGAATAAAATCCCGTTACGGCAAGCGTCATTGATGTGAATCCGTCGCACTTTGTGGTCCTGAATCATACTGTACATGACGAGTTTCTGGCGAAGCGTCGAGCTTCTTACCCGGATAAATCCATTAACTGGGTAAAGGAGTGGAAGCAATTACAAACCTGCCAGAATAAACTTAGCCTCTCAGCAACTGACTGGACCCTCGATTCTAAAACTGTATGCCAAGAAAGGCTAGGACATGTATTGACCGCCGGTGGCGGTCAGTGAGGAGCCGGTGATGAAACTAGCTTCGTTAGAAGCGCGGAAGATCACTTGGCGCGCGATTTCCTAAGCCTGGTCTAGCCGGCCGACCCGAATCGATGGAATTATAGATGTTTTTAGCATCTTTTACCGAACCGCCATGACAATGTCCGTGGCGATGTAGAATGGTGCAACCACATCGGCGGTAATACCTTAAAAGGCGCTTTCTAGAGCCAAGACCTGTGTGAAACCGATGTCGCCAGCTTTCGCAGCGGCATAGTGGGTCTGCGCGAACTTGCCGTTCTTGTCATTGCGCGTTTGCATGTATTCGCAGAGAGGTTTGACTGGAACCCGAGCGCCGCAGGCACCGAACGGGTGACATAGGGCGATGGAGTCACCGTTAAGCTTCACCTTGTCCGTGTCCTGATCGCCCACCAGTATATTTAAATGTTCCTGCCATAGGTCCATGTATGGCCGTGCCAAATCTTCCGTGTCGAAGGTGTCGGACATGCCTCATACTCCGCTTAAAATGCTGAGTGCCATGCTGCAGGTGCACGAACATTCCATTGCAGTGCAGCATATTACAGGCTAATGATTGAGCCTGTGGCACTAGCATATTCCGGTGCCTCACGGAATTACGTGACGGAACAAGGGGTCTGATGATGGCAGACAGGGCGAACCGCAAGGATAACGAACGCGTCACGATTAAGAAGTATGCGAACCGGCGTCTTTACAACACGGCGACCAGCAGTTACGTGACCCTAGACCATCTGGCTCAGATGGTTAAGGAGGGTACCGACTTCGCTGTTTTCGACGCGAAGACTGGGGAGGATATCACTCGCTCAGTGTTGACACACATCATTGTTGAGGAGGAAAGTAAGGGCCAAAATTTGCTCCCCATCGACTTTCTCCGCCATCTAATCAGTTTCTACGGAGACAGCTTGCAGGCGGTGGTACCCAACTACTTGAACCACACCATGCACATCTTTGCTCGCAACCAAGAACAGATGCGTGGTGCCATGCAGGAAGCGCTTGGGGAGCTCAATCCGTTTGGTCAGTTCGAGGAAATGGGAAAACAGAACATGGCAATATTTGAAAATGCCATGAAGATGTTTGTTCCCTTTTATGGTTCGAATGGCGTCCCAGCGTCCAAAAATACGGCTGACACAGGGGTTTCCGATGTTGCTGGGGATAAGGCCGCGACCCATGAGTTGAAAGCTTTGAAGTTGCAGTTAGCGCAGATGCAGGTGCAACTGGATCGTATGTCAGAGAACAAGTAAGCAGCCTTAGTTTAGCTCTCTGATGACGCGGAATCCTAGCCAGTAACTTTTCACGCCCGGCGGGTTTTTCGCGCGATAATAGGAGCGTGCAACTTTGTTGACGTAATAAAAAGAACCGCCGCGGATTACCCGATTCGAACAATCCCCTTGTTTGCGCGCACGGCTATCCTTGGGTCGGCCCTCGTGGCTTTGGTTCCAGCAATCCTCTGTCCATTCGAAAACGTTTCCGGCCGTGTCATAAACGCCGAACGGATTGGCCGGAAAGGAGCCCACAGGCTCGGTTCTGTGGGAGCAGCACAAATGGTCCTTGGCGGAGCAGCATTTGCGGGATTCGCAATCGCGGCAATTGGCCATCTTTTGGCCGGGCTCGTCTCCCCACCAAAACAGAGTGGTAGTCCCGCCTCGGGCCACGTATTCCCATTCCGCTTCGGATGGCAGTCGGTATTTCTGACCGGTTTTGCGGCTGAGCCAACGCGTATAATTCTTGGCTTGAGCCCAGGTTACATTGATTACTGGTCTTCCGATCATGCCCCATTTATGGTCATCTGGTTTATGGCGGCATCCATCTTCCAAAACGCAGGCGAACCACTCATTAAACTTGATCTCAAACCGCCCGATGGCGAAGGCTTTTTCAACGATTACGCGACTTGGTGGGCCATGGCGATTTTTGCCGCCGAAACCCATAATGTAGAGGCCTTTTGGCACCACAATCATTTCCGGACAGGTTTCGCAATCCTTGAATACTGTCCCCTTCTCAGTGTCGAACTTGGACGTTTGCGCGTTGGCTGGCAGGACGAGGATGCAAAGAGCCATAACACCAAGTATCATAAATCGCGGCATGCATAGCACCTTTTGCCCGATGTTGGTCGTGTCGGAGCCAACTAGGTAACAGACGATGACGAAAGGCCAGCTGCCCCAGCTTCATCGTTAACCTCATCGTCGGGCAAGCTAAGCTCCGCTAGCGCCCAACGCGCGGTTTCAGCAACCAGCTCTGATACATCGCTGGCTAGTTGCTGCGCAAGCGGTTTCAGATTGCGGTCACCGCTATTGGCCATGGCGATGAGGACGTTGCGGAGGAACCGGTTCCGGCCAGTCCGTTTAATCGGTGAGCCGGCGAACAGCTCTCGAAATCTGGCGTCATCCAGGTCCGCAAGATCTTCAAGCCGGGGCGCTACCAGTTCGGCGCGCGGCAGAAATGCCGGATCGGATGTGGTTTCAGCAAACTTATTCCATGGGCATACAGCCAAACAGTCGTCGCAGCCATATATGTGGTTGCCCATCCGGGTCATGAGCTCTGGCGCGATTGCCCCTTTATGCTCAATCGTAAGATAGGATATGCAGCGCGTCGCATCTAGTCTATAGGGCGCGGGGATCGCATCTGTAGGACACACGTTCATGCAGGCCCGGCATGACCCGCAGTGATCCGCTTCTGGCAAGTCCGGCGCAATTTCCAAAGTCGTAACGATCTCACCTAAAAACAGCCAGGACCCAAATGTACGCGACACCAAATTGGAATGTTTACCCTGCCATCCAATCCCGGCGCGTTGAGCCAGAGGCTTTTCCATTACCGGTGCAGTGTCGACGAAAACCTTGAGGTCTCCACCCTCTGTTTCCGTCAACCATCGCCCGAGGCTTTTGAGGCGTTTCTTGAGAACATCGTGATAGTCTCTTGCCGATTGGGCGTAGACGGAAATCGCGCCGTGGCACGTCGACTCAAGGGCCACCAGTGGGTCGCTCGAGGGGCCATAGTTGGCTGCCAACACGATTGCCGTCTTCGCGTCCGGCATCATGGCTTGCAAATTGCCACGACGACCATCGTCCTGAGCGAGCCAATCCATATCGCCGTGCCAGCCTTTCTTAACGAATGCGCGCCAGCCCTCGCGATCCTTCTGGTCTGCGGTGGCCGATGTGAAACCCACGGCATCGAAACCCTCGCGCAAGGCTTGGTCGCGTATTCGGTCCTTGATATCGCTCACGGCATGCTCATTTATTGGACGACCCGAATTTTAATCTTATATAGAATTACATAATAGACCATGGTAACCGCCCGATCCCCAGAGGAAACGTAATGCAGCTAAAATCTTCCATTCTCTATGTCGGTCTAATTGTCTTCGTGAATTGGGGCTTCTCGGTGGTGCCGCTGGTTGATATCCCCGGTGGCGAGAAGTGGCCTCCGATGTCTTTAATCGTCGGATTTATCTTTGTGGCCCGAGATTTTGCGCAGCGGGAGATAGGACACCGGGTGATCATCGCTATGTTGATCGCGGCCGTACTTAGCTATGTGATGGCTGACCCATTCGTTGCCTTGGCCAGCCTAGTAGCGTTCCTGATCTCCGAATTCGGCGATTGGGCCGTATACTCTCTCACGGGCCGCCCGTTCAGCCAGCGTATCCTGATCTCCAGCGCCGTGGGTACGCCCTTGGACAGCATGGTATTTTTGGGCATTATCGGTCATCTTTCTGCAATTGGTGTTATAGCCATGACAGCATCCAAGATGATGGGCGCACTGATAGTTTGGTGGCTTATTCGCCGCCGGGAAGTCGAGGCAGTGTGAGTGCGACGCAAAGCGCAGTTGTTCTGCTAAGCGGCGGGTTGGATACTGCTACCGTTCTCGCCATCGCCCGTGAGCAGGGTTTCAACATTTTTGCGATCAGTTTCCGTTATGGACAACGACATGACGAGGAATTAATTGCAGCTGAAGCACTGGCGAAAGTGGCTGACCTCCGACGTCATGTAATTGCGGAACTGAACCTGCGTATCTTTGGCGGTTCAGCATTGACTGATGAGATTGATGTGCCGAAAGGCCGTGACCCCGGCACCAGCGAAATACCCGTCACTTACGTGCCAGCTCGGAACACAATCTTTCTATCCCACTCTCTTGCATTGGCCGAGGTCACCGGCTCCCACAATATTTTCATCGGCGTCAACGCGCTTGACTATTCCGGATATCCAGATTGCCGTCCCGACTATATATATGCGTTTGAGCGTATGGCCAACTTGGCGACCAAGGCCGGAGCGGAACAGACTTCGCCGGTGCGCATACAGGCGCCGCTAATAACACTAACCAAGGCGGAGATCATTACGCGTGGAATGGAACTGGGCGTCGATTTCGGCGCTACCATGAGCTGCTACGATCCACCGCATCCCGGCATGCTGACGCACTGCGGTGCCTGCGATGCTTGTCAGTTGCGGAAAAAAGGGTTCGCGGAAGCAGGAGTCGAAGATCCGACGAATTATGTCGCCTGACGCCTCCGACTTTGCAATTGCTCGTTTTCTGGCGGCTGGTAGACTGTGTCACCATTCAAACGGGTTCTCTCAAAAATGTGCTCGTTCTGGGCAAGCTCCCAATTTCTTAGTGATGAGGAAGATATGAAAACTTTTTCTTGTGTCTTTGCGGTGGTTTTGGCCGCCGCTATTTCAACGACCGCCGATGCCGAAACACGTGTGACCTATAAATCCGCCAAGAACACGTCGTCGTACTACCAGATGGCTGTGCAGATTGCGGAAGCCATGAAGAAGGGCTCGAAGGGCGACATCATCGTCACCGTGGAGGAAAGCCAAGGGTCTGTTCAAAACGTCAAGGAAGCGGCGAAACGTAAGGGCAATTATGTGTTCACCACCCCGCCGGTGCTGGTCAAACTGGCGCAAAAGGGCCTGGCAATGTTCAAGGGCAAAACCGATCCCAAATACAACGAAATCCGCGCCCTGTTCCCAATTCCTTCGCTGACCATGCATTTCGTCATGCGCAAGGATTCCGGCGTTACCAATTTCGAGGGCCTGGATGGCAAGACCATTCTCATCGGCAAAGGCTCCTTCGGGGCTCGTGAAGGAGCCAAGTACCTCAAGTTGTTCGGCCTTGAGGGAAAAGTGAAGCTCGCCACGGTGGAGCTGAACGCGGCTGTAAGTGCTCTGAAAAACAAGCAGATCGACGGCTTCGTCACCGCCGGTTCCTATCCGGCACCCAATGTAATCGAAGCGGCGGCCAGCACGGGGGTGACCCTGCTGTCGTTGAACGATGAGCAGATCAAGAAAACTAAGCGGACCAAGCTGGTTATCCCGGGCGGCACCTATGCGGGTGTTGCGGGCGCGACTAATACGACGTCCCTTCCAGTCGTCGCCCACACAACGGCGGCAATGGATGACGCGACAGCCTACGCCGTGACTAAGACCTATTGGGCGCAGAAGAGAGCAATGGGCTCCGATAATGCCTGGTGGAACGGCGTTTCCGGTGAGTTGCTAATCAACGTCTACGGCAAAATCCACCCAGGCGCACTCAGGTATTATGACGAGGCGGGAATCAAGGTGCCGGCGACGGCGCGCTAATCGGTCTCTCTTCAATGCCTAAACTTGGGACCATGTGATGGTGTCCAGGACGATCATATTTCTTGTCTTGGGCGCCATTTCTGTTGCCTTTCACCTTGGTCTAATCTTCTACGGTCTGGTCCCTAATCTCGTCGCTCGGCCGATCCATATGGCTCTTGCGTTACCATGGGTTTTCTTGTTCGCCACCGTCGATCGGTCACTGTGGAGCGGTGGATTGTTCGCCGGCGCCGGCATCCTCGGATGCATCTATATCGTTCTTAACGAAGCGGCGCTCAGTGATCAATATGGATCATTGGAAGGGGGTAGGCAGGTTGCCCTGGCGGCCGTACTCTTGATCGTCGTGCTGGAAATGGCCCGTCGGGCCATTGGTTGGCCGTTGCCCTTGGTAGCCGCCTTGGCACTAGCCTACGGGCTTTTCGGCGACCTGTTACCTGGTGAGTTTGGCCATCCGGGTCTCCCGGTTGAGAGCTTCCTGGGCACATTAACGATCGCCGAGGGCGGATTGTGGGGTAGTCTGACCGGCGTTTCCGCCAACATTGTTGCCGTCTTCGTGATCATGGGAGCAGTTTTGAATGCTGGAGAAGCAGGGCAAGGGTTTATGAACCTAGCCTCGGCGGCAGCGGGTCGACTGAAAGGTGGTGCGGCCAAAGTATCGGTCTTGTCGTCCGCTCTTTTTGGCTCCATATCAGGATCTGCGTCGGCGAACGTGGCGTCGACCGGTGCAATCACACTGCCCGCTATGCGGAAGCTTGGGTATCCAAAGCCATTCGCCGCGGCTGTTGAGGCGGTCGCATCGTCCGGGGGACAGATTATGCCGCCGCTCATGGGCGCCGGTGCGTTTGTTATGGTTGAGCTGACCGGCGTTCCTTATACCGGGATCATCTCGGCCGCAGTATTGCCTGCGTTGCTCTACTTTACTGCGGTTTGGATTGGCATCAACGCCTTCACGGTACGCTTCGATTTGAAAGGCTTGGCCGCTGAGGATCAACCGGCTTTGCGGACTGTAGTTATCACTACACTGTTCTTCGCCATACCTTTCATGGCTCTCTTGGAGCGCATGTTCATTGGTGGCTATACGCCACAATACGCGGCTTGCGTGGCGATCTTGGTGGCGGTTTTGATGCTTTTCGTGGATGCCCAATTAACATTTTCATGGACGCGGACCTGGGGCCGTTTGCAGGCTGTATTTCTAACCGCCGGGCAACAAATTGCGATGATCGCCGCGATCATTCTATGTGCCAGTATTGTAATCGGCGTTCTGGGGCAGACTGGCCTCGGCGTAAAGATTACCTCGCTCATCCTATCTGCCTCGGCTTCGGCAGTTTGGCCGGCGTTGTTGTTGACGGCACTAGCGTGCCTGCTTCTTGGCATGGAGGTGCCGACCACAGCAGCCTATGTTATCTGTGTCTCGGTCGCTGGGCCAGCGCTGCAATCCCTGGGCTTGCCGTTGCTACAGGCCCACCTTTTCGTCTTCTGGTTCGCACTATTGTCTACAATCACGCCGCCGGTTTGCGGCGCCGTGTTCATCGCGGCCGGTATGGTTAAGGAGGATTGGTTGAAGGTTGCGGTGCGGGCTATGATGCTTGGAATCGGGCTCTATCTAATTCCGCTCGCGATGATCGCTAATCCCGACCTGATTGAACTTGCGCCCGCGCCTGGCGCGGCTATCACATCGGCACTTAAAATTGGCATTGGTCTGGCGGCGGTCTCGTACGGGATCATAGCGCCAAAAGTCATTACGCTTCGTGTGGTGCTCGTTGCCCTCGGGCTCGCGGCGTTGTTTGTGCCTTTGGATATACTCGGCACTCAGCCGTGATCGCGCTTACGGAGTTCCGACTTCAGAATCTTTCCGTAGTTGTTTTTTGGCAATTCATCGACAAAAACATAATCCTTAGGCCGCTTGAACCGCGCTATATTTGCCAGACACAGCGAGTCTAGTTCCGGCGGGGATGCTTGCCCGACCACATAGGCGACAGGAATTTCGCCCCATTCGGGATCCGTGCGACCGATCACCGAGACCTCAGAGACATTGGGATGTTGAAGAAGCACTTCCTCGATCTCGCGCGGATAGATGTTAGAGCCCCCGGAGATCACCAGATCTTTGGCTCGATCCATTAGAGTCAGGTAGCCGTCTTCATCGAGCGATCCTATGTCGCCCGTGTGCAGCCAGCCGCCTTTCAGGGTATTGGCTGTGGCTTCTGGATTCTGCCAGTAGCCATTCATCACCGTGGCGCCGCGAACTAGGATCTCACCACCTTCGCTTGGGGCGTCGGCATTGTCATCCGCGTTGGCGATCATCACTTCGAGTTCAGGGAAGGGTTGGCCGACGGATGCCAGCTTTGCCTCCCATTTCGGATCTGTCTTATTGGCGATGGTGGTCCGGTCGCACACCGTAATCGTCATGGGGCTCTCGCCTTGGCCATAGATTTCCACAAGGCATGGCCCGAAGCGGTCTAGCGCGGCGCGCGCATCTTCCGCGTACATGGGCCCACCGCCATATATAATGCCGCGGAACCCCCTTGCCGGCGGGTTGGCAGGGCTCTCGGTCATACGTTTGACCATGGTTGGCGCGGCGAAAAGGGACATGCTTCCCCATGCTTCAGCCAACTCGAAAATTTCAGCTGGTTCGAAGCCGCCCGACTCCGGCATCACGTTGCAGGCAGCTTGGTTGACGTGCGGGATCATGTAAATGCCGGAGCCATGGCTCAACGGTGCGGCGTGGATAATGCAATCCGTGGTCTCGGTCGGGTCGACATGATCCTGATGCATCTGGGCCATGGCGGACATGTTGCCGTGCGTCAGCATAGCGCCCTTCGGCCTTCCGGTCGTGCCTGAGGTAAAGAACAACCAGGCCAGGTCATCGACATCGACCTCGGCCAGCGGAGCCTTGTCGGCGTCGAACAACGTCGCGTAGGCGTCGCTGCCGAGGACTATCAGGTGCTCTAGACTATCTGGGCGGTGCTCGGCAATGGTTGCTAACAGTTCTGGGCCAACTAGGCAGGCCCTAGCACCGGAGTTCTCTAGGATGTATCGGAACTCCGCGCCGTGCAGCTTAGCGTTCGCCGGTACGGCGGCGAAACTGCCCCACCAGACGCCGTACATGGCTTCCACGTATTCGGGCCGGTTCTTTGATGCGATGGCAACGCGGTCCCCAGGCTGAAGGCCCAGCTTACCCTGAAGGCCGTTAGCTAGGCGTGCAGCCCGCTCGGCTAACTGGGAGTAGGATTGCAGTGTCGTTCGGCCCAGCGCCACGGCCGGGCGGTTTCCATGGATGTGGCCAGCTTGCTTCAGGCCGAGGGCGATATTGGCGGACATCGCTCAGCTTTTCCTCGCGATAACCTTGATCTCATCGGTGATCTTGGCCATTTCCGCCAGCATGCGTCTGGCTGAGCAGGACTTGTCTGTCGTCAAGGACATCGCTTCTTCCGCTTTTTCCAGTGGCATGTTGCCGATGATCGAGAAGAGTGCGTGAATTTTGGTGAATACCTCTGGGGGCTGTCAGTGCGGACGGCCTTTAACTCGAAGACCACGCCTTCGACGAGCGGGCGCATTTCTTTCAAGATCGCGATTACGCCGGAGACCGTGCGGCCGCACATACCTGTTAAGAGCATCTCCATCGGCGAGGGACCGAATGTCGTTTCCCCTTGGGGTGTGGCGGAGGCAACGATAATAACCCTGTGACCGGACCTCGAACCCCCGATGAACCGCCTAGCCTCGGTCCATTTGACGCGTGCTTTCATACACTTGTCTCCTCAACCGCGTCCGCGGTATCCCGCCACGCCTTGTTCGGGAATCCAAACGCCAGCCGGGGCCTCTCCCGTCTGATAAAACACATCGATAGGGATTCCGCCGCGGGGGTACCAATAGCCGCCGATGCGAAGCCATGCAGGTGATATGGTGTCGATTAGGCGCCTAGCAATACCGACCGTGCAGTCCTCATGGAAAGCAGCGTGGTTGCGGAAAGAGCCTAGGAAAAGTTTCAAAGACTTGCTTTCAACGATCAGTTCGTCGGGCACGTAATCGATGACAAAGTGGGCGAAGTCTGGCTGTCCGGTGACCGGGCAAAGCGACGTAAATTCGGGCGCCGAAAAGCGAACCAGGTAATCCGTTCTAGCTTGCGGGTTCGGCACGGCCTCCAAGACGGCGTCGTCTGGGGATTCAGGTACCTCGCCGCCGCCGCCAAGCTGGGTCAAGTTCTCGTAGATGGTTTTAGACATGATCTCTCCATGATTTCAGGCCGGCCTGGTGTCGTCAAATGGGATCAATATCCCCTGCTGCTTGCTCAGCGTCGAAAGCCGCTGCAAATATCTCGAAACCGCCGTTTGCGATGGCGTTGCGCATATCCTGCATGAGTTCCTGGTAATAATGTAGGTTGTGCCAGGTGAGAAGCATGGCGGCGAGAATCTCTTTGGCCATGATCAGGTGATTGATATAGCCACGCGAGTAATTTTTGCAGACGTAACAATTACAATCGGGATCGATGGAACGCGGATCGTCCCGGTGTCGGGCGTTGCGCATGTTGAGCGTGCCGCGCCGGGTAAAGGCTTGGTCAGTGCGACCTGATCGTGTGGGCAGAACGCAGTCGAACATATCTATGCCGCGACGCACAGCGCCAACCATGTCTTCGGGTTTGCCAACCCCCATCAGATAGCGGGGCCGGTCGGCGGGCAAATGAGGGATGGTGGCATCGAGTGTCGTGAACATGAGCTCGCGCCCTTCACCGACGGCCAGACCGCCAACCGCATAACCGTCGAAACCGATTTCCGTCAGCTTCTTTGCCGATTGTTCGCGGAGATCGGGGTAGATGCCGCCTTGAACAATACCGAAGAGCCCGTAGCCCTCGCGGCGCTGAAAAGTGGTCCGGCAGCGCTCCGCCCAGCGCATGGACAGCTGCATTGAAATGGTCGCTTCCTCTTCCGTCGCCGGGAAAGGTGTACACTCGTCCAGCACCATGGTGATGTTAGAGCCTAGCATGTGCTGAAACTGGACCGAGCGCTCGGGTGTTAGCTTATGGCGCGAGCCGTCCACATGGGAGCGGAAGGTGACTCCGTCCTCGTCAAGTTTGCGTAATTTGGTCAGGGACATGACCTGAAAGCCGCCGGAGTCAGTCAAGATCGGCCCCGGCCAGTTCATGAATTTGTGCAATCCGCCAAAACGCTCCACCCGTTCAGCGCCCGGACGCAGCATCAGGTGATAGGTGTTGCCTAGGATGATCTGCGCACCGGTCTCCTGCACGGATTCAGGTGTCATTGCCTTGACGGTCGCTGCGGTACCGACAGGCATGAAAGCTGGCGTGTCGATGGCACCATGCGCCGTCATCAATTTACCAAGACGGGCCATGCTGTCGGTCTTGATTTGCTCGAAGACTAGGTCGTTCATTCTTAGCTGAGGGCCCCGCGCGCCGCCACGGGCCAGATATCTTCCACCACCGCACCCGGCGTGTGTAGGCTGCGGACGCAGATGTAGTGGTCGTGCAGATTCACGGTTGGGTCACAGTGGCCGGGAATAAGTAGGACACGATCGCCCCAGCCGGGTCGGTCGTTGACCTCCGTAACGTCAAGCACCGTGTGTTCGTCTGACAGGCTGCCGGTTACCGCGCCGGGCAAGCCGAAGGGGTGCGGCGATCCGGAGTCAATGGCGCAAGTCTTGTGCCCGGCGTCGAGAACGACCCGCTCAGGCACCGGCGTGCTCATCACCGATGTCTGGACGAAGAGTGCGTTCTGGAAGTGGCTTACCGGTTTCCCGTCCGTACCGAGGTTCAGGGCATAGTCTGCGTCCATGAAGACGTAAGAACCGGCCTGCAGTTCGTTATATGTGCCACTGGCGGCCTCCGTCTGGAAGGTGCCCGTTCCCGCACCGCCGACAATGTCGCAGGTGAACCCTTCGGCGGATAATGCCTCGACGGTCGTCTGTGCTTTGTACACGGCGCCTTGTGCGTGGGTGTGACGCTCTGCGTGGTCACGGACGTGTTGGATCGATCCGTGGTAGGCTTGAAGACCACCAAATCGGAGGCCGTCCGCCGCGTCCACAATTTTTGCCAAGTCGACGGCTGCCTGACCCGGCTTCACGCCGCAGCGTCCCCCACCCACGTCAATTTCCACCAGGGCGTCTATGGTCACCCCGGCGCGTTTTGCCGACTCAGATGCCTGGACAACGCCTTGGACATGGTCGACACAAAATGGGACGAACGCATGTCTGTTGAGATCGGCTAGGCGGTCCAGTTTCGATGCGCCAGCGACCTGGTTGCTTACCAAGACATTGTCAATGCCACCCTCGACCATAGCTTCAGCCTCACTCACTTTCTGGCAACATACGCCTATTGCGCCCAATTCCATCTGCTTTAGGCCGATGACCGGGCTCTTGTGGGTTTTTGAGTGGCCGCGTAGTTTTGCCGGTCCATCGGCGATCATGTCGGCCATGGTCTTAAGGTTGGTTTCAAAAGCGTCCAAGTCGACGATCAGGGCTGGCGTGTCCACATGTGCGAGCGGTTGGCCTATTTCTGCGAGGGGTTTCATGGATCGATCCTTTTCCCGAGCCTTTGTTCAGGTGTATTACCCCACGTTGTGCGGTTCGGTTCAAGAAGACACGCATCCCCGTAGGAGAAGAAACGGTAATTCGCCGCAATTGCATGGTCGTAGGCAGACTTCATGCGGTCCAGGCCTGAAAAAGCGCTGACCAGCATGAATAGGGTGGATTTTGGCATGTGAAAGTTAGTCATCATGCGGTC
>MDTD01118483.1_pt1 | contig 13476 bp, 6 predicted proteins | sample 811221 | NCBI WGS metagenome assembly MDTD01 (sample SAMN05326646, study PRJNA326480) | marine metagenome | isolation source: seawater | place: Pacific Ocean: South West | collected 2011
GTACCCGTCGCCGTCGGTGTCGACCGAGTAGCACTCGTCGTTCTCGAGGTCGTCAGTGTTCGCGCCGATCCCGTCGGAGTCGGCGTCGGTGTCCTCTGTGTCGTCGAATGGGAAGGCGTCCGTGTCGTCAGGCGTGCCGTCGTTGTCGTCATCGGTGTCGAGCATCGTTCCGTATGGGGTTACCGTTGCTGGCTGGAATCCGCTCATGTACGTGTATGACGCTGCCATGTAGCATATTGTGCCGGACCAGGTGCTAGCGTTGCAGCCATCACCGTAGCTGTCCGTGTACTCGATTGTCCAGACCTCATCCGTCGATCCTGCTGTCCATGACCCCAGCTCGTAGAACTGGTTGTTTGAGAATGGGCCGAAGGAGTACTGTGTTCCGTCTGGAGCCGTTACGACCGCTCCACCCTCGCTTCCGTAGCTGGCGGTCTGCAGCGTGACGTCCAGTGTCTCGCCTGCCGGCACCGTGATCGTGTCAGTAGCGGATGAGGTGCCAGATGGCAGCGTTATATTCGACAGTTCCACAGTCGTGTAGGCTACCTCATTTAGGCTGCTGTGGAGCGTGTCCGCCTTCCCGTCGACGTCGTTGTCGGCCCATGCGTGCTGGTCGAACTCGAAAGCATCGACTAGGCCGTCTCCCTGGTCCGTGGCGTTGTAACCGTCGCCATCCACGTCGGTATCTGCGCTGTTGGCGACCGTGTCCCCGTCGAGGTCCCCGGCCGGGTTCAGCGTCAAGGCCGCCGAGCTTGAGGACATCATCGACTCATCGGCTCCGAAGGCGTCGGTCTGGGTGATCTCGACCGAGTACGTGTTGCCTATGAGCGAGAGGTTGTTGGCCTCGGGCGTGTAGGTGGAGGAGGTCGCGCCGATTATTGCGGAGCCGTCAGCATACCACTGGTACGCGAGCGTGCCCATGCCGTCGCCGTCGGATAGCAGAGAGTTGTCCAATGTGAGCGTCGTAGGGGGAGAGGTGTGTACAGTTCCCCATGTTCCCATGACATATCCAGTATATTGGGTGTACACGGTTACAGTTGCTGTCTCTCCGGCTGCTAACGAGAAGGAGCACGTGAAGCCACCAATTCCGGCATATGCAAGGCCACCGGGAGCTCCGCTGTAGCAAGAAGAGCTGCCATAATTGATCATGAAGGCGTGACCGCCGTATGCAGACCAGCCTGGATCATGGGTGTAGGTGAAGACGTAGTCCCCAACATCTGAGAAGGATGTAACCGAGGAATCGTATGTCGTCTCGACCGTTGCGGTGTACCCTGGGCTCAGGGCGCTGCCGTCATAGACGTCCCCGGCGACGCCGAGCGTGTAGCCGGCGAGCTCGAAGGCGTCGTTGACGTTGGTGACGTTCAGGAAGAACTCCTGGTAGGTCTCCGTGCCGTCGTCGTCCTGGACCGTGACGTTCGCCGTGTGCGCGCCCACGTCAGCCTGGGCAGGTGCGGCCGTGATCACGCCGGTGGCGTTGATCGTGGCGAAGGAGGCGCCTGCGATGGCGTAGGTGAGGCTCGCGCCGGGGTCGGCGTCGCTGAAGTACCCGGAGACGTCGATGGTCGTCGATGCGTCCTCGAGGACCGCCTGGTTCGGTATGGCGGTCGAAGCCGGGTCGTTGTTGTCGACGTCGGCTACTGCTGCGGATGCGTTGCTCATTACCATGGTCGACCTCCCGGCAGTGTCGTTGTAGGTCATCGAGACCTGCATGGACTGGAGGGAGTCGTCGTTGGTCAGGGTGTACGTGGACGAGGTCTCGCCGGCGATCGCCGCTCCGCCTCTGTACCACTGGTACTCTGCGTCGGTCATGTTCATGCCGTCCTCGTCGGATACGCCTGTGGCGTCGGCCGAGATCGTCTCCCCCTCGGTGAGCGTGCCTGTGATCTCGAGGTGCCCTGTAGGGGCCTCGTTGACGTCGGTGACTGTCACAGTAACGATGTGATAGTCGGACTCCAGGTCACCCGCGGTCGAGGCGGTGACGTTGAGCGTGTGGCTCGGAGTCGTGTCGTAGTCGAAGGCGCCTGCAGTCGTGATCGCGCAGGTGGTCGTATTGATGGCGAACAAGCTGCCCGAGTCTCCCTCGGAGATGGCGCAGTTCACGGTGGTGTCGTTCATTCCCGTTGGGGCCCATACGGCCGTTCCGGCAGCTGCGTCCTCGGATATCGTGCCAGTGCCGGAGCCCGCGATGTCGAAGACGACGTTTGTCACGTTCAGGAAGTAGTTCCTCGCCGTGATGTCGTTGCCCGGGCAGTGGGTCCTAACCCTGAACTCGTACGAGTTGTCCGCATCAGCGTCCTGCGGGTTCTCGTAGTCGAGCCCGATGTCGGCCATCGTGGCGTCGGGTGAGACCATCCCATTGGACGGGGTCGTGAAGTGCTGGTTGTCCAGGTAGTCGTTGCCCTGGACGAACATCTTGCAGTCGTCCGCGTTGCTTACGGTCGAGAACAGGTCTAGCACGGGTGCTGCGGAGTTCTCCTCGATGGAGAACTCCAGCGTGTCGTACACGACGGTGTCCGCGGACATGGAGGCGTCTCTGACGTATTCCATGGGCGCTGTCTGGCCTATCATCAGCATTGCGACGAAGGCGATGGTGGCTGCGGCTACGCCGCGGCCTTCGGAGGATCTGTTGCCTGTCTTCATAGTATCAGGCCCCCTCCTCGTCATCATCGTCTTCGTCGTAGTCGAACTCCTCAGTCTCGTCTAGGTAGTCGTCGTCCCCGCCTCTTCCTCCGCGGGACCTCATGGCGAGGCCGAGCCCGCCGATGAGGGCGAGCACGCCGGCTCCAGCGCCGATGAACGGTGCTGGGTCAGCGTCGAAGTCGTCGCGTATGGTCAGAGGCACGGCTGTGTCGCCCTGACCGTCGCAGTTGGCGTCGAACTGCTCGCTCGCGTCATCTGGGAATGCATCCTCCCACGGCTCGATCTCGCAGGTGGCGATGAGTCCCTCGTCAGCGGGGTTCGGCACTCCGTCGCCGTCCCTGTCCTGGTCGAGTGCGTCGCAGACGCCGTCGTTGTCCAGGTCGGCAGGGGTGATGGAGGCTGAATCCGGGTCTCCGAATCCACCCATGTTCCTGCAGACGCTCTCGGTCGTGTCGAGCCAGCCGTCGTCATCGTCGTCCATGTCGGTGTTGTCGCCGACCCCGTCGTCGTCCGTGTCTTTGGACTCAGTCGGGTTGAATGGGAATGCGTCGTCCCCGTCCAGGACGTTGTCGTTGTCGTCGTCCGCGTCTGTTACGTCGCAATCGCCGTCGGCGTCATTGTCGCTGGGCACGGATAGCCTGTTCATCGGGTCGCTGCCGCAGTTGGGCTCGACGACGTCCGACCATCCGTCGTTGTCGTCGTCGGTGTCGGAGTAGTCCCCGATGCCGTCGCCGTCAGAGTCGAGATACTCGTTGGCGTCGAATGGGAAGTCGTCCTGATCGTCAGGGACGCCATCGCCGTCATCGTCTAGGTCAAGCTTGTCGCAGACCATGTTGCCGTCGTAGTCCGCCGGCACCGAGGATGCGTCCATGGGGTCCGTGTCGCAGGCTATCTCCTCTAGGTCCGTCCATGCGTCGCCGTCATCGTTCAGGTCGGCGTTGTCGCCGGTCCCGTCGCCGTCGTTGTCGGCCCACTCCGTGGCGTCGTACGGGAAGAGGTCGAGGCCGTCAGCGACGAGGTCGTTGTCGTCGTCGGCGTCCGCGTTGTCACCTCTGCCGTCTCCATCGAAGTCTGCCCACTCGGTGGCGTCGTCCGGGAATGCGTCGGCGGAGTTGTCCACTCCGTCGTTGTCCCTGTCATTGTCGAGCGCGTCGCATGTACCGTCGCTGTCGAGGTCTGACGGTATGTCTCCGTTCGAGAGGGGGTCGGAGCCGCAGTCTATCTCGATCTGGTCCTCGAAGTTGTCGTTGTCGTCGTCGGTGTCGGCGTTGTCGCCGATGTTATCGCGATCGTTGTCCTTCCACTCGGCCGGGTCCAGCGGGAAGTCGTCGAGCGCATCGGTCCACGTGTCGTTGTCGTCATCGGGGTCGAGCGGATCGCAGATGAGGTCGCCGTCGCTGTCGATCGGTATGCTGGCTGCGTCCTTGCTGTCCGTTCCGCAGGCCACCTCGTCTTCATCGAGCCAGCCATCGCCGTCGACATCCGTGTCGGAGTTGTCGCCGACGCCGTCGTTGTCGGAGTCCACCGACTCATTCGGGTCGTATGGGAAGGCGTCGTCTACGTCCTGCACGCCATCCCCGTCGGAGTCCGTGTCCAGTGTGTCGCATATGCCGTCAGCATCGGTGTCTACAGGTGTGGATGCGGGGTCGTCCGGGTCGGTTCCGCAGGCTAGCTCGTCGTCGTTGAACCATCCGTCGCCGTCTCTGTCGAGGCTGCTGAAAGTGACGTCGATCCAGTATGGGACCTCCTCCAGCATGTCCACGGCAGCCGGCCATGCTACGTTGCCCGAGAAGTCGTTCACGAGGATGTAGTTCATCTTGCCCGACATATCCCCGAAGTTGGTGTAGCTCTCAGTGCAAATCGAACCGGCTGCTCCAGCGTGAGGCGTGGAGTACCAGAAGCCGTTGAGGAGTGGGTATGACGTCGAGCCGTCAGCAAGCGCAAAGAGCCTCATCATGGTGTTGTAGTCGAAGCTGTAGTAGTTGCTCCCGTTCCATGTCATGCACACCTCGTAGCTGTAGCCGGTAGGCACGAAGAATCCGTATGAGTCGTCCTTGTCGTCAGCGGCGGAGACCCATCCGGACCAGTTTAGCGACTCGAGATCGCCGGTCGTGCTGTTGTAGGCTGCCGAAACGTCGGCGTCGGCGCTTCCGATGAGGTCGGTGATGTTCATCGAGCAAGACATCTGCGCGCAGGCGTCGGATCCCGCTCCCGCGTCGTCCGTTGGGAACCATAGCTCTGAGAACGGCTTGAACTCGAGCTGGATCTCGTAGGTGAGGTCCTCTGTCGTTGGCCCTGAGCCGAACTGGCCGATGTAGGTGTTGAGCATCACGTAGTTGCCGTCTAGCGGTGCAGCTCCAGTGGATATTGTGTACGACTCGCCTTGGTCGTAGGAGATTCCGTAGCCTGAGACCTGGTAGTACTCGCTATCGCTGCAGCTGTATGTGAATTGCGGGCAGGCGAAGAGGGAGTATGCTAGGAAGTCCTCGTACACTGTTCCCCACGACATGGTCTCCTGCTCGAGATCGCCGAGCGGGGTCACTGTCACGTTGAGGAAGTGTCCTGCGGGTATGGATATCCTGACGCCGTCGTAGTCGTCCCAGCTGTAGTCGACCCATGCAGTGCATGTGCCGCCCGTTGGTCCGATGGACGGTGCGTTGGATGTGGCCATGCCCGTGTGATTGAGCCAGCTCTGGCTCCATGGCGCCATCGGCGGACTGCCGCCTAGCGTTCCCCATGGGGTGTGTGAGAAGTCCTCGCCGGTTCCGCAGTCATTCGTCGGGTTGAGCGAGTTTCCTGGCCATAGCATCTCGACCATCATCGAGTAGTCGCCGCTTCCCCTCATCATCTCGATTGAGATAACAATCGTATTGCCTCCGTCCGAGAACAGGGAGTTCGCGACCTGTGGGTATTCGTCTGCATCGTAAGCGGATATGGAGCCCATCGAGCCGTTTAGCCCCATGCTCATCGACATGTAGTTCTCGGGAGCGTAGTCCAGTGTCACGCGGAGCGCGTAATTCTGAGGGATGTATATCTCGTACTGGTCGACCTCGTCCCAGACATCATGCGCTGATGCCGAATACGTGTTGTTCCTGGTGGGGATCGTTGCTCGGCTAGTGTAGTCGTCTCCTGCGTCGATGCCCGTCCCGGCATCATCTGCAGGGTTGGTCCACGACGCCGACTGTGAGTACGTGCTCCATGTGATTGTGTAGTTGTACTCTATGTCATCGGCGGGCAGTGCTCCTCCGAGTCCTAGGATGTACGTTATTGGTGGCGGGGGTCCGCCGGCGCAGACCACGACCATCGTGCCCATGATGTCTCCATGTTCAGGGGTACCGGAGTTGGTGTAGTAATCCGCGGATCCGGCCAGTGCTCCGTCTTGGTTCAGTATGTCGTAGGAAACCTCTGCGTCCCAAGATCCGTTCCAGTCGATGTCGGCCTCGACAAGGGAGCCGCATGAAACCGGGAATGAAAGCGATCCGTAGCTGCCGTAAGACAGGGTCGCGTCATCGAGGACGACGACGCCGTCGACGATGATGTCTATCGAATTGCCATTCCACCCGTCGCCATACGAGTCATACATCTCGAGCGACCATGTCAATGATGATCCCGGGCTGTAGGTGGCGTTCGAGGTGACTGACCTCAATCCTTCCTGGGCCATCATCTCCGTGTCCTGGCTCACCCATGTTCCTGGGTTCGCAGCGATCTCCTTAGAGAGGTCGAAGCCCATGTCGTGTGAGTGATCGGAATCGAACTCGAGGGTTGCGAATATACCCGTGCCCGCTGGCACGGTGAGGTTGAACGCGTCGGTGTCATCGTAGCCGCCGCATATCATGCCCTTGAATGTCCCAGATCCGGCCGAGGTGTCTATGACCTTGGTTGAGGCGATATCCTCGTGCCCTGCATCTCCGTTGAAGACGCTGTAATAGTCGTCTGGCGATGCTCCGTCATCCTGGTTGTAGCAAGGTACGCCGGCCACGGGTATGAAGTCGACTTCGAGGAGGTATATGGCCTCGGTGTCGAAGGATGGGTAGCTTGAGCTCCACCACTCTACGGATATCCATGCGATGGCATCCCAGTCCAGGTCTGTGCTGCTCACGAGTTCCGGGTTGGTGTAGATGGAATCGTCGATCATGCTGCTGAGTGCGTAGTCGCTGTACAGGTATAGGTCCAGATCAGCGGAGGCGGACCATGATAGCGTTACATCGATGAGGTACCCCTCGGGTATGTGCACCGCCCAAACGTCTTGCTCATCGGTGGTGTCGGTCAGCATGCCTCGGCTTGATTTCGAGAGTTCGAAGCCATCGGTCTGGAAGAGTCCGGTGACGTTGCCTGCATCGGCTGTCTTAACAGCGTCTGCGCCGATTCCGCCATCTCCCCAGCCCGGGTCATCCACAGATAGCGTGTAGGTGCCTGGAGTCGAGTAAGTCGTGACTATTGTCCCTATGTCGCTGGGCTGGTAGCCGAGCGGGTAGAACTGATCATTGACTCCGGGGCCCGATACTGATATCCTGCTCTCTGTGTCGCAGTAAGAGTCGCAATACGATAGCTGTATGGCCACAGTCTCGCCTGCCAGTATGTCGAATGTGCCTGTGTCGGACACTGCATTGCCGGTGTACACCGGGGAGTAGAAGCTGTCCTGAACAGTCTCGAGCAGCGTCTCTGTAACGATGACCTGCTCAGATGTGAAGTCCCCGACATTGCCGTTATCGCCGGGGAACCAGAACTCAATGTCGAGTCTGTAGTCAGAGGGGTTAGAACCCTGGCATCCTGAGCTGTAGCAGTCGATGTATATGACAAGGACATCGGCTGATCCCACAGGAGCCTGTAGGGAGCAGGTCCCGGTGGAGGCTGTGGTGTAGCAGGACGTCGAGGTTATGCTGGACATGCCGCTGAGTCCAGATGTGCCTGTCCATGCATCGCCGTTGTACAGGTACAGGTAGTGGTGTATGCTTGTCGTGTTCCATGCAGTCGAGACGTTGACCTGATATCCCGCTGGGACATCAAAGTAGTAGAAATCGTCATCGTCGCAGGTCGAGGCTCCGCAGCCAGAGTAGCCGTTGACGTGACCATAGAAGGACGTGGTTTGGTCCGTCTCTACGTATGGTGTGAGGTCCAGCGCGGGGCATGATCCTCCAGTCGGGCAAATTTGGTTGTTGTAGTTGTAGCCGCCTGCATCAACGCCCATGCATGCATCGTAACCGAGGCAAGGGCTAGGTGGAGCCTCCATTGGTATGGGCTCTTCCTTCATTTCCACTCGTTCTTCCACGGCGGAAAGAGCTGGGGAAATTAGGGCGGCAATCATTAGCGTAGCGAGGACGATGGTTCGGCTGCGGTCGTTCGACATAGACGTCACTGGGCGTGCTCACGATTCAGGATGGATATAACGATGTCGAATTCTTTCTTCAGGATAATGGGTGTCCTATTGGGTAATATGTATTGATTTTAGAGCCCCCGGAACTCGTATTTTGGTATAAAAATAACAAATGATGGAATCGAGTTACTGAATGGCATTGACCCTAGGAATAAACAGAAGTATATATGTCAGTTCATTCAATATTCATAGAATCCTTTTCCAGATTTTCTGCCAAGTTTTCCTTCTCCCACCATTGACACCAAAAGTGAAGCGGGTTTGTACTTATCATCGCGGAGCCCATCATGTAGAACGCCCATGATGTGGAGGACCGTGTCTAAGCCAATTAGATCAGCGAGAGCGAGAGGGCCGATTGGATGATTCATTCCGAGTTTCATTATTCCGTCAATGGCATCTGGCTCGGCAACTCCCTCTTCGAGAGTCAGAATTGCCTCGTTTATCATGGGGCATAGAATTCGATTTGAGACGAATCCCGGGGAGTCATTGCACAGCAGTGCGACCTTTCCCATCGACTCAGCGACTGAGATGACCTCATCGGTCACCTCTGACAGAGTCTCCGACCCATTGATGACCTCGACCAGTTTCATTATCGGGACAGGATTCATGAAATGCATCCCAATAACTCGATCTGGTCTATTCGTGGCTTTCGCAATTGCATCTATGGATATGGATGAAGTGTTTGTGGCCAGAATGCTGTCCCTACGACATATGCTATCCAGTTCGGAGAAGGTATCCAGCTTGAGCTGGAGTATTTCCGGGATTGCCTCTACTATCAAGTCGCATTCGGAGAGGTCCGATCTATTAGTGGATCTGGTTATGAGTTCCATTGCGGCTTGGGAGTCTTTCAATTCCATTCGCCCCTTGGAAACGATCCTCTGAAGTGATGAACGTATGGAGTCCATGCCCCGTTCCACTGCATTTTCATCGATATCGACCATGGTAACGGAGTATCCTGAGCATGATGCTACCTGCGCTATCCCGGCACCCATCTGTCCCGCTCCGAGAACTCCTATCCTACTAACTGCCATGAGAGCCTCCAAAGCCTTGCGATGCATGATGGTTACGGAGGAGTCGGTCGATAAGTCCTAAACGGGAGCCCGGGGCATCAGGGTTGGAGTCCCGTAGTGTAGTGGTCCATCATCTCGGGTTTTGGTCCCGGGGACCCAGGTTCGAACCCTGGCGGGACTACCAATTGTGCAATATACGCAGCAAATCTGAATAAAGATTCGATATTGTCGACCTTCATGATGCTAGAGATAGACGCATTTGCTCGCGATGGAAACGATGACCTGCTAGCGCCGACTACCAAGGAAAGGACCTCTGTCAAGGTCGAATGCGACTCCATCGTAGTCTCAATCGAACGCAGGATACAGCGCACGGTTATCCGCGGAGGTGAGGGAGACGATCTTCTCGACGAGGGTGCTGAATCTGCTGTTTACGAAGCTACTGCGAGTGTGGACAAGGGCGTATATCTCGATGTGCTCAGTATCTTCAGAGGCACAGACATACAGATGGTTGACCCGTATGATGGGAGAACGCTGAAGGTTGCATTCAAATCCATATCTTTCGATGGCGGGAGCGATTTGCTAAAGATGACCTTGATAGAGGACATAGACTGATTACAGATCAATTGGGGTTCTGTCTTTACCGAGATCTCTGGCTATGTTCTTCTGATGACTCTCGAGGGTGCCTCCGCCTATCTCGAGGAGTTTAGAGTCCCTCCAAAGTCGTTCGACGACGTACTCGCCCACATAGCCGTAACCGCCGAGGACTTGGATGGCCCTGTCGGCTATGTTCTTGGCAGCAGTAGTGGCGTAGAGTTTCACACCATCGCTATCTAGTCTGTTGCCTGCTTTGGAGAGGTTTGTATTACGTGCTGTGTCGTAGACGTATGCCCTCATGGCGCGATACTCGGCCCACGACTCGCCTATGTGTCTCTGGATCTGACCAAAGTCCCTGATTTTCTTCCCGAAGGCTTCCCTTTCAGACGCATAGGAATTCATGATTGAGAGGCACCTCCTAGAGATTCCCACGGCCATTGCTGCGAGGGCTATTCTCTCGATCTCGAGGTTCCTCATCATGTGGACCATGGACTCGCCTGGAGAGCCTACAACGTTAGAAGGCGGTATGATGACGTCATCAAACACCAGTTCAGCGGTGTTAGAGGCCCTCATGCCGAGTTTGTCGATGATCTTCTGGCCGACGGAATATCCCGCCATACCCTTCTCCACGATGAAGGTTGTAATCTCGGGTCTGCCCTCTTGATTCTCGCCGGTTCTGGCATAGATCATGCATACATCTGCAGGGGTACCGTCTTCGTCTACGGATCCATTCGTTATCCACATCTTCCTGCCATTAAGAGTCCAAGAGCCGTCTTCGTTGAGGGTGGCGGAGGTCCTCATGCCAAGTACATCGGTCCCATATCCAGGTTCGCTCATACCCATGCAGCCTATCCATTCTCCGCTGCATACCTTGGGTAGTATCCGGGCCTTCTGTTCCTCGCTGCCGTTGAACGCGATATTATTGACCATCAGCTGGGCATGGGCGAGGTATGCGAGGCAAAAGCCTGGGTCGGAGTATCCGAGCTCCTCGTTGACAATTGCGACTGCCGTTGCATCCATGCCGACTCCGCCGTATTCTTCCTCGACGGTTATCCCGAGCAATCCAAGGTCGCCCAGCCTCCTGAATAGTGCTGTATTGAACTTCTCATCGCGATCATACTCAAGTGCCTGTGGCTCGACCTCTTCCTCTGCGAAGTTTCGGACCATCTCCCTGAGCATCGCATGCTCCTCAGTCGGATTCGCGATATCGTAAGGTGCAGTCATGATTCTAGGGAAGGGTGGGGGCGTATGAGGGTTCTCAGCCTATGGGGTGACTCGTCTTGAGTCGCGGGGGAAGGGTATTGTCTCCCGTATGTGGTCAGCTCCCGCCAACCAAGCGCATACCCTGTCTACTCCGAGTCCGAATCCGCCGTGGGGGACGCCGCCGTATCTCCTGATGTCTATGTAGAACTCGTAAGGCTCTGCGGGGGTGCCCTCTTCATCGATCCTCTCAAGGATCTCGGACTCAGACCAAGTTCTCTCACCGCCACCTATTATCTCGCCATAACCCTCTGGTGCGAGGAGGTCATGACAAAGGACATATCTCGAGTCTTCGGGATCTGGACGATGATAGAACGGCTTTGCGATTTTTGGATAGTGTGTCAAAAAGTGCGGAATTTCAAAATCTTCAGTGAGTATCTTCTCCTTACTGTAATCCAAATCTTGCCCCCATTCAACTTGGACCCCCTTCGCCTTGAGTCTTTCAATCGCTTCATCGTACCTTATTCTGGGGTAATCTGAACTAGCATATCTCTCGATTAGCCCCAAATCCCTCCCCAAGGATTCTAACTCGTCTGATCGTTCATCTAACAAAGTTCTGGCTATGTGTCGGACTAGTCCCTCCCCATGATTCATGACCTCTTCATTCCCAGACCATGCGATTTCCATTTCAGCATGCCAAAACTCTGTGAGATGTCTTCTTGTCCGGCTCTTCTCAGCCCTGAAAGACGGAGCTATGGTGTAAAGTCGCTCCAGAGCAGGCATAGCGGCTTCGGCATATAATTGCCAAGACTGCGTGAGGAAGGCCTTTCGGCCGAAATATGGGACCTCGAAAAGCGTACTACCCCCTTCGACCGCTCCGGCTACGAAGTTTGGGGCTTGGTATTCAATGAAGTCACGTTCCCTGAAGTAGGAATGGATGGCGCCGAAGATTGATGACCGTATTTTCAACATCGTGGTCATCCTTCCAGTTCGCAGGTAGAGATGGCGATTGTCGAGCAGGAATTCTGTCTCACCCCCATCCGCCTCGGCCATTGCGGACTCTGTTATGGGGAATGGCCTGGAAGGGTCCACTGGCCCAATGATACGAATATCTGAGACCTGTACTTCGTGCCCATGCTCACGATCGGTCGGTATGGCGGTCCCAGAAATCTCTACGCTGGATTCTATCAAGGCGGACTCTACTGCCTCAAATGCTTCATCGCCGACTACGTCCCTCTTAATCACGCATTGAACTGTTCCAGTTGAGTCTCTGAGAACGACGAATCTCAGGCGCTTCGACCCCCTAGAGCGATGGATCCAGCCCTTCAAATGGACCTCGGATTGGTCGTGATTTCCTGAAATCACATCTCCGATCCAGTGAGTCTTCATGGTCTGCCTCAGGAGGGGGTCCCTGTACGTCCGTTTCAACACTGCGCTCATACTAGAGATTGGCGGGTCTGACGGGGTTCGAACCCGCGGCCTACGGGTTAAGAGCCCGTCGCTCTACCTGACTAAGCTACAGACCCGGATGTCCGTCCGGGATGGTATCTATAACAAATGCGATTATTCATTCAGATAATCGGCCATCGGGACGCGCTGAAATTACCACGGAATCTTCGTCAGCAAGAACAACTACATCGCACAAGCCGCAAAATAGCCCCACTTCGACAACCCCCGCTATCGACAAGATTTCTGCCTCTAGGGCCAATGGATCTGTGATGCTCGGACCGAATTGACAATCCAGTATTAGGCCCCCATTATCTGTGATAAATGGAGTGCCCCCCCCTCGTAGAGTCACGTCCCCTGGACATATTACATTGAGCCTGTCCTTGGTACGCATCCATTCGAAATCAAGCACCTCGACAGGGAGGGGGAATGCTCCAAGAACATCGACTCTCTTTCGACGGTCTGCCACTACGACCATTGCATTGGAAGATTGGGCGACCACCTTTTCTCTCGTCAGTGCGCCGCCCCCGCCTTTGATTAGGGTGAAATTCGGATCGTACTCATCCGTTCCGTCAATCACTATGTCCAGTTGCCCCGCGTCGGAGAGCGACGTAAGGGGGATTCCGACCTCGATTGCGAGTTCCATTGTTGCGATACTCGTAGGCACGCCCACGATATCCAGCCCCTCTTCGCGAACCCTTCTCCCGAGTTCTATCACCGTGTGGGCGACTGTGGACCCTGTTCCGAGACCCACGGACATACCGCTTGAGACCCAGCGACAGGATTCTATTCCAGCCGTGCGCTTCATCGTATCGACGTCCATGGTGCTACCTGCAAGGGTCGCTCCGAAAAGGTTCTCCAAACAACAGGGTCCGGACCGAACCTTTGATGACGCCCATCCCTACTTGCCGTCTGAGGGAGCAGGAGGGTTGCTGACAGTGTACGACACTGAGGAAAGTCCTCTCTCCACGATGCAAGCGGCCCGGTTGAAGCCGGGGGCCCGAGAGGGCCGGCTCTGGAACAGAAACGAACCGCGCTGCGCGAATACGGTGAATCCGGAAGGACGAGGTTGCGCAAACTCGGATGAAACGGCCACCCCCGCTGGAGCAAGTCCAAGCAGGCCTGTTAAGCTGCATCGGCAAGGGCCGGGTAGGATGCAAAGTTGAATGCAACCAGCCGCAAGGTGAACAGAAAGGGGCTTACTCCCTGCACCCTCAC
>MDTD01174492.1_pt1 | contig 13476 bp, 13 predicted proteins | sample 811221 | NCBI WGS metagenome assembly MDTD01 (sample SAMN05326646, study PRJNA326480) | marine metagenome | isolation source: seawater | place: Pacific Ocean: South West | collected 2011
ACTACCAGGTATAGCAGGAATAGCATTAACGGTAGGTATGGCAGTAGATGCTAATGTTTTAGTTTTTGAAAGAATTAGAGAAGAGAAAAAATTAGGAAGATCCAAAATAAGTGCAATCAATACAGGTTTTGAGCAAGCCTTGAGAGCCATATTAGACGCTAATGTCACAACTTTAATTGCTGCAGTAATATTGTTTTTCTTGGGCTCAGGTCCTATTAAAGGCTTTTCAATAACACTTGGATTAGGAGTGTTAAGTACAATTACTTGCACTATAATAATTAGCAGACTACTAATAGATTATTTTTATACAAGAAATCCTAAGAGAGAGATAAACATTTAAAATGATTATAAGAATAATAAAAAAAACACCAAATATTGAATTTTTGAAGATTAAAAAGATATTTTTTATATTATCTATAGTGTTAGCATTACTGTCACTAGTATTTCTCTTTTCAAAAGGTTTAAACTATGGAATTGACTTTAAAGGCGGAGTCTTAGTGGAAGTAGATTTTAAAAAGTCTATTTCTACTGATCAATTGCGAGAACTATTAGAGGAGAACTTTTCAGCAGATACCTCCATACAAAAGTTAGATGGATCTGATAGTAATTTTTTAATTAAGGTTGAATTAATTGAGGGCCTCAATCAGAAAAATCTTGTTATAGATCTTAAAGAAAAAATTAATAAATTATTTGGAGAAGGTTTAGACTATAGAAGAGTTGAATACGTTGGACCAACAGTTAGTAAGGAACTTCTTAAAGCAGGGGCTGTAGCAATCTTAGTAGCTATAATTTCAATGTTAATATATATCTGGTTCAGATTTGAACTTCCTTTTGCTATAGGAGCAGTAATTGCATTGCTACATGATACTGTATTAACAGTTGGGATGTTTTCTCTAACTGCATTAGAATTTAATCTTTCTACAGTAGCTGCAATACTCTTAATTATTGGATACTCTATGAATGATACTGTAGTAGTTTATGATAGGGTAAGAGAAAATCTTAAGAAATTTAGAAAACTGAATATCCAAATACTATTAAATAAATCAATTAACGAAACACTATCTAGAACTATTAATACTACAGCAACAACTATACTGGCTTTGATGGCATTATATATATTTGGCGGTAATATCATTAAAGATTTTAGTTTCGCAATGATATGGGGCATTTTAATAGGAACATACTCTTCTATTTTAGTTGCTACCCCTTTGCTTCTTTTTCTTAAACTTAATAGAAAAGAAAAAAACGAGGAGTAAACTGCAAATAGAATTTGAAAATATTGAAAATAATTTATTCATAAATTCATATGATAGTGGATATGTAATAATTAATAAAAAAAAGTTTAGAAATTTAATTTCAATTAATGGAAATAAAATTGTTCAATACGATAAACCAAATAATATTTATAAGAATACATTCTTAGATAATCTAATTAAAAACGCAGATGAAACTAAAAAGAAAGACTTAATTCTATTTGGAACAGGAGTAAGCGTGTTAAATATTCCAGATGAAATTAAATCTTTTTTTTACAAAAACAGCGTTAAATTTGAAATTATGAATAGTCTGGCAGCCTATAAAACTTATAATATTTTACTGCACGAAAGCAGAAACTTTATAAGTATTATAAAAGTTCTATAAAACTTTTTTTAAGTAATCACCGGTATAACTTTTTTTTGATTTAGAAATATCTTCAGGTTGTCCTTCTTCAAGAATCTCTCCACCTCTGTTACCTCCATCCTTTCCTAGGTCTATAATCCAATCTGCACATTTAAGGATATCTAAATTATGTTCAATAACCATTACAGAATTACCTCCATTAGTAAGTTCTTGAATAACATTTACAAGCTTATTTACATCCTCAAAATGCAAACCAGTAGTGGGTTCATCAAGTATATATATTGTTTTACCAGTTGCTTTTTTTGATAGTTCCTTTGCAATTTTTATTCTTTGCGCCTCTCCACCTGATAATGTTGTAGCAGATTGTCCTATTTTTATATAGCCTAAGCCTACTTTTTTTAGCATGCTGAGTTTGTTAGATATGTTAGGTATAACCTTGAAGAAGTTATATGCCTCTTCTACTGACATGTCTAAGACATCAGATATATTTTTATCACGATATTTTACTTGCAAGGTTTCCTCGTTAAATCTTTTTCCATTACACTGTTCACATTTTACGTAAACATCCGATAGAAAATGCATTTCTACTTTTTTAAGACCATCCCCTGAGCATGCTTCGCACCTACCTCCCATTACATTAAATGAAAATCTACCAGCTTTATAACCTCTGGCTTTGGCCTCAGGTAATATAGAAAACCAATCTCTAATAGGAGCAAAAGTTCCAGTATATGTTACTGGGTTTGATCGAGGCGTTCTTCCAATTGGAGATTGAGTTATATTGATAACTTTATCAACTAAATGAACATTTTCTACTTTTGAATATATTCCCTCTCTATGTTTAGTTTTATTTATTAAATTAGTTAGAACTGGGTAAATGGTATCAATAACTAGACTAGATTTTCCACTGCCTGATACTCCTGTAATACATGTAAATAAACCTAAAGGAATATTGACATCTATATTTTTTAGATTATTAGTCTTTATTCCCTTGAACTTTATAATTCTGTTAATATTAAAAGCTCTTCTTTTTTTTTGGAATATGAATTTTTTTAAGACCAGACAGGTATTTAGCTGTCAAACTGTTGCTAGCTTTTATAACTTGAGCATAACTCCCTTTTGCTACAATCTTACCTCCCAAGTTTCCAGCTTCTGGTCCTATATCTAATATAAAATCAGCAGAACGAATTGCTTCTTCATCATGTTCTACTACTATAACTGTATTTCCCAAGTCTCTTAATTTAAATAGGGTCGACAAAAGTCTAGAATTGTCTTTCTGGTGTAATCCAATTGATGGTTCATCCAATACATAAAGTACGCCTGTTAGTCCTGAACCTATCTGAGAGGCTAATCTAATTCTTTGACTTTCTCCACCAGAAAGAGTTGCTGAAGACCTTGATAAAGTCAAATAATCTAGCCCAACATCAGATAAAAACTTAAGTCTATTATTTATTTCTCTTAGTATTGGTAATGCTATTATTTTCAAATTACCTCTAAGTTTGTTTTCTAGCTGGGAAAACCATAACATTGCTTTTTCTATAGAGAATTCATTTATTTCTCCAATGTGTTTATCTTCAATTTTAATACAAAGAGATTTATTATTTAGTCTAAACCCTTCACAATGTTCACAACTTTTATTAATTCTGTATTTATCATATTCTTCCTTTAACCAGCTTTCACCAATATAACTGTATTGTTTTTGAAAAAGGTATAAAAGACCTTTAAACGGTTTAGGATTGTTTCTCCTAAACCTTCCAAAGTTATTTTCTTGAATAAGTATATCATCTGAACCATAAAATAAAATATTTAGATCTTTTTTAGAATTATCTTTAAAAGGAATGTCTAATCTTAAATCTGTATGTGTTACTATTTCTTCTAAAACTCTATAGTAATAATTATTTATACCTTTTCTCCATAATTTAATTGCACCCTCTAAAATTGATAAATTTTTATCTGGAACTAATAATTCTGGATCAAAATAAGTTTGTTCTCCTAGGCCGTCACAATAGGAACATGCTCCATGAGGACTATTAAAAGAGAAAAGCCTTGGTTCAATCTCCTCTATAGTAAAACCAGAAACTGGACAAGAAAAATTAGCAGAATAAATTTCTATATTTTTAGAGTCTGCATCTAAAACATAAACTAGTCCTTTAGATATTTCTAAACAAAGTTCAACACTTTCTGCTAATCTACTTGATATTTCCTTATTAATAACTAGTCTGTCTATTACTAATTCTAGGTCGTGTTTCTTATTTTTGTCTAGTTTAGGAAGATCATCCAAGTTATAAAGTTTCTTATTAATGAATATTCTTTGAAATCCTTTTTTTTTATAATCAATTAACTCTTTCTTAAACTCTCCCTTTCTAGACCTTACTACAGGTGCCAAAATAAAAATCCTAGTTCCCATAGGGAATTCTTTAATTTTTTTAATTATTTCAGTAGAGGTTTGTTTTGTAATAGGTTTGCCTGTTTCAGGGGAATAAGGAACACCTGTTCTTGCGTATAATAATCTTAAATAATCATGAATCTCTGTTACAGTTCCTACTGTAGATCTAGGATTTTTTGATACTGTTTTCTGGTCTATTGCTATCGAAGGTGATAACCCTTCAATGCTTTCTATTTTTGGCTTTTGCATCATTTGCAAGAATTGCCTGGCGTAAGCAGACAGACTTTCTACATACTTTCTTTGTCCTTCTGCATATATAGTATCAAACGCAAGAGTTGATTTTCCGCTTCCAGAGACTCCTGTTATCAATACAACTTTATTTTTAGGAATGTCTATATTTATATTTTTAAGATTATGCTCATTAGCACCTCTTATGACTATTTTATTTTTCATATTTTAAGTTCTATTGCAAAATTTCATATAAGATTTAAATTAAAGTATTTATTGATAAAATAGTATAGTAAATAATTTTTCAATCTGATATAAAGATTTATGGCATATAGTGTAAATAAGGTAATACTTGTAGGGAACGTAGGTAACGATCCTGAAGTAAAAACATTTCAAAACGGAAATAAAGTTGTAAATTTATCAATTGCTACTGGGGATAGGTGGAAAGACAAGGAAACAGGAGAACAAAGGTCTGTTACAGAGTGGCATAGAGTTGCTATATTTAATCCTGCAATTGTTCAAGTCGCAGAAAAATATATAAAAAAAGGAATGCGTATATACATAGAAGGTCAACTCCAAACAAGGAAATGGCAAGATAATGCAGGAATAGAAAAATATACTACTGAAGTAGTTTTACAAAACTTTAGAGGGGAGTTAGTGCTTCTTGATAGAGTAGAAAACAATCAAGGATCAAGTATAGAAACAACTAAAATTACAGAAGTCGGAATGCAAGAAAATAATACAAAAATATCTAGCAACTCTAAAGATTTAAATGACTTAGATGATGATATACCCTTTTAGCACATATAATTTTTATTAATATAAGATGGCAGACGACAAGGAAAAAAATAATCAGAAGAATCAGAATTCAGAAGAGCAATCTTTAATGAATGGATCACTAGCAATTAGAAAAGTTGAAATTGAAGACGAGATGAAGAAGTCTTATCTTGATTACGCAATGAGTGTAATAGTAAGTAGAGCATTGCCAGATATTAGAGATGGATTGAAACCTGTCCACAGAAGAATTCTCTATTCTATGTATGATGGTAGCTATGATTGGAATAAACCATACAGAAAATCAGCCAGAATTGTGGGAGAGGTGATGGGAAAATTCCATCCTCATGGCGACAGCGCTATCTATGAGTCAATGGTGAGAATGGCTCAAAATTTTTCAATGAGTTTAACTCTTTTGGATGGACAAGGAAATTTTGGATCAATGGACGGTGATCCTCCGGCGGCTATGAGATATACGGAAATAAGACTTGCAAAAGTTGCTAATACATTATTGGAAGACATTGACAAGGATACAGTAAATTTTTTGGAAAATTATGACAGCTCTTTATTAGAGCCAGAAGTTTTGCCAGCTAGATATCCTAATTTATTAGTAAATGGCGCCGGAGGTATTGCTGTTGGTATGGCTACCAATATTCCTCCTCATAATTTAGGTGAGATTATTGATGCTTGCATATTATTGTTAGACAACACCGAAACGGATGACCAAACTTTAAGAAATACTATTTTAGGGCCTGATTTTCCTACAGGAGGTCTCATAATTGGAGGAGAAGGAATAAGAAACTCTTTTGAAACAGGAAGAGGTTCAATTATTATAAGAGGAACTTCTAATATTGAAACAAATTCTAAAGAGAGGTCTTCTATAATTATTTCTGAAATACCTTATCAAGTAAATAAATCTAGATTAGTAGAACAGATAGCTGACTGTGTAAGGTCAAAGAAAATAGAAGGCATTTCTGATTTGAGAGATGAGTCAGATAAGGATGGTGTTCGAATTGTTGTCGAGCTGAAAAGAGATGCCACTCCAGAAGTAGTTCTAAACCAATTACATAAATTTACTTCACTGCAAACAAGTTTTGGTGCAAATGTATTAGCACTTAAAAGAGGAATGCCCACTCAATTTGGAATAAGAGAAATTCTTGAAACTTTTATTGATTATAGAATTGAAACAATTATTAAAAGAACATCATACGAACTCATCAAAGCTAAAGAAAAAGAGCATATTTTAATTGGACTAGCAGTTGCAATTGAAAATATTGATGAAATGATAGAGCTTATAAAATCATCCAAGGATGGTGCTGAAGCAAAAAAAAGAATTTTAGAAAAAAAATGGAACTCTAAAACTATATCGAATCTCTTAAAAAAAGCAAATGATGAAAGGTTAGAAAAGAATATAGAAAACCTAAATTATTTAAGCGAAACCCAAGCTAAAGCTATACTTGAATTAAGACTTCAGAGACTAACAGGTTTAGAAAGGACAAAAGTTGAAAGTGACCTTATAGAAGAAGCTAAAAAAATTAGTAATTTTTTAAAGATATTATCTTCAAAAAAACTAATAAAGAACATTATCAAGGATGAATTAGATGATATTAAGAAGAATTATGCTGTGCCAAGAAGAACTAAAATTCTTGAAAATTATCAAGAAAAAAATATTGACGATCTTATAGAAAAAGAGAATGTAGTGTTAACTTTAACAAAGTCAGGTTATGTAAAAACTGTTCCACTAGATACCTACAGGTCTCAAAAAAGGGGAGGCAAAGGAAGATCAGGAATGACTACTAAGGATGATGATTTCGTTGCTAAAGTAATGACGGTTAATAGCCATGATATAGTACTCTTTTTTACTAACAAGGGAATAGTTCATCAAATTAAAGTCTATAAATTGCCTAAAGGTACACCTCAAGCAAAGGGAAGACCTTTAATCAATGTAATTCCTCTTTCAGAAAATGAGAAAACTACAGCAATGCTTGTACTACCAAACACTGAAATAGAAAAGACATTAGTATTTGTAACTAAATTTGGCAATGTCAGAAGAAACAAAGTTGTTGATTTTCTCAATATTAAAGCGAACGGAAAAAGGGCAATGAAGTTAGATAACAACGATAAACTTATAGAAGTTTTACTTGCTCCTAAAGAGAGTGATATAATGTTATCAACTTCCAAAGGAAAATGTGTAAGATTTAGTATACAAGATGTTAGAGTTTTTAGTGGAAGAACTTCAATGGGTGTTAGAGGAATAAGGCTACAAAATAATGATAGAATTATATCTGCCTCTATTATTGATTCTGTTGATATTTCAACTGATGAAAGAGAGACTTATTTGAAGTATTCAAATTCTCTAAGAAGAAATGAAAAAAGAAAAGTAGATATAGATAATAAAAGATTACAAATAATAAATGAAAAAGAAGAGTTCTTACTTACAGTTACTGAAAATGGTTTCGGAAAAAGGTCTTCTTCTTATGAATATAGAAAAACTAAGAGAGGAGGGCAAGGTATTATTAATATTGAAACTTCAGAAAGGAATGGAGGAGTGGTAGCCTCTTTACCAGTTTTGGATAATGAAGAATTAATTTTAGTTACTAATAAAGGTAAATTAATTAGATTACCAGTAAATGGTATAAGAATAACAGGTAGAGTTACTCAAGGTGTTACACTTTTAAATACTGAAAAAGAAGAAAGAGTAATGTCAGCTACTATTTTAAAAGGTGAGATAATTGAATAATAGAGCGTTAAAAACTATAGGTTTGTATCCAGGGTCTTTTGATCCAATTACTAATGGCCATTTAGATATTATTCAGAGAGCTTCAAGAATTGTAGATCATTTAATAGTTGGAGTCGCAGAAAACAAAAAAAAAGCTTATTTTTTTTCTATGAATGAAAGAAAAGAGTTAATTCAAGACTCAATATCAAATAATAAAGAAGTCTCAAATAATATAAATGTGGAGGCTTTTGATGGGTTATTGATGTCTTACGCAGAAAAAATTAAAGCTAAGGTAATAATTAGAGGGTTAAGGGCTATCTCAGACTTTGATTATGAGTTTCAAATGACAGGTATGAATGCGAGACTAAATTCGAGTATAGAAACTATATTTCTTATGGCGAGTGAAAAACATCAATTCATTTCTTCAAGATTCGTAAAGGAAATTTTTCTTTTAAAAGGAGATGTTAGTTCTTTTATTCCGAACGGAGTTTTTGCTGCTCTTAATAGAAAAGTAAAATAAAATAAATTAATGAATATAGAGGAATTCGACTACGATTTACCTAGATCTTTAATAGCTCAAAAACCTGTCTATCCGAAATCTTCTTCAAAATTACTTTTAACTAGAAATAATAAAATTGTAAATTTTAGCGAGTTACCTAATAAATTGACAGATGAACATTTTCTTGTATTTAATGATACTAAAGTCTTGCCAGCTATTTTGGAAGGAAACGTAAGTAAATCTAAGGTTATAATTACTCTTCATACCAAAAATAATAAAGGTTTATGGACCGCTTTTGCGAAACCTTCGAAAAAAATAAATGAAAATGATATAATAGAATTTGATAATCAATTGAATGCAAAAGTTTTTTCTAAAAATAAAAGAGGTTTAGTTTTAAAATTTAACATAGAGCATAATCAACTGATAGCATATTTAATAGAGAATGGAACTTTACCAATACCTCCATATATAAAGACAAGGAGTACAAAGAAAAAACTTGCAAAATATTATCAAACTATTTTTGCAAAAAACCTTGGTTCATTTGCGTGTCCTACTGCAGGGTTACACTTTGATAAAGCTACTTTAGATCATCTGAAAAGGAAAGAAATCGATACTGTAAATGTTACTTTACATGTTGGAGCCGGTACCTTCTTACCACTCGAGTTTAGTAGTATAGAAAAAAATATTTTACATAAAGAGAAGGGCATTATATCAAAATCAGCTGCAAAAAAAATTAATAGAGCAATTCAAGAAGGAAAAAAAATAGTAGCGGTAGGTACTACAGTTACAAGGCTTTTGGAAGATTGTTATCTTAAACATAGGAAAATAGTTGCTTTTAAAGAAGATATAAATTTATTTATAAAACCTGGCTTTAAATTCAATGTAGTAGATCAACTTATTACTAATTTTCATCTACCAAAGTCAAGTCTTCTGATATTGGTTTCTGCCTTCGCTGGAAAAGAAAATATATTAAAATACTATAAAATAGCCATAAAAAATAATATGCGTTTTTTTTCTTATGGTGATGCAATGTTATTGATAAAAAATGAAATTTAGCATACTCAAAGAATTTGGAGATGCCAGAACAGGGCTTATAAAAACCAAATACAGTGAAATTAAAACACCTGCTTTTATGCCGGTAGGTACACTTGGTACTGTTAAAGGCATAAGCAAAGAGTTATTATTTGATATGAATTATAATATCATATTAGCTAATACCTATCACCTTATGTTAAGGCCAGGCGAGGACTTGATAGAAGCTCAAGGAGGTCTTAATAAATTTATGTCTTGGAATAAATCTATTCTGACCGATTCAGGAGGATTCCAAGTCATGTCACTGGGTAATAATGTAAAAGTAGATAGTGATGGAGTGACTTTTCGGTCTCATTTGGACGGAACTCTTTATAGATTAACTGCTGAAAGAGCTATTGAAATTCAAAGAAAAATAAATTCTACAATAACAATGAGTTTTGATGAATGTATTCCATACCCATTTTCATTTGAAGAAACTAAAGACTCTCTTAATAGGTCAACCAACTGGACTATTAGGTCAAGAAAAGCTTATATACATAAAAAAGGTTTTGGTATTTTTGGTATAATACAAGGTGGTATGTATAAAGAACTTAGATTGAGATCCATAAAGGAGTTAATAAATCTTGATTTTGACGGATTTGCTATAGGAGGTTTAGCAGTAGGTGAGAAACAAGATACAATGCTCGAGATTGCTAGCACTTGTACGAAGAATATGCCGGTTAATAAACCCAGATACTTAATGGGTATAGGTTATCCTTCAGATATATTAAAAGCGGTTAAAAAAGGAATAGATATGTTTGATTGCGTACTTCCAACTAGGTCAGGAAGAACAGGCTTGGCTTTTACAAGTCAAGGTGTTATAAAAATTAGAAATTCTAGATATGCATCGGACCCATTACCTTTAGACCTAAATTGTAATTGTAATATCTGTAATAATTATTCGAAAGCCTATTTACATCATTTAGTTAAATCTTCAGAAATTCTAGGAAGTGTATTTCTTACAACTCATAACTTATGCTACTATAGCAATATTATGTCTAGGATAAGAAAAAGTATAGAAGAAGGGAATTTAAACAAATTAAAACTTTAAACTTGAAATATACAAAAATAAATATAATGTACTTATATTCAGAGCCCGTAGCTCAGCGGTAGAGCATTCGCCTTTTAAGCGAGGGGTCCTGGGTTCGAATCCCAGCGGGCTCACCAAATTAAAACTAGGAACATGTTAAAATTTTTTCTGTTTTTATTAAGCCTCAATGCCTTAACATATGATCAAAAAGATTTACAAAAATTTTTGGAAACTAAAACTTGTATTAATTGCGATTTATCAAATGCGAACTTTAAAAAATTAGAATTAATAAATTCAGTAATTGAAAGTTCCAACTTATCAGGTTCTGATTTTTCTGGAGCTATCATGACTGGTTCCAGTATAACTTATTCCAATATAACTAAATGTAAATTTTATATCTCTATATTAGATGAAGTTAACTTTGAAGGCTCTAATCTTTCAGAGTCTAGGCTAAATGGCTCCAATCTTTTTGCTGCGAAATTTACAGACACTACCCTAATTTCAACAGTTTTCTCAAAAAGTAAGGCAGAAAATATAATACTAGATGGAGCTAATTTGAAGTATTCTAAATTTAGAGGAGCAAATCTATCAAATGCAATACTCTCTGGAAGTCAATTATTCATGACAGATTTTAGCAGTGCAAATCTTAATGGAGCTGAAATGAAAGCTCTAGACTTAAGAAACTCTATCTTTATTAGCTCAAACCTAGATAATGTTATGTTGAATGAGTCAAACGTCTCTGGTATGAATCTTGCTAAATATAAGATAGATGAGAATTCACTTAAAAACAGTATAATATGTGATACAATTTTACCTTGGAGTAAGGAGATAATATCCTGTGATAATTAATAAAAAAATATTTTTTTTACTAATTCTGTCGAATTTTTTAGTTTCTAATTTAACATATTCGGAAAATATAAATGTTTGTATTAAAAAAGCAGTTGAGAAGGGAATAGAGTTAAATAAGATACTAACATTGTGCAAAGACAATATTAAAAATATTGAAGTTTACAGTAATACCTATGAAGAGAATAATAATGAAAAAAAATCCAGCGAATATATTTCAACTAATAAAACAGATAAAATTATACATGAAATGATTGAAAAGGGAAACCTTGCACAAGCTGGAAGGCTAGCTGAAAGACTAGAAAAAGAAAAAACTAATAGAATTAAAGCTAGAGCAGAGGCAGAAGCATTGAGGTCACCCCAGATAATTGCAACTACAAGTACAAAAGAGAATAAATCCTCCGATGCATCAAATGTAAGAAGCATAATCTCATTAGGAACAGATCCTATAAAATCAATTTCTGCAGGTTCAAAAATACTGGAAGTTACCACGCCAGGTACTCATGGTGCGGTTGCTGGACAATTTGTTACTTTAGTCGATGTAAACTCATCTGTAGATGGCATAGCGGCAAGCGAAATTAACAGCAGGCATATAATTTCGAGTGTTCCTACCACTACTACTTTTAGAATAGCAGTTTTATCTTCTGCATTAGCTGGCGCTGTAGCTGGAGGTGGAAGTTCTATAATTGCTACATTTGAGAACTAATCTTTTTTAACTAATATCTTATAGAACCCTTTTTTATCTATTATTTCAATTGATATATTATTGAGGTTTTTTGCTAAATTTTGAAAATCTGTAGGTGCTGTAGCATCATCACACAAAAACTCAAATATTTTATTTTCCTGATCATTTTTTAAAATTTTATTTGCTTTAAGAACGGGTAAAGGGCATTTGAGGCCTATAAAGTTAAAACTTTTCATTAAACCTCAAAAGGAAAAAATTCTAAAAATTCATTTTTTTTAATTCTTTCTTTTTCTTCATCAAGTTTCACTAGACCATCAGCCCAGACTAAAGAGTTTAAGATTCCAGCTCCTTGTGTTTTAAATTTATTTACATACATAGTATTATTTTTATAAAAAATTCTCGCTCTCAAAAATTCCTCTCTTCCCTTTTTCTTTTTCATTACAAAATTGGATTTAACTTTAAAACTTTTATGAGAAAAGTTATTATTTCCAAGCATATGATTAATTAAAAACCTTCCAAATAAAAAAAAAATAGTGAAACTTGCCACGGGATTACCAGGTATCATAAGAGTAGGTTTATTAATTGGCAAGATCCCAAATCCAAAAGGCCTTCCTGGTTTAATTGAAACCTTCCAAAAGTTTAATGTTCCTATTTCTTTGATTGCATATGACATGAAATCTTTTTTTCCTGTTGAAGCGCCTCCTGTTATAACTAAAACATCACATTTTTTTTTTGCATTTTTTATTTTCTTTAAAACCGAACTTTCTTTATCTTTTACAATTTTAAAGTCAATCCAATCTACACTTTCTTTATTCAAAAAAGATTTTAGCATATATCTATTACTGTCGTAGATTTGATAAAATTTCTTTTTTTTTCCTGGCTCAATTAGTTCATTTCCATTAGATAAAATTCCTATTTTAATTTTTTTTACAACTTTTACACGTGATATGCCAAGTGAAGCCAACATTCCTATATCTTGTGGTCTTAATTTGTGACCTTTAGAAAAGACTAGTTGTCCTTTTTTTATATCCTCTCCTTTCTTTCTAACATTCATACCTTTCTTAATTAGTCCATTTATAGAAACAATATTATTCTTTTCAGTAACAACGTTTTCTTGCATTACTACGGTATCTAAATTTGATGGAGTTTGTCCTCCTGTAGATATTCTTAAAAAGCTATTAACGTCTATTTTACTTTTTGAAGTTTCCCCGGCGTTGATTTCTCCTTTTATAACAAAATTTTTATTTTTAGAAATATTATATTGTTTATAATTAAATATAAATCCATCTACAGCTGAATTATCTTTAGGTGGTATGAAAAATTTAGATTTTATTTCCGTAGCCAAATATCTATTTGTAGCTTTATCTAGAGAAATCAATTCTGTTTTTTTTATTGAAGTAACATTATCTTTTAAAATTTTTTTTACCTGATTATATTTTATCATTTATCTAGTACGCTAAGAATATTCAATTATAAAATTTGCAATTTCGCTAACATTATTTAGGTTTAAAAGCTTTATATCTCTTTCAAGTTTAAAATTAATTTTATCTGTAGCAAGAGCTACAAAATTATTATCATTTTTGTAAAGCAAGGGTTTATTTACGCATTCTCTATAAACTTCAAT
>MDTD01132393.1_pt1 | contig 13475 bp, 14 predicted proteins | sample 811221 | NCBI WGS metagenome assembly MDTD01 (sample SAMN05326646, study PRJNA326480) | marine metagenome | isolation source: seawater | place: Pacific Ocean: South West | collected 2011
ATCAGCGGACAACTCGACGCTCGACGCCGCGACTCGAGCGTTAAAGATCGACAAATGTATTGCCGCAAAACCACATTGCTCCTATTAGTAGCCGCCGCCGCCCACGCCCTCGTCGCTACGCACAAAAAAACGATCATTATGGGCAAGACGAGCAAGACCAAAGGCAAGAAGACCGCCGGCGTGGCGACGGGCACCAAGCGCCAGAAGAAGACGCCGCAGAAGCCCGGCTTTGTTCGAACTGATGATTTGGCCGAGAGCGTATTTGAGGACGCGACCGGGTTCCGCGGCGTCCTCGGGATAGATGCTACTCTCGTCATTGGGAACGTCGTTTACGATTGGCATGCCAAGGAGAAGTTCATCATCGTGAATCAAGGCACGAAAATCCCCACCATCGTCTACGAGAAGTCGTACAAGGGCATGACCCAGGAGCAGTGGGACAAGGCGTTAATAGAGACGGCCAAGCAGTAGTGGACCGCGCCGAACACGTCTTCGCGTTTCGCCACGTTTCCGCCCAGGGCGATCGCTTCGCCGCCGGCCGCGCGAATGGCAGCGGCAGCCTCTTCGGCCACTTCCGGCTTCAGATCCAGGACGGCGACCCGTGCGCCCTCGCGCCCGAAGGCCTCCGATATGGCGCGGCCGATCCCCTGCCCGCCCCCGGTAACGAGCGCCACGCGCCCCTGCAGACGACCGCTCAAGGCAATGCCCTTTCCGGCTTCGCAAGGCGACAGCGGCGAGCAGACTGCGCCAGACCGGCCGGCGCGGCATTTTCAATCTGAGATTGCAAACCGGAACCTGCGTCCGGAAGCACCAGCTCCATGACGACTTGCCTCCCTTTGCAGGAAACCGCTCCGGTTTCACTGCTATCGCTTTTCCTCGCAGCCGTGTATCCGGCCTGTTGAAAACAGCTTGTCATGGCCGCCGTGGAGTAGCCAGAAGCAATTCATCCTTGCGGTCCAGTTTCACATTTCTGAAAATGGCCCGACGAACGGGAGGTCCCCCATGCAGCCGTCGCAGGTCAAGTCAGCCACGCGCGCCATTGAAATTCTTGATTTTTTCAAGCGTATCAAGGAGCCCTGCGGCATGTCCGACATCGCCCAGGCGCTGGGCTACCCGCAATCGAGCACGACCGTCCTGCTCAAGACCCTGGTCAATCTGGGCTACCTGAATTTCGACCGTGTCGAGCGGATGTATTTTCCCACCCCGAAGGTGACCGCGCTGGGTGACTGGATCCCGCGCGCGCTGTTCGGCAACACACGTGTCCTGGACGCCATGCATGACGTCCATGCCGCCACGGGGGAGACGGTATCCATCAACACGCGCAACGATATCTACCTGCAATACGTGCAGATCATCCAGTCGATCCACGCCATGCGCTTCCATGTCGACGAGGGCACGCTGCGCTTCCTCACCCATTCCGTTGTCGGCTGGGTCCTTCTGTCGACGCTGCCCGACGACAAGATCGACAACATCGTGCGCCGCACCAACATCGCGATCGCGAAGCCGGCGGAGCGCGTCCGCATCGAGAAGATCATGACCGAGGTGGAGCAGATCCGCGCGCAAGGTTACGGCTACACGGAAAACCTGCCGTTCCTCGGCGGCGCAACGCTCTGCGTGCTGCTGCCGGTGACCATCCAGAACCAGCCGGTAGCGCTGGGCCTGGGCGGTGTCGCGGAACGGGTGCGCGCCAACCGCGAAAACTACCTCGCCGCCCTCCAGCGGGCGGCGAAGTCCATTCATCCGTCCGATCCCTTCGACATGCCGATCGACATCGGGATCTGAGCCCGGCTGGCGTCAGCCGGCCTCCCCGGCTGCCGCTTTCGATGCGAGCTCAGCTCCGCCATCGCGCCGGCGCGCCAGCCAGCGCCAGAGCGCCGACAGTTCACCCACGAAGCCGCGCCGGAAGAAGATGATCACGAGCAGCAGGATGACACCCTGCAGGATGAGCGCCCACTCGCCGAAACCGGCCAGTTCATCATTCAGCCAGATGATGATGCCCGCGCCGAACAGCGGACCGGTCAGCGTGCCGAGGCCGCCGAGCAGCGTCATGACGATCACCTCGCCCGACACCTGCCACGATGCGTCGGTCAGCGTTGCGAACTGGTAGACCGTGGCCTTCATGCCGCCGGCCACGCCAGCCATGGTGGCAGACAGGATGAAGGCGACCAGTTTCACCTTTTCGGGCGAGAAGCCAAGCGACTCCACCCGTTCCTGGTTGTCGCGCACCGCCTTCAGCACCTCGCCATAGGGCGAATTGACGATGCGGTAATAGGCGGCGACGGCCAGGATGGCCATGGCCAGGATGACGTAATAATAGGTGAAGCTGTCTTCCACATTGAAGATGCCGAACAGCGGCGTGCGCGGGATGGCCTGCATGCCGTCCTCGCCGCCGGTGAACTCGCTCTGCAGCAGGACGAAGAAGACCAGTTGCGAGAAGGCGAGCGTGATCATGGCGAACTGGATGCCCTGCCGGCGGATGGCGAGATAGCCGACCACCAGCCCCATCAACCCGGCCACGATGCCGCCGAAGGCAATGGCCAGTTCGATCGACACGCCCGTGGTTTTCAGCGCCAGCCCGGTCATATAGGCCGCCGTTCCGAAGAACATGGCATGGCCGAAGCACAGCAGCCCCGTATAGCCGAGCAGCAGGTTGAAAGAGCAGGCGAAGACGACGAAGCAAAGGATCGTCATCAGTAGCACCGGGTAGAAATAGAACGGCGCTGCCAGCGCGGCGGCAAGGCCGAGAACGAGCGCCAGATGGACAGGTTTCATCACGTGGACTCCTTGCCGGAGAAGATGCCGGCGGGACGGAAGAACAGCGCCGCCGCCATGAACAGGAAGATCACCACCGAGGCCGCTTCCGGATAGAAGACCTTGGTCAGGCCTTCCACGACACCGAGCGCGTAGCCGGCCACCACCGCGCCCGCGATGGAGCCCATGCCGCCGATCACCACAACCGCGAAGACCACGATGATGACATTCGACCCCATGGACGGCGAAACCTGGTAGATCGGCGCTGCCAGGACGCCGGACAGCGCGGCAAGGCCGACGCCGAAGGCATAGGTCAGCGTCATCATGCGCGGCACGTTGATGCCGAAGGATTCCACGATGTGCGGCTTCTCGTTGGCCGCCCTCAGATAGGCGCCGAGCTTTGTGTGCTCGATCAGCAGCCATGTGCCGACGCAGGTGACGAGCGAGAAGACGACGACCCACAGGCGGTAATAGGGCAGGAACATGAAGCCCAGGTTCACCCCGCCGGGAATGGGATTCTGGTAGGGAATGCCGGTCGAGCCGTATTGCTGGCGCACCAGGCCCTCGATCACCAGCACCATGGCATAGGTGGCGAGCAGGCCGTAGAGGTGGTCCAGGTTCTGCAGCGGCCGCAGGATCAGCCGTTCCATCGCCATGCCGAAGATGCCGACGATGACCGGCGCAAGGACCAGCGCCCCCCAGTACGGCACGCCGAACGTGGTCAGCAGGATCCAGGCGACGAAGGCACCCAGCATGTATTGCGCGCCGTGGGCGAAGTTCACCACGTTCATCAGGCCGAAGATGATCGCCAGCCCCATGGACAGCATCGCATAGAAGGACCCGTTGATGAGGCCGAGGAGGACCTGGCCCATCAGCAACTGGGTGGAGATGTTCTCGAACATGGCGTTCATACCCCCAGATAGGATTTGACCCGGTCCATGCCGGTGTCGAATTCGTCACGCGTCAGGATGTCGACCACCTTGCCGTGCTCGACGACGACGTGGCGGTCGGCGACCTTGCGCGCGAAGCGCAGGTTCTGCTCGACCAGCAGGATGGTGAAACCCTGCTTCTTGAGGTGCTGGATGATGTTGCCGATCTCCTGCACCACGACCGGCGCCAGGCCTTCGCTCGGCTCGTCGAGAAGCAGCAGCCGCGAGCCGGTGCGCAGGATGCGCGCGATGGCCAGCATCTGCTGCTCGCCGCCCGAAAGCAGCGTGCCGCGGCTGGCTGCGCGGGCCTTCAGGTTCGGAAACGTGGCGTAGAGGTCGGCATCCGACATGCCGCCCTGGCTCAGCACCGGCGGCAGGAACATGTTTTCCTTGACCGAAAGCGAGGAAAATATGCCCCGCTCCTCCGGACAGTAGGCGATGCCCTTGCGGGCGATCTCGTAGGTCCGCTTGCCGATCAGTTCCTCGCCCCTGAACCGGATGGAGCCGGTCCGCTTCTGCAGGAACCCAAGGATGGAGCGCAGCGTCGTGGTCTTGCCGGCCCCGTTGCGCCCGATCAGCGTCAGCAGTTCGCCTTCGCGCACGTCGAACGTCATGCCGTGCAGGACCTTGGATTCGGCATACCAGGCGTTCAGGTCCTGCACGGAAAGCAGCGGACGCGTGTCCTGCGCTGCGGCCACACCGGTCACATGCTCATTCATCGACGCCTCCCATGTAGGCGGTCACCACTGCGGGATTGTTGGAAACCTCCGCATAGCTGCCCTCGGCCAGGATCTCGCCATGCTGGAGCACCGTGATGGTGTCGCACAGCGTCGAGACGACCGACAGGTTATGCTCCACCAGCAGGATTGTGCGCCCCTCGGCCACCCGCTTGATGAGTTGCGTGATCGGTTCGACATCCTCGTGCCCCATGCCCGCCGTCGGCTCGTCGAGCAGCATGACACGCGGTTCCAGCGCCAGCGTTGTCGCGATCTCCAGCGCCCGCTTCTTGCCATAGGAAAGCTCGGCGGCCACGGTGTCGCGGTTGTCGGCCAGGCCCACCTGCTCCAGCAGTTCTTCCGCGCGCGCATTGAGCGGCGCGACGGCATCCAGCGAGCGCCAGAAGTGATAGGCCTTGCCGTAGCGCGATTGCAGCGCCACGCGCACGTTTTCCAGCGCCGTCAGGTTGGGAAAGGTCGCCGATATCTGGAAGGAGCGCACGAGGCCGCGCTTCGCCACTTCCGCGGTGCGCAGCTTCGAGATGTCCTCGCCGTCGAAGATGATCTGCCCTTCGGTCGGCTGCAGGGTCTTGGTCAAGAGGTTGAAGCAGGTCGTCTTGCCCGCCCCGTTCGGCCCGATCAGCGCATGGATGGAGCCGCGGCGCACCTCCAGGTTCACATGCTTGACAGCGGCGAACCCGCCGAAGACCTTGCTCAGGTTGCGCCCGATGAGGACGTGGTCGTCCCTGGACGTCGCGATCGCGCCTTGCGGCCCTCCCGCCGTGCTCGTGGCCATGTCTTTCCTCCCTTCGCCGCCCCCGGGCAGCCACTATTCAACTCGGCAGCCGAAGCACCGCCTTGGCCAGGATGTTTCGCTGGATCTCGTTCGAGCCGCCGAAAATGGCCGGCGCGCGCGCATCCAGGAACAGGTTCATAGCATCGACGCGGTCATTGCCTGTCGCGATGTCGTCGAAAAGCCGCGCATCCTCACCTGCAGGTGCCAGCGTTTCCTCGGTGATGCGCTGGTAAAGCTCGGTGGTGAAGATCTTCAGCATCGACACGTCGGCGCCCAGTTCCCCGCCCTCGCGCAGGATGCGGGCATGGCGCTCGAAGGCCGAGCCGAGATCGTAGAGATCGAGCCGGAGCTTCGCATAGCGCGACAGGAAGGCTGGATCGTCGAAGGCGCCGCGCGCCCTCGCCAGCTTTTCGAGCCGCTCCATGGCGATCTCGGGCCGCGTCGGCGCGCCGAGGAAGATGCGCTCGTGGCCGAGCACCGACTTGGCCACGGTCCAGCCCTGGTCGATTTCGCCGACCACATTCTCCGCCGGCACCCGCACATCGTCGAAGAAGACCTCGCAGAAATCCGTCTCGCCGCGCAGGTTTGCGATGGGACGCACACGGACGCCGGGCGACCTCATGTCGACGAGAAGCACGGTGATGCCCTTCTGGCGCACCTTCTCGTCGCGGCTGGTGCGCACCAGGACGAAAATCCAGTTGGCGCAATGGGCCAGCGTCGTCCAGATCTTCTGCCCGTTGACCACGAACGCGTCGCCGTCGCGCACAGCCGCCGTGCGCAGGCTGGCAAGATCGGAGCCCGCATTCGGCTCCGAATACCCCTGGCACCAGACATGCTCGCCCGACAGGATTCTCGGCAGGTGGAATGCCTTCTGCTCTTCGGTGCCGTGCTCGATGAGCAGCGGTCCGACAAGCCCGATGCCGTGGTCCGGAATGCGCGGGCACCCGAGCCGGCCCCATTCTTCCACGTAGATCATGTGCTTGGCAGGGCCGAGCCCCATGCCGCCGTGCTCGACAGGCCATGTCGGCGCCAGCCAGCCGGCTTCGGCGAGGCCGTGGTAGAAGACCGCCACCTCGTCGAAGGTCGGGCGCTGCTTGCGCATGAAGCGCAGTTCCGGCGGACAGCAGTCTTCCACCAGGCGCGCGAAGGCCTGGCGGAAGTCGTCGTCGGATACCGCGTTCCAGTCCGTGGCCATCAGATCTCGTCCTTGAACACCGGTGCGCGCTTTTCCAGGAAGGCGCGCATGGCTTCCTTGGAATCCTCGTGCCGGGTCATTTCCACGGTCAGGTTCTGCTCGAAACGGTAGCCGTCGCGCAGCGGCATGTTTTCCACCGTGTTGATGGCGCGCTTGGCCAGTTGCAGCGCCTTCGGGCTCTTGGACGCGATGTTGCGGGCGATCTTCATCGCCTCCTCCATCAGGTCCTCAAGCGGCACGCAGGCCTCGATGATGCCGCGCCGGTAGGCCTCCGCCGCCGGCACGCGATAGCCGGTCAGGATCATCCGCCGGGCCAGCGAATGCGGGAAGATCCGCATGGTGTGGCGTGCGCCGCCCATCAGGCCGATGTCGATTTCCGGCAGGCCGAAGACCGCGTTTTCGGACGCCAGGATGATGTCGGCATTGACGATCGGTCCCATGCCGGCACCGAGCGCCGGACCGTTGACCGCGGCGATGACCGGCTTGCTCGATTCCAGGATGCAGTTGGCCACCTCGCGGGTGCGCCTCAGGTGTTTCGAGGTCTCGCCCTTGACCGCGCCGACATTGCCGCGCGACTTGATGTCGGCACCGGCCGAGAAGATCTTGCCGCGCCCGGTGATGACGATGCAGCGCACTTCGGGCGTATCCATCAGTTCATCGAAGACGTCCGTCAGTTCCTCGGCGAATTCCCGCGAAAAGGCGTTGACCGGCGCATTGTCCATCGTCACGACCGCGACGTGATCGGCAATTTCGGTCTTGATGAGATTGTTCTGCAAGTGATCTCTCCTCCGGCGGTCAGGCCGCGCGTTCCAGGTTCACGAAAGCCAGGCGCAGTTCTTCCGGCTGGCCCAGCATGGCATTCAGGCTGATCGCCCGCTTGAGAAAAAGGCCGATGTCGCATTCATCGGTAAAGCCCATCGCACCGTGCAGATGCACCGCGCGCCGGCAGATGGAAACGGCGGCATCCCCGGCCCGCGCCTTGGCCGCGAGAATGGCGAGCGCGGCGGCACGCCCCTCGCCTGCTTCGGCTTCCTCGACCGCGTTGTTCACGGCCGCAAAGGCCAGTTCCGCATCGCTCCACATGTCCACCAGCCGATGCTGGATGGCCTGGAAGCTGGCGATGGGCTTGCCGAACTGGATGCGTGTCGTCGTGTAGTCGATGGTCGCCTGCAACGCCTGCGCCGCGATACCGGCCAGTTCCGCGGCCAGCGCCAGGCGGGTGGCGGCGACGGCACGTTCCAGGAGCGGAGCGCAGATGTCCGGTCCGATCACGAGGCCGGTCGCCGGCACATGGCACCCGTCCAGCCGCAGCGTACCGAGCAGCGCGCCGTCGACGCTTCGCTGGAGATCAAGCCCGAGCCCGGAAATTCCGGCCGGCACGCTGAAAAAGGCCGGGCCGCCTTCGCATTGGCCCATGACCAGGAAATCGGTGGCGCCTTGCGCCTGGTCGACATGCGCCACTGCGCCCGACAGCGTGAACCCGTCCCCATCGGCACGGGCTTGAACGGTGCCGTTGCGCCATGCCCGGGCCACGATCAGGCTGCCATCGGCCAGGCCCGAGGCCAGCCGGGCGCCTTCGGCATTGTCCGGCGCGCCGTTGAACAACGTGGAGAGGAACACGGCGGAACCGGCGACCGGTTCGCAGATCAGCGCCCGTCCCAGCGCTTCCGACAGCACCGCCTGCTCGCGCGGCCCAAGGCCCGATCCGCCAAGCGCCTCGCTCAGCATGAGGCCTGTCCAGCCCGCTTCCGCCATCGCGCCCCACAGCTCACGATCCATGTCGGCGCCGGCCTCGCGGCGCGCACGCAGCGAGGCTGCCCCGGGATGATGCGCGGCCAGCGCAGCCACGCTGTCGCGCAGCATTTCCAGCGTTCCGTCGCCATCATCGAAATGCAATTGCGGCATTCTTCCTCCCCGGTCCCGCCGGACCCATCCGGCGCTGCGCTTGCCTCAGGCCGGCAGCGCGTGTCCGCGAAACTGTTCGCGCAGCTTCGTCTTTTGCAATTTGCCCGTCGCCGTGTGCGGCAGTTCGTCGACAAAGGCGATGTCGTCGGGCAGCCACCACTTGGCGACCCTGCCGGCAAGAAAGTCCATCAGCGCCTCGCGCGTGGGCTGGCGTCCCGCCTTGGCGACCACGATGAGGAACGGCCGCTCCTGCCAGCGATCATGCGGCAGGCCGATCACCGCGGCTTCCTGCACGTCCGGATGCGCCATCGCAGCGTTCTCGAGGTCGATGGAGGAGATCCATTCGCCGCCCGACTTGATGACGTCCTTGGACCTGTCGGTGATCTGGACATAGCCATCGGATGTGATCTTGGCGACATCACCGGTGGCGAACCAGCCCTCGGCATCGACCACCGTACCGCCCTCGCCCTTGAAGTAGCCGGCCGTCACCCAGGGGCCACGCACCTTCAGATCTCCCGCAACGGAACCGTCCTGCGGCAATGGCGACCCGTCCTCGCCGACAATGCGCAGTTCCACACCGTAGATGGCGCGCCCCTGCAGCACCTGCACATCCACCTGCTGTTCCTCTGGAAGCGCCTCGTGCTTCGGCAGGAGATTGCCGATGGAGGCGAGCGGACTCGTTTCGCTCATGCCCCAGGCGTGGATCACGAAGACGCCGAAATCCTTGCGGAAGCGCTCGATGATGGCGCGCGGCGCGGCCGATCCGCCGACGACGACCCGTTCGAGGCAGAGCTTCGATGTATCGATGCCGGGCGTCTCGTCGACATGCCTGAACAGGCCGAGCCAGACGGTAGGCACGCCCAGCGAGAAGTTGCAACGCTCCGCCACGGCCAGATCGAACAGGTTCTTGCCGTCAAGATGCGGGCCGGGCAGGACGAGCTTGGCCCCGCACATGGCCGCGGCATAGGGAATGCCCCAGGCGTTGACATGGAAAAGCGGCACGGCCAGCAGCACGCTGTCGGCGCTGGAAAGCCTCAGGCCGTCGGCGGCGCAGGCGGCGAAGGAATGCAGCACCGTGGAGCGGTGCGAATAGAGCACGCCCTTCGGATTGCCCGTCGTGCCGGACGTGTAGCACAGCGACGAAGCGGTCTTCTCGTCGAACTCCGGCCAGGTGAATTCGTCGTCCTCACCGGCCAGCAGGTCCTCGTAGACCGCACAGCCTTCCGGAGAGGACGGCAGGTGTGCCCTGTCCGTCATGGCGACGAAGGTCTCCACCTTGCCGAGCTTTGCCTGGAGGTCGCCGACCAGCTTGTCGAAGGTGATGTCGAAGAACAGCACCCGGCTTTCGGCATGGTTGAGGATATAGTCGATCTGCTCGGGGAACAGGCGCGGATTGACCGTGTGCAGGACCGCACCGATGCCGGAGACCGCGAAGTAAAGCTCCATGTGCCGGTGCGTGTTCCAGGCCAGCGTCGCCACCCGGTCGCCCGGACGCACGCCCATGGCCAGCAGCGCCTTGCCGAGCTTCGCCGCCCGCGACCTCAGTTCGCGGTAATTGGTGCGCACATCCGTTCCCTCACAGGTCCGGCTGACGATCTCCACATCCGGATGATAGGTCGCGGCGTGCTCGATCAGTGACGAAATCAGCAACTGCCGGTTCTGCATGAGTCCGAGCATGCGGTCTTCTCTCCTCCCACTGTCGCCCGTGATCCGGGTCTGGCCGGACTTTCCGGCTAACTGACCGGTAAGTCAACGTCTGCAGCCACCCGATCCAAAGTTTCAGAAATGTGAAACCACCCCGGTTTCACGAAAGCCGCTACCGGTGGAATTCCGGCTTCCGCTTTTCCAGGAACGCGGCCAGTCCCTCGCGCGCCTCGGCGCCGAACCGTGCCCGGTTGATGCCCCGTGCCTCCAGGTCAAGCTGGCTCGCCAGGTCGTTGAACGGTGCGGCGGCGATTTCGGCCTTGATGACGGCTTGGGCGCCGGATGCGCCGGCAGTGAGTTCGCCCGCGAGGGCCATGGCATCGCCGAGCGCCCTGCCCGGCTCGCTCAGCGTGTTGACAACACCGGCTGCGTGCAGCCTCTCCGCGCTGGCCGGACGGCCGAGCAGGCAGAGTTCGCCCACCAACTGGCGCGGCAGTGCGCCGGTCAGGAAATGCGTCACACCGCCATCGGGCGTGAGGCCGACCTTGACATAGGAAACGAGGAACCTGGCACCTTGCGCAGCCACGATCAGGTCGCAGGCAAGCGCCAGCGAAAAGCCTGCCCCCGCCGCGCCGCCTTCCACCGCAGCGATCACCGGCTTGGGGCAATGGCGGATGGCAAGGATCATGGCGTTGAGCGCATCGGTGTTGGCGGTGGCCTCGGCCATGGTCCCTGCGGCGCTGCGCTGCAGGTTTGTGACATTGCCGCCGGAGCAGAAGAAGCCGCCCGCGCCCGACACCACGATCGCGCGCACCGAACTGTCCTCGGCTGCGTCGATGATCCGGCGCTGCAAGTCCCGGTAGTTTTCCGGGCCTATGGAATTGCGGCTTTGCGGCCCGTCCAGCGTCAGCACCCGTATGGTGCCTTCCTGTTCGGCCTTGAGGACCGTGCCAGTCCCGTTGTTCGTGTTCGTCATGGTTCTGCTTTCCGCCCGTCCGGAGGTCAAATGATCCCTTGCGACCTCAATGCCGCGATTTCGCTTTCCGACAGGCCGAGCCGTTCGGAAAAAACCGTGTCATTGTCCGCGCCGATCCCCTTCGCGGCCCAGCGGATGCGCCCCGGCGCATTGCGCAGTTTCGGCACCACGCCCTGCATGCGCACCGTGCCGAAATCCTCGTCCGGAACGGAAGGAATGGCATCGCGGGCAGCGAACTGCCGGTCCTCGAAGATCTGCTCCACCGAATAGACAGGCGCGATCGTCCCGTGATGGGCATGGAAGGCATCGAGAACCGTCTCAAGGTCGTTTGCGCCGATGAAACCGGCGAAATGGACGTCCAGTTCCTCCGCATGGGCAAGCCGCCCGTTATTGGTGAAAAAACGCGGATCCGCTGCCAGTTCCGGATGGCTGATGGCCTTGCAATTGTTGAGAAATGTGGAGTTGGTCGAACTCGCAACCGTGACGTAGCGCCCGTCCGCCGTGCGGTAGACATTGGATGGCGCGGTATACTGGTTGTAATTGCCGTTGCGCTGGCGGATGGCGCCAAGCTGGTCATATTCGATGGCGATGTTCTCCAGCAGGCGGAATGTCGCCTCGGTCAGGGCAAGGTCGATTTCCTCGCCCTGGCAGCGGTTGCGGTCGATGCCATGCAGCGCGGCGAGAATGGAAAAGGCACCGAACAGGCCGCCGAAGGCATCGGCCAGCGGATAGCCGGGATGGATCGGCGGACCGTCGCCATGCCCGGTGATATGTGTCAGTCCGCCCATCGCCTCGAAGATGCGCGCGAAGCCGCCCTGGCTGGCCTTCGGTCCGGTCTGGCCGAAGGCCGAGACGCGCAGGATCACGAGCTTCGGATTGATCGCCCACAGCGTATCGCGGTCCAGCCCCCATTTTTCCAGCGTGCCGGGCCTGAAGTTCTCGATCAGCACGTCGCTGGTGGCCACGAACCGCTTGAGGATGTCCGCGCCTTCCGGGCGGCGCAGGTCCAGCGTGGCGAACGTCTTTCCGCGATTGGTGACCTTCCACCACAGCGGCTTGCCGTCCTTGTAGGGCGGAAAGGTGCGCAGGCCGTCGCCATGGCCCGGCATCTCGAACTTGATGACATCGGCGCCGAAATCCGCCAGCAGCGAGGCGGCGAAAGGCGCGGCGATGATGGTGGCGATGTCGATGACCCTGAGACCGGCCAGCGGGCCGAAGGTTTCGTTTTCCCCGTTCATGGTTCCCCCGTCCGGTTCAGGCCATGGCCCGGCCGTGCCGGATCATCGCCCTGGCGATGTTGATCTGGTTGATTTGCGACGTGCCTTCGAACAGGCGGAACAGGCGCACATCGCGGTAGAAACGGGCAATCGGCTGGTCGTCCATGAAGCCGGCGCCGCCCAGCACCTGTACCGCACGGTCCGCCACGCGGCCCACCATCTCGGTGGCGAAGAGCTTGGCCGCGGCGATGTCGACATGCGGCCGCGGTTGCTCGTCGAACCGGCGGGCCACATCCAGGACGAGCGCGCGTGCGGCTGCCAGTTCACTGTAACTTTCGCCCAGAAGGACCTGTATCGCTTGGAATTCATGGATCTTCTGGCCGAACTGCTCGCGCCGGGCGGCATAGGCCAGCGCCTCGTCCAGCAGGCGTTGGGCCTGACCGACCGCCGTGGCCGCGACATGGGTGCGCGCATGATTGATGCCGCGCAGCGCCTTCTTCAGCCCGCCCCCTTCCTCACCGCCGAGCAGGCGGCTGGCCGGCACGCGGACCTTGTCGAACACGATGCCACCGACATCGGAGCCGCGCTGGCCCATCATCGCATAGGGTTCGGAGGCGGTGACGCCGGGCGTTGCGCGGTCGACCAGGAACACCGACATGTCCTCGGAAGTGCCCTCGCCGGTCTTCGCCATGACGAGATAGAGATCGGCAATCGGCGCATTGGTGATGTAGCGCTTGGCGCCGTCGATGACGTAGTGGTCGCCCTCGCGCACGGCCCGCGTCGCGATGTTGGCGGCATCCGTGCCGGCCTGTTCCTCGGTCAGGGCGAAGGAAGCGGTCACCTTTCCCGCGGCCATGTCCGGCAGGAAGGCTTCCCGCTGCGCCGGCGTGCCGTATTCGTTCAGGGTCTGCGAGCACAGCCCGATGGTGGTGGAAAAGCGCGACCGGAAGGCAGCGCTCGCCTGCGTGAACTCCATCGTCAGGCGGACCTGTTCCTCCATCGACCAGTCCAGCCCGCCCAGCGCGCGCGGCAGCGAAATCCCGAACAGGCCGAGATCGCGCATGCGCTGGACAAGCGCATCGGGAATGCGGTTGTCCGCCCAGGTCCGGTCCTCCGCAGGGATCAGTTCGTGCTGCGTGAAGCGGCGGATCGTGTCGAGATAGGTGGCGAAATCCATCGAGCGGATGTCAGCGGTGCCCGTCTTGCCGGCCGGAATGTCCATCATGCGTCCTCCTGCGTCACGCATTGGTTTTCGCATTGGTGCGCGATCCGCCCGCGGTGACGAGGCGCAGGAGCGCGCGGACCCCGAACCAGCCGATGATGGCGAACACGATGACCATGATCACGCC
>MDTD01122015.1_pt1 | contig 13474 bp, 13 predicted proteins | sample 811221 | NCBI WGS metagenome assembly MDTD01 (sample SAMN05326646, study PRJNA326480) | marine metagenome | isolation source: seawater | place: Pacific Ocean: South West | collected 2011
CGGCTGACGGCGTCAAACCGGCAATGGTAGAAGCAGGTGCCGCATCCGGCACAGGCTTCCTGCTTGATGACCGCTTCATGGCCGCTGATAAAGTCATGGCACGCTTTCACTTTTGGTGCCAGCAGCAGATGTAGATCGGCTGCATCGACATCGCAATCGGCGATTACAGCTTGACCTGCCAGTGCCGCAAAGGATGCCGTCAGGCTGGTTTTGCCGGTTCCGCCTTTTCCGCTGATGACGACAAGCTGTTTCATGACCTCAGCTCCGGTTGCATCTGGACCTTGTCGCGAATGGTCGTGAGCAGCCCCTGAAATAGTGCTTTGTAACGGGGCATCGCTTTCAGCAGTGCGGTGCCATCGGAGCAGGCCGCCGCGATCTGCCGGTCATCCGGGATCTCTGCCAGCAGATCGATGGATTCACTGGCGCAGAACTGATGAATGCGTCGATCGGATGTGGCGCGATTGACCATGACCCCGAATGGACGTTCGAGGATGCGCACCATCTCCACCGCCAGTTTCAGGTCGTGCAGGCCAAAAGGGGTTGGCTCGGTGACCAGAATGACGTAATCCGCCTGTCGGGTTGCGGCCACCACGCTGCAGGACGTGCCGGGCGGCGAATCAATGATGGTCCAATCAGCCGTCCCATGGCTACAGCCCAGGACCGCACGCACCACCGGCGGTGCCAGTGCCTTGCCGATCTGCAGCCTGCCGGTCACCAGCGCAATCCCCTGCGCCGTCGTCTGTTCCACCATGCCGATCTGCTCCGCATCCGCCTGCAGTGCATGATGCGGGCAGATGATGATGCAGCCGCCGCAGCTGTGGCACATATCGGCAAAAAGCAGAGGGCGGGTGCCGAATGCTGCAATCGCATGGAATTGGCAGAAGCGCGCACAGGCCCCGCAGGCGTGGCAACGGTCATTGATCAGAGACGGTACAGTCAGCTGCACCGGGGTAAACAGGGGTTGGCTGGAGGCAGAAAAGAACAGGTGCGCATTCGGTTCTTCCACATCGCAGTCCAGCAATTCAACTGCCGTCCTGCCTGGACTGAGATCTGCCGCAGCCAGGGCCAGACTTACCGCAATGGTCGTCTTGCCAGTACCTCCTTTGCCGGATGCAACCGCAATCTTCATCGCATTTCTGCCTCGGTTGCCTGCGTATGAGCGTTCATTTGCGCTTGGCTGCCGATCATGACCAGTGTCCCTCTGCATTGGGTGCAGTTGCCGCTGGCAGTGCATTTGCCTGATAGGCAGTCAGTGCATCCTGCACCGTTGCTGCCGCACAATGGTGAATACTCACCTTGGCTGCACGCAGTACCCGATGCGCTTTGGGTCCGCAGTGGCCGGTCACCACCGCCGTCACTCCTGCCTGTATCAGGGTTTGTGCCGCCTGGATGCCGGCACCTTGCACCGCCTTAAGGTTTTGCTGGTTCGGCACGACCTCCATGCTCTGAGTATCAAGATCCAGAATGAGAAACGCCGGGGCACGGCCAAATCGGGAATCAAGATGAGCCGACAGATCGTCTCCGCTGGTAGTAAACGCAACTTTCATGGTTGGACTTTCAAGGTAAGGGATTACATCAAATGGGGGCGGTTATGCGTTGCCGGGCTGATCCTGCACCTCTGCATCCGCTGATTGCGCAGAGGGCATGGGGGCTGCTTGACATGCCTGCCAGTACCGGCACCACTTACCACGGTTATGTTGACGCTGGCGGTGTTCACCTGTCGGAAGCGCACCGATACTGGCAGAGCTTTGCATGCCACGTTGTGACCCGCCGGGTCCCTGACGACGTCCCATTCCTCGACCCTGTCGGCGTGGTCCGCCGTTTGCAGAGCTGGAATAGTCCTGGTTTAAGAAGTTTGAGGCTGCACCTTGGCGATTTCTGTGTCGCATCATGGTTCTCCGTGTTGGTGATGAAAGGGTTTTGCTGCACGCCTGCAACAGTGCGGCGTGGATGGCAGCGCGGGTGGTGCCGTCATGTTCTGCCTGCGGCACCCCGGCATCGCATAGGCATCCGAAACCAGCCTGTCTTCTACCCAGGCCTGCATGATTTCCTCCAACGGGCCGCTGATAAATGGAATCAAGGTGATGGCTGTGCCGCGAAATTGCTGGCAGGTGGATCTGGCCATGGCCCCGCAGATCAGTACCTGCACCTGCAAGGCAAGCAGGTGCTGCACTCGTGCCGGAATCGACTGCCCGATCAGCGATTGGTTGGAAAGCACATGCAGCTTTCTCTCCTGCACCTGCACCACCGCCATGTTGGGTGCCACCTCAAAAACCGGTGCAATGCGCTCCTGCCAATGCATAAATGCCGCTCGTATGGAATTCGGTGTCTGCATGAATGCCGTTAAAGCAGACCCTTTGCCAATCCCCGAAAAATGCCGCGCAGACCTCCGTGCACGCTCAAAATTCCTCCGCCAGCCATGACACTACCGTTGCATGCTTGCAGATATACAGGGTTGCATCGTTGCATGCGTGCAACTCTATGGCTCCTGCCGATGCCGCCCATCCCGCTCCGGCAACGCCATCCCCAACCGTCGCATCCGCCGAAACAAAGTCGTCTTATGTATTCCCAAAGCCTTCGCCGCCGCCGCCCGGTTATACTGGTTCTGTTTCAACGCCGTCATAATCGACTGTTGATCCAGCAATTCATGAGCCGCCTGAACATTCGCTTTCGCCATCGACTCTCCCCGTCCACCCAACATGTCAGCAGGCAGGTGTTGCAAACCGATTTCACCATTGTCACAGAGAATGAAGGCCCGTTCAATCACGTTCTCCAGTTCCCTCACGTTCCCCGGCCACTCATAAGCCATAAAGAAAGACAGAACTTCAGGCGCCAATCCCTCAACCTGCTTATCCTGCAACAGATTGTATCGTCTGATGAAATGATCGGCCAAAAGGGGAATGTCCTGCTGGCGTTTCCGCAGGGGAGGCAGTTCTACCCTGACAATGTTGATACGGTAATAAAGATCTTCTCTGAAATCGCCACTCTTCATCAGCGCAAATAGGTCACGATTGGTAGCGGCAATCACTCTGGCATCAAGCGGAAGCGACTCGCTGCTGCCCAGTGGTTCAAAGGTTTTCTCCTGAAGGGCCCGAAGTAATCTAACCTGAAAGGCGGGACTGATATCTCCGATTTCATCCAGAAAAATCGTGCCACCTGCGGCTTTTGAAAAACGTCCTTCGCGGTCCTGAACTGCTCCAGTAAACGCTCCCCGAAGGTAGCCAAAGAGTTCTGACTCCAGCAGCGTATCCGGCAGAGCTCCGCAATTGACAGCAACGAATGGACCATTCTGGCGAGGGCTTTCCTGATGAATGGTGCGGGCAACCACTTCCTTGCCGGTGCCAGATTCGCCGGTGATCAGCACGGTACTTGGACTGGCGGCAATGGCAGGGAGAATTTCCAGGATATTTTGCATCACCGGACTGTGGCTGACCAGATCGCCAACCCGTCCTGCCTGATCCAGCGCCTGACGCAGAGCGTCAATCTCTGACAGATCACGAAAGGTTTCAGCGCCACCTCGAATCGTCCCATTTGCATCTTTCAGTACAGCCGTGGAAACACTGATGGGGATCTGATCGCCATTGGCCCGGATGATATAACCAGAGCGTCCGATGACCGGATGCCCTTTCGTCATTGTTTCGCGTAAAGCGCAGCAATCCCCACACATGCTGGACCGGAAGACATCGCAACACATGTTTCCCATTGCTTCCTCACGGGAAACGCCGGTAATGAATTCGGCAGCCTTATTAAAAGAGGTGATGCGCCAGTCTTCATCAATGGTAAAGACTCCATCCGAAATACTCTCCAGAATGGTCTGATTCAGTTCGCCAGTTTGCTCCATGGTTAACTTCCTTCTGGAGGATGAAGAATATGGCGGGCAAAGGGATCATCGGGGTTGCTGATTACCGCATGAATGGCCTTTGCCTTTTCCTTAAGGATTCGCTTCACTTTGACTTCATCGGCATTATTCAGCCAGTCGTCACCAATTTTAACGCTTGGGCAGAGCCCGTCATTGTCCTTCAGCTGGCAACGGGAGAAGCAATACTGGCGATTGATCGTCAGCGTTCCGGGATACTTGCGGGCAACCTTTTCGGCAGCCGCGAGGATTTCCCTGCTTGCCATGCGTGAACAGGTCACACCCAGGCAGATGGTCACCTCCAATGGCATCGCAATCACCTCCTTGCCTTTACTGTAATACACCAAGGCTGTCGCTGCTACTGAAGCTGGAATGCCTGCACATGAAGTTTCGTAAATGGATTAAAGACAGACCTACATATCCTGTGTCTGCTGGAAAGGTGGGAGCTGTCGCGTACATTATGCTGCGGCATGTATGAACTCCCCTCTCACACTTCTGTTGTATTTCTTTTGTCATGAAACTTGTCTGTATTAAAGGACCCTTTGAGGGCAAGCAATATCCCATCAAAGCTTCCGGCATCAGCATTGGCCGGGAGGAAGACAATGATATCGTGCTCAAGGATCTGCAGTCTTCGCGGTATCATGCCCGTATCCAGTGTATGGATGATGTCTGGTATGTGACCGACCTGGAGAGCAGTAATGGGGTCTACGTCAATCATCGAAAAATTGTCAACAGTGCTCCTCTTTCCCTTGGAGATGAGATCAAAATCGGTGATACGGTTTATCACATCTGCGATGATCAGGAAACCTGGCCGCCACCGCCTGAGCCCAAAAAAGTGGGGCGTACCACTACGATTTTTCCGTTGGGATCAAAGCGCAGCAAGTTTTATGTCGGTCTTTCGGTCTTTCTGGTTGTTTGCGCTGTCATTATCATTATTGCCAAGACTGTACAACCGTCGGCACCGGAGATTGTATCAGGAGATCCGCCTCCCGAAACCTTTGGCCTTGCCTACAGCAAATTGATGGTTGACGAGGGCAATTGCTTTCAGTTTCGACTGGCTGTAGAAGGGGATCAGCTGACTTACAGCATCGCTGATGCAGTAAATAATCGTTTTCAGGAAGAGGCCCTTTCCCTGCCACCTGAAATTGCGACTGATATTCGTCAGCGATCCACCAGTAAAGCCATCCTGGCGCTGGAATCACCAACTCCTGGAAATGTCTCCGGCAAGACCCGCATGCAGGAGCGTCTGGTCATTCGGCAACGTGGTTCCGGAGTCATCGTCGATGTCCAGGACACCACCGTTCCTGTTGCCATGTCCGATCTGATTCGTGATTTAGGTGAACTGGTCCGTCCGGTGGTGGCGTTGACACCCCGTCCCGTACCGGAGGAAGAGGCTCTGGAAGAAGCCAGGGCCGCGTTCAAGGAAGCCGAACTGGCTTTCCATGATGCCCTGGTTGACCCCACCAAATACGTGGAAGCGGTCAAGGGTTATCAACAGACTCTGGACTGGCTGAAACCTTTGGCTGAACACCCCGATATTTACGCGGTGGCTGAATCCCAGCTGGAAGTCGCAAAGGGGAAACTTGCCGCTGCCATCAGTGAATTGCGCCAGAATGCCAAAGTCATGACCCGTGCCCGGCAGTATGAGCAGGCGATCGGGCAATACCAGATCATTCGCAAATACCAACCCGATCCTTCCAGCGAAGTACATCGGGATGCGGTTCGCAATATTGCAACTCTTGAAGGCTTACTGAGGCAGAGACGATGACGTGTAATCCCTTTCATATCGTTCTCAGTTTGATGACCGCGTTATGGATCATTGCTGGCACCGGGTGCAGTCAACCTCCGCCACGCCAGACGATTCTTGAGGTTCGCACCACACCAAAGGAATCCACCATATTTGTCGATGGCAAGGAGCAGGGGACCAGTGGGCTGAGGCTTCTGGTTTCACCAGGAGAGCATCTGATCCAGGTTCGCGCTCATGGCTTTGTTGACACTGCTGTGTTTACCCAGGCAGTTGAAGGGAAGTCGGTGCTTTGTGAGGTCAAACTTGATCCAGCGGTTGTCCCTGTACGTATTGAATCCACCCCTTCAGGCGCGTCTGTCCGTTTAGATGGTTCAGATATAGGGACGACCCCGGCAACGTTGCCCGCCTTGCCATTTGGTGAGCACGAAATCGAAGTTGCCATGACCGGTTTTGAAACGGCAAAACAGACCCTGCTCATCGACAGGGATGCCCCGGTCCGGCACCATATCAGCCTGAATTCCGTGATGGGGTCGCTCTCGGTTTTCTGTCCCACTCCCCGCGCTGAAATCGTGATTGACGGTAAGCAAATGGGGGTGATGCCACCGGATGGAAAGACCCCGGTTGTGATTAATGACCTGCCGGCAGGATCATATAAATTGACAGCGCGCTTGCCCGGTTATCATGCGGTTGAGCAGGATATTATTCTTCGCAAGGAAGAAAATAAAGCGATCAATCTGGATGCTTTGAGCAAACTTCCTGCTGGTGTCACTATCACCAGCACGCCTGCGGGAGCTACGGTTCTGGATTATCAGGGGCGTCAGCTTGGGGTCACGCCACTTGAGTTATCAAACCTTCGGCCAGATACCTATACTTTCAGGGTGGAACTCAGCGGTTTTGTCTCCGAAACCATAAAAGTCCGTGCTCTGGAGGGCCAAAGGTTTTCGGCAAATGTCGAATTAAAAAAATATACCGGGGGCATATCGCTTCAGACCCAGCCACCGGGAGCCAGCGTTTATGTCGATGGTGAACTGGTGGGAACGACCACTGAATCCCCCGCTTATGGCATTTCCAATATGCTGTCGGTTGATTCCATCAACCCGGGGCGTCATCGTCTTACCGTGCAGAAAACGGGTTTTGTGGATGTAAACCGTACGTTTGCGGTGCAGGTTGGACGTATGCAGAACCTGGGTAGTATCACTCTTCGGGAAATCTGGCTGCCCACCCATCGTTTGACTCTTAAGAGTGGCAGAGTATATGAAGGCCGTCTCGTCCGCAAAGGACCGGAAGGCAATGTGGATTTTGAACGAGAAGGGGGTGTCAGCTCCACTTATGAGGCCAGGGAAGTAGAATCCATTATGCCACTGACACCCGAGTAAATTTCAGGGGATAACAAATGACTGCGAAAAAACTTGCGTTCTTAGGGGCTGGCAAGATGGCAACAGCCATTGCTGCCGGTTTGGTCGACAAAAAAATCTTCAGTGCGGATCAACTGATCGCCTGCGATAAATTTGAGGGTGCACGGGATGCCTTCACTGCGCGCACAGGTATTGAATGCCTGCCGGAAAATGTCACCGCCATGTCATCCGCCGATGCCATCCTACTCGCTATTAAACCTCAGGATGCGCCAAAGGTTTTGCCCGAAATCGCGCCTGTCCTTCAGGGCAAACTGATTATCTCCATTGCAGCAGGTCTCTCGATAGCCAAGCTGAAAAAATGGTCAGGTTGTGAGCGTGTGATCCGGGTCATGCCCAATACTCCATCCATGGTCGGCAAAGGTGCCGCAGTCTTTTCCTGCAGCACGGAAACAAGCGTTGCCGATGGTGATCTGGCTCGAACCATTTTCGGTGCTGTCGGTATTGCGCTGGAAATGAACGAAAGTAAACTCGATGCCGTCACGGGTCTCAGTGGCAGTGGCCCCGCCTATGTCTTTGAATTCGTGCAGTCCCTGGTGGATGGTGCAGTTGCCATGGGGCTTGAACCCGACGATGCGCTGCAGCTCTTCGTACAGACGGTTGCTGGTGCCGCTGAGATGCTCAAACAGAAATGCGGCACGCCGGATGAATTGCGAAAAGCTGTCACCTCACCTGGCGGCACTACCGCTGCCGGTCTGGCTGTCATGGCTGATGCTGATTTCCGCGGCTTGATGGCAAACGTGGTCAAAGCAGCCACCAATCGCTCTATTGAACTGGGCCAAGGCTGAAAATCCGCAGTTGTGCCGGACTAAGGTTGACGGAGATTCCAGCTGCAAGTTCAGCGGACGAATAGGTTCCGATAATGGTTTCGCTGAGGATATCCACGACCGTCCAGCTCATGGATTGTGGTAACGTTGGACATTGAAGGAGAACGGACTCAGGTGATGCGCTGAGTTGCGCCGCGCTTGGGTTTCCGCCACTCCAGGTTTTGCCAAAGAGGAGTATCCAGCGGGTCTCCGCATTGTCATCTTTCCGCATGGCAACACGTGTGGATGGAGTGGGAAAAGCGATCACGGGTTGCTGCAGGGCAAGCCAGGCCAGCTCATTTTCAATACGGCTCTTCCAGGAGGACCAGGTGATGGGTTGCTGAAGCCACTGTGCCTGCCCGTTCCCGATGGTGTGAACCACGCCATCCGCGCTAATTCCGAGCAGATCCTGAAGCTGTGTTGTGGGTTGTCCCTGAGCATTCAGTGACCCGGTCTGCTCTCCCTGCACGACAAGCTTTCCACCTTGTCGGACATAGCTGTTAAGACGATGTGCTGCTTCGTCAGACAGGATTGGGGATTCCTGCCAGATGAGTGCCGGCCAGGCTGTTAACTGATCCAGAGTCGAGTGATCGGTCACGAAGCCGACCTGGGCAGATTGTCCGACCACACAGTTGAGCATGGACGAGAAACGATAGGTATCGAGATTGACCCAGTCTATCCACATCATGGACCGTGAGTGATTGATGATGCTCTGCATCCCAAGTCCAATGGCTGTGCCACAGTTTTCTGGACTTCCCATGGCAACCGGCAATTTCAGCAGCATCTCATTCAGGTCGGAAACCGCGGCAATTGTTTCAGTTTGAGAGGGGCTGAAGAAACGGCCCCACATGATATGGAAGCCTGCTTCCCGATTGCCGTAAGCCAGCTTCTGAAAAACCGTGGTATTGACATCAGCAAGACGGGGTGGTACGCCTGCCGGTTCTCCGTGGATACTGACATGGGTCTGCATGGCCAGGGATTGAAGCATGGCCGCCACTGCACTGCCACCTCCACCAAAGCCAAGATTGACCTGATTAGCCTCGAAGGGAGACAGATAGGCCAGCATATCACCTGCGCCCATTCCACCATAAATCGTGATTTCTTTGTCTGCATCGAAAGAGCGTATCCAGGAGAGCAGTTCCGTGAAGTACGCTGTCGGGCGCTGCTGCTTATAGGCTTCAAACGCCAGCCAGAGAGGACTCAGATCCAGTTCCCCGTTGAAAATCGGTTGAGGAATCTGGACCTCATCCCACGAGGCGTATGTCGTTTGTGCTGCTGCATTTACGTCGGAGAGGGTCCAGCCGGAAGTCTGGAGAAAATCAGCAAACTTATGCCGGGATACGTCGCTGTAACCAACGATTTTCTGCCGACGGCTGGCGTCTGACCAGAAGCTTTCAACGCCCTGAGAAAAATTCCAGCCAATGATTCCATCGTAATCCGCATAATGCGTCATCAACGCAGCAATGGTTGCCTTCAGGGCGTCGAGGGTTTTCTGTGATGCAGGTGAAGCCTTGCGGATATAGGTTGCCGTATAGTGTTCGTTACGCTGGTTCTGATCCAGGAGCTGCTCATACCAAAGCCAGCGGGGCAGATGATCCAGGCTGCAATAAAGGGTAAAGGTGACCGGAACCTGAGCTGCGTCTGCCATGGCAAGTAACTCGTCAATGACGGCGTACTGGATAAACCCTTCTTCCGGCTCTATTTCATCCCAGTTGAGTGACAACGAAACCGAATTGTTTTCGAGTGTTGCCAGAAATGAGATAAAGGACTGTCTTCCCGCTGGATCAAAGATACTCTTGGTATCGATCTGGGTCAGGGTAGGTGAGTTTGATCCCGCTGGGGGATTGGTCGGGAGTGGACTGCCTGCACTCCCCTGAATGAGGTAATAGCCGGTCCGCTGGGCCAATTGAGCGCCATTCCGCTGAATAGAGATTGCACAGGAATACCGTTGCGCGGGGGTCAGTTGTGGGGTGGGGATGTCAACCGTTTGTGCCGCTGCTTGCAGCGCGATCGTCGTTGTTTCCACTACACGATCCATGCCATCCAACCATTGGATGGTCATGCTGTCACCAGCCTGAATCTCTTTCAAGGCTACTGGTACGATGGTTGCATCTCCCGATATTTCCCAGCAGGGTGAAACGGTCTCCGGCCAGATCAGGTAATATTGCACTGGGTCAATTGGTGTGAGTGGGGTGGGGGCTTCGCTTCCTGTCGTATGGATCAGCAAGGACGCTGCTTGTTGCGAGATCAAGAAACCATTTGTATCACGATGTGTCCATGAAAACCAGTAGTGTCCTTCTGTCAGTACGGGTAGCAGCAGCGTATCCTGAAGGCCTGGTGCCCGACTGAGGCTGAATTGTCCGGCAAGCAGGGCCGAATCTCCCTGCCACAACAACCAGGACAACTCTTCACCTGCCTGAGCCGATGGAAGCAGCAGTTTGACTGGAAGCGCCAATGGTAAACGGTCGGCATCATAGCCGATATTGAAACCACTGTATGCGCCTTGATGCTTGAGGGATTCATCGACATCCCGGAAAGACCAGCTTGCGGGTTGAGCAGCCTGACGATCCGTTTCAATCATGCCGATTTCCAACGGGCCTGACTGATAGGGCGACAAACGCAGTATCCATCCCATGAATCGCCAACCGTTTTGTGTTGTACTGGCTGGCAGCAATGTGCCTTCATTCCAGGCAGAAACCGAAAACCGGTAGCGACTCCAGGGACTGTCCCCGCATGATGCACTGGAAAAGCTTCGCAAGTCACCACTTGGATTGGCGATAACGGCTTCGATCTGGATCCAGGGCAGACCCCGGGAATTCATCCACCAGAAGATCACATCGGTCTCATTTTGCATCGGGATTTCGCAGCGCAACCAGGCAGACTTGCTTTCCGAGCCTGCATCAAGGTGGAGCAGCATAGAAGGCTCTGACCAGGGATCTGTGCCAGTCGTTTGCGAGGTGACCAGGCCATTGCTCAAAGGCTGTCCCGAGTCATCACAGAACGTAATTCCTGATGGCGTACTTGCAGGCGTCCAGCATTCCCAGGCCTGACTTTGATTCATGACTAATGCACTGAGTGAGAGCAAGGCAGAGATGATGAGAGGAAACCTCATGGCTTGACAAACTTCCAGAGATAATTGCTGTTATTGCGGGTCGAATAGGCATCCATTCCTTCTGCGTGGCCATCTGCAAAAAGGAAACTGTTGGTGACGAATCGGTGGTAATTTCCTGTCCGGGTCGGATCAGTCCCCAGAGAGAATTGGATTGTATTGGCGCTGTTCCAGCGTTCACCACCAACAATGGTTTCCGGAGAATTCTGAATAATCGTCCTTTTTACCGGTGGCTTTGTGCCTGTAAGGTTGCCTTCCTGGATTTCAAAATTCAGCGCGTAACTGCATTTTTTAGGGCCGGTATCTCCCCGTTGGATATCATCACTCTGGCAGGTGAAAAAGCGCATTTTTCTGGCATCTTCCAGACCTTTGGCCGTGCCATATTCACCTCCACCCATATAGGGCATGACCAGTCTGGCCCAGCGATAAGAACCACCGGGAGGTACCATGCTGATCGGCGGAAAGGTATCGTCCGATTCATCCATGTAGAGTTCCAGTCCCATGCCGATCTGACGTATATTGTTGATGCAGTAAATTTCTCTGACCCGGTCCCTTGAGGATGAAAGCGCGGGAAGAAGAATTGACGCGAGAATGGCTATGATCGCTATCACGACCAGCAGCTCAATCAGCGTAAAAAGGTGATTGGAATGGGTTTTCGGTATCGTATGCATGTGATGCTCCTTTATGGTGCCATGGAGATTTGAACAGATTCCCAGACCGAGACGTATTTATAGGGATTGCCCCGCAGTCCCGGTTGTCCGCTGGAAAATGTCGTGTCATTCACACTGATCTGAGCCTGCTGCTCGTCGTTTTTGTTGTCCAGTGTGGCGGTAATGGTGTTGCCGATAGCAGCCAGTGACATGGTCCAGGTCTGGCCGATCACATAGGGCACATTGGCTGGAATGCCCAGCAACTGACTTCCACCCGGACCCCCGATGCGATAAAGCTCGAAAAGGTATTGCTCGCCATCTTTCTTCAATCTCGCGTGGTAGCCGTAATTCCCGGTAGCGGACCAACGGGCGACCAGACCTGTCAGGGCAGAACCGGAAGAGCGGAACTTCGCAGTAATGGTATAATCCGTCCATTGTTGCGGGTTTTCAGCTTCATCGGTAGTCTCATCCAGCAGCAACAGTACAAAACCTGTCCCATGTTCACAACGGAGATCGTTGTTCTGAATACTGCAGGGCGGTGCTCCTTCATCCGCAATCATCGACCACCCAAAGGGCAGAATGCCATTCTCGCCATTGAAATCATTCTGGTAATTGTCGGCAGCACTGATTCGGATCAGACTCGCCAGCAGAAGAAGGATGATGCTACGCCAGGTACACATGTTTCGATTCTTTATGTTGTTCTGAGATGGGTTAATTCAGGTTGCCATGAAGCCAGCAACGACACGGAACTTCGGGGGGCATCTGATCGCTGGATTTCGTTCAGCAGCTGTTCAATTGCCAGGCGGCCGATCATCACCGGATCAAACTCCAGCCGGGACCATTTCAAGGTGACCGGTACGGAATTATCACTGTTCGAAACGCAGACCAGACCGAAGTCTGTGCCAGGATTGAGTTTGCTGGCGAGCAGACAATCATGAAGTGCTGGAGCCAGTTTATCATTGCAGAGCAGGATCGCATCAGGAGTTGTGTCCATCACTTCCTGAAACGCCCGTCGCAGGTAATCATCGTCTATCGGGCCTTTTTTGGCACAGCGATAAGTGAGCCCCAGATCTTCCAGTTCATGAAAGTAGGCCCGTTGATCATGCTGGGCATGGTGCCAGGCCGTCTCAATACCGATCATGGCAATTCGCTTGTAGCCGGACAGATGCAGCATGCGCACACCTCGCTGGATGGCTTCATAGGTATCCAGCCGTATCAACGGTTCTGCTGTCACCGGCGCAAATCCGGGACTGATATAGACCACCGATTGCATCCGGTTTTCAAAGGTGCGGCGGCACCCTTCACTGAATCGGGCTGCGAGGGGCTGGGTTACCAGATAACCATCGGCACGACTTTGCCGCAACAGAGCCGAAATCTCATCTACAGACAGCAGGTCTCTGTGCTCATTGTATACGGTTTGCTGCGAAAAGGAGTGCCCCAGTTTCTCTGCATGATGAATCATGCTTTCCAGGATCGTGCCGTTAGGCAGTGAATGCGGTTCAAAACCGCTCCACAGACAAAGCCGCAGAGAGGTTTGATCTGGCCGAGGTTGGAGCGGTGTAATCTCTTCTTTATGAATGTGATTCACCACCGACAGATCGTTTGATTGACGCAGATGCGGTTCGGCCACCTTGGGCAGCCGTCGGATATAGGTGCCGCTGCCGTGACGCTTGACCAGAATCCCTTCTTCAACCAGTTCGCCTATCGCTTTGCGCAGGGCCTTTCTGCCAACTCCCAGTCTTTCCGCCAATTCCCGTTCCGGCAGCAGGCGGTCTCCTGACGACGCCGAAACCTGGGATAAATACTGGCAAATGGTATCTGCCAGATCAGATGTAGCTGTTGATAATGTTGTCATGGAACCATTTTATATAAATTGGTTCCGGCTTTCAAGGCC